>Ga0209487_1004611_pt1 | contig 10507 bp, 10 predicted proteins | sample Poulit2012_FD_187524 | JGI IMG/M metagenome (GOLD analysis project Ga0209487, IMG submission 187524) | Agricultural soil microbial communities from Georgia to study Nitrogen management - Poultry litter 2012 (SPAdes) (version 2) | ecosystem: Environmental > Terrestrial > Soil > Agricultural land... | reverse complement strand
GACCAGTATAACTGCAGTTGATGTAAATGATCTTCGACTTGCTGTTTACTGAGCTCTAGTGGCTCGAGTATTTGTTGTAACTGATCAACTGAGAGCGGCTCATGAGCACATAGTAACACTGCTTCTATTATATGTTGAGTATTTTCTTTGGTCATGTGTCTCTCTTTAGCCAAAGTGTGGCTAAAGACCGCCTTTTTTATTCGGTAGCGCCCAATGGATGCACATAGGGCGCTCTTTGCATTGGTGCGCGTGAGCACCACTTAAATACGATCTTGCCACAGTTATGCGCTGTGTACCAATTTTAAGCGCACCTCATTCAAAGACTGACTGTTGTTTTGTATTAATTCTTGTATATCTACAATTTTCTTCTGTAAATCCATTAATGACTCATTAAGGCCTTTTGTAATTTTTTCACTGGCATTATTGGCAGCACTAAAAATCTCTTCGCTCACAGACTCATATACCGCCTCATAATTTTCAAGTGAAACCCGCTCAAACTTTTCTAAAGTATGATCAATTTCGGGCCAATCGAGTGAATCACTCCAAACATCTTTGTAAGCAGAGAACTCAAACGACACACCAACATCGATCTGCTCTTTTAATCGGCTGCGCAGAAAGGTGCATAGCTCTTGTACTGTGGCTTCTGACTTAAGATGTGTATCCAAAATGGCTGGAACATCGGCCGTGCATTGTTGCCAGATTTGCCGAGCCCATTTTTCACTATGCTCTCTAAGGCCTTTGATCTCCTCTTCTATTTGACTATAAGTGGCTTGGAGTTGCTTTTGTAAATGTTCAAGATCAGAAAGGATATCTTCTTCTATATGATGCAATAGAACTTCGGCGGGTTTTTTTTGCTTATATGCCAATATCGAAGGCAATAAACCTTCCAAAGCTTTATATAGGCGATAAAACCCACCAGAATCTAACGCTGGGTCATCCCCCTCAGATGTAGCCTCCCTACCAGCTTTCGACTGCATTTCATTTTCATAGTGATCGACTGTTACTGATCCAGAAACACCTTTTTTTGCAGCATACACTGACACTGAGACGGCAGGGACTAACGCTTCTGGACCTACCCCTAGCTCAGTGAGCTTTTCAGCTGTACGGGTACCTAAGTCTTCTTCTTGCAAACTTCGATTTTCATCTGTTTTGTTGCGTACCACCTTGATTATATTGTTATCAATGATGTCTTCATCAATATAATCACTACGTGTAATCACTGGCAGCAAAGGCTTTCTACGTCGCAACTCTTGCCCCAAAGTTTCAAGCTCTTGCACCTGCCCAGGTGAAGTAGAGCTACTCAGCCACAGCATCCCATCAGCACTTTCTAAAAACTGCTGTGTCAAAGCAGCGTTGTCATCGGTTAACGAATGCAAACCTGGGGTATCAAGCAATACCATTCGTTCTGCAAGTAATACTCCCTGTATCTCAGCTGTAGTTTCCGTCCCTCCCTCCTTGAATGGGCCAGGAATTTTTTTGATCTCTCCTTGTTCTGCAACAAAAAAAATTGGTTCATACCCTTGAGCTGCAAAGCGCTCGGCAATAAAGTTACAAAAAGAGCTTTTACCAGCATTAAATTTGCCGTAAACCAAAAACATTAGCTTATCGTCAAAATATCGAGCTAGATTTTGAGCTGGCTGGCGCTCTTCCCATTGTTGTTTCCAGCGCTCATCAAGTTTCGCCACACTATCATTGATTCCATTTAATTTTTGAGCCACTGGATGGTTTTCAGCAAGTGTTTTACAGATTAAAGGCCGCTGTAGTAACGGCGGCAACAGCTCGTCCCGCCAGTTCATCAACGAATTTAATATTTCTCTTAGATCTATTGGCTCGACTTTGATCGCTGACAATTTATTGATAAATTGCTCTTCGGTGTTTTCCTTTATCATGCTGCTAACTGCTGCCATTTAAGTAACTCCTCGCCTGCATTGAGCATTAGCCTTAGCTCTTGATTGGCTTGCTCAATATCCTCTAAACAAGCAATACGGTCATGGGATTGTTCAAAATAATGCTTGAAATCATCATATAAACGTTGACGACCCGCAGCCTCACCAAACATACGACGCAAATCGGCCCGATACTTTACAGAAACACCCATCACTACAACCATGACAGTATCGAGCCCTTTGGCTCCTGTCTGCTGCTGTTGTGGAAGCCCCACCACACCATGACGTGTCAACACTCCACGAATATGAATACAAACTCGTGAGTATGCATTTTGGATCTTGGAACGTTCGATTTTTCCCGCAGTCACTCGATAAATGTCGTCTATTGTGCCGGGGTCCAAAGCCTCATCTACATCGGGCTCTTGCATAATGTCATGTAAATCGACAGCAGCCTGCTCAAGTACACCTTGCAACTCTGCTGTAAATGCTTGTTCTTGTTGTATCGCCTGTTCTTTTAATGTTTTTACTTTTTCGTTTTGAGTTTGTATTAACGAATTCAATGCATTAGATAGAGATTCATACAGCCTTTCTTTCTCGGCTTGCCTTTTTTCTGGAACATGCATAATCGCCTTAGCCAACGCTGTCCGCAACTGTGGAATGCCGCTTTTTTCCACAAATAATGCTTGCTCTCGCTCTATGCCGCGCTGATAGCGTGTTGTCGAAACAGCGATAGGACGAATACTGCCAACCTGCTCTTGCACACTACTTTTAATACTATTCAGCAGCTTTTCATCGGAAACCTGATCTGCTTGACTAAGCACAATAAATACTGCTCTATGGCTATTTTTCTCATCTACCAATAACTCTGACAATAACGCCCGTTCAGCAGCATCTAATTCTCCTTCGCGCGCAGCATGAACAAACAAACGTATATCACTCTCTAACCAAGCAGCGCGATGTGCGTGAGCATCATCTTCCGTCTGGACGTCTGCATCTAAGCCTGGGGCATCTAGCCAGCACACACCATCGGCTTCTATGCGTTCTAATTCACGTGTTTGACGTTTGTCAGCCACAGCAAAATGCGTTTCGCCTACCAACGTATTTAATAAGCTGCTTTTACCGTGATTATATTTACCCACCACTGTAATCGTTGGTAGACGCTCCGGATCTATCAACACGTGCATACGTTTAATTTTTTCTTGATACTGTGGCAGTACGGTTATCAGGATATCTTTATTTATCATCGACAAACCCCTTCTATCTCTTGATTAACAGGCGTCCATAACGTTTAAAAACACCAGCTGCTAAACCGCTTAATACCGCATGCGATATCAAGCCGAGCACAATTCCCCAAAATGCTGCACCAAAACCTCCGATACTCATCCCCGAAGCTGTGGCTAGGAAAGTAATTAATGACGGCTCTAGATAATCTGTATCTTCAACAAATAGACGGATATTGCTTAAAATTGCACCAAGTAAAGCAAGCCCTGCCAAAGTGGCAATCAGCGCAGATGGCAATGCTGTAAATAGCAGTACTATGGTGCCTGCTAACGTCCCACCAATCAGATAAAACACCCCATTAGCAATCCCAGCCACGTAACGCTTATCTTTGTCTTTATGTGACTCTTCTCCCGTGCACAATGCTGCGGTAATGGCTGCCAAAACAATTGAAATCCCACCAAAAAACGCGACCAGAGCAGAGATTGCCCCGGTGACAGACACAATGGGTCGCGAGTGCTCTCTATAACCTGCTAAACGCATCACCACCATTCCCGGCAAATACTGCCCTGATAAACTGACTATCAGCAAAGGAATGGTAAAGCTCACAAAAGCGCTTAGGCTAAACTCAGGAAAGGTAAATATAGGTTGTGCAAAAGTTAATTTGAGCACCTCAAATTGCGTTAGTCCCATCAAATGCGCCCAAGAAAACCCCACCAAAGCGACAATAATAATAGTGAATGTAGGTGCAATTCGACGGCAAATTAAATACGTCGCAAGCATCACAAATACAAGTTCAGGTAATTCCGAACTAATTTGGAATGCTTGAATACCAAATTGAAATAAAATACCAGCCATCATTGCGCCCGCAATTCCGCTAGGAATCAGGCGTACAATGCGCTCAAAGTAACCGCTAAGTCCGATCACTATTGTTGCTAAAGCTGCTAGCAAATAAGCACCAACCACTTCAGCCATGCTGATATCAGGGAACAAATTAATTAATAAAGCAGTGCCCGGCGCTGACCACGCAGTGATGATCGGTTCACGCAGCCATACGCTCAATATAATGCCGCTAATCCCGCTACCAATGGAAATAGCCCAGATCCAGGAGCCCAACATCTCAGTAGACATTCCCCCTGCCTGGGCTGCTTGAATAAAAATTACTAGGGGGCCACTATAAGAAACTAAAACAGCAATAAAGCCTGTCATCCAAGCAGTTATTGACCAATCTTTAAAGAAGTTTCTCATAGCCCCCCCTAATTCAAGCAATCTTCTTTCTTATGGAAAACCGCTCATCACACAGCCGACGGATGAGTAGCTAACGGAGTAACCTTGATATCCATATAAGGAAACAAAGGGAGCTTGCTGAGTAAATCATGCAACTCTTCATTATCTTTCACATCAAAGATGCTGTAGTTAGCGTATTCGCCAACCACCCGCCAAATATGGGCCCATTTTCTCTGGCGTTGTAGATCCTGAGAATAATTTTTCTCTTCCTCAATCAATTTTGCTACTTGTTCTTTGGGTAAATCGTGGGGGATATTCACCACCATATGAACCATAAAAAGCATAATAAAACCTCTTTATTTAGGGTTACTCAAAAAATCTAAAATAGTTGTTGTAAATGCCTGGGATGCTTCGATATTAGATATATGCGAAGCTGCCAACACCGCAAGCTCCGAATTATTTATTTGCTCATGCATACTTTTCGCATCAGCAACTGTTGTGACCGGGTCAGCATCACCGGTCAGCACTAACGTTGGGATGACGATTTCAGAAATCTCACTGCGTAGATCGGATTGCCCAAGGGCATCACAACAAGCGGCATATCCTTCAGCATCCAGCTTGGCCAGCACCTCTTGCATTTCTGCAACAACCGCGGGCTCTCGAGCAATGAAACCCTGAGTAAACCAGCGCTCAGGTGCTGTTTCAGCAAGCTTTTCCATAGCGCCAACACCACCGGCCCTTAGAGCTTGAGCGCGTTCTGCCCATGCCTCAGCAGTACCAATTTTGGCTGCGCTATTGCACACAGCTATAGCCGTCATACGTTCAGCAGCGTAGCGCCCGAGCCACAAAGCTGTATGCCCTCCCATGGATACACCACAAAATGCAGCTTTTTGGATATCTAAAGCATCCATAATGGACAACACATCTTGGCCTAAACCGGCAAAATCATACGGACCCGCGGTAATAGGACTGCCACCATGGCCTCTTGTGTCGTAGCAAATCACACGATAATGTTCGGAAAATGCCTCTATTTGCGGCGACCACATCTCTAATAAGGTGCCTAAAGAATTACTCAGGACCAAGGCGGGTGCTTGGGCATCCCCAGCCAATCCAACTCTGAAGGTTCCGCGTGCTGTATCTAATTTCTGTATATCAAGACTCATAAACCTATCTCTTCACCTGGACAGCGACATGCCCATTAATTGCTCCAAACTTTCATGACTTAGACCATCCACGCGATCCACCACGCGCAAACCTAAGTCATCGCAAACAAAGGTTGCCAAATCAGTGTAGATTCGCTTAACACACCCTAAAGCGGTGATTGGATAGGTGCACTCAGGGACAATTTTGCATTGACCATCCCGAGTCAAAAGAGTAGTCATCACCCAGGTCTCTTTAGCACCAAGTGCTAAATCCATAGCCCCGCCGACAGCCGGAATAGCGTTCTTTTCTCCGGTACTCCAATTAGCTAAATCACCCTTTTCTGACACCTGAAAGGCCCCCAGCACACACACGTCCAGATGCCCGCCACGCATCATTGCAAAACTATCCGCATGATGAAAAAAACTGCCCCCAGGCAGTAGCGTTACTGGCTGTTTACCTGCATTGATTAAATCGTAATCCTCTTGGCCTTCGTCTGGCGCCGGGCCCATGCCTAAAATACCGTTTTCACTATGCAGGACGATTTCGACACCGTCTGGCAAATAATTAGAAACCAAAGTGGGCATACCGATACCCAAATTGACATAAGCTCCGTTAGGCATATCTTGGGCAACCCGCTGTGCGACTTGTTCTCTGCTGCGTCGTTGATAAGTATCACTCATAACTTACTCCGCTAATCGATGATTCAATGATGGACAAACAAACGGTTTTAAAACCCGCCAGCAACAGTTTCACGACGCGGCACCTTGACGACACAATCCACAAAAATACCCGGAGTGACCACACACTCGGGAGCCATTTCACCGAGTTCCTTAAATTCGTACACCGTCGCAACAGTACGTGTGGCAGCCATCGCCATTACTGGACCAAAATTTCGAGCTGCCATCCGATAGGTTAGATTGCCCCATCGATCGCCAGCCTCTGCTTTGATGAATGACACATCGCCATAAATAGGAGTTTCATAAACATGCCAGCGACCATTGATCAGACGAGTTTCTTTACCTTCAGCAAGTTCAGTGCCGTAACCTGTAGGTGTAAAAAAACCTCCAATTCCTGCTCCCGCAGCGCGCAATCGCTCAGCAAGATTCCCCTGTGGCACTAATTCGAGCTCGATCTTTCCACTGCGATAAAGCTCATCGAATACATAAGAATCGGCTTGGCGAGGAAAACTGCAAATAATCTTGCGCACCCGGCCTGTTTTCAACAGTGCTGCTAAGCCATGATCAGCATTACCGGCATTATTATTTACAATGGTCAGATCTTTTGCTCCCTGCTCAATCAAGCCATCAATAAGCTCTTCGGGAATACCTGCTGTACCGAAGCCACCAATTAAAATGGTGGCTCCGTCCGATATCCCTGCTAAAGCTTGCTGTACAGTATCAACTGTTTTATCAATCACGCTTTAAACCCTATGAAGAAATTGCAACAACAGAACGTTTGACTGCTGCTTGATGACGCAGCATCAAGATTAAAATTCCGATAGCACCTGCTGAAATTACACCAGGTAGCGCAAAGGCATAGAAATTCATTTTCAGCGGTAACGCCATAGACATTAAAGTGCCACCTAAAAATGGCCCCGCAATAGCCCCAAAACGACCAATCCCAGAAGCCCAGCCCAATCCGGATGAACGCATAGCCAGTGGGTAATACTGGGCAGCATTGGCATACAGCAAAATTTGTGTCCCGATAGTAGTAGCCCCAGCAATAATGATCAGCCCATACAGAATGACTATGGGACTCTTAAACCCGAGTAAACCAATAGACATTGCCGAGAGCACAAAGAAGCCCACCATTACACGTGGCAACCCCCACCGATCACCTAGCCAACCGCCAATAATGGCGCCAAATATCCCGCCAAAATTTAATGCCAACAAGAAAGACAAACTAGAGCCCAAACTATAACCAGCGTTGGCCATTAGTTTTGGCAACCAAGAACCTAAGGCATAAACCATTAGCAAACAGCAGAAAAATGCCAGCCAAATCATCACAGTACCGATAAACCGCCCCTCTTTAAAAAGATCTAGAACGGGCACAGCGCTGACTTTGGCTTCTTCTTGATAAAGTTCGACACCACGCAAATCCTCATCAGGATTGGCTTTCTGTAGCATTTCTCGCGCACGGTCCTCTTTGCCTTGTCGAAGTAAAAACCCGACTGACTCAGGCAATTTCCATAGCAGTAAGGGCAACAAAACTAATGGCACAGCAGCAGAAAAAAACATCGCTTGCCAACCAAAACGGGGCAACATATATATACCCATCCCGGCAGATACCAACCCACCTAAGGAATAACCACTGAACATCAACGCCACTAGCGTCCCGCGTGAACGACGCGGCGCATATTCGTTCATCAAAGCAACCGCATTAGGCATTAATCCGCCACAACCTAACCCAGCAATAAAACGATAGACTCCGAATTCTGTTACAGATGAGGCAAAACCATTTAAAAAAGTGGCTACACTGAAAATAACAAAGCAAATGACAACTCCGCTTTTCCGTCCGATGCGATCTGCTACAGGCCCAAAAATTAAAGCCCCAAACATCATGCCAAATAGCGCATAACTACCTAATGCACCGGCCTGCACAGGGGATAAACCCCACTCATCCATCAGTACAGGTAATACCACTCCATAAATGAATAAATCGTATCCATCAAATATTAGTAATAGTGCACACAACCAAATAATGGACCAATGGAATTTATTGATATTCGATGAATCGATAACATCGTTAATATTGAGTCTTTTCACAATCTGTCTCCTCCAGACCTTGGAAAGATGATCAGCAGTGGAATCAGGCAGATTAGCCTTGATCACCACCTCCCACTGGCAATACGGTGCCAGTAATGTACGAAGCCTCATCTGAGGCCAAAAATAAAATAGCGTCAGTTTGTTCTTGCAAAGTGCCGTAACGTTTCATCAACGTGCTATCGATGGTTTGATCAACGATTTGTTGATACCACTGTTTTTCTTGCTCATCGATTTGCGTTTCATTGCGTGGTATTCTGCGCGCGGGAGCTTCGGTTCCCCCAGGAGCTACTGCGTTTACGCGTATCCCTCGTTCCGCATTCTCAAATGCCAAACACGCAGTAAGCGCATCAACCCCACCTTTAGCAGCACCATAAGGAACACGGTTAATGCTTCTGGTAGCAATAGAGGAAACATTAACGATGGCCCCGCCTTCGTTTTCAAGCATGTACGGTAGTACAGCGCGGCAACACCACAAGGTTGGAAACAAAGACCGTTGAATTTCTTTTTCTATTTGCTCAGCACTATAGTGCTCAAATGGACGGGTCCAAATTGTCCCCCCTACGTTATTAACCAGCACATCAATGCGGCTAAATGTTTGTTGCGCTAGATCTGCAACTTTCTGAGCGTCGGTAAAAAGCTCCAAATCTGCGGTAATTGTTAAAATGCGCTTTCCTGATAGTTCCTGATTAAGTTCATGCACCAGCTCCGAGCGATCCACAGCCACCACTAAGGCGCCCTCGGCATGCATATTTACAGCCACCTCGCGACCGATGCCTTGGGCCGCCCCAGTAACCAACGCTACCCGGTCAGCAAAACGCTTATTTCTATCTTTCATGAGACACCTTTACTGACTGGGAATAAATCGTTCGTAGTAGAAACTGGCTGCTTCGAGACTACGCTCTTTCATAAACCCATCGACTGCCTCTACCATCGGCACAGGGCCACATAGATAAACATCTACATCTCCACCATGGAACATCTCATCGGTCATATGATCCATGACATAACCTTTATGTGGGTAGCTGGAATCATCATCCAACACGCTAGCAATAAAGTTGAAATTAGGAAGTTTTTCGCAGTAATTTTCCAACTGCTCTAGCCCAACCAAATCCTGATCTCGAGTAACCCCATAAATCAGCTGGATGGGCACATCACGAGATTCTCGAGACAAAACCTCGAGCATGGATAAAAACGGAGCCAAGCCCGTCCCGCCGGCCAAGAACAGCAAAGGACGCACTGGCTCACGAAGATAAAAGCTGCCTAAAGGACCAGTAAAGCTAATTTCTTCACCCGCCTGTACTTGGGACAGCCATGAGCTCATTAGCCCGCTGGGTATTTGCTTGATGAGAAAATTAAGTTCACTTTGCCCTGGCGCTGAGCTAAAGGAGTAAGAGCGATGCTCACCGCTTTCAGGAACATTGATATTTACGTATTGACCTGGCAAAAAGGCTGGAGGCGTACCGTTCACATCCAATGTAAGCTCATAAACGGCATCGTTATGACATTTGATATCAAGCACCTTGCCAGCAAAATCCTCTGATGAGATTTTGCACATGGTAGAAGGCACCGGAACGCTGATCACACAATCAGACTGCGGCATCATCTGGCACGTGAGCACCAGGCCACTTTCTGCCTCAGCATCCGTGAGCGCTTCTTCAATGTAGTCATCTTCCAGCTCATATTCACCGCTTTCAGCACGACACTTACACGTTCCACAGACCCCATCAGAACAATCCATCGGTAGATTGATCTGGGCTTTATAAGCTGCATCCAGCACGGTCTCAAAAGGTGCGCACTCGATAAAGCGCGTCACCCCGTCCTCAAAGTTCAAAGCGATTTTATAGCTGCTCATTGTGCACTCCCTACTGCTCTAGATGTGATAAACGTCGATCACCTGACGGATATAATCGTTTTTGAGCACAATCTTTTTCTTGGTAATCTTGATTTCCCCACTTGCCTTGGACAGAGTGACGTAAGTAGTACCAAAAAAACTATCCGTTTCGCGATAGCGGTGATTCATTGTTAAAAAGTTGTAGCGGACCTCGGCCTCATCACCGTCTTGATTAAGCACCTCAATATTGCTCAAGTTATGACTGGTACGGGGCTCTGGCGTTGAAGCACTGGAGCGCTCTGTTTTGATCCGAAACACGCGATCTACCAAGCCATTTTTATTGGGGTAATAAATCAAAGAAACCTCGGTCCTGGGATTTTCTGAGGGTTGATCATCATCCCTCCAAGAAGGCATCCAATACTCGACTTCTTCGTCGT
>Ga0209487_1004609_pt1 | contig 10510 bp, 12 predicted proteins | sample Poulit2012_FD_187524 | JGI IMG/M metagenome (GOLD analysis project Ga0209487, IMG submission 187524) | Agricultural soil microbial communities from Georgia to study Nitrogen management - Poultry litter 2012 (SPAdes) (version 2) | ecosystem: Environmental > Terrestrial > Soil > Agricultural land... | reverse complement strand
CCGCAAATGGAATATACTCGCTTTCCGGGGGCGGCTGATGAGCCTCCTCGTGCTGACGCACTCCGGGGTCTCACCTAGGCCTCATCTCCCCCAGGAGTCTCGCATATTCCATTTGCTTGGATAGGTTGCCTTTATCGTTCACAATGGTTTGCTTTACTATTTTGATTCATCCCGGTCAAATTCATTATGTTTTAGCTTATTTATAATCCGAACTATAGGATATACCGTCTCTCGTTGTTCGAAGCACACACCGTTAATTGGAACGGAAGGCGGCGACTCCTCGAAAATACAGACCAATTTTCTTCGTGCGATGTAACGCTGTCGCAGCTTTCCTTGTCCTGCGGGAATAGCAAAAGGTCTTCGGTGGGACGAACGATAGTGCAGTCCCATGAGCCTTGAGACCCCGTAGTGCGAAGCACACGGAGGCTCAATCCATGCCCGCGGAAAGCGTCCGCCTACAGTGGAAATCAACAGTTCAGCGCATATACAAAAATTAACTCATCCACTTAAGTTATTCCTTCTATTTTTAAGGATAAGTTGGAGGGGGGAGTTAATTCAGCCGTCCTGCACTAGGGTATCGTCCGTAGGTGTGATAACCAAACCAACGTAGTCGCTCGATACCTATCAAAAATATATTCCGAAGACGAAGGCTAGACAACTAAAGGCTTTTGAAGCCCCCACTTCAATCAGACCGGAAGGTCGATAAGTGGTGGGTAATTGACCTACGCATAAGTTACTTTGTATGGCATAAATATATAGGAGCGTTATACTGCTTCCATTATATATTACATGCATACCAAAGTTTTTTTAAGGAAAGAGGGTTAAAAATATGAAAATACTTATAATTGGTGCGAGCGGCACTATTGGAAATGAAGTTAAAAACCAATTAGCACAAGACCATGAAGTTATTTGCGCAGGTCGAAATGGTGCAGATGTGAAGGTGGATATCACCTCTGAAGACAGTATTAAGAAAATGTATAAACAAGTCGGGAAGGTAGATGCTGTGGTTAATGCCTCTGGTGGTGCCCACTTTGCACCAGTTTCCGAATTAACACCGGAACTGAATGAAAAGGGGATCGGCAGTAAGCTGAAAGGCCAGATTAATTTGGTTCTCCTAGGCTTGGATTATGTTAATGACAATGGCAGCTTCACACTGACAACAGGCATTATGATGGATGATCCAATTCCGCAAGGCGCTTCCGCAGCCATGGCAAATGGTGGGGTAAAAGCATTTGTGAAGGCAGCCGCGATTGAAATGCCCCGGGCAATTCGGATAAATAGTGTCAGTCCCAATGCTGTACAGGAGTCATGGGAAAGACTAGAGCCTTTATTTCTCGGCTTCGACCCTGTCCCCGCTGCACGCGTTGCACTTGCTTTCAAGAAAAGTGTCTGCGGGGCTCAAACTGGGGAAAATTACGAGGTGTATTAGTTGAAAAATGCTTGCCTTTGAAAATAACCCCAAAGGCAAGCGCATTTTATTTAACTTCTATATTGTCCAGAATTAACACATAATCTTCAACCTTAGCAGACGGATCCGCGATAGTGATCTCCCCTTTATAAAGCGAATCCCCTGACTGCGAATCCACCACTTGAAGAGTAGGCATATCTTGTCCGCTTTGCTTTTCAACAAAATATAACTTTTTATCTTTCACCGTAAATATAACTCCATCATCATCATCATCTGCATGTTCACCATTTCTATTAGTTCGTTTAACAGTTATTTTATTTTCTACCTTTTTATTTTCTATAGAATAAGAAGCTACTTTGAAGTTGTCTTCATCTGACCAAGTAAAATAAATATTTTCATCATCATAAAAAGCTGGATGCGCATCTTCAGGGATGGTTTCGGGTAATTTTATTTTTTCCTTTTCATTTGTAGTCAAATTTAAAGCTAGGAGATCGCTGCTAATTTCTTCTGTTTCATAACCTTCTTCCCCCCGCTCATCCTTCATCAGCCTTTTACTAATCACAATGTTATTCTTTTCCAGACCATGACTTGTTCTTCTTAATACATTCATTTCCCCATATTGTTCTGCACTTTGCTTAGGGATTGTTAGGACTGCTTCATCATCAATAAGTTTTTCAGCTGATGGATCGAAACGATATACATGGAGTTCCTCATTTTGGTCTCCCGCTAAAGAATTCACCGTAACCACCTTTAGTTCACCGTTCACCATTTGCACTTCTTCCACATAGATATCATCCAAGTTGTTACTATTCGGAACATCGAGTTTAAAGGAATTTGTTTCGTTTTCTTTTTTGTCTAAAACGGATATATTAAACGTAAAATCTATTGCCCCTGTGCCGAGTGTACCCATTTCATAATTGATACCTCCATAAGCAAGTGTATCCTCATTCTCAAAGAAAGCTGACGGTTCATTCGTCTTTCCTCTCATAAAATGGCGGTATTCTTTCTGCAATTGTTTGATAAGAAATGGCTGATAATCTCCATTAATTTGATCTACATACGAAGCTTCTCTGGAATAATGGGATCCTTCTGCTGTCAACTGCAACCTTTCATTAATTGGGTTCATTGATCCTAGTGAATAAACACCATCAATAACAACAGGCTCAACCTCTGCTTCATCGCCATTTAGTTTCCTAAGCTTAAAATCCGGATATTTGCTCGCCGAGAGAGCTGATTGCATGTAAAACGTACCAATTCCAAATACAATAACAGCCACAATTAGTAGCGACTTTCCATACTTTTTCATCGCATTATCCCCCTTACACCGTTACTTTTTGATTTAATAAAAATTTACTTGTCCAAACAGATATAATGAACACAATGGCCCCAGTTATAATTTCAAGACCGACGACTTCTATCGAATAAAAGTAATCAATCTGAAAGATATCCAATAAAAGTACTTGTGAAAGAAACTGCAGAACAGCTGCAACACTATACATACCCCCGATAGCAATTCCTTTTAAACGATAGCTGCGTTCAAATAAAATAGCTGTAAAGAGGACAGAGACAATCATTAAACCTGTACCATAGTTCAATATAAATCCGATAAAACTATCCGGAATAAAGACTTTAATTTGATGAAGCGTTCCAATAATCTCGCTTATCCCTAAATCAATTCGAAAGTCCAGGGGGACCACCCATCTGAAAATCATTGTTTCCAGCGGGAAAATAATAAGCTGAAAGGAGACAAATCCTAATGTCATAAGTAAAATGGTCGTTATCTTGGCCAGGAATATATTCAATCTGGCGGTTGGCAGCATCAATAGCCGGTAAATAAATGTATTTTTTCCAAACCAGTCCCGGTACCAAATCAGGAAGATGTAAAACGCGACTGCTCCGACACATAAAGCGATTGGACCAAGAAACCATACACTTGAAATGATTTGACTAAAGCTCATACGCCCATACATTTCTATAAATGTTGCTTGCGATAACATATTTTGAGCCATCTCTGTTTCAGCTTTGTTTAAATAACTTTTCGTCAACAAAATCACGCCAACAACCTGTGATACCAGTGTAATTGCAAGCAGCAACCCAAACACTTTCGCAATCCGGTTCACTTCAAAATTAACCAATTTCAAATACCGCTTCATGTCTGATACACCTCTCTCATCACATCAACTACTGACTTCCCATCATCTTCACGTACTTCTTCCGCATTAAATTCCTTCAGCACAACGCCATTATCCAGTAACACCACTTTATCAATTAAGTGTTCAATATCGGTAATTTCATGCGTCGTAATAATCACGCCGCGATCTTCAATTAAATGGCTCGTAAACACATCCGCAATTTGTTCACGGCTAAAAATATCAATGCCGGAAAATGGTTCGTCCATTAGTAGATAATCAACATCCATTGCCAATCCAAGCAATAGGTTCACTTTTGCTGTATTACCTTTTGACAATTCAGCGATACGATCACTTTCCTTTAATTTAAAAAATCCAAGTAATTCGGTTGCACGTTCTTGATTCCAACAACTGTAAAAATCCTGCATAAATTCCATTGCTTCTGAAATCCGCATTTGCGGAAGCATCGTGATTGCGTCTGGAATAAAGGTAATCTTTTCATAACTTTTTTTATTTATTTCTTCTCCATTAATTAAAATTTGGCCGCTATTTATCGGGGTAAGTGCCATAATTGCATTCAGTATGGTTGTTTTTCCGACACCATTAATTCCGATCAGACAAGTAATTTCTCCTTTGTTGGCTGTAAATGAAACACCATCTAATACTTTCTTCCGGCCAAATTTTTTTGTGATTTCCTTTACTTCAATCATAATCGTTCCCCCCTATTCGGTATACTTTTCTTTGATCATGCTTAATAATTCATTAACTGGCACATTGATCGGGCGAACAGAACTGACAAAAGTATCTACCGCCTCTTGCAGAAGTTCTTCACGCACCGAACCTAAAACCTCCTCATCCTTTGTCACCTTACTCGGCGTATTTCGCTCTGTATAAATCAAGCCTTGTTCCTCCATTTCTTTATATGCCCGCTGTGCTGTGTTTGGATTGATCTTTAATTGGTTCGCTAACTCTCTCCGTGAAGGAATTTCCTGTCCCGGTTCAAGCATGCCTGTCGCAATCTGTTCTTTAAAGTAGCGAATAACTTGAACGTAGACCGGATCTCGTGTATTAAAATTCAGTTTCATTGTTCCAGCTCCTAGGATACATTGATGTAAATCATTCGACTGGTGTATTAACCACTTAATACACTATGTATAAAAAAATGCTGTATTAATAACGTAATACATCCATGGTCTGTATTATATGATTAATACACACCAAATGTCAAGAGGTAAAATGAATCATTCTCTACCTGAAACGATGAATATGCTAAAATGAAATAATAAATGGCAATGAGAAGGAGAAAGTAATAATATGAAACTCGTTTCCTGGAATGTAAACGGCCTCCGTGCCTGTGTACGCAAAGGTTTTTTAGATTATTTTCATGAAGTAAATGCAGATATATTTTGCGTGCAGGAAATCAAATTACAAGCCGGTCAAATCAACCTGGATTTGGAAGGCTATCATCAATATTGGAATTATGCGGTAAGAAAAGGGTATTCCGGTACTGCAGTTTTTACAAAGCAGAAGCCACTCTCTGTAGCATATGGCGTTGGCGATGAGAATGAACAAGAAGAAGGACGCATTCTAACACTTGAATTTGATGACTTCTTTTTAGTAAATGTGTACACCCCGAATTCACAAAGGGATCTAGCAAGGCTGGATATTCGCTTGGTGTGGGAAGAGGCATTCTATCAACATTTACATACACTGGACGCAATCAAACCTGTTATTCTATGTGGTGATTTAAATGTCGCGCACCAGGAAATTGATTTGAAAAACTTCAAGACAAATCGGGGAAACTCCGGATTTACTGAAGAAGAACGCAGCAAGATGACGGATTTACTGGCATCTGGATTCGTCGATAGTCTTCGCCACTTTTATCCTGATACAGGAGATCTTTACACGTGGTGGTCTTACATGAAAACAGTACGGGAAAGAAATATTGGGTGGCGGATTGATTATTTCATTGTTTCGGAGAGAATAGCGGAATTGATGCAAGATGCACAGATTCATTCCGAGGTAATGGGCAGTGATCATTGTCCGATTGCGCTGGAGATCGATTTGTAGGCCAGTAAAAAATACTGAGTCCCAAATGAAAGTGGATTTTCGCCGAATAAAGCGGCATAAGTCCCGAACAAATCTAAAGTTTACCGAACAAAACACCACCATGCCCGGATAACTGCGAATAATTCCCGAATGTCGACTTAAAAAGAGCTGCATATGCAGCTCTTTTAACTATTTACCCAACATTCCAGCAATTCAAACGTTTGTTCGCCGCTGATAACTCGTTTCTTTTTTCGAACTTTCCTCTCCAATCCGGTCCCAAGGAAACACATTCTCTAAAATTAACGATAAAATAATCCCCACAAGTAATCCGCTGCTGACAACCGGACGAATGGAACTTGGAATAGATTCAAATGCGGATGTTGGAAGTGTCATAATAATAATTCCAACAAACAATGGAATTGCTGATCTGTATACATTTAATGTATTAAATTTGACTTCCCGGAAAAAATCCCATGAAGAGTTTAGCAGTTGTAAGTAAGCAACAAATAAGACAGCACTTCCAATACTTAATGGTATCGTAGAAAAAAAGTGTCCGACAGGCGGGACGACGCCCATTAAGAAAAACATAATACCTCCAAGAACAAAAGGTAACTTCTTTAGAATACCCGTTTGTTTCAGAAATCCGATGGATGATACAAACGGGGCATAAGGAACAAGTCCAAATAAACCGGACAAACCTGTAAAGACCCCTGTAATCGCAAAGGAAGAGCGATATTGTTTCTTGGTCGTTTCCATGTTATACATGCTGTCCGTTCCTTTTAAAGCGCCAAATGTATTGGCTGTATTCAGTAAGCCGGCAAGCACTGCAGTAATGATTACCCCCGTATTCCACACAGGAGTTCCAAGTGGAAACAACTCTATTTTAAATGAGGCCTTTTGTCCCGATGATGCAGAGCCAAAAATGAGCACATAAGCTATCCAGCCTACAATGATCCCCATGAGTAAAGCATAGCTTCGGATGCGTGCAGGTGCTTTAATATTAAAGATAATGACAATAATTGCAATGATGATCCCTAGTAAAGCAACAGGTAAATCAATACTTTCTGAGCCCGTACTATTGCCGAAAGGAAGCCCAAACATTCCTTTCAAGAAAATCTGAATCAACTGACATCCAAATAGAAACATAAACACACCCATCACACCGGGGTTAAACAGCTTGGCAAGATACGGGCCCATCCCGGTCAATCCGATAATTACCGTCAAAACAGCCGAAATAAAAATACCGATTGCCAAACTTCCACCCAGCACTTCGAGCGGCATGTCCTGTGCAGACGTTGTAACAACTAACGTTAAAATAATCCCCCACCAGAGTCCTGATTGCCCTTCTATGATTGCACGCTTATGTCCCAAGAATGCTTGGGTTATACACGCGACACCGGTAATTGCGAATGAAAGTTGCAACATGTCCGCAATTTTACCCTGAGAAAGGTCAAAAGCTGCTCCAACTGTTAGCGGTATGATAACAATGTTGGCAAAAATAAAGAATAGCCATTGTAGACCGGCTATCCAGTTGCCCGTTTTTAATAATTCTCTTTGCACGTAAAAGACCTGCCCTTCCTTAAAAGTAGAAATATTTCATGTAATGATGTAAGCTTTTATTCATCCTCTATTCATATTCACCTTCTATACTAATAGTATATGAAACTTAAAAACAATGCTATCTAGTAAAACTTCATTTACTGGTGGATTTGAAGTGCAAATTTTTTTCGATGGGACTTGTAACCATAGTCCCAGGACAAGGTAAACTACGTTGATACACATCGTACCCAGGAAAGGAGTTTTCCTTTTCAAGAACGTGTTGTTTTAGTCTACCTGATAGTTATTGAGGATAAATGAATCAAATTAAAGGAGAGATATATCTTGAGAAATTACAGTAAAATATTACTTCGTTTTTCAGCACTTTTTGCATTAGTAGGTGCTTTTCTAGGATCCCATATGGCCGGTGCCGGTGGGTTGGAATTTAAGACACTGCATGCACATATTCTCGTTGTTGGCTGGTTATCTTTATTTGCATGGGCTGTATTTTATAAAGTTTTCACCCCAGCCAAAACGATTGTCGCAACGCTCCATGTGTGGTCAGCAATCATCGGATCGATCGGATTAACAGTCGGCATGTGGTTCTACTACTTGCGGCCATTTGGCATGGAAGGCGCTTTACCAACAGTTTTCTTTATCGTCGGAGGAACCATTTTATTACTAAGTTTTGTGTTCTTTGCGATTTTAACGTTTATGAAAACAGAAGACGAGAAATAATGGGAGCCCCGCAGTTTTCTGCAGGGCTTTTATTTTTTCATGCACTTCTTATTCTACTTTCGGGTATAATAAAGATAATGGAAAATATGTATGAAAGTAGGGTTAGTCGTGCGAAAGATCAAAATGACGCAGATTGATGAAAATATTGAAACCAGAAGACAAAAGGTAAATGCACATATCCGATCTGAACATGGCGATAAACCTCGTGTGAGAAGAGATCGGCCAAGGTCGATCGATGAACGGAACGCATTAACGAAAGTCGCGAAAGCAAGCGTTGAACGAGCAAAGCGTGAGGGAAAAATGAAAATGATCGGAAAGCGAATGATGTATTATGACCCGACTGATTGAATTAAAAAAGGAATTTGCAAAGCTTGGCCATTTTGCTAAGCACGAAAGAATGTTGGAATTGTGCGGATTATTAACAGTATATTTTAAAGAAGATAAGATAAAGCCGATCATTGTTGGTGGCTTATCTGTAGAGATTTATACGCGAAATAACTATATGACGCATGATATCGATCTTATTACAGACGGCCGACATCAATTTGATAAACTATTAATAAATGAGCTTGGATTTAGAAAAGAAGGACGCAGTTGGTATCACGAAGGGCTTGAGCTAGCCATTGAAATACCGGATAATTATTTGGAAGGGGATTATAAAAAGATCATTCGTATGGAATTGAACAGCGGCAGGTATGTATTTGTGATAGGAATAGAGGATATTATTATTCATCGCCTGGAATCTGCATTAGTTTCACAACCTAGAAATCCCGATTGGACAGATGATTATGAATGGGCGGAGCGAATGTTTCATATTCATAAATATGATACTGCTATGATGGATCTGAAATATTTATTAGATGCGGCAAAGGAAGTGCGTGCAGAACATATTATTACAAAGTGGCTAAAAAGGTAATAAATACAAATAAAAGAATCATACACTGACTCCCTGTAAAGGAGGAGCCACTATGCAGATAATTATTTATATAGCATTGTTTATCTCTACGTACGATTCTTAAGCCTGGTGAATCAGAATACAATACGTCTTAATAAAAGTACTCGCGCAAGTTGATCTAACCTCTTGCGCGACAGGGTACTCACCTACTCTTATTCACCTTTTGAAAATAATCAATCAAACCAAGTGCGCTGACTTGCATATCGAGATTAATAATAACATAGACATCATGTTCCTCAGGCACATGTAAACTTTGTAAATAGCTTTTTACTCGCTGAAACATTCGCTCAGAAAGTTCCTCATACCCCTTTCCTTCAGCAATCACTTCCTCACCCAGTTCAACAAACACTTCTAACCATTCCGAAACCTGGTCTAACGCCATATCCACTTTTTCCGTCATGCCAAAATGTCCAAAATAAATACGGTCAACCTTCATCTCCTTCACCCGTTGAATCGATTCCCGCATCGCAGTTGGATCGAAATGGTTCGGCGAAGTGCTTGGCAGAAAGAAATCAATGCCGTCACGCGCGAGCTGTTCATAGCGAATCCCTGTTGTATCGCCCGTAAAAATCCCATTGCTGACGGGATCAAAAATACTGAAATGATGTCTGGAATGACCTGGTGTATCCAGAAATTGAAGTGTACAATCCGCTCCTATCTGTAATGTGTCTCCTTCCCCTTTGCTTAGCAGCCGCTCCTCTGGTACAGGTACAATCGGTTCAAATAATTCTTCAAAACTATCTCCATAAATGGCTCTTGCACCCGCTGCCAGTTTCCTTGGCTCTGATAAATGTCTGGCACCACGCGGATGGACAATGACGGTTGCATTTGGACAGTCTTTCAACAACAGTCCCGCACCACCGGAATGATCCAAGTGGATGTGTGTTACAATAATATATTTTACATCATCCAATGAAAAACCGAGTGATTCCAGACCCCGCTTCACATATTTAACCGATGGACTCGGCCCCGTTTCCACCAGCGTCAATTCTGCTTCATCTATGACATATGTACCTGTTCGCGCTTGTACATCCAGATCAAAACCATCGATAAGGTGAATGCGATGATCTAATTGAATTGGCCCCTTATTTCGCATGCCATTTGCCTCCTATGTATGTTTTACTTGATTGCTTCATGCAATCTTTACTTCTTTAATCATACCATATTTTCATCTATTTTCTCTTCGAAATACCCAATCTTTCCATTGTTCTGAAATTTTTAGTTATTGGTACCTTACGAAGGTGAGTCACCTCGAATCTTGAACTACACGAAATAATAAATACCAGTTACTTATCATTTGTTTTACGACAAGTAACTGGCATTTGATTTTTTATGCTACTTCACCATCCATTTGCTTTAACTGATCCACTTTCCGGATTTTAAAGTTCTTAAATATAACAGATCCGAGCAGACCACTTAACGCACCAATTATTGCACAAAGTAGCGCAATAACGGTTACTTTCATCGGGTCGTTAAACCCGTACATCACAGCGAGTCCGGCAATCGGTGTAGCCGTTCCCGGTGCATTATTGATTAATCCGGCCATGGCGATAATCACACCCGCAGCCGCTCCCCCGATGAAATTAGTGACATAAACCGGTATCGGATTCGCGGAAATAATATCGGCCTGTGTCAGTGGCTCTACCGCAACAGAAATCGTTGTTCTAATGTCACCGAACTTCATGCGGTGGAAGA
>Ga0209487_1004608_pt1 | contig 10510 bp, 7 predicted proteins | sample Poulit2012_FD_187524 | JGI IMG/M metagenome (GOLD analysis project Ga0209487, IMG submission 187524) | Agricultural soil microbial communities from Georgia to study Nitrogen management - Poultry litter 2012 (SPAdes) (version 2) | ecosystem: Environmental > Terrestrial > Soil > Agricultural land... | reverse complement strand
ACCCTGGAGCATCCGCGCACGACAGCAGGTGAGCCCTTCGTCCCGGACGCCACGCTGGTGGACCTGGCCCGGGAGACGGGCCGGGTGCTGGGCGCCCATCTGCTGGGGGTGGATGTGCTGGACACCCGCAGCGGCCCCGTCGTGGTCGACGTCAACGCCTCCCCCGGCTTCCGGGGCGTCGCCGGCGCCCCCTCGATGGTGGCCGACCATCTGCGCGAGCACGCCTTGCGGGTTGCGGGGTGAGGAGATGGGGCCCGGGGGCTGCTGGGCGACTCAGGGCGCGACCGGCCCCTCCTCGGTGTCGAGATCGACCGTGACAGCAGCACCGTCGGGCCAGATGACGGTCACGAGGCCGTTCGGATCGACGACGACCTCTGGCGCATGCTCCGCCTCGCTCTCGTGCCCACGCAACTCGACCTGCACTGCGACGACGTCCCCTGTACGCAACGGTGCACAGCGCAGCTGCGGAACGGCCATCTCCCGACCGAGCGGGGTGGTGTCCGATTCACGATGCACGCTTGCGTTCCAGGAGCCACGAAGACCCGTCATCGTGCTGATCAGCGCTCCCCCGCCTGCCTGGGCAAGCCTGACGCCAGCTGCTGCCCGGGCCTGCCTGACACCGGCCCTGGCGAGGTCCGCCGTGTGCTGTACTGCCGGGTCTCGCGACGCTGCCTCCTCCTCGAGGGCCCCCTCCCCGGCGAGCGGCCATCCCGCGACGGCGACGGGGTGCCGGGTCGCGCCCTCGGCCCGCACCACTCGGATCTCGGCCGCTCCGCGCACGATGCTCGCCACCGTCAGCACCGCACCGGCAGTGGCGGCTCCCTGGCGCCCATGGCCGTGGTCGGAGTCGCTGGGCTCAGTCTCCACCCAATGGCACTCCTGCCGGGACACTGCTACCGCCACGGTCTGCGGCGGCCCGCTCGCCGGGCTGACGCCGGCGCCGGGCCCGGGCGGCTCCTCGGGAGTCTGCCCCGGACGCGGCACGGGAACCCGCACGCTGCCGAGAGCCACTCGGTCAAAACCAGTGCGGTGGCTCCAGCCGTACGCGGGATGGACGATGGAGACGATGTTGTCCCCGGGTTCTTCTGCGGCATCCCCAGTGAGGGGTGGACAGGTCGCCGTCGAGTACCCCATGCGGGCATAGAGCGGCGAGTCGATCAGCAGCTGCCCGGGCAGAGCATGATCGGTGCCGTGGTTGACGACGCGCACGAGCCCGTCGGCCCTCGTGCGCGAGACGATCCAGCCCGGCACTGGGAGCGTCTCGACCGCGTCGGTCTTCTCGACAGGCAGCGCCTCCTCGGGAGCGCTCCAGACCGGGTGGTCGCCGGGCAGGATCAGCCCCAGGAAGCCCATGGAGGCCCAGTAGGGGGACCCGGGCCCGGAGTACGACTGCGCCATCCTCGGATACGCGTGGAACCATCCCAACGTGAGGAGGCCGTCACCATCGGGGACACCCCGACGCAGGAAGTGGGCGAGCTCTCCTGACGCAGCCCGTCGGAGCTGACCAGGCGAGAGGCGCGGTGAGCCTCCCTCGGCGAGACCCGCGAGTGCGGCGCCCCAGAAGGGGGCCGCGCTCGCCATCCGGTAGATGAGGCTGCGGCCCTGCATCAGCGGGCCCCCATCGCTGCCCACCAGACCGAGGGCGTCAGCGGTGAAGTGGGCGGCACGCTCACGATGGCGGATGCTGTCGGCCATGGTCACCAGGCCGTCTTCAGCCAGTTGGTCGGTCCCGCGCATGCGCAGCCAGAGGGTGGGCAGGAGTGAGAACGCCCAGGTGTTGTAGTGGTCCACCGCCCTCGTGGGACCGTCCCGGAACCAGCCGCCCTCACGGGCGCAGGACTCGTGCACCGCCAGGTCGCGCTCGAGATCATCGCGCAGCGGGGCCGCATCCGGACCGGTCGCGAAGCGTTCGTCGACCGAACGCAGGAACGTCAGCACGATGATCCGGAACCAGACCCAGTTCACCGGAGGGTATGACGTGCCGATCACCTCGGCGAACCAGTCGACGAGCCGACGTCGGGTGCTCTCCTCCAGCCGATCCCAGATCCATGGCCGCGTCAGGTCCAGAGCCAATGCCAGGCAGCAGGCCTCCACCTTCGCCTGCCCACACTCGGTGATCCGGGGCCAGGCATCGCTCCCGCCGGGCTCGACCCCTGCCGCCAAGCCGTCGGCGTAGAACGCGATGTGCCCGGCGGCGTCCTCACCCTGTCGGCCGGCCAGAAGCGCCGCGGCGAGCAGGAATGACCTCGCGAACCCCTCGAGCCCGTCGGAGCTCACCCCGCTGTCGCTGGCAGGTCCTGGGATCCGGATCTGGGCCCCACGTTCCGTGGCATGCGGGCGCAGAGCCAGCAGCAGCTGATCAGCCACCGCCTCCCAGTGCTCTCGCGTGAGGCCGGTCCAGGGAGCTGAGATCGGGTCGAGCGGAGGCAGCGCGAGAGCGGGATGCCGCAGGGGGCGAGGATCGGCGGTCATCTTCACAAACACTCCTGGATATCGTCATCTGGCTCTGGTCACGAGCGTGCCGCATGCCGCTCAACTGGACTCGCGGACCTCGAGCTCGGGCAGCAGCTCGATACGGCGCGGTGTCCACCGCTGACCGACACGTTGCGTCCGAAGTCGCCGGCTGAGCAGCTCTGCGGCCGTGCGCCCCACTTCCTCCTTCGGCGGGGCGACCGCCGTCAGCGGCACCGAGCTGAGCTCGGCGACGACATCGTCATAGGCGATCACGGCGCACTCCTGGGGGATGCTGAGGCCTGCTGCCAGCAGCTCCTGCGTCAGCACCAGAGCGTTCTCGTCGTTATGGATGAGCACGCCGGTGATCCCGTGCTCATCCAGCAGGCGCACCAGCCACTGCGGGTCGGAGTGATCGGGGCGTAGGAAGGCGCCCGAGCCGATGCCGTCGACGCCGACCGCACTGTCGGGACTTCCCGCCCCTGGATCGCTGTCCGGGGAGCTCAGGGCCGTCACCCAGCTCTCGATGACGGAACGCTGCCGCATGATGTCCACGAAGGAGGTGCTGATGCTTCGGGCCGTCGGGCTGTCCTGCCGAGCCAGGAGCAGGATCCGCCGGTGTCCCCCGGCCACGAGATGATCGACGGCGAGTTCCACCCCGTGCCGATGGTCGCTGCGCACCACGTCGAGCGACCTGTAATCGGGGTGGGATCCGAGCTGGCGCTCCATCACGACGGTCGGCAGGTCCAGCTCGGCCAGGAGGGCACGGGAGGCCGCTTCGCTCTCCGGTGTGTTCCACCGAGGCGCCAGCAGCAGTCCGTCGGGGCGCTGGCGCCTGACCAGTTCGAGGACCCGCCGGTCGGAGGTGTCGCTGTGGGGAGCCAGATGCAGCGCCACCCTGTAGCCGGAGCTCTCCAGAGCGCGATGGGCCCCTCGCGTGACCTCGTCGAAGTAGGAGTGCCGCTCCGGGAGGACGATCGCGACCGTGCCCACGGTCGCTCGACTCGGCCTTGCGGAGGGGATACCGCCGGCGCCAGCCACCCATCCGTGCCGGCGTTCCACGACGCCCTCCCCGGCAAGCGCTTCGACATCGCGGCGAGCGGTGATCGCGGAGACGTTCAGCAGCCCGGCCAGACTGGACACTTTGAGCGCGCCGTGCTGATCCACGAGCTCCGCGATCCGGCGTCGTCGCACCTCGACCGAATCTCTCACGTGCCTGCCCTCCTGCATCGTCGACGAGGCGACTGAGTCCCGTGCTCCGTGACCGAGCCGCTCGGGGCTATGACCCCGTGACGACCCCGAGCACCACTGCATGATCGAATGATCGAAATCAGCATCGGTAAGCGCTTGACGGCCCGATGATCGTCTCAACATACTCGATCAGCAGCGTTCACCGGAACGCCCTCAGGAGACAGGGAGGTCACCATGTCCGACGCGGTCCGTCGCCGCAGTTTTCTGACGATGGGGCTCGCGGCGCCTGCCCTCGCAGGAGTGAGCGCCTGCAGCGGCGGGCGTGGCTCTTCCCCGGGCCGCCGAGGCTCAGACGGCAGGACCCAAGTCACCTTCTGGTCATCGCTCCGCGGCAGCCACGAGGTGGTCCAGGCGTTCAACGAGTCGCAGGACGACATCGAGGTCGTGTTCAACCAGATCCCCGACGGCGGCTCAGGCGGCTACGCGAACATCCGCAACGCCGCCCGGGCCGGCAACGCCCCGGACGTGATCACCCTCGAATACCCCCAGGTCCCGGAGTTCGTGGTCGACGGGATCGCACGCGACCTCACTGACCTCATGAGCGATGGTCTGCATTCGAAGATCCTGCCCGAGGCCTTGGCTCGGACCACCTATGAGGACCGCATCTACTCGGTGCCCAATGATCTCGAGCCCCTGGTTCTGCATTACCGGCGCGACCTGTTCCAGGAGCGCGGGTACGAGGTCCCGACCACGTGGGCGGAGTTCGCCGAGCTCGGGCGACGCATCCGCGATGAGTCCGACACCGAGCGCATCGCCAATTTCCCCACCAACGGTGGCACCTACTTCGCCGGTTTCGTGCAGCAGTCCGGGGGGCAGTGGTTCGACACCGCGGACGACACCTGGCACGTGGCGATGTCCGACACCGGGACGCAGCAGGTCGCGTCCCTGTGGCAGGAGCTCATCGACGACGACGTCGTGACCATGATGGCCGACGGCGAAGAGTTCGATGCGATGCTCAGCCGGGACCGGATCCTCACGCGGACCTCCGGGGCCTGGGACGCCGGAGCACAGATGTCCGCTCGTCCGGGCCAAGCGGGGCAGTGGGCGATCGCCCCACTCCCCCAGTGGGAAGCCGGGGACGCGCAGCTGGGAGACCATGGCGGATCGACCTTCACCCTCACCTCCGACAGTCGCGAGCCGGAGGCGGCCATGGAGTTCATCGAGTGGCAGGTCTCCCACCCGGACTCGATGCGCGCCCGGCTGTCGGCCGGCACCTCGAGCATGTTCCCGGTGGTCGAGGACCTGGTCGACGTCGCCCGGGAGACCTTCGACGACGAGTACTACGACGGCCAGGACATCTACACGCTCTTCTCCGAGGAGGCGCCCAAGGTCCGCGACGACTGGAACTGGGGCCCCCGGATGACAGCCACCCTGCAGCTGATGCAGGACAACTTCGCTCGGGTCCCCGCCACCGACGACACCCTCCTCGATGCCGTCGAGGCATCACAGGCGGGCACCGTGCCCGATCTGCGCGCCCTGGGACTGTCCGTCAGCGAATCCTCGGCATGAAGTCCGGGAAGGAATGGTCGATATGACAACCGAAGTCACGCCGCGCCCGACGGGTCGCGGCTCCCGTGGGGCCAAGCAGAGCGCGCGCCCAGCAACCGTGAGCTCTGGGCGTCGTCAGCGGAACAGGGCCAGCGCCGTGCTGATGGCGCCCTTCTTCCTGCTGCTGGCCATGGTGTTCGTCGCGCCGCTGCTGACGGCCCTGTGGATGAGCTTCTTCGCCCAGGACAGCTCCGGGCTCGGATTCGGCCCCGTGGAGCAGAGCTTCGTGGGCCTGCGCAGTTATACCGCGGTGCTCGGCGACCCCACGTTCATGGGGTCCCTCGGCCTGATCCTGATCTTCTGCCTGGTCTACATCCCGATCGTGACGGCCGGAGCGCTGTCCCTGGCGCTCCTGATGGATTCCGGTCTCGCCAAACTCCGTTCGGTCATGCAGATGGGCCTGTTCCTCCCGCATGCGGTGCCCGGCATCATCGCCGCGATCATCTGGCTGTATCTCTACACCCCCGGTATCAGCCCGATCACCGAGGCACTCGGTTCGCTGAACCTCGAGATCGACTTCCTCAGCGTCAACCTCGCGGTGCCCGCCGTCGTGAACATCGCGGTGTGGACCTCTCTGGGGTACTACTCGGTGATCTTCTTCGCCGCGCTCCAGGCGATCCCCCGTGAGGTGCTCGAGGCCTCGCGGGTCGACGGGGCCGATGCCCTGCGCACCGCGGTGATGGTCAAGGTGCCCATGATCCGTTCATCCGTGGTCATGGTGCTGCTGTTCAGCACCATCTGGACCCTGCAGCTGTTCACCGAGCCCATGCTCCTGAGCCATGCGACACCCGCCATCAACTCGCGATTCTCTCCGTCGATGTACATCTACGACGCAGCTTTCACACGGAACAACTACGGCATCGCTGCGGCCGCCTCGGTGGTCCTGCTGGTCGCCAGCATGCTCATCTCCTACGGCCTGACCCGCTTCAGCGGCCGTCTGCAGAGAGAGGAGGGTCGCTGAGATGACGATCGGACCCACGTCCACCAAGACCGAACCCGCCACGACGCCACCTCGGGATGACGCCGCTCCTGCCCCCGCCGCGCGCCCCACCACGCCGCGGAAGCCGGCCCGGGCACCACTCACGAACCGCCTCGCGGTCAACATCGTGATCGGGGTCTTCGTGATCTACACGCTGGGGCCGGTGCTCTGGCTGTTCTTCGCCGCGGCCTCGGACGCCGACGCACTGTCCGCCGCGGAAGTCTTCAACCTGAAGGACTTCGCGCTGTGGGACAACATCTCCACGCTGTTCACGCTGGAGGACGGCATCTATGGACGCTGGTACGTCAACACGATCATCTACGCCGGTCTGGGTGGGATCATCGCGGCGCTGATCAGTGCCGCCTGCGGGTACGCCTTCGACAAGTACCACTTCCAGCACAAGGAGAAGCTCTTCGGCCTCGTGCTGCTGGCCGTGATGGTGCCGCAGACCGTGCTCGCCCTGCCCCTGTACCTCATCGCCTCGCAGGTCGGGGTCGTGAATACGTTCTGGGCGGTGTTCATCCCCTTGCTGTTCAATCCCTTCGGGGTCTATCTCGGCAGGATCTTCTCGGAAGGCTACGTTCCTGACGAAGTGCTCGACGCTGCGCGAGTGGACGGCACCGGCGAACTGACGATGTTCTTCAAGGTCTCGCTGAAGATGCTCGCGCCCGGCATCATGACCATCTTCCTCTTCCAGCTCACCGCGATCTGGAACAACTTCTTCCTGCCGATGGTCATGCTCACCGATCAGGAGCTCTTCCCGGTGGCGCTGGGCCTGTACAACTGGAACTCGATGGCCACGGTGTCTCCGGAGTACACACTCGTGGTGATCGCCGGCTCACTCCTGGGCCTGCTGCCGCTGGTGCTCGCCTTCATGCTCCTGCAACGCTTCTGGAAGGCCGGGCTGACTGCCGGATCGGTGAAGTGATGACTCGGCCCGCACACCCCCGCACGCTAGGGCCGGATGGCTGTCTGTGCCGGCGGGGCGTCTCGGATCTGCTGGACGGTGAGGGTCGTCGAGCCGTGCGCGAGGCCCGTGCCGCGGTCGAGGGCGGTCAGGCGTAGCCGATGGACGGCCTCGCCCCAGGACTGGGCGAGCAGCGGATCGTCGACCGCTCGTCGCTCGAGGGTCCCGGCGCCGAGGTCACGATCCCAGCGGATCTCGACCAGCGCCTGGGACAGCGCTCGCACCCGCAGCAGGCCCGGCCGGTGGTCGAGGATCTCCCCGGCGATCACGTGGTTCAGCACGACGGCCGGCCCGGGCTGTGGAGCGTCGGTGGGGCCCAGCTCCCAGGTGTCGGTGACCTCGACGATCGGCTGGGGCTGGGTGGCTGCGGCGCGCTGATCGGCCGGTGCCGGCGCCAGGACGGGTTCGCGGCCGGGCAGCTCGAGCGCTGCCCGCCGGCGGTAGGAGCGCACCCCGGCGGCCTCCGGGTAGGCGGGCGCGAGGTCCAGCTCGAGGGCCGACGCGGTGACGGTCGCGACATCGGCGTCGACGTCGGCGTCGGCAGCCTCGACGATGCCGGCGTCGGTGACGGTCGCGGCTCTCGCCCCGGTCCTGCCTCGCGCGTCAGCGGGGAGGCGCAGCTGGGGTGAGACCGCCTGGGCGCGGTGCTCCGCGCCGATGCCTTGGCCGTGCCCGCGGATCTCGGGCAGGTTGTGCCAGGAGCTGGTCATCGTCCAGATCTCGTAGCGTCGGTCGGTGAAGGTCAGTGCGGTGTAGGTGGGCTGTCCGAGGTCGATCAGCACCGGGGCGCTGTCGACGGCCACCAGGTAGGAGCCGACGTCGAGGTGGTTGTGGGCCTCGTCGTTGTGGCCACCCTTCACTGCGAGCGCAAGACCCAAGGGGTGCCTCTCTGCTTCACGCGCCACCATCACCTGCACCTGGGGCAGCCAGGTCTCCGCGGGGTGCGGCGGCGCGGCGCCGGTGCCGTCGGCGCTGGACCATTCGTCATCGGCCAGGGCGGTCAGCACCCGGCCGAGTCCGAGCTCGGGCAGCACCGGCAGCGGCCCGCTGCCACGGTGGGCCAGGGCCTGGGCGAGCACGTCGGGCGCCGCGAGGTGGCGGCCCCAGCGGTGCAGCACGTCCCAGGGCTGCTCGGCCGGTGGCCGCGCCGGACCGTCGGCCACGTTCACGAACCAGCCCTGCCCCAGGTCCATGCGCTGGGGGAACCGCAGCAGCTGGCCGATCACGTCGATGCCGGCGAGAGCGTCGCGGGTGAGCAGGCCGCCGCTGGCGGTGATCAGCAGGTCCAGGGCCTCCAGCAGGCGGCAGGCACCGTTCCAGAAGTAGGAGAAGCCCTCATCGATCCCGCCGTCGGCCGGGAAGGAGGCCAGGTAACGGTCCAGCTGGGCCAGGGACAGCGCGAGGATCGCATCGCGATCGGTCCGATCCGCCTCCCGGTCGAGCAGGAACAGGGCGCCGGCGATCAGGTGCTGATGGATCCATCCGGTCCAGTTGTGCGCGGTCCCGTGCAGCCAGTGCCAGTCGCGGCACGAGAGATAGGGCTCGACCACACGGCGCCGGGCCTCGTGGCGCATCCTTTCGCGCAGGCCCGGCACGCGTGCATCGAGCTCCTCCCCCAGGGCGAGGTCGGACCAGGCGATGACCTGCAGGGTCTGGGCGGCACCGAGGTCGACCACCGGCGCGTCAGGGTCGGGGACCACCCAGCCGTGCGCCTCGTGGGACTGCTCATGGGCCACCCAGCACCAGGTCGACAGCTCGCACAGCAGCATCAGCCCGTCGGCCGCCCGGTCGACCCACCGCTGCTGCCCGGTGGCGACGGCAGCGAGCACCGCCTCACCGGTCATGATCCCGAGCCGGCGCACATCGTTTTCGTAGTCGGTGCGCACGCCATCGCGCCAGTAGCGCGCGTACTGCCTCAGCAGCGGGAACGGCAGGGGCTCATCGGCGGCAGCCAGGGCCGGCGCGAGCAGCGCCGCGCGCATCTGCTCGGAGAGCTCGGCGGGCAGGGCCGTCGCGGACCGGGCGCCGTCGAAGGCGCGGGAGAGCTCCGGGGGCAGCGTGGCCCGTGAGGAGGCTTCGGGGCCGACGCCGTGGGGGTCGCCGGGATCGACCTCGAGACCCCACCCTTCCCGCAGCGCTGAGCTCACCTGCGTCCTCATCTCCCCTGCGTCCTCCTCGTCTTCCCCGCGGTCTCCCCCGGAGCTGCCCTTCGGACGCTACCCGGACGCGCCGCCGCCCGGCTGTGTGCGCTGGAGAACCAGCTGCGGCTCTCCAGCGCACATGACCGCACGCGGGGAAGCGGGGCCCGGCCGTGGTGCCCGGTGCGCGCGCACCTCAGGCGTGGGGCAGCACCAGCTGCTGGTAGCGCTCCTTGACGATGCCGATGGCCTCGTGGGCGGGGGTGGCCCAGACGTCCTCGTTGAAGATCTCCACCTCGATGTCGCCGCTGTAGCCGCTCGCGGCGACCATCTTCGTGATGGCGGGGAAGTCGATGAAGCCATCGCCCATGTAGCCGCGGGAGAACAGCGGCTCGGCGGCCAGTGGCAGGTTCCAGTCGCACACCTGGTAGCACAGCAGCCGGTCCGCGGCGGCGGCCCGCTGGATCGCTCCGGCCAGGTTCGGGTCCCACCACACGTGGTAGGTGTCCACGACCACGCCGACGGCCGGGCTGTCGACCTGCTCGGCGATGTCGAGGGCCTGATCGGTGGTCGACAGCACGGCGCGGTCGGCCGCGAACATCGGGTGCATCGGCTCCAGCGAGAGGGTCACGCCCGCGTCCTCGGCGTAGGGGGCCAGGGCCGCGATGTTCTCGGCGACCCGGGCGCGGGCGGCGGCGATGTCCTTGTCCTCGCGGGTGACGCCACCGACGACCATCACCAGGGTCGGTGCTCCCAGGGCGAGGGTCTCATCGATCGCGCGCCGGTTGTCGTCCAGCGCGGCGGTGCGCTCGGCGCCGCCTGCGACCGTGAGGAAGCCGCCGCGGCACAGGCTGGTCACTCGCAGTCCGGCGTCGTCGGCGCGGCGGCGCAGGGCATCGAGCCCGACCTCCTCGACGTCCTGGCGCCACAGGCCGACGGACTCGATGCCGTTCGCTGCGGTGGCCTCGAGGAACTCCTGGATCGGTGTGGTGCGGCAGGTCCAGCGGTTGATGGACAGGCGGGGAGCGCCGTTCGGCGGCACGGTGGGGGCGGCCGGGCGGGCCGACGGGGAGGGCGCGGCGGAGCCGGGCGAAGCGGACGTCGGAGTCATCGGGTGCTCCCTTCGGGGACGTCGAAGCCGGCCAGGCGCAGCATCGCGTGCCAGCGCTCGGCGGC
>Ga0209487_1004607_pt1 | contig 10511 bp, 8 predicted proteins | sample Poulit2012_FD_187524 | JGI IMG/M metagenome (GOLD analysis project Ga0209487, IMG submission 187524) | Agricultural soil microbial communities from Georgia to study Nitrogen management - Poultry litter 2012 (SPAdes) (version 2) | ecosystem: Environmental > Terrestrial > Soil > Agricultural land... | reverse complement strand
ACCCGGCCGACGAAGCTCGCCCCGGCTGCCCCGGGCCAGCGCAGCTCGCAGCGCACCAGCTCCTCCTTCCCCAGGCTGCGGTCCAGCAGCCGCGCCAGCCGGGCGAGCACATCACCTTCGGGCACGCCTCATCTCCTCGGGATCCGTAGACCGCTCGGTGTGGCGATGAAGCCCGCTTCCTGCAGGGCCTTCGCCGTGGGGGAGGTGCTGCTCAGGGCGCGCTGCCCGTCCACCCGGACCACGGTGAACCGGCCCAGCGCCCCGGACGTGGCCACGGCCACCAGCTCGGCACTCGCCTGGGCGAGCAGGTCGGCTTCGGTGCGGAACGCCAGCACGGACCGGGCACCACGCTCCAGGTACAGCACCAGCTGGCCGTCCACGAGCACTACGCTCGCTCCCACCTTCCGGCCCGGCCGGTGCCCGCTGCTCTCCTCGGCCAGCGCGATCGGTTCTGGCCAGGCCAGTGCCGCTCCATACGGGTTCGCTGGGTCGGTGGCAGCCAGCAGCAGCGCGCCGGCACCGGCCGGGTCGCTGCCTCGCAGCCGGTCCACCGCATCCGGCAGGGCGAACTGCGCCCCGCCCAGCCCCTCCACGAAGTAGCCGCGGCGCACCTGGCCGGTCTCCTCCAGCTGCCCGAGCACCCGGTAGGCAGTACCGAAACCGCCCGGCAGCCGGTCGGCGGCGCTGCCCCGGGTGACCAGCCCGTCCCGGTCGATCAGCGCCAGCGCCGCCAGCATCGCCCGGCGAGAGAGGTCGGAGCGCCGGCCCACCAGAGACCATCGGCCCAGCGCCTGCTCCGGCACGGTCCGGGGCACGCGCGCCGACCCACCCGCGGCCCCGCCGCCAGCGCTCGTGCCGGTGCCAGCGGCGGGCCCCGCGGCGCCGATCACCGGCCCGGCCAGCCCCGCCTGCCGCAGCGCCAGCGCCCGCAACGACCGCCCCCGCGGTCGGGCCCGGGTCCGCGCGCTGGTGCCCGGCCGCGGGCGAGCACCCAACCGGGCCCGCAGCGGAGTGAGCGTGTCGTTGGTCACCAGCCCTGCCCAGGTGACCTCCCACAGCGCCGACAGCACCTCCTCACCGGTAGCGGCGCCGTCCGGCAGCACCTCGGCCACCCCGGCCGCCAGGTCCCGGAAGAACATCCCACCGGCCCCGGCGAGCACCTCGAGCACGGCCGCGGCGACCGGCCCGGACACCTCACCGGGCTCCGGAGCCAGGTCGGGCACCGCATCGGCCGGCAGCAGCGCCACCAGCCCGTCGTTGCCCGGACCGCCCCCGGCCCCGACCCAGACCACCTCCCCGGAGCTGGTCAGCTCGTCCAGCATCTCCGGCGCGTAGTCGCGCACCCGCGTCGGCAGCACCAACGACTCCCACGCCGAGGCCGCCACCGGAGCCCCGGCGAGCTGGTCGACCACGGCGAGCACGCCGTCCACCCCGCGCAGGGCGCGCACCTGGTGCCAACGCGGCAGGTACACGGCCAGCTGCTCGGCCGGCACCGCTTCCACCTCCGCACGCAGCGTGGCCAGCGACCGGCGCCGGATCCGGCGCAGCACGTCCGCGTCGCAGTAGTCCGGCCCGGGGAGTGCCGCCGTGGTCGCCGTGTGCGCCTCGGCCGGGCGGAGCGCGCCGCTGGCCAGCAGCCCGCGGGCGACCAGGCGTTCCAGCACCGGCGTCACAGCCGCCACCCCCAGGCCGTACCGGTCGGCCAGCTGCTGGGCGCGGAACGGGCCATGGGTGCGGGCGTAGCGCAGCACCAGGTCGGCCAGCGCCTCCGGTGCCGGTGCGAGCAGCTCCTCGGGCAGCCCCGGCGGCAGCGCGGCCCCGAGCCCGTCGCGCAGCCGGGCGGCGTCCTCGACCACCGCCCACCGCTCCTCGCGCGCCACCCGCACGGTGATCACCCGTCGCGCCGCGGCCAGCTGCTCCAGCCAGGTCGGCACCGCGGCAGGGTCCTCGGCCCGCTCGGCCAGCTCCTCGGTGGAGATCGGCCCGAGCCGGCGCACCAGGTCGGCCAGCCGGTCGGCGCTGGTGGCCCGGTAGGCGTCGGTGCGCAGCGACACCTCAGCCTCCACCGAGGCCAGCGCCCCAGCGTCCAGCAGGTCGGCCACGTCCGCACCCTCACCGAGCAGGTCGGCGATCAGGTCCGCATCCAGGGTGAGCGCCGCCGCCCGCCGCTCGGCCAGCGGGGTGTCCTCGCCGTAGAGGAACTGGGCCACGTAGCCGAACAGCAGTGACTGGGCGAACGGTGAGGGCCGGTTCGTGCTCACCTCCACCACCTGCACCTGCCGGGCCCGCACCCGGCGCATCAGGTCGGCCAGCGCTCCGGTGTCGAAGTCGTCCTGCAGGCACTCCCGCACCGCCTCCAGCATCACCGGGAACTCCGGGTGCTCCGCGGCCACGGCGAGCAGCTGGGCGGCCCGCTGTCGTTGCTGCCACAGGGGCTGGCGCTGGTCCGGGCGACGCCGGGGCAGCAGCAGGGAGCGGGCGGCGGCCTCCCGGAACCGGGCGGCGAAGTGCGGGGAGGAGGCCAACGCAGCCATGACGTCTGCGTCGATCCGGTCCGCCTCGAGCAGCAGGTCCTCCAGCGGTAGCTCGGTGGCGTCAGCGACCGGGGCGAGCAGGTCGTCAGCGGTCAGCGGGCCGAACGGGTCGGCCATCGACGCCCCGGCGTCGGTGTCCGGCAGGCGGAGCACGATGCCGTCATCGGAGTGCATCGCGGCCACGTCCATGCCGAACCGCTCCCGCAGCCGGGCGGAAAGCACCAGCGCCCACGGGGCGTGCACCTTCGCCCCGAACGGGGAGTGGATCACCACCCGCCAGTCACCGAGCTCGTCCCGGAACCGTTCCACCACGATCGCGGTGTCGCTGGGCAGCCGCCCAGTAGCCTCCTGCTGCTCGCGCAGGTAGGCGAGCAGGTTGTCCCGGGCCCAGTCGTCCAGGCCCCAGTCGGCCACGGCGGCGGGGTCGAAGTCGGCCTCGGCGACCGAGCGCACCATCGCCCCGATCGCCTCGCCCAGCTCGGCCGGCCGGCCAGGCGCATCGCCCTTCCAGAACGGCAGCCGGCCGGGCAGCCCAGGGGCGGGGGAGACCAGGACGCGTTCGGGGGTGATCTCCTCGATCCGCCAGGTGGAGGAGCCGAGGGTGAACGTGTCGCCTGCCCGGGACTCGTAGACCATCTCCTCGTCCAGCTCACCGACCCGTTTGCCGCCACGGGCGGTGGACTCGGTGCCGACCACGTACACCCCGTACATGCCGCGGTCCGGGATGGTGCCGCCGCTGACCGTGGCCAGCAGCCGTGCACCGCGCCGGCCGGTCAGGGCGCCGGCCACCCGGTCCCAGGTGATCCGTGGCCGCAGCTCGGCGAACTCTTCGCTCGGATAGCGTCCGGCGAGCATGTCCAGCACCGCGGTCAGCAGCCGTTCGGACAATGTCGTGAAGGGGGCGGCGCGGCGCACCAGGGTGGTCAGCTCGCCCACCTGCCAGTCGTCGACGGCGCACATCGCCACGATCTGCTGCGCCAGCACGTCCAGGGGGTTCGTGGGCGTGCGCGTGGCCTCGATCAGGCCCTCCCGGGCGCGGGCGGAGGTGGTGGCGGCAGCGAGCAGGTCACCGCGGTGGGTGGGCAGCACCACCCCGTGGGAGAGTGCGCCCACCTGGTGGCTGGCCCGGCCGATCCGCTGCAGGGCGCTGGCCACCGAGGGTGGTGACCCCACCTGCACCACCAGGTCCACCGCGCCCATGTCGATGCCCAGCTCCAGGGAGGAGGTGGCTACCACCGCCGGCAGCGTGCCGTTCTTCAGCGCGGTCTCGGTGGCGGTGCGCTCGTCCCGGCTCATCGAGCCGTGGTGCGGGCGGGCGATCACCTCGGCGCCGGGCTGGTCGTCGACGCCGAGGGAGGTGCCGGACTGCGCCGGTACCTCCGCCGCCCAGGCCGACCCCGGGTCGAGGTCACCGCCCAGGCCCAGCTGCCGCGCGTGGGCCTCGTTGATCCGGGCGGCGAGCCGCTCCGCGCCGCGGCGGGAGTTGGCGAACACGATCGTGGAGGAGTGGCTGGTGATCTCCGCGGTCACCCGGTCGGTCACGTGCGACCAGACCGAGCCGGCCCCGTTCTCCGGGGGAGTGGCACACTGCGCCGGTGCGGACCCGGCGATGTCGCTCAGGTCCGGGACCGGCACCACCACGTCGATGTGCAGCTGTGGCCGGTCACCGTCGGCGTGCGGTTGCACGATCCGTGTGGCCCGGCCGCCCTCGGCCGGTGTGCGCCCGCCGGCCAGGTACGCCGCGACCGCCTCCGGGGGCCGCACGGTCGCTGATAGCCCGATCCGCTGCGCGGGCGCCTCCAGCAGCGCATCCAGCCGTTCCAGGGACAGTGCCAGGTGCGCACCGCGCTTGTTCCCGGCCAGAGCGTGCACCTCGTCCACGATCACCTGCTCCACTCCGCGCAACCCCTCCCGGGCACCGGAGGTGAGCATGAGGAACAGCGACTCCGGGGTGGTGATCAGGATGTCCGGCGGTTTGGTGGCGAACGCGCGTCGCTCGGAGGCCGGGGTGTCCCCGGTGCGCACGCCGACCTGCACGTCCCGCACCGTGGTGTCCGCCTCCGCGGCGGCCTGGCCCACACCCACCAGCGGGGAGCGCAGGTTGCGCTGCACGTCCGCAGCCAGCGCCTTCAGCGGGGAGATGTACACCACCCGGCAGCGCCGGGACCGCTCGGCCGGCTCCGGGCCGGTGAGCAGGTGGTCCAGCGCCCACAGGAATGCCGCCAACGTCTTGCCGGAACCGGTGGGGGCGACCACCAGGGTGTGCTGCCCGGAGGAGATCGCCTGCCAGGCGCCGGCCTGGGCGGGGGTGGGTGCGGCGAAGGCGCTGGTGAACCAGGACCGCGTGGGCGCGCTGAAGTCCGCCAGCGCCGCTGCAGGATCCGGTGTCGAGGCCACGAGCGCCATTGTGCCGCCTGGCACTGACAGCTGGGTGGGTGCGGTCTGCAGCAGCCGGGGTGCGATGGTGTCGGCGGCGCCGATTACGCTGGATGCCGTGAAGCACTCGGAGTTCCAGCAGGCGATGCGTGACACCTTCGGCGCCTATGCCTCCTCCCTGGCCGAGGACATGGTGCTCGCCCCGCTCGGTAGCCGCACCGCGAACCAAGCCCTCGCCGACGGCGAACCACCCGGGGTGGTCTGGGAGGCGATCTGCACGGTGAACGAGCTCGGCGAGGACGTGCGCTGGCGGCACCGTCGCGCCCAGCATGCCAAGAAGTAGCGCAGGTGAGACTGCTGGTATGGCGATGATCGAAGCGGCCGGGCTGCGCAAGACGTTCGGGGACTTCGTCGCCGTGGACGGTATCGACCTGCAGATCTCCGCGGGGGAGTCCTTTGGCTTCCTCGGCCCGAACGGGGCCGGGAAGACCTCCACGATGCGGATGATCGGCTGCACCTCCCCGGTCGGCGGGGGCACCCTGCGGGTGCTCGGTATGGACCCGGCCACCGAGGCCGCCCAGATCAAGGCCCGCCTGGGTGTGGTGCCGCAGCTGGACGCCCTGGACGAAGAGCTCACCGTCGCGCAGAACATCGCCGTGTTCGGCCGCTACTTCGGCATCTCCCGCGCCGAGCTGCGCCGCCGCTCGGGCCCGCTGCTGGAGTTCGCCCAGCTCACCGAGCGCGCCGATACCAAGGTGGACACGCTCTCCGGCGGGATGAAGCGGCGGCTGACCATCGCCCGGGCGCTGATCAACGAGCCGAGCATCCTGCTCCTGGACGAGCCGACCACCGGGTTGGATCCGCAGGCCCGGCACATCCTCTGGGACCGGCTGTTCCGGCTGAAGCGCGAGGGCGTCACCCTGGTGCTCACCACCCACTACATGGACGAGGCCGAACAGCTCTGCGACCGGCTGGTGGTGATGGACCACGGCCGGATCGTGGCGCACGGCTCCCCACGCGAGCTGATCCGCACCTACGCCTCCCGCGAGGTGCTCGAGGTGCGCTTCGACGTGGCCGACCATGCCGAGAGGGCCGCCGAGGTGGAGGGCGTGGCGGACCGGGTGGAGGTGCTCGCCGACCGGCTGCTGCTCTACACCCATGATGGTGACGCCGCCCTGGACGCTCTGACCGCCCGGGACGTGCACCCGCAGTCCACACTGGTGCGCCGCGCCTCCCTGGAGGACGTGTTCCTGCGTCTGACCGGCCGGAGCCTGATCGAATGAGCACCCCGGTGACCACCCCGGAACGAGACGTGCGCACCCGGGTGAGCTCCGCCGTCGGCGGTGGGTGGCCCTCGGTGACCGCCTACTGGCTGACTCTCTACCGGCGCATCTGGAAGTCCACGGTGATCTCCTCGGTGCTCGCCCCGTTGCTGTACCTGGCCGGGATGGGCTACGGGCTCGGTGCGATCATCGACTCACCGAGCCAGACCGCCGTCCCGGGCGTGGCCTATGTGGGGTTCGTGGCTACCGGCCTGGTCGCGGCGCAGACGATGATGACGTCGGTGGCCGAGACCACCTACAACGTGTTCGGCGCGATCAAGTGGCAGCGCACCTACCATGCGATGCTCGCCAGCCCGCTGCGGGTGGTGGACCTGGTCCGTGGGCACGTGGCCTACCTGGTGCTGCGGCTGCTGATGGTCTCCACCGCGTTCGCCCTGGTGGCCCTCGCGCTCGGCGCGATGAAGGGACCTGCGGCGCTGCTGACCATCCCGGTGGCGGTGCTCGGCGGCCTGGCCTTCGGGCTGCCGGTGTACGCCTACACCGCCGGCACCGCCAGCGACGAGGGCTTCAACATGCTGAACCGGTTCGTGGTCATGCCGCTGTTCCTGTTCTCCGGCACGTTCTTCCCGATCAGCCAGCTGCCCGCGGTGCTGGAGTGGCTCGCCTGGGCCTCACCGCTGACGCACGCGATCACCCTCACCCGCGCGGTCGGGCTCGGCTCTCCCGCGCCACTGCCGGTGGCGGGCTGGCAGGCCGCGCTGCACCTGGCCTACCTGCTCGTCTGGGCGCTGGGCGGCTACCTTTTCGGGGTGCGTCGCCTGCGGCGTCGGATGGTGGTCTGAGATGACGACGGCGCAGCCCGCCCGGCGTATCGCCCTCCCGTTCCCGATCGCCTTCCGCGCCTCGGGCGCACTCGTCGAACGCAACTTCGCGGCCGCGCGGTCCTACTGGCGCACGTTCGTCTCCGGGTTCTTCGAGCCGGTGTTCTACCTGTTCGCGATGGGAGTGGGCATCGGTGCGCTGGTCGGTGACATCGAGGTCGACGGCCGGGCGGTGCCCTATGCGGTGTTCGTGGCCCCGGCGATGATGGCCACCTCGGCGATGAACGGCGCCATCTACGACTCCACCGCGAACGTGTTCGGCAAGCTGAAGAACTCCAAGCTGTACGAGTCCGTGCTGGCCACCCCGCTGCAGCCGGTGGAGGTCGCGGTGGGCGAGATCGCCTGGGCGCTGCTGCGCGGGCTGGTGTACTCCTGCGCGTTCCTGCTGGTGGCCGCGGTGGCGGGGTTCGTGCAGTCCTGGTGGGCGCTGCTGGCCATTCCGGTGTGCACGCTGATCGGGCTGGCGTTCGCCTCCCTGGGGATGGCGGCGACCACGTTCATGCGCACCTGGAACGACATGGACTACGTGCAGCTGCTGATCCTGCCGATGTTCCTGTTCTCTGCCACCTTCTACCCGCTGGACGCCTACCCGCCGGTGCTGCAGGGGGTGGTGCAGGCCACGCCGCTCTACCACGGGGTGGCGCTGGTCCGGGCGCTGATGATGGGCGAGCTGGCCTGGGGGCTGCTGCTGCACGTGGTCTACCTGCTGGTGCTGAGCGCGTTCGGGCTGTGGGCCACCACCCGGCGGATCACCCGGCTGCTGATGACCTGAGCCAGCTCCAGCTGCTGAGGTCACCGGAGTGTCGCGGTCCCGACCGCGACGCGCCCGGCGTGTCGGTGCTTGCCTCCCTAGGTAGAACGGTTGTTCGGGTACTGTGGACACAGCGCGAGGACGGGTGCGCTCATCCACAGATCGTGGCTGGGTCATCCGGATGTCGGTGGTCGGACATAGCCTCCGTGTCAGGTTGCCGCCCGGAGAGGGCGGGTCCCTGAAGAGACCAGCCCAGTCCGCAGGTGGCGGCTCGACCGTCCGAGAACGAAGTGAAGGTGACACCATGGCTGCTCCCGAAGCAGACCGCAGCAAGGCACTCGACGCTGCACTCAGTCAGATCGACCGAGCCTTCGGCAAAGGTTCGGTGATGCGTCTCGGCGACGACACCCGCCCACCGGTGGAGGTGATCCCCACCGGGTCCATCGCCCTCGATGTGGCGCTCGGCACCGGTGGCCTGCCCCGCGGGCGGATCATCGAGGTGTACGGTCCGGAGTCCTCCGGTAAGACGACAGTGGCGCTGCACGCGGTGGCGAACGCACAGAAGACCGGCGGAATCGCGGCGTTCATCGACGCTGAGCACGCCCTGGACCCGGAGTACGCGAAGAAGCTCGGGGTGGACACCGACGCCCTGCTGGTCTCCCAGCCGGACACCGGTGAGCAGGCGCTGGAGATCATGGACATGCTGATCCGCTCCGGTGCGCTGGACATCATCGTGATCGACTCGGTCGCGGCCCTGGTGCCGAAGGCGGAGATCGAGGGCGAGATGGGCGACAGCCACGTCGGCCTGCAGGCCCGGCTGATGTCCCAGGCGCTGCGCAAGATCACCGGTGCGCTGAACTCCTCGGGCACCACGGCGATCTTCATCAACCAGCTGCGCGAGAAGATCGGCGTGTTCTTCGGGTCTCCGGAGACCACCACCGGCGGCAAGGCGCTGAAGTTCTACGCCTCCGTGCGTATCGACGTGCGCCGTATCGAGACCCTCAAGGAGGGCACCGACTCGGTCGGCAACCGCACCCGCGCCAAGGTGGTGAAGAACAAGATGGCCCCGCCGTTCAAGCAGGCCGAGTTCGACATCGTCTACGGTGTGGGCATCTCCCGCGAGGGCAGCCTGATCGACCTGGGCGTGGAGCACGGCATCGTGCGCAAGTCCGGCGCCTGGTACACCTACGAGGGCGACCAGCTGGGTCAGGGCAAGGAGAACGCCCGCCGGTTCCTCAAGGACAACCCGGAGCTGGCGAACGAGATCGAGCAGAAGATCAAGACCAAGCTCGGCATCGGCGTGAAGCTCGAGGCGGTGCCGGAGTCGGAGGAGACAGCGGTCGACTTCTGAGGGGTAAGCGGCGCCGTGGGCGGCTGGGAGGGACCTCCAGGCTGTCGACGGCGCCGCTTCCGTCTGGTCGGGTCTGTGCAGGAAGGTGAGAGTGCAGTGAGCCAAGCACGACGACGGTCCGCACCGGGGCAGGAGCCACCCACCTCGGGTGCGGCGGCCGAGGATGCCGAACCGGACCAGGAGGGTGTCGCCCGGGCGATCGCCCTGCGGATGCTCACCGGGGCGCCCCGGTCCCGGGCGCAGCTCGCGGAGAAGATGGCGAGCAGGAACGTCCCGGACGAGGTCGTCACCAAGGTGCTGGACCGGTTCACCGAGGTCGGGCTGATCGACGACGCCGCCTATGCCGAGATGCTGGTGCGCACCCGGCACAACGAGCGCGGGCTCGCCCGTCGCGCGCTCGCTCAGGAGCTGCGACGCAAAGGAGTGGACACCGAGACGGCCAACGCGGCCCTGGAAGCCGTCCAGCCCGAGGACGAGGCGGACCGAGCCCTCGAGCTGGTCCGTCGTAAGGCCCGCTCCACCGAAGGGGTGGACCCGGTGAAACGTCGCCGCCGACTCCTCAGCATGCTCGCCCGCAAGGGTTACCGACCGGGCGTCGCGATGAGGGCGGTGGACCAGGTGCTCGGCGAGGAGGACGAAGAGTTCTCGGCCAGCGACGATGGTCCGGACTTCCTGGAGTAGTCAGATCTGACCCATCTCCGACTTCTGGATCGCCCGCACGCTCACCGCACCGTTGATGCCACCCTTCACAGTGCCGCCGCCGACCTTCCCGGAGGTGCGGCCGCCGATCCGGCGGGCCACCCTGCCGGCGATCCAGGACAGGATCGCGTTGAGCACGATGTAGATGATCGCGATCACGAAGAACGACTGCAGCACCGGGAACGGTGCGTCGGCGCCGATCAGCCGCGCCGAGCGGAGCAGCTCGTTGTAGGTGATGATCGCACCGAGCGCGGAGTCCTTGAGCACCACCACGAACTGGCTCACCAGCGCCGGCAACATGGCCATCAGTGCCTGCGGCAGCTCGATCGAGCGGATCGACTGGCCACGGGTCATGCCGATCGCCAGGCCGGCCTCTCGCTGTCCCTTGGGCAGCCCGTGCACACCCGAGCGCACCAGCTCGGCGATGACGGACCCGTTGTAGAGAGTCAGGCCGATGATCACCCCGAGCAACGGGCTCAGTGCCGGGTCGAGCCGGAGTACCTGGGCGCAGAAGATCCACCCGCCGATCATCATGATCAGCACAGGTACGGCGCGGAAGAACTCCACCACCACACCGCAGAACCAGCGGATCAGTCGGTTGCTGGAGAGCCGAACCTGTGCTGATCATGATGATCG
>Ga0209487_1004606_pt1 | contig 10512 bp, 9 predicted proteins | sample Poulit2012_FD_187524 | JGI IMG/M metagenome (GOLD analysis project Ga0209487, IMG submission 187524) | Agricultural soil microbial communities from Georgia to study Nitrogen management - Poultry litter 2012 (SPAdes) (version 2) | ecosystem: Environmental > Terrestrial > Soil > Agricultural land... | reverse complement strand
TTCCCGCCCAACGTCATCGCGCGCATGTTCTCCTTCCGGCGGGCCGAGTACTTCGAGGCGAACGACCCCGCCGTCCGGGCGGTGCCGTCCGTGCACTTCACGGCGGGGGAGACGGTGTCCTCCACCGAGGGGCACCCTCCGCTTGGCGGGCCCGCCGCGGGCGGCCCCGAGCCGTACCACCGGCCTTGACCGACGACGTCGGCGTCGGGCCCTGGCCCGGCGGCCCCGACGCGTGGCCGGACGACCCCCGCCTCGACCCCGAGCTGCTCGCGCACGGCGACCGGCGCAACGTCGTCGACCGCTACCGCTACTGGCGCCTCGAGGCGATCGTCGCGGACCTCGACACCCGCCGGCACCCGCTCCACGTGGCCATCGAGAACCTCGGCCACGACTTCAACATCGGCTCCGTCGTGCGGACCGCGAACGCCTTCGCCGTTGCCGCGGTGCACATCGTCGGGCGGCGCCGGTGGAACCGGCGCGGCGCCATGGTCACCGACCGCTACCAGCACCTCCACCACCATCCCGACGTTGCCTCGCTCGCGGCGTGGGCGCAGGAGGCGGGGCTGCCGGTCATCGGCATCGACAACGTCCCCGGCTCGGTGCCGATCGAGCACCGGCCGCTGCCCGAGCGGGCCGTCATGCTCTTCGGGCAGGAGTCCGGCGGGCTCTCGGCCGAGGCACGCGCCGCGTGCACCGAGATCCTCCACATCACCCAGTACGGCTCGACCCGCTCGCTGAACGTCGGAGCGGCGGCCGCGGTGGCGATGCACGCGTGGGTCCTGCAGCACGGACGTCCCGGTCCGGCTGACCCGGGGCATGACACAATCTAGCCGTACCGATCGACCTATCACAGGAGGCCTGTAGTGCCCATCGCAACCCCTGAGTCGTACAACGAGATGCTCGACAGGGCGAAGGCGGGCAAGTTCGCCTACCCGGCCATCAACGTCACCTCCTCCCAGACCCTCATCGCCGCCCTGCGCGGCTTCGCCGAGGCCGAGAGCGACGGCATCATCCAGGTCTCCGTCGGGGGCAGCGAATACGCGTCCGGCTCGACGGTCAAGGACCGGGTTGCCGGCACCCGCGCGCTGGCCGCGTTCGCCCACGAGGTCGCCAAGAACTACCCGGTGACCGTCGCGCTGCACACCGACCACTGCGTCAAGGAGAACCTCGACTCCTGGGTGCGGCCGCTGCTCGCGCTGGAGGCCGAGGAGGTCGCCGCCGGGAAGAACCCGACCTTCCAGTCCCACATGTTCGACGGCTCGACCGTCCCGCTGGAGGAGAACCTGCGCATCGCCGAGGAGCTCCTCGAGCTCTCCCAGAAGGCGCGCACCATCCTCGAGATCGAGGTCGGCGTCGTCGGCGGTGAGGAGGACGGCCACGTCGCCGAGATCAACGAGAAGCTCTACACCACGCCCGAGGACGGTCTGGCCACCGTGCGTGCGCTGGGCACCGGCGAGAAGGGCCGCTACCTCACCGCGCTGACCTTCGGCAACGTCCACGGCGTCTACAAGCCCGGCGCGGTCAAGCTGCGTCCCGAGCTGCTCGGCGAGATCCAGGAGGTCGTCGGCAAGGAGGTCGGCAAGGAGATGCCCTTCGACCTCGTCTTCCACGGCGGCTCCGGCTCCTCCGCCGAGGAGATCGCCACCGCGGTGGACAACGGCGTCATCAAGATGAACGTCGACACCGACACCCAGTACGCCTTCACCCGCCCCGTCGTGGACCACATGTTCAAGAACTACGACGGCGTGCTGAAGATCGACGGCGACGTCGGCAACAAGAAGGCCTACGACCCGCGCGCCTGGGGCAAGCTCGCCGAGGCAGGCATGGCCGCGCGCATCGTCGAGGCCTGCGAGCAGCTGCGCTCGGCCGGCAAGAAGATGTCCTGACCCAGCAGATGACGATGGCCTGACCCAGCAGGTGACGCAGGGCCCGTCGGCGGACTCCGCCGGCGGGCCCTCGCGCTTCTCTGCGCCCCGAGCCTGACGGCGGGTTCTCGGGCACGTGGCCGCCCTCGGCTCACGCGCGCGTGGCTCGCCCTTTCAGCTCAGTTCGGGGTGCGCGCAGGGGCGAGCCGTGATCGAGAAGTACGAGCCACGCGGTGCAGCGCTCGGTCTGGCTGCGCGCGGGCTGCCGGGCGGCGTGGCAGCGCGCGGTCTGCCGGGCGGCGTGGCAGCGCGCGGTCTGCCGGGCGGCGTCGTCGGGTGGACGAGCGGCGTGGGCGTGCGGTCGAGCGGCGTCGTCGGGCGGTGTGTCAGGCGGCGTCGTCGCCGTCGGGGCCGGAGCTGTCCGGGAACCCGGGGTCGTCCTCGAGGATGGTGACGACGTCGCCGAGCCGGGTGATGTCGAGGAGGAAGCGCACGACGTCCGGCGGCTTGATGATCGCCAGCGGCCCCGGGGTGCGGTGCGCCAGCCGTGCCAGGAGCGCCACCCCGGAGGAGTCCATGAAGGTGACGTGCCGGGCGTCGATCTCGACCGGGTTGCGGGAGGCCTCGGCCTCGGCGACCGCCTCGCTCAGCTCGCTGCTCAGCGCGACGTCGATCTCCCCGGACAGCACGAGACGGGTACGGCCCTGGGCGACCATGACCGACGCCGTGCCACCGTCGTGGCCCTTGCCGGGCGGGATGGAGCGTTCGTCAGGCACAGGCTCTCCTTCGTCTCTTCCGGCAAAGGCTCGCACCGGAACGTCCTCCAGGGCATCCTAGGAGACCGAGGACGATCGGAGAGCCACCATGACCGACCCGGTTCGCGGGACACCCGCGACGGCGGCGGTCCCCACCCCTTTCCCCAGGCGCCGAACCACCGTGCCCGACGCCGCGGAGCTGCCCACGACCCTCATGGTCCGGGCCGACCAGCTGCTCGACGCGCTGCCCGACCCGACCTACGTCGTGGACGTCACGCTGGAGGACGAGGACGTCGACTGCCGCGTGGTGTGGGTGAGCACCGCGCTCGCCGCGGCCACCGGCTACCCGGTGGCCGAGCTGCGCGAGCGGGCGCCCCGGCTCGTGACCCGCGACGGCGGCGGCTCGCTGCGGGAGGCGCTGCGCGCCGGGCTGCCCGTGGCGGTGGTGCGCACCGTCGAGCGGAGCGACGGCTCGGAGTTCCGCGCCACCGTGTCCTTCAGCCCGCTCGGCGAGGGCAGCGACGGCGCCACCCGCTGGCTGGTCACGGTGCGCGACGCCACCGAGGAGCTCGCCTCGGCGGTCATGGCCGAGGAACGGGCGGTCACCGAGGAGCGGGCCCGGCGCGGCCTGAGCCTGGTCGCACGGGTCTCCGACATCCTCCAGGACACCGACTCGGGGACCGCGCTCATCGAGATCGCCGGCCTCCTCGTGCGCCGCATCGTCCCGTGGGCGGCGTTCTACGCCGACGGCACCCGCCTGCAGCGCATCACCGACCTCACCGGCATCCCCTACCACCGGCGCGACCTGCGCCGTCAGGCACGCCTCCAGCCCGGCGTCCCCGACCCCGTGCGCGACCTGCTCCTGGACCCCCGGATGCAGACCGTGGTCATCGACCGCGACCGCCCCGCGCGGGAGAACACCCTCACCGCCGAGCTCCTCGCCCTCGTCGCCGAGGACGAGACGGCGCCCGACGACGGGCCGCTGTGGCTGCTGCCGGTGCTCGGCCGCCAGGCCGTGCTCGCGCTGCTCGCCGTCCGCCCGCCCGACCGCGACCTCGACGACCGCGCGATGCCGCCCGGTGAGCTGACCACGGTGCTCGAGCTCGTCGCCCGCCGCGTCGGCATGGCGATGGACAACCTCCAGCTCTACGACCGCGAGCACCGCCTCGCCGAGACCCTGCAGCGGGCCATGCTCCCCGAGCAGAGCCACGTCGAGGGGGTGGACGTGTGGAGCTACTACGCCCCCAGCTCGGAGCACGCGCAGGTGGGCGGCGACTGGTACGACGTGCTCGACCTCGGGCAGGGCACGGTGGGCGTGGTCGTCGGTGACGTCGTCGGGCACGACGTCGAGGCCGCGGCCGCCATGGGCCAGCTGCGGTCCGTCGTGCGCGCCTACGCCGCCGAGTTCGTCGAGCCGGGCAAGGTCCTGGGACGGGTGGACCGGCTCGTCGCCGGGATGCGGATCGCCCGCCCGGCGTCCTTCGTCTACGCCACTCTCCGGCCGCGGCGGGAGGACACCCGGTGGGACGTGGCCTACTCCCGCGCCGGCCACCTGCCCATCGTCCACGTCCGGCGGGGCGAGGCCCGCCAGCTCGAGGGCGCCAACGGGCCGCTCGTCGGCTTCGGGGGACGTCCCCGCAGCACCGGGCACGCCGTCGTCGACCCGGGCGACGTGCTCATCTTCTACACCGACGGGCTCGTCGAGCGGCGCGACCGCTCGATGCGCGACGGCGTGGCCGCCCTCGTCAAGGCCGCCGGGCAGATCGACGCCCCCGACGCCGCCGGGATCGGGGAGGAGCTGCTCCAGCAGCTCGCCGACGCCCCGGAGGACGACATCGCCCTCGTCGTCGTGCGGGTCCCGGACCCGGCGGCGGACACCGGCCAGTCGTGGTCCGGCCCGCGGGAGCGGCGCTGGCAGATGCCGATGGACCCGCAGACCATCGCCCGCGCCCGGCACGCCGTGGTCCGCGCCTGCGAGGCGTGGGGCATCGCGGACATCGCCGCCGCCGAGCTCGTCGCCTCCGAGCTGGTCGCCAACGCGGTCATGCACGGGTGGGGACGGGTGGACCTGCGGCTGCGGGACACCGGTGACGGGCTACGGATCGAGGTGGAGGACGCCAACCCCAGCCCGCCGGTCGTCCGCGAGGGCCGCGTCGGCCGCGTCGGCGGCTTCGGGCTGCACATCATCTCTCGGCTCGCCGAGTGGGGCTGGCGCCCCACCCCGACCGGCAAGGTCGTGTGGGCCCGTGTCCGGGGCCGCAGCCCCTGGTCATCCGCCGCGACGGCCGAGTAGCGGGCGGACCGGGCCGTCGCCACCCGCGCGGCGGAGCGTCTGCCGGACGCGCCCTCAGGAGGCGCGCTGCTCGCAGCGGTGGTTCGGGTCGATGCGGAAGCTGTCGAGGGCGCCGCAGATCTCCAGCACGAACAGCTCGCGGTCGTCGGCGCCGCGCAGCACGGTGGTGCCACCGCGCCGGGCCGTGGTGTCGGCCAGCGAGATGAGGAAGGCCGCCCCGGTGGAGTCCAGGAACGTCGCCTCGCACAGGTCGATGACGAGCAGCTGGCGGCGCAGCCCGCTGACGCGGGCGGTCACCTCCGGGAACTGGCCTCGTTCCGCGAGGTCGAGATCACCGCTGACCGTCACCGTCGTCGTGGTCGGGGACGTCGCGATCTCGATCATTGCGCTCCTTCAGCCCGCACGTCCCCCCGATCGCGCAGCTACCGCCCTTGTGTTGTCCGAGGACGAGCCTAGAGCGCCCGGTCGACAGGTGCACCCCGAACCGCCGGGGCCGATCGGGATAGCCTGATCCGGGAGCCGATCGGCGCCCGTCGTCACAGCGAAGGGATCGAACATGCCAGCGGTCGTCGTCGTCGGAGCCCAGTGGGGCGACGAGGGCAAGGGGAAGGCCACCGACCAGCTCAGCTCGCAGGTCGACTTCGTGGTGAAGTTCAACGGCGGGAACAACGCCGGCCACACCGTCGTCGTCGGCGACGAGAAGTACGCCCTGCACCTGCTGCCCTCCGGCATCCTCTCGCCCGGGTGCACCCCGGTGATCGGCAACGGGGTCGTCGTCGACCTCGAGGTGCTCTTCGCCGAGCTCGACGGCCTCGCCGCCCGCGGCGTCGACGTGTCCCGCCTGCTCGTCTCGGCCAGCGCGCACATCATCCCGCCGTACAACCGGACGCTGGACAAGGTCACCGAGCGGTTCCTCGGCAAGCGGCAGATCGGCACCACCGGGCGCGGCATCGGCCCCACCTACGCCGACAAGATGGCCCGCGTCGGCATCCGCATCCAGGACCTCTTCGACCCGAAGATCCTGCGGCAGAAGGTCGAGGGCGCGCTGGTCCAGAAGAACCAGCTGCTGGTCAAGGTCTACAACCGCCGCGCCGTCGACGTCGACGAGATCACCGACGAGCTGCTCGGCTACGCCGACCGGCTGCGCCCGATGGTCACCGACACCTCGCTCGTGCTCAACCGGGCCCTGGACGAGGGCAAGACGGTCGTCTTCGAGGCCGGGCAGGCCGCCATGCTCGACGTCGACCACGGCACCTACCCCTTCGTCACCTCCTCCTCGGCCACGGCGGGCGGGGCGTGCACCGGCAGCGGGGTGGGACCGACCCGGATCGACCGCGTCGTCGGGGTCGTCAAGGCCTACACCACCCGCGTGGGGGAGGGGCCCTTCCCCACCGAGCTGCACGACGAGGCGGGCGAGCGGCTGCGCACCGTCGGTGGGGAGTACGGCACGACGACGGGACGCCCGCGTCGCTGCGGCTGGTACGACGCCGTCGTCGCCCGCTACGCCGGCCGCGTCAACGGGCTCACCGACTTCGTCCTCACCAAGCTCGACGTCCTCACCGGGTTGGAGAAGATCCCGGTGTGCGTCGCCTACGACGTCGACGGTCGGCGCATGGACGAGATGCCGCAGAACCAGACCGACTTCCACCACGCGCGCCCGATCTACGAGGAGCTCGACGGGTGGGAGGAGGACATCTCCGGGGCGCGCGACTTCGACGACCTGCCGCCGGCCGCGCAGAACTACGTGCTGGCGGTGGAGGAGATGTCCGGCACACGCATCTCCTCGATCGGGGTCGGGCCGGACCGTGCGGCGACGATCGTGCGCCACTCCCTGCTCGACTGACAGCACCCACCTTTAAACCCGGATTTTTCCGTGGTTACTCTGGTCCCGACGACGAACGAGAGGACCAGACCATGGCCGTGGAGAACATCGAGATCCGGACCGGCAGCGGCTGCGCGTGCGGGGGCCACGACACCCAGGCCCCGGTGCTCGACGTGCGCCCCATCCCGCACGTCATCCGGCACGCCACCGTCTTCGGTGCGCTGAGCGCGATCGCGCCGGGCTTCGCGCTCGACCTGGTCGCGCCGCACGACCCGGTCCCGCTGCTGCGGCAGGTCGAGGAACGGCACCCCGGTGCCTTCTCGGTGACCTACCTCACCGAGGGCCCGGAGCACTGGACGGTCCGGCTCACCCGGCAGCTGCCCGCCTGAGCCCCCGGGACCTGGCCCGCCGGGACCGCCCGGGCGCAGGGCGGGGGGAGCCGCCTGGCCGCCTGGGTCTGGCACGGGGCCGCCAGGGGCGCGAGTGCCACCTGGCCGCCCGAGCGGCAGGACGACGCCGCCCGAGCGGCAGGACGACGCCGCCCGAGCGGCAGGACGACGCCGCCTGAGCTGCAGGGACGACGAAGGGGCCCGCCCGTGTACGGCACGGACGGGCCCCTCGGCGCGTCTGTCGGCAGGTCAGCGCTGCTGCTGGTCGCCCTCGTCCGGCTCGGCCGGCGGCTGGGGCGGGGCGAAGGGCGAGCCCTCCGGGCGCTGGACGGGCGCGTCGGCGGCGGCAGTCGAGGACGGGGCGGGCGGGGCCGGCGGCTGCTGACCGGGGTAGCCCGGGCCCGGGTCGGCCGGCACCTGGTCCGCCGGGCCGAACCCGCCGGTGGGCTGGGCGGCACCGGGCTGGGCCCCGAAGCCCGCACCCGGGTCGGCCGGCACCTGGCCCGGCCGGCCGTACGGTGCGCCGTAGGGAGCCGCCGCCTGGGCGCGCGAGCCCCGGCTCTTCTTGGTGATGAGGAAGATGAGGGCCGCGATGGCGAGCAGCGCGACGACCCCGAGGATCACCCACACCGCGGTGGAGACCCCGCCGGAGCCGCCGCCCGAGCCGGCCGCGTAACCGGTGGCGGTACCGCCGGTGGCGAAGACCTCCATGCCGGTCCAGGTCACGGTGTTGCCGTCGATCTCTCCGTCGGCCTCGATGACGTCACCCGGGAAGGTGACCGAGATGCTCACCTCGGGCTCCATGCCCCCGGGCATGTCGCTGAAGTCGCCCATCCCGGTGTCGTCGCCGTCGAAGGTGAAGACGAAGGTGTCCTCGACCTTCTCGATCGTCATGCCCTCGCCCGTCATCGCGTCGATGGAGCCACCCGCCGCCGTCAGCCGGCAGCCGACGTTCCCGTCGGTCTCGATGTCCTCGACGGTGAAGTCGATCTCCTCGGGGGAGTCGGCGATCTCCCGGGACAGGTCGTCGCAGCTGAGGTCGTCCCGGGTGGCGAGGCCGGTGAGGTCGGCGAGCTCCATCGCCACATCGACGGTCTCGTCCTCGTTGATGGTCAGGCCCAGGTCGAGGCGGAAGCACCCGCTGAGCACGAGGAGCAACGGCAGGAGGAGGAGCGCCGACAGGCCCCGACGGACGCGTGAGCGGCTCGTCCCGCTGGCATGTGTAGTCATGCCGGGCACCCTATCCCCCGTCTTGGACGGCTCCCGAGCCGCCGGCGGCCCGGGAGATGGGGACTTCTCCCCGCGCCCGGTGCCCGACCGGTGGGCGGACAGGAGGCTGCCGGTCGGCGGTCGGTAGGCTAGCGAGACGTGAAGATCCTCGTCGTCGGCTCCGGCGCACGTGAGCATGCCATCGCCCGCGCCCTGAGCAGTGACAGCACGGTCCACCAGGTCCTCGTCGCCCCCGGGAACCCCGGCACGGCGCGGATCGCCACGAACCTCCCGGTCGACCCGCTCGACCCCGACGCGGTCGCGGCGCTCGCCGTCGAGCACGGGGTCGACCTCGTCGTCGTGGGCCCCGAGGCGCCGCTGGTCGCCGGGGTGGCCGACGCCGTGCGGGCCGCCGGGGTGCCGTGCTTCGGTCCCGGTGCCGAGGCGGCCCGGCTCGAGGGGTCCAAGGCCTTCGCCAAGGAGGTCATGGCCAGCGCCGCCGTCCCCACGGCGATGGCCTACGTGTGCTCGACGCTGGAGGAGGTCGCCGAGGCGCTGGACGCCTTCGGCGCCCCCTACGTCGTCAAGGACGACGGCCTGGCCGCCGGCAAGGGGGTCGTCGTCACCTCCGACCGCGAGGAGGCGCTCGCCCACGCGGCCGCCTGTCTCGGCCGCAGCTCCGTCCCGGGTGGGGAGCGGCCCGCGGTCGTCGTCGAGGAGTACCTCGACGGCCCGGAGGTCTCCCTCTTCTGCGTCTGCGACGGCACCGACGCCGTGGCGCTCGCCCCGGCCCAGGACTTCAAGCGGCTCGCCGACGGCGACACCGGCCCGAACACCGGCGGCATGGGTGCCTACAGCCCGCTGCCGTGGGCGCCGGAGGACCTCGTCGAGCAGGTCATGGAGCGTGTCGCGCGCCCCGTGGTGCGGGAGATGGCGCGGCGCGGCACCCCCTACACCGGGGTGCTCTACGTCGGCCTGGCACTGACCTCGCGCGGGCTGCGCGTCGTGGAGTTCAACGCCCGCTTCGGCGACCCGGAGACCCAGGTGGTCCTCGCCCGGCTCGCCTCCTCGCCGGCCCAGCTGCTCCACGCCGCCGCCACCGGGACGTTGGCCGACGTGCCGCCACCGCGCTGGCGCGACGAGTCCGCCGTCACCGTCGTCGTCGCCTCCGAGGGCTACCCCGGGGTGTGCCGGCTGGGCGACGTCATCGAGGGGGTGGCGGCCGCCGAGGAGCTCCCCGGCGTCCACGTCCTCCACGCCGGGTGCGCCACGGCCGAGGACGGCTCCCTGGTGAGCGCCGGTGGCCGGGTGCTCTCCGTCGTCGGCGTCGGCAAGGACCAGGAGGAGGCCCGCGAGCGGGCCTACGCCGGCGTCGCCCGGATCTCGCTGGCCGGCTCCCAGCACCGTACGGACATCGCGCTCGCCCGGGCGGCGCAGTGAGCGCGCCGGCGCTGCCCGGCTGGGAGCACGTCTACTCCGGCAAGGTCCGTGACCTCTACCGGCCGGCGGGGGAGCACCCGGACGGCGACGTCGTCCTCGTCGTCGCCTCCGACCGCATCAGCGCCTACGACCACGTGCTGCCGACGCCGATCCCCGGCAAGGGGGAGGTGCTCACCCGGCTCAGCCTGTGGTGGTTCGACCAGCTCGCCGACATCGTCCCCAACCACCTCGTCTCGACCGACGTCCCGGCGCAGGTCGCGGGCCGGGCGATGGTGTGTCGGCGGCTGGAGATGTTCCCGGTGGAGTGCGTGGCCCGCGGGTACCTCACCGGTTCGGGGATGACCGAGTACCGGCAGACCCAGGCGGTGTGCGGGGTGCCGCTGCCGCCCGGCCTGGTCGAGGCCGCGCGGCTGCCCGAGCCGATCTTCACCCCCGCACGCAAGGCCGAGGTGGGTGACCACGACGAGAACATCACCTTCGCCGCCGTCGCCGAGATGCTCGGACAGGAGCGCGCCGCCGAGCTGCGCGACCTCACCCTGGCGGTCTACGCCCGGGCGGCGGAGGTGGCGGCCCGCAGCGGGATCATCGTGGCGGACACCAAGCTGGAGTTCGGGCTCGGCGCGGATGGCACCGTCGTCCTCGGCGACGAGGTCCTCACCCCCGACTCCTCCCGCTTCTGGCCCGCCGACGGCTACACGCCCGGCCGGGTGCAGCCGAGCTTCGACAAGCAGTTCGTGCG
>Ga0209487_1004605_pt1 | contig 10512 bp, 8 predicted proteins | sample Poulit2012_FD_187524 | JGI IMG/M metagenome (GOLD analysis project Ga0209487, IMG submission 187524) | Agricultural soil microbial communities from Georgia to study Nitrogen management - Poultry litter 2012 (SPAdes) (version 2) | ecosystem: Environmental > Terrestrial > Soil > Agricultural land... | reverse complement strand
AGACACATTAACAAAATTAAAATTACTAGGTGCTAGCGCAGATCACGAAGCAATCACGGGCGAAGAAGTCGTTCGTAGACTTGAACTTGGTTACCATGTGTCATTAAGGTATTCTTCAGTAAGACCTGATTTACCACATTTACTACAGTCATTGTTAGAAAATAATATACAAGCATTTGATCAAATGACATTCACAACAGATGGTGCTCCGCCTGCAAATGAAAAGGGAACGATAAACAATTGTATAAGAGTTGCTATCGAAACAGGAGTCGACTCAATTGATGCTTTCCGAATGGCGACACTTAATGGTGCGAAATATTTAGGAATTGATGAAGTTGTCGGAAGCATTGCACCAGGTAGGCTAGCGCACATTAATATATTATACGAAAAAGATGACCCAACTCCTTTATCTGTTTTAGGAAAAGGCAAATGGATAGTAAGAGATGGTTCAGTAAAAATCAATCAACAATATATTAAATGGGAAGAGTACGACTTTGAACCTTTTCATATTTCTTGGGATTTAACTTTAGATGATTTACAGTTTTCAATCCCAATCGGTTTAAAAATGAAAAATGATGTTATTATTGAGCCGTATGCTGTTGAAACAGATATAACGGTAGATAATTTACCGACAAATAACAATGATTCGTTTTTAGTATTATTAGATCGCTATGGAAAATGGCGAGTAAATACTGTTATAAAGGGATTTACAAATCAATTAGGTGGATTGTGTAGTACATTTTCAACAACGGGTGATATGATATTAATTGGTAAACGAAAAGAAGATATGCGATTGGCTTTCAATCGTTCAAAGGAAATTGGTGGCGGTATTGTTCTAGTTCATCAAGGTGATATTTTGTATGAATTACCCTTGCAACTAAAAGGGGCTATGTATAGTGATACTTTCGAAAATTTACAAAAAGAAAAAAGTGAGATTACAAAAATAATGATTGAATCTGGGTATAAATATAACGATCCGATTCATTGTTTACTATATTTATCAGCAATCCATTTGCCTTATGTACGCGTCACTCCAAAAGGGATTGTCGATGTAAAAGATCAGGATGTTATCGTCCCGGCAAATATGCGTTAAACTAACTTTATGGAGGTTATGAATGAAAAGACTAGCTATATTATTATTTATCCTATTATTAATGGCTGCTATAGGTTGTTCAAAAAAATCAGAACTTGATAAAGCTGATAATGCGAAAGAAGTTGAATTAACACCATCTGATAAAAACAAGGAATTGGACTTCAATATATATCCTTTTACAGGTAAGAAAACAACAGGAGATATTTCTCATCGTGCTATCGCCGTTAGTGTTAGTAATCAAACACAAGCTCGGCCTCAGACAGGTGTATCAAAAGCAGACATTGTATTTGAAATGTTAACGGAAGGAAATATTACTCGTTATATGGCTATTTTTCATAGTCAGAAACCAGAAGCTGTTGGGCCTGTGCGAAGTGCTCGTGAATATTTTTTCACACTAGCAAATAGTTATAATGCAATTTATACTTATTCCGGAGCCGCTAATTTTGTGAATGACATGATTTATAACAGAGGAATAGAACATTTTCAAGGCGATTATTATTCTCCAAATGGCCCTTTATTTGTTCGTGAAAGTTTTCGGGTGACACCACATAATTTATATTTGCAAATTAGTTCTGATGCTGTCTATGATGAGGCGGAGAAAAAAGGGTATGATATAGAGGCTGACTATGAACCATTGTTATTTTTAGAAGAAGATGAAGATGTCCAAGGTGATCCAGCTAATATTGCGAAAATTGATTATTACGGTGGTACCCCAGTTATGACATTCAAATATGATGAAACAACGGAAAAGTATCATCAATATATGGATGGTGATCAAACAAGGGAATTGGAGACAGATGAAGCTATTGCGATAGATAATGTATTTATAGTAGAAACACATCATGAGGAAATAGATGAAGCTTTACGTCGTCATATAGATGTTGAATCTGGAGGAAAAGCTTATTTACTTCAAAAAGGAAAAGTGCAACAATTAGAATGGGAAAACCGTGATGGGAGGATTATTCCTGTAAAAGATGGTGATGCAGTTCCTTTTGTTCCTGGGCAAACGTGGATAAGTTTTGTACAAATTAAGCCAGAACCAGGAGTCGTTGAACAAGTAATGATAGATTTTGAAGAATAAGTAGACTTGTATAAAATTATTTCGGCCATGCTGAATACAGTCATAAGATCTATAGGTTAACTGATTTGCCTTAATGACAATGAAGACGAAATGAAATTTTGTAGATGATTTATCTTATACAAATAACTGTACAATGAAAGGAGCATGACACACTTTGCAAATAGACAGGTTACGCGGTGAGGAACTCGATACATTTTTTGAAGCAATCTTGTCTTTGAAAACGAAAGAAGAATGTTATCAACTATTTGATGACGTTGCTACAATGAATGAAGTGAAATCATTTGCACAACGATTTCAAGTAGCTAAAATGCTTCATGAAAATAAAAAGTACCATGAAATAGAAAAGAAAACTAAAGCATCTACTGCCACCATTTCAAGAGTTCGAAGGTGTTTAGACTTTGGAAGCGGTGGATATGGGATTGTACTAGATAGAATAAAAAGTGAAGAAAATTAATTGAGAAATAATAGAGCGTCTAAAAGTTCACAAAACTGAGAGTGTAGGCGTTCTATTTTTATTTGGAAGATTTTAGGCTTATTTCACTGTAGAATAGCAAAATTTTCAATGAAATAGGAAATAGATATTTTGTGAGTCGTTTGCTCTACCGAAAAGCTATGAAATATAATTCTCAGACTAGCATTAGTTTTCTATATTGACAGCTCCGCTGAAAAATAGGAAAATGGAAATTTCAAATGAGCTAGAGCGTCCAGCTCCGTTGAAAAATAGGAAAATGGAAATTTCACATGAGCTAGAGCATCCAGCTCCGCTGAAAAATAGGAAAATGGAAATTTCACATGAGCTGGGGCGTCCAGCTCCGCTGAAAAATAGGAAAATGTAAATTTCACATGAGCTAGAGCGTCCAGCACCGTTGAAAAATAGGAAAATGGAAATTTCAAATGAGCTGGGGCGTCCAGCTGCACTGAAAAACATAAATTTTAGGTGAGCGATTGTCTTTATCTTGTTAGATTAAAACATAAATCTCAGCTGAACATTTAATGTTAGCATCTGATCGGAACAAATATTAAGGAGCAAATTATCACTTTTTGAAAATAAGATATCAATTTGCCATCAATCAATCAAACACACAAATAATGATTTCATTCAATTCTTTCCTAATAGTTTGCTATAATATTAACTAGTAAAATGATACTTATGTGGAGGATAAAATGTTAAAGAAAGTAATGAAACAATGGCAACATCTTTTTAAATTAGACCCAGCCAAGGAAATTTCCGATGAAAATTTACAAAAAATTTGTGAATCAGGAACAGACGCCATCATCATTGGAGGTACAGATCAGATTACTGAAGAAAATGTGATGGAATTATTATTTCGTGTTAGACAGTATGCTGTCCCTTGTATTCAGGAAATTTCATCGATGGATGCTATTTCTCCCGGTTTTGATTATTATTTTATTCCGATGGTTTTAAACAGTACTGAAAAAAAGTGGTTAATGGATATTCATCATGAGGCTATCAAACAATATAAATCAATGATTAATTGGGATGAAATAGTAATGGAAGGATATTGTGTTTTAAATGATCAGTCAAAGGTATTTGTAAAAACTAATAGTTTTTTGCCAACTGCAGAGGATGTTTTAAGTTATGCTGTTATGACTGAACATATTTTTAATTTACCGATATTTTATTTAGAATATAGTGGTGTTTATGGTGATGTAAATCTCGTTGAAAAAGTAAAAAATGAATTACAAGATACCTTGCTCATATATGGTGGTGGAATTTCATCAGAAACTGAAGCGAAAGAAATGTCACAACTAGCCGATATAATAGTAGTTGGCAACAGTATTTATACGGATTTTAATGAAGCATTAGCGACAGTATTAGCTGTAAAAAAGTGAGTGAAAAGTTATTTCAATTCACTATGCAATCATGTAAAATAGATACAGTAATACATAGAAAAATTGCAATAGAGTTAAAGGGGAATACTATCCATGACAGCATTAAACTTATTAGATGGTTTAAATAAACAACAAAAAGAAGCCGTTCAACATACAGAAGGCCCTTTACTCATAATGGCCGGGGCAGGCAGTGGGAAAACACGTGTCTTAACACATCGGATTGCTTATTTAATCGATGAGAAAGGAGTCTCACCAAACAATATTTTGGCAATCACCTTTACAAATAAAGCGGCGAAAGAAATGCAAGACCGTGTTGGACAGCTAATTGGTGATATGAGTAAGTCGATGTGGGTGTCGACATTTCACTCGATGTGTGTTCGGATTTTACGTAGAGATGGTGAAAGAATTGGCTATGATAAAAACTTCTCCATTATCGATGCAACAGATCAATTAACAGTCATAAAAAATGTGTTAAAAAATTTAAATATTGATCCAAAACAATACCATCCACGTGCAATCATCGGTTCGATAAGTGATGCGAAAAACAAATTACAAACACCGGCACAATTTGAGAAGTTAGTCTCGGGTGTTTATTTAGAAACAGTAAGTAAAGTATATACAGCTTATCAAAAAATTTTACAAAAAAGCCAAGCATTAGATTTTGATGATTTAATTATGCAAACTGTTCATTTATTTCAACGTGTACCAGAAGTATTGCATTATTATCAACGTCGATTTCAATATATCCATGTAGATGAGTATCAAGATACAAACGATGCTCAATACCAATTAGTGAAGCTATTAGCAAATCGTTATCAAAACATTTGTGTTGTCGGTGACTCTGATCAGTCGATTTATGCATGGCGTGGAGCCAACATAAAAAACATACTCTCTTTTGAAAATGATTATCAAGCAGCAAAAGTAATTTTGTTAGAGCAAAATTACCGTTCTACAAAATCTATTCTAGATGCTGCAAACCATGTGATTCAAAATAATCCAAATCGACGACCAAAAAAACTGTGGACTGAAAATGATTCAGGGCAAAAAATTAATTATTATGAAGGATATTCAGAGGGACAGGAAGCATTATATGTCACAGAAAAAATCCAAGACTTAATAGTTGGAGAAAAATATTCGCCGAATGATATTGCCATTTTGTACCGAACAAATGCACAGTCGAGAGCTGTAGAAGAAGCATTAATGAAATCAAATATGGATTATCAAATATTTGGTGGCTTAAAATTTTATGACCGTAAAGAAATTAAAGATATTATTGCTTATTTACGATTGATTGTGAATGAAAATGATGATATTAGTTTTGAAAGAATTGTCAACGAGCCGAAACGTGGGATTGGTGCTGCTTCATTAGAAAAATTACAATCTTATGCGACGAATCAAGGTATATCATTATTTCGTGCAATTGAAAATCTAGATCAAACAACAATAAGAGGAAAGGCTTCAAAAGGATTACAAGATTTTTATAAAGTAATAAAAAATTTAATTAAACAAACAGAATTTTTATCCGCAAAAGAAATGATTGATTCAATGCTATCATTAACAGGCTATGAAGAAATGTTAAAAAAAGAGCGATCGATTGAAGCAGAGAGTCGTTTGGAAAATATTGCTGAATTTATGACAGTCGCCGTTGATTTTGAAAAAAATAACGCAGAAGATGATACTTCATTAGTGGTATTTTTAACGGACTTGGCATTAATAGCCGATATTGATTCATTAGATGAAACAGCGGAAACACAACAAGGGAAAATTACGTTAATGACACTACACGCAGCAAAAGGTTTAGAATTTCCAGTCGTCTTTTTAATCGGTATGGAAGAATCAATTTTTCCACATTTTCGCTCATTTGAAAATGAGCAAGAGATGGAAGAAGAAAGAAGACTGGCTTATGTCGGCATGACACGTGCTGAAGAACAATTATTTTTAACACACGCCTCGACAAGAACAATATACGGCCAATTTAAGAGCAATGAAATTAGTCGATTTATTACGGAAATCCCGGAAGAGTTGCTCACAGGTTTTGATGCCCAAAAATCTACCCAATTTGGTAACTTTTCCAATGAATTGGATGAAATATCTTCATCACGAAATAATAGAAATAGAAACTTTGGTAGTAATCGTCTAAGCTCAGCAAAAAAACCGCCTGTTCAACGAAAAAACCGTGTAAAAATGACGAAAAATCCAGGAACTGGTGCACAAAATAATGAGTGGAAAGCTGGGGATAAAGCTGTACACAAAAAATGGGGAGTAGGTACTGTCGTTAAAGTTCAAGGAACAGGTGAAGCAACGGAACTTGATGTGGCCTTTCCAGCACCAACTGGAATAAAAAGATTGTTAGCGAAATTTGCTCCGATTGAGAAACAATGATAAGTAGGTGTTCTGATGAAACGTGAAGACGCAAAAAGTAAAATAGAAGAACTAACAAAAAAAATTAACAAATATACACATGCTTATTTTGTGTTAGATGAGCCGATTGTTCCTGATGCGACTTATGATAAGCTATTTCATGAATTGGTAAAGCTTGAGGAACAATTTCCGGAGTTAGTGCTTGAAAATTCCCCGACTAGACGTGTTGGTGATAAACCGCTAGAAGCTTTTGAAAAAGTAACTCATACTGTGCCAATGCTTAGTTTAGGCAATGCTTTTGATGAAGGTGAATTAAGGGACTTTCATCGACGGGTAACAAATGGTTTAGGAGAAGAAGTAGCTTATGTTTGTGAATTAAAAATTGATGGATTAGCTATTTCGTTAACTTATGAGAATGGTCATTTTGCTCGCGGAGTTACCCGTGGCGATGGGAATGTTGGAGAAAATATAACGAGCAATTTACGTACGATTAAAAGTATTCCTTTGCGTATTGAAGAGGAAAATACGATTGAAGTTCGTGGAGAAGCGTTTATGCCTTATCATTCCTTTGAGCAATTAAATAAAACTCGTTTAAAAAATGAAGAATCATTATTTGCAAACCCTAGAAATGCGGCAGCGGGATCATTACGTCAACTTGATCCAAAAATTGCTGCATCAAGAAACTTAGATATATTTTTATTTGGTTATGGTGAATGGCAAGCTGAAGCACTACCTTCACATAGTGAACGGCTAAAATATTTATCATCGTTAGGTTTTAAAACTAATCAGGAATGGAAACGATGTAACTCGATTGATGAAGTCATTGATTTTGTCAATGAATGGACGGAGAACCGTGCCGAACTTCCTTATGAAATTGACGGTATTGTTATTAAAGTAGACGATATTGAACAGCAAGAAAAGCTTGGCTTTACAGCGAGAACCCCGAGATGGGCGATTGCTTATAAATTTCCAGCGACAGAAGCAGTGACAACGATAAAAGATGTTGAATTAAGTGTTGGCCGGACGGGAGTCGTTACACCAACAGCGATTTTAGAACCTGTCTTAGTGGATGGATCTACAGTTGGTCGAGCGACATTACACAATGCTGATCAAATTCGTGCCTTAGATATTCGGATTGGTGATACCGTTATTTTGAAAAAAGCGGGTGACATCATTCCGAAAGTCGTTCGAGTAATTAAAGAGGAGCGTAAAGGGACAGAAGTTCCATATGAAATGCCGAAAAACTGCCCCGCTTGTCATAATGAATTAGTCCATTTAGATGATGAAGTAGCATTAAGATGTCTAAATCCAAATTGCCCAGCACAACTCATTGAAGGGATTATTCACTTTGTCTCACGTGATGCAATGAATATTGAAGGATTAGGGGAAAAGGTCGTTGCACAACTTTTCCAAGCAAATCTTATTCAAAAAATGGATGATTTATATCATTTAGAAAAAGAAAAATTACTACAATTGGAGCGAATGGGCGAAAAATCAGTTAATAATTTATTAGGGGCGATAGAGGCTTCTAAGAAAAATTCGTTAGAAAAATTATTGTTCGGTCTTGGGATAAGACATATCGGTGCAAAAGCAGCCCAAATTTTAGCGCAACATTTTGGAACAATGGAACAACTTCAAAGAGCAAGCTATGATGAACTAGTGTCCATTGATGAAATCGGTGAAAAAATGGCAGATGCTGTAGAGCAATTTTTCAATGAAGAAAAAGTGCAAACTTTATTGTCGCGATTAGGAGAAGTTGGGGTTAATATGACATATAAAGGTTCACAAATGAAATCTGAACAAGATGAAGACAACTTTTTCACCAATAAAACAGTCGTATTGACAGGGAAATTAGAAAGATTAACGAGACGGGAAGCAAAAGATATGATCGAATCTTATGGAGGAAAAGTAACCGGTAGTGTCAGTAAGAATACCGATATTGTCATTGCTGGTGAGGCTGCTGGTTCAAAATATGATCAAGCTAAAAAGTTGGATATAACGATATGGGATGAAAATCAATTGCTAGAAGCGATTAACGAGGTGTCATCATGAAAAGACAATTAATATTATTATTACTAATTCTCCTAACAATGGCAGCTTGTTTAAATTTAGGAGGACAGGATGACATACTACAAACAGATGAAGATGATAATATAGAAGTGTCGATATTACCATCAGATTCCTTATCTGATTCACAATATAAAATGTTATTACCTTTTAAGCCAAGTGCAGCCAGAGGAACTATTACGAATCAAGTGAATAATCGTGTCGATATGGACGAATTAGAAGATGGTTTACGTCGATTATCCACAGACGTGTTTGACCCGGAAAAATATGTTTATGAAGATGGGCAATATTTTACAACAAAACACATTATTGGCGATAAAAATGAAGAAGGATTAATTGACAAACTAAATCCGAAAATAAAGGAAAAAGAAGATGATGATGAGCAAGTGAAAGAGCACAAGGAAAACCCTCGTGTTTTCTCACATATTTTAGAACAAAATTATTTAGAAAGAAAAGATGACACAGTCAAACTTGCCGGAGTATCTATTGCTATTTCATTAAAATCTGTTTATCGATTTCAAATAGAAACAGGTGGTGATTATTACTATAAAGATATTTCTGAAAAAGAGATGTTGGAAGCAGGGAAAGAAATTGCAGAAGTAATATTAGAAGAAGCTCGATCCATTGAAGGTTTAGGGGATGTACCGATCATGATAGCTCTATTTCGGGAAGAAAAACAATCTTCACCAGTATCAGGAAATTTTGTAGCTAAAACATTCGTTGACAGAGGAGAAAGAACGATTGGTAAATGGGAACCAATCGATGAGGAGTATCTTTTATTAACTTCTAGTAAAGCAAAAAATAAACATGCTGACGATTATCAAAAAGTAAAAGCTTTCAGTGATAAAGTGGCGGAATATTTTCCGAATTTTAATGCCGTAGTTGCGGAAGGATTTTATGTAGACGATGAATTAAGAAGAGTTAAATTAGAAATACCGATTGAGTTTTATGGTAGAAGTGAAGTGGTTGGGTTTACGCAACATGTTTATGGTTTATTGAACGAAATATTTAGCAATTATTACGATATTGAATTAACGGTAACGTCAAGTGAGCGAGTCGAAAGTATTATTTATCGACCTGCAGGTGAAGAAGAAGCTAATGTATATATTTTTCATTAAAGTGTTAAAGAATGTAGATATAAAAAAGCTGCCACAAGAAATTGTAGCAGTTTTTTTAATTAAATTTACTTAATTTACGTTGAAAATAAGAGACTGCTTCTAACATATTAACACCATACCAAAACATTTCCCCGTCCATAATAATTGGTTCGGTATTCGGTAGGAGTTTTCTCAGTTCGGCAAGATGTTGTTCACGAAATGGGTATGGTTCAGTAGCTAAAAATAAATAATCTAACTTAGCTTGCTTTAAATCATCGATTGTCACTTCAGGATATCTACCGGGAAAGTTAATAAATGGATTAGTAAAACCTAACTCCAGTAACATTGATTGAATATATGTATGATCCCCTACGACCATGTATGGTTTTTTCCAAATCATATATGCAGCTTTTTTATCTTTTTTATTTGGAAGATTTCTGAAAGCATTAGATATTTGTTGCACGAGTAAGTTAGCTTTATTTTTGCGATTTAAAATGAACCCTAAATCATTCATCATATTGAATGCATCATCAATTGTTTGAACTTCAAAAACATATACGGGATAAAATTGTTCTAAAAGTTCTACCATTTCTTTTGTATTTTCTTCTTTTTCTGCAATAATTAAGTGAGGTTTTAAGTCGTGAATCCGTTCTATTTTTAAATCTTTCGTTCCCCCTATATTAATAGCCTTTTGGACTTTTCTTTTAGGATGTATACAAAATCTTGTCCGACCGACGATTTCATTTTCTAAGTTCAAAGCATACATCGTATTAGTAATAGCGGGAGCAAGAGAAATGATTTTTTTAGGTGGAAATGTATATTCAATGTTTCTGCCTAAATAATCAGTCACATTCATCATTAAAATCTCTCCTAATTTTAAAAGTTAAGTCTATCACAACATATAACGTATTTTTTTACTAAATGCAAGGAACAAAAATGATACAAAAGTGGTGAGGAAG
>Ga0209487_1004604_pt1 | contig 10514 bp, 10 predicted proteins | sample Poulit2012_FD_187524 | JGI IMG/M metagenome (GOLD analysis project Ga0209487, IMG submission 187524) | Agricultural soil microbial communities from Georgia to study Nitrogen management - Poultry litter 2012 (SPAdes) (version 2) | ecosystem: Environmental > Terrestrial > Soil > Agricultural land... | reverse complement strand
AACCGAAACGATGGCTCGCAAATTAATGGCGAGGAACTCTTTGACAACCGCGCTTTCAGCGATGTCAAAACCGAAGGCCACAGCTTTGGTGTGACTTTGAACGTGCCTCTGTACTCCGGTGGCCGCACCTCGGCCCAGCGCCGCCAGGCCGCCGCCGAACAACTGTTGAGCCAGGAGCAGGCAAACGTCACTGAGCGAAACATCATTCAGGCCACCCGCGCCCTGCATTTGGCCGTCGATCTCGGCGTCTCCCAGGTCTACGCTCGCCGGCAGGCTATTATCTCCAGCGAGAGTGCCTTGGAAGCCACACAGGCAGGCTACGAAGTGGGCACGCGCAACTTGGTGGAAGTACTGCTGGCCCAGCGCGCGGTGTATCAGGCGCGACGTGACTACGACAATGCCCTTTATGATTACATCATCAACAGCTTCGAGCTGCGCCAAGTGGCGGGCATGCTGACGCCGGCCGACATCGAACAGGTGGACGCCAACCTGCAGCGCAACGCGGCTAACAATTCGGGCAACTTCTAATCCATGAGGCCGAACTTCCCCAAGCGCGTGCGCCTGGTGGAGGTCGGCCCGCGCGATGGACTGCAAAACCAAGCCCAACGCCTGAGCGCCACACAAAAAATCGAGCTAATCGAACGCTTAGCCCAGGCGGGCTTGGATTACATTGAAGCGGGAAGCTTTGTTCACCCTCGCTGGGTTCCGCAAATGGCGGACAGCGATCAAGTACTGCGCTCACTGTCTCGCCGGCCCGGCGTCACCTACGCGGCACTGGTACCCAACCTTAAAGGCTTTGAGCGCGCTTTATTGTCCGGCGCCACAGAAGTGGCGGTATTCGCCGCCGCCTCCGAAACCTTTAGCCAGAAGAACATCAACTGCAGCATCAGCGAGAGCCTGACGCGCTTTGAGCCCGTGATGGCCGCTGCCAAGACCGCCGGGCTACCGGTGCGCGGTTATATATCCTGCGTACTGGGCTGCCCCTATGAGGGCGAGGTGGCTCCGGCACAGGTTCACAGCCTGACCGAGCAACTGCTGGCCATGGGCTGCCGGGAGGTCTCCCTTGGGGACACCATCGGCGTAGGCACGGCGGGCCATGTGGATCGTTTGCTCAGCCGCCTGAGCCAAACCGTCGGCCCCGAGCGCTTGGCGGTGCACATGCACGATACCTACGGGCAGGCGCTCAGCAATATTTACGCGTCTTTAGATTGGGGGATCAGTGTGGTGGACTGTGCCGTCGCCGGACTGGGCGGCTGCCCTTATGCCCCTGGCGCCGCTGGCAATGTGGCGACCGAAGATGTGGTTTATATGCTCGACGGTTTAGGCATAGAACACGGCGTGGACTTGACACAACTGGTGTCGATAGGCGAGCAGGTGTGCGCGCACTTGGGCCGACAAAACCAATCCCGGGTTGCCCGGGCGTTAACCTCCCAGGCAGGCCGCGCATGAGTACCGAAGACATCACCATCCTGAAGGCGAAACTCAATCAGGAAACCGCCCGCATTACCTGGCCGGAGTTGCAGCGCTTTTTCGCCAATGGCAGCGCCCTGGCGGTGCACTCTGACTTAGACCTATTGGATGTGGCGGTGGCTATGACTCAGGACCACGCCGAGCGAATCAAAGGCTGGCTGGACGCGGGCCAGCTGGGCCCAGTATCCGACCAGCAGGCGCTGGACTGGCATGAGCAAAACCCACCTCTGTGGGCGCTGGTCATCAAGCCTTGGGTTTTGGTCCAGGCACGGTAGAACAGCGTTTTTCCCTTTGACGCTTCAGCAAACTAAGGAGTCGCACCAGAGCGCCACGGTATAACGCTCGGGAGGCTTCTCACTGTTAATTCCTGACATGCCGCTAGCCGCGCCGCTTGTTCTGCCGCTCCCAGTTCTCCTGTCGCTTGCGCTCGCTTTTGCGCAATAACAGGTAGGTTGCCCCGGTGCCGCCGTGGGCCGTCTGGGCACTGTGAAAGGCCAGCACTTCCTGAAATTGCGGCAGCCAATGGGCCACACAGCTTTTCAGCAGCGCCGGCTGGGCTCGACCGACCCCCTTGCCGTGGGTAATCAGAGCGCAGCGAATGTCCTGCTCCATGCAATCGGCCACAAACTGGTAAACGCTACGGCGCGCTTGCTCGACATTTAATCGGTGCAAGTCCAGCCTGGCGTCCACGGTATATTTACCCAGACGCAACTTTCGATAGACGCCATTTTGTACACCAGGCCGCTTAAATGCCAAAATATCCAGCGGATCCACTGGAGGCACATGCTCTGCGGAGAGAAAGTTCTGCTCGATCGCCGACTCCGCGACCGCCGCCGCTCGACGCTGCTCGCCGTTGATCTCGGCGGCTCGATCCCGCTTGGACAGACGCACCCGCGGCTCGACTTTAATCGGCTGGACGCCGCGCATTTCTCGCAAAAAGGCCTCGCGCTCGTCCGAGGGTACATCGCTCATTTTTAACCACCCTAAGAAAACTCTAACCACGAGCCATTATGCCTGAGTCACCGCATTCAGCGAAGGCGGGCGAATAAAAGTGAGACGTAGGCAATCAGCCACGACGACAATTTTGCTACACTGCGAATAGGCTATGCGCGTCTGCAACCTTTACGCGCGACAACACCACTAGACCATGCACACGGTACGGCATCAGCTCTCAATGATGTCGGCGCGGACCGGGACTGAACAACACCATGAGCAAACATTACGTTATTGCTTTGGTCACACTTTTACTGAGTGTCCTCGTCGCTTTCGGCTGGGCGCTGGCGGTATTTTATGGCGGTATAAGCATTGTTCCGTCTGAAGTGCAGTGGCATGACGTAACTCGCATGCTGATGTTTTGCCTGGCCTCGTTCTCGCTGTTCTGTATCGCCACATTCCTGCCCGTTCGGCGCTCCATGGGCGTCAAATTGGCGCTGGGTTTCGGTCTGGTGTTCTTGGGCGCCTGGCAGGAGCTGCTGAACACGCTGATCATCAACCGTTGGCCGCTGGTACTGTGGCTGGAGGTGGTGTGCCTGTCCGGTGGTTCGCTGGCAGCGGGCTGGGGGCTGTACGATTTGGGCCGCCAGTACCGGTTAAACCGCCTGGTACTACAGAGCTACCACAAGGTTGAGCGGGATCTGGCCACCATGGATTCGCTCACGCAGCTTTATAATCGCCGCAGTTTTTTTGCTGTCTGTACCGATCTACTGAACACCGCGCCACCGGACCAGAGCGCGGCCACGGTATTGTGCTTGCGAGTCGAGAATTTGACGGAGCTTAACCGGACGCTCGGCTTTGCCGCCGGGGATGAGGCGTTGGCCCAAGTGGCAAAGCTGATTAAGCGTCACACCCGCACACGGGATATAAGCGCACGCCTGGGGGCGCGTACCATGGCGGTGTTTATGCCCAATTCCAAAGCGCCCGAAGCCGAAACCTTAGGGCAGCGGATCAGCCATCGCAGCGAACACATGGTGGTGACCGACGAGCAGGGGCGGGAAGTGGCGGTTCATGTGGACGTGCGTTACTCAACCGCCGAGGCCCACCCAGGCGAGGCGCTTGAGCCGCTGTTATGCCGCGCCGGCGCTGTCACCTGCCCTGAACCGTCCAATGAACCGCAGCCAGACTAGCCGGTGTTGCGCATACCGGCTGAAATACCCGCCATGGTCACTTTCAAAGCGCGCTCCAGCTCTGGGCTGATATCCGTGGCGCTGCGATAACGTCTGAGCAGCTCCACTTGCAGGTAGTTAAGCGGGTCCATATAAGGCTTGCGCACCTGCAGGGTTTTTTGCAGTACCGGATCACTGGCGAGCACGGCGTCCTGGTTTTTGATGCGGTTGACCAGATCCGCCAAGTCGGCCAGATCCGCGCGCATCTGGGCACCCAGAGAGTGCAACTCAGGGGCTACCAGCTGTTTTTCATAGTACCCGCTGACTTCCCCATCGCATTTGCTGATGACCATCTCTAGCAAGTCCAAAAAGCTGGAGAAAAATGCCCAGTTTTCAATCATGTCCTGCAGCGCATCGGGCGCTTCCGCAAGCGCGTATTCCAGTGCCTCACGCGTACCCAGCCAGGAGGGCAGGTTCAAACGCACTTGAGTCCAGGCAAATACCCAGGGAATGGCCCGCAGACTTTCCACTCCACCGGTCGCTTTACGCTTGGCAGGGCGACTGCCCAGGGCCAGAAGGTTGAGCTCCTGTTCCGGGGTCAGGCTGCGAAAGTAAGGGACAAAGTCCGGATGACCGCGCACAATTTTCCGATAGCCTTCGAGGCTGCGTTGGGCCATTTTTTCCATCAGTGGGCGCCAGTGCTCCTCGGGACCCGCGTGGGGTGACAAGGTGGCACGCAGGGTCGCGGCCACGTAAGTGGAGAAGCTGGCGAACGCCACCCGAGGCTGACCAAATTTGTAGCGGATCATCTCCCCTTGCTCGGTTACACGGATGCGGCCGCGCACCGAACCCGGGGGCTGAGAGGCCATGGCTTTTTCCACGGGTCCGCCGCCACGCCCTACGGTGCCACCGCGGCCATGGAACAGCACCAGTTGAATACCATGCTGCTCGCTCGTTTTCACCAGCCTTTCCTGCGCTTTGTACTGGGCCCAGGTAGCCGCAAACTTACCGGCGTCTTTGGCGGAGTCGGAGTAACCGATCATCACCGTCTGATAGCCTTCGGTGTACTGCCGGTACCAGGGCAGTTGCCAGAGACGGTCCATCACTTCCGGAGCTCGATCCAGATCGTCCAGGGTTTCAAACAGCGGAACGATGGGCATATTCCAGGTCATGCCACACTCTTTGAGCAACAGCGCTACGACCAGCACGTCGGAAGGGTGCTGGGCCATGGAAATAATATAATGGGACAGGGTTTCACGGGGCTCAGCGGCAATGACGCGGCAGGTGGCAAGCACCTCGGCCGCGGCATCGCTCATGGGCCATTGGGCCGGCAGTAGAGGCCGCTTGCTCTGCAGTTGGGCCAGCAGGAACTCCTGGCGCTCCTGTTCGTTCCACTCTTTGTAGCGGCCCAGCTCCAGGTATTCGGTTAACTCGTCCATCACCTGCACATGGCGCTCGCCGTCCTGTCGGATATCCAGGGGCACTAGGTTGATACCAAAGCTGTGAACCCGGTGAATGGTGTCGATCAGCGGTCCATTGGCTATGTGCGGCAGGCCCACCTCACGCAAGGAGTCGTAGCAGAGCATCAAGGGCTCAAGCAAATCTTCCCGGCTGGTTATCAGCCCCTCGGGCTGCTCCACGTTGCGACCACGTAAACGCGCCTCGGTCCACTGTAATGTGACGTTCAGGCGCTTGCGTATTTCCTGCAACATATCCCGATAAGGCGTGGCGCTATCGGGGTAACGGGCGCGCAGCTCGGCATTGGCGTGCAGCATACTGAGGTCATTGCCCAATCCATGCACGTCCTGCATATAGAGCTCAGCCGCCATCCAGCGCCCCAGCAGGAGCACTTCACGGGTGACTTTATGGGTGACATTCGGGTTGCCGTCCCGATCGCCACCCATCCAGGAATAGAACTTCAGAGGCTTCAGATCGACGGGCAGACACTGGTCCAGATGCCGGCAGCAGAGGCGATCCAGGTGACGGATAAAGTCCGGCACCGCTTGCCACAAGCTGTTTTCAATCACGGCAAAACCCCATTTGGCCTCGTCTACGGCCGAGGGTCTTTCGCTGCGAATTTCATCGGTGCTCCAAATCTCCTCCACCAAACGGTGCAGGCGACCGTAATGTTTATCCTCTTCATAGGCCAGCAGGTTGCCGCGTTTTCGATCCACCAGAGTGTTCACCACCTGGTCGTATTTGCGGATCAACGTGCGCCGGGTCACCTCGGTCGGGTGAGCGGTCAGTACCAGGTCAATGCGCAGATCGCGAATCACCGCGGCCAGCTTTTCCTTGCCATATTCGGCGGACAACTCCAACAGCATGGCCTGAAGCCCATCCCCCTTCTCGGCCTCGGCGCTGGCGTAATACTCCTGCTCGGCAATGTTGGCGAGATTAAGAAACTGATTAAAAGCGCGCACAATGGGCAGGATATGCGCATCATCAAGCTGACCGAGAAGATCCACCAAAGGTGCGGCATCGTCTTCTGCCTGTGCGGCCTTACCTAACTGGCGAACCTCTTCCACTTTGTCAAACAGCGCCTGCCCCTCGTGCTCCCGAATGGTAGCGCCGAGCAGATCGCCCAATAAGCGGACGTTATCGCGCAAAGTCTCCGGCAGCTCAGACATAATCTCTCCTCTCGGTGATTTCAGAGGACGGCATTCTATCACTCTCAACGGCGGTGCGCCGAATTTGCCGTGATGAGGTTTATCCACAGAACCTGTGCACAAGATTGTGCATCACTTCTTGGTAACCTCGCCAAAAGCAGGCCGGGCCGGGCCTGGCTCTCATTGGTCACTTTATGTGCCCACGCGCTGGGCGGCACCCGTCTTTCGCCCGAACGGGGAGCGACACTTCAAACCCACGAATAAGCCAGGGAGTGCGAGACAATAATCGGTGTATGGGGGCATCAGGAAAAATGCCAGAGGCAGCAACAACGCTCGAATAGCCCTGTTTCTGCCTCTGGCTGCTCGTCCTCGCAACAATCCGCGCAAGGAAAGGACCAGCGCGTTGGTTAACCGGCCAAGTGCGCATCCAGGCTAATGTCAGCGCTCACCACCTGAGAGATCAGACAGTTGTCCTTGGCCTGGTTGGCCGCAGTTTCAAAGCCTTCCGCGTCCAGTCCCGGCACCTCGGCCGTGCAATCTAAATGAATTCGCGTAATGCCAAAACCATTTCCCTTTGGCTCCAGCACCACACCTGCCTGGGTATCGATACTATCGGCCCTGTGGCCTTGATCATCCAGAATTTTAGCCAGAGCCATGGAGAAACATCCCGCGTGAGCCGCACCCAGCAATTCCTCCGGGTTGGTTCCCTTGCCGCCATTAAAACGGGTGTCATACGAGTAGGGCCGGTCTTGCAGCACACCGCTATCAGTAGACACGGACCCCTCGCCCTGCTTGATACCACCTTCCCAATGAGCACTCGCATTGCGTTGCATAGGATTCTCCTGCCGTGATAGGTTGATTCAAACAGCGCCGCCTGGTGCGGCCGGCAACAACGTCACTTCAGCCTCTCGGGCAGCTGCTTGCGTAATTCCCGTGCAGCCAGTTGGCCATAATCCTTGCCGATTTCATCAACAATCAAACGCTTTACCTTGTCATTTAAATGCTTTCGCAACTCCCCCAAAAATGGCGGGGATGACACCAGATATAGACGCTCGAGCCGGCCCTGAGTTCGCTCCAGGTCCAGCTTCTCGGACAGCTGCCGGGCAAAGCGCTCAATGGTGACATCTTTTAAATCACTGGGTTCTTCGGCGGCACTGCGGCCGTATGCGCTGCGGTCCACAAAGCGCCCTGGACGATCCGTACCTAACTCTTCGCTACGCAGTCGGGCGTCGGGGTTGACGTCCACTGACAGCTCATGTAGATCGCCGGTGGGGCTGTCGACCGTGAAAAACCTTGCTTGGGCGGCGTTGGCCACCAAGATCTGGACCTTGGGCATAGTGAAATGGGGACTAACCATAAACGCCTCCTCGTGAAGTGAGCACCAGAGAAGACCCAAAGAGTGGGACCGGTGCGGGGGATACAGGAGCCGTCTTTCACACTAGCAAAGCGCCCGCTTGGGGACAAGCAATGGTTTAAGTAACTTTTGCTATGGTGCAGGCGCTTGCATAACGGTCACAGGTAGCCCAGAAGGCCGCGCACCAGCGCCGCGAAACCCGCCAGTGCCGCCACAGCCAGTACAATGGGGCGAAACGCCGCAAAGGGCAGTCGGTTGACCACAAAGCCAGACAGCCAGAAGCCAACGAGCACACCAGGAAAGGTCACCGCTACCAACTTCAGCTGTTCTATACCAACGTAACCGGCGGGCGCCAACACGACGATACTGGCGCAACTGCCGAACAGGAAAAATGCCGCCAGATTGGCGCGCATGCGAGGGCCGGTTTCGTTTTGATAGATCAGACCCATCGGCGGGCCGCCGACGGCTGTAATCGTACCCATATAACCCGACGCGCCACCGGCCACAACGCTGTTGCGGGCCGACAGCTGAGGGCGGTACCCGATCACACTGAGCGCCACGGCTAACAAGATCAGAGCGCCAAACGCCAGGGCAAAGCCCTGCTCACTCAGTAACGCCAGAGTGAAACCCGCCAATACCGTGCCCACAATGTTGCCGCCTATGGCGTAGCGCACTGGCCGAAAGCTCAGACTGGCGCGGTTGCGTACCAACATCAGAAGATTCATCAACACCGCATTAATAATCATCGCACCGGGCAGAAACACCGGGCTGATCACAAACATGAGCGGCGCCGCGAGCGTGCCTATGCCATAGCCCGCGACACCCTGTAAGCAGGCGCCGGCCAGCAGGGCCAGATTTGCCAAAAGGATTTGCAACAGACTCAGTTCAGACACACGTGTCCCTACATCTTGAAATAAAGGGGTGGAAGCTTACTGTCCGGACGGCAGGAAAGCATGGTTATATACACCCGCTGGCACGAGGCACGGGCAGACCTATCACAGAGCATCATAGTCGAACGCCAGCACTTCGCCGATGGTATCCACACCCAACATGCACATGAGCAGGCGATCAACCCCCAGCGCAACCCCGGCGCTATTGGGCAAACCGTGTTCCAGCGCATGCAGCAGCTTCTCGTCACTGGGGTAAATCGGCAACTGCTCCTCGGCGCGCTTGGCCAAATCCGCCGCAAAGCGGGCGCGCTGCTCCTGGGCATCGGTCAGCTCCCAGTAGCCGTTCGCCAATTCCATACGGTTGAGAAACACTTCGAAACGCCGCGCCACCAATTGTTCCGTCGAATCCCTCGTCACCCGCGCCAGGGCCGCCTGGCTGGCGGGGTAATCATAGACGAACACTAAGCCCGGCTCGAGCTGGGGCTCCAGGACATGACTTACCAACAAGTCCAGCCAAAGGTCGCGATCATCGGATTCTATTCCGGTCTCAATCCATTTTCTGGCCTCTGCCTCCAGCTCCGCAGCGCTGGCGGTATGGGGGTCCAGATGCAGGGGCGTAAACCAATCGCGATACGAGATTTTGCGTACCGACAGACCCGGCAAGACGTACTCGAACAGCTGCGCGACCTCGGCCATCAACTGATGATCATCGAAACCGGTGCGATACCACTCCAGCAACGTAAATTCCGGATTGTGGCGACGCCCTTTCTCATCGTTTCGAAATACTTTACCGAGCGAGTAAATCGATCCACTGCCAGCGGCCAACAGACGCTTCATGGCGAATTCCGGCGAGGGCTGCAGGTAAACCGTGGTGTCGCCGCAGCGGGCACGGATCGAATCAATATAGGGATCGGTGACCGCCGCCGCGCCCATAATCGGGGCTTCGATTTCCAAAACATCGCGTTCGGCAAAGAACGTTCGTAGCTGCTGATACAAGCGGGCACGAGCACGCAGAGCCTCGATCGAGGCCGATGGCCGCCAAGTCATCGAGCCGCAACTCAATCTTTGGACGCGCGGCCCAGGTACTCTCCGGTACGGGTATCCACACGCAGAACTTCACCCACCCCTACAAACAGCGGCACTCTCACTACAGCGCCGGTACTCAGGGTCGCCGGCTTAGTGCCGCCCTGGGCCGTGTCGCCTTTAAGACCGGGGTCGGTTTCGGTCACTTCCAGTTCCACATGATTGGGCGGGGTAACCGCCAAAGGAGAGCCGTTGTATAGGGTGACCACGCACTTGTCTTGCTCTTTGATCCACTTATGCGCATCGCCCACGGCATTTTTATCAGCAGCGTGCTGCTCGAAGTTATCCGGATCCATAAAATGCCAGAACTCACCGTCGCTGTAGAGAAACTCCAAGGTCAAGTCGGTCACATCGGCACTTTCCAGGCTCTCGCTACCTCGAAAGGTGCGCTCCCACACTCGGCCAGTTTTTAAGTTGCGCAGCTTGACCCGGTTAAAGGCCTGCCCCTTGCCCGGCTTGACCAATTCGTTCTCCAGGATGTTGCACGGGTCGCCGTCCAACATGACTTTCAACCCAACCCGGAAATCATTGATAGAATAGGTGGCCATAGATCCTCATACCCTCGCGATAAAGTAGATGCTCGAAAAAGGCGCCCATGATACATCGAACTGTTAGCACATGGCAGGGTTCGCGCTGGCAGGACGAACTAACCAACCTGATTCGCTCCCCTGCCGAACTGATCAAACTGCTGGAATTAGACCCCGCATTACTGCCCCCGGCTCTGGACGCAGCGGAAACTTTTTCCCTGCGTGTACCACGGCCGTACGCAGCGCGCATACGGAAAGGCGACCCCAACGACCCGCTCTTGCGGCAAGTTTTGCCCCTGGGCGATGAGCTGATAGCCGCGCCGGGTTACAGCTCTGACCCTTTGCAGGAAAACGCCACCAACCCACTGCCGGGGCTAATCCACAAATATCCGGGCCGGGTGTTATTGGTGGTGTCGGGCAGCTGCGCAATTAACTGCCGCTACTGCTTCCGGCGTCACTTCCCCTACGAAGACAACAACCCC
>Ga0209487_1004603_pt1 | contig 10517 bp, 6 predicted proteins | sample Poulit2012_FD_187524 | JGI IMG/M metagenome (GOLD analysis project Ga0209487, IMG submission 187524) | Agricultural soil microbial communities from Georgia to study Nitrogen management - Poultry litter 2012 (SPAdes) (version 2) | ecosystem: Environmental > Terrestrial > Soil > Agricultural land... | reverse complement strand
GGCGCCGGCGGGCTGGGGCTGTCGGCCGTGCAGCTGGCGCGCATTGGCGGCGCGGCCCGGGTGTATGCGGTGGATATCGACCGTGAAAAGCTGGACGCGGCAGCGCGCCTGGGCGCTGTGCCGGTTGACCCGGCTGACGGCCTGCCGCAGGAGCAGATTCATGCGCTGACGGACGGGCGCGGCGTGGATATCGCGCTGGAATGCGCCGGCCTGGCGCTGACCCAGCAGCAGGCGCTGGCGTCCTTGGGCGTTCACGGCCGGCTGGCGCTGGTGGGCATTACCAACGAACCTTTTTTGACTGACAGCTATGGGACGGTCATCAGCCGCGAGCTGGAAATTCTGGGAGTGTCCGATCATCTGCGCGACGAGCTGGTTACCCTGATGGAGTTTGCCCGCCAGGGGCGGCTGGACTTTGACGGCGTGATCGCTGAGCGGCTGCCGCTGGATGCCGAAAAAATCAACGCCCGCCTGGACGACCTGTCGGCATTTCGCGGCCGCACACGTTCGGTGATTGTGCCGGGGTTGTGAATAAAAGACTGCCGGCTTGAGCCGGCAGTCATGGTCATATACGGATCATGTGCCTGTTACTGGACGGGGATGCCTGTGGCACGCACCATAAAAGCACCGGGAAATGCGGGCGTTTCATCGTTGGTCTGGTGGTATTCGGCGTCGGCCAGGTTGTCGATGACGTCGGTGATGTCGGGGTGATAAAAGAACCACGAGTTTTCTCCGGAGTTGTTGGTGTCAACGCGTGCCGGTCGATCCTGCCCGCCCAGAAGTTTGGCGCTGGCGCCGACAAAGAATGCGCCCTGTACTTCGGTGGGCGGGATGTCGACGGTAAAGAATTCATCGTTGACGGTATCCGGCGTGGCCTGGACATGGGCGACCACGGTGGCGTTGAGCGGATCAAAGTCAGCATCGCTGTCTTCCAGCAGCCAGAAGTTGACCGGGCCGTTGGCCAGGGAGGGGAAGGTGGGGCCAAAGGCGACTGAGATCTGCGTGATGACTTCGCCACCGGGCTCAACGGCAAAATAGTTGCCCCACAGCATGTCGGGGTCGAAGGCGGATGACGGGCCCTGGTTGGTGTTGCCGGCGCCGTCATCGTAGGCGTATTCGAACGGCTGGGGGCCGGCTTCGAAGCGGTCGTGGAAGATGCCGTCTTCGGCATCATCCTGTTCGGCATAGGCCACCATCACGCCGGTGCCCCATTCCACCTGATTGTCGCCGTCGGGATGCAGTCCGGCAACAAATGCAATGTCGCCGGCCGAGTTGATGGCTGGCGCGCCGCTGAAAATCGGGCTGTCGTCGTGCTGACCAATCTGGCCGACGCCCAAATCGGTGTCCACCACGTCACTTTGGCCGGCCACGCGCGTCAGGTCATCGCCGTTGCCGACATAAATGGCCTGGCCATTTTCGTCGCGGGCACGAAAGGCCACCAGTCCGTCGTCATTGATGGCCGGCGCAAAGAAGTCCAGTTCCAGAATGGGGCCTTCGGAGTCAACGCGGGCAATTTCGGTGGCCACCACGCCCGAATCGGAGGGGCTGAACCGGTAGATTGCGCGGGTGTTGTCGCTGTCGAGGTTTACGATAACGGCAATATCGCCGTGGTTGTTGAGCGCCAGGCCGTTGTCAAAGCCGGCAAAGGGCGAGTCCGGATCGGTTGCCTTGTCGGCCACCAGCAGTTCGCTGTCATCGGGGCCGTGAAACAGACGGATCTCGTTGTGGTTGTAGTCAATGGTGCTGACCTTGACTGCAATCTGACGGTTGTTGTTGCCGTCGGGCGAGTAAATGTAGACATAGGGGCTGTTGCTGTCCACATTGCTGTCTGTGGCATAGATTTGCACGCCGTTGTCGTCAGCAAGGGCAATGCCGTCACCAAGTCCGAATTTGGCCTTGAAGCTGATATTGCCGTCATCATCAATGTTGATGTTTCCGAAAGAGCTCGGGCTGCTGGGCAGCAGGTTGACCGGGTCGGAGGACGCGGTATCCGGATCGTACTGCCACAGGGTGTATGAGCCAAAACCCTGGCTGGTGTAGTAGGCCAGCTCGCCTGTGCTGTTGATGCCGGGCTTGTTCGCAATGTTGTCGATCGGCTCTTCGTGCAGGGCTACAAATTCGCCCGCACCCTGGCCCCCCAGCCAGATGCCAACCTGAACATTGTCGGGGTTGCCGATTTCGGGCACCACGCCTGCTGTAAATGAAACCTGGGCACCGTCATTGATTGCAGGCGTAATGCTTGTAAATGAAGTGCCTGGCGGCACGTTCCAGCCATCGTCATTGACGATCAGGTTGCTGCGGGCCTGCAGTTCAATGTCCGCATATTCGGGAAGCTGGGCCTGGGCAGCCGCTGACAGCGCCACGGCAAGGCCTGTCACAAGAGACAAAAACTTGAGTTTCATATTTTCAATCCTCGTTGGGGGGCTTTGAAGAATGAGGGGTGCGGCCCGGTTTCGGGCCAGCTATCAATAACTAACACAATCTCACTGAAAGTTTCAAGCCGGAGCGGCGACCGCTTGGCGGTCAGAAAAAATCAGGCGGAAGGCTTGCTCAGTCCTGCAGGTTGTTTTTATCCTCGGCCCGGTAAACCCGGCTGAGCTTGTAGTTGTTGTAGCCGAAGCGCACGATGACGGTGCCGGCAGCCGCGGCGGGCAGGGCGAGCAGCACGCCGGCAAAGCCGAACAGCTGGCCGCCGGCCATGACGGTGAAGATGACCAGCACGGGGTGCAGGCCGATGCGGTCGCCGACCAGGCGCGGGGTGAGCACAAAGCTTTCTATGAGCTGACCGGCAACGAAGACCACGGCCACCGACAGCAGAAACGGCAGGCTGAAGTCCTGGATGACGGCGGTGGTGCCGGCCAGGAGGGCGCCAACGATGGCGCCCAGGTAGGGTACAAAGCTGACCAGTCCGGCAATCATGCCGATGGCCACGGCGTTGTTGAGGCCCACCAGCCACAGGCCGATGGCGTAGATGACGCCCAGCGCCAGCATGACCATGAGCTGGCCGCGCAAAAAACCGCTCAGGGCTTCATCGCAGTCGCGCGCCAGCGCCACCACGGTGGGCTCGATGTTGCGCGGCACGATGTCGCGCAGGGTTTTCATGAGCGCCTGCCAGTCGCGCAGCAGGTAGAAGGTGACCAGCGGGATGAGCACCACCGAGCTGATCCAGATGATGAAGCGGCCGCCGGATTCGGTCATGAAGCCGAGCACGTTGCCGGCCACGCCGGCGATGTTGGAAAAATAGCCCTGGATGAGCTCGCGCACCTTTGCGACGTCGATGGCCTGCAGGTTGAGCTCGATGTCCAGCCGTGCCTCGAGCCACGGCAGGACAGTCTGGCGCAGGCTTTCGATGTAGCCGGGCAGGCGGCCCATGAAATCGGCGATTTCGCGCACCAGCACAGGAATGATGATGAGCAGCGCCACGGCAATCAGCCCGAAGGCCAGGGCAAAAACGATGGCCACCGCTAGGCTGCGCTGTATTTTTAGCCGTTCGAGCTGCCCGACCAGCGGGTTGACGATATAGGCAATGAGCACGCTGATGAAAAACGGGGTGAGCACCGGGCCCAGCCGCCACAGAAGCCAGCCGGCCACCAGCAGGCTGAAGATGATCCAGGCGACTTGTGACCGGCTGAGTTCGGGGAAGGGAGCGTGCTGGGGCTGGTTCATGCTTTGGGCAATGTAGTGAGACAGGCGGCAATATTGGCAGGCTGTTCATGGGGTTGCAAGTGCAACGATGGGCCTGTCCGGCAAACAGTGATTATGGGGCTGGTTATAATTCAGGCCGCAGGCCAAACTCGCGGGCGATTGCCGGCCGCCGGTGCGCCGCGAAAATGACTGCTGCCGTGCACAGCCGGGCCGCAAACCAACACTTTCAAGGATGATTCCCCGTCATGACGATAGACATCAATGTGACTTCTGAAATCGGGCCGCTCAAAAGCGTGGTGGTGCACACGCCGGGGCTGGAAATAGAAAACATGACACCGCACACCGCGGCCGAGCTGTTGTACGACGACATTCTCAATTACGAGCTGGCCGCCGGGGAACACCGCGAATTCAAGCAGGTACTGGACAGGGTGTGTCGCACCATCGAGCTGCGCGAACTGCTGGTGGAAGTGCTTGAGGACAACAGGAGAGTGGCCGAGGCGCTGGTGGACGAGCTGTGCCGGCTGTTTGACGTGCCCGAGGTGCGCGACGAGCTGCTGGCGCTGCCGGCGGCCGATCTGGGGCGTCAGCTGATCGAGGGCACGGCCAAGAAGCCCATCAGCCTGGAAAAATACCTCGATCCATCGCGCTACGCCATTCCTCCGCTGTCCAACGCCTTTTTTACCCGCGATGCCGCCATGGCGGTCAACAACCGCATGATTATCGGCTCGATGGCCTACCGCGCGCGCACGGCCGAGGCCCTGCTGCTCAAGGCGGTGTTCAAGTACCACCCCGGGATCAGCCACCAGGGTTTTTATTTTGACGGCACCGACACCGACAGCGATGAGGTCAGCATAGAGGGCGGCGACTTTCTGGTGGTGCGCGAGGATCTGGCCCTGATTGGCTACAGCGAGCGCACGTCGGCGGCCGGCATCGACAAGCTGATGCGTGCCATCGCCGCGCGCGGGCCCATCAACAATTTCATCGTGGTTGAGATTCCAAAAACCCGGGCCACCATTCATCTGGACATGATCTTTACCATGATCGACCACGACAAATGCGTGGTGTATCCGCCGCTGATTACCGGGCTCAACCGCTGCCGGGCCTTTCACTGTTCGTTTGCCGGCGGGCCACAGGCCAAAATTGTTGAACACCGCGACGTGCTGGGCGCGCTGGCGTCGGTGGGCATTGACCTGGCCCCCGTCAGCTGCGGCGGCAGCGAGCCTTATATGCAGGAGCGCGAGCAGTGGGCCAGCGGCGCCAATTTCTTTGCGTTCGGGCCCGGGCAGATTCTCGGCTTTCGCCACAACCGCCACACGGTGGATGCCCTGGACCGGGCCGGCTTTGGCGTGATTGACGCGCCGGATCTGATTGCCGGCAGGCGCGATATTGGCCCTGAAGAGCGCGTGGTGGTGACGGTGGGCGGCGCCGAGCTGTCGCGCGGCGGCGGTGGCTGTCGCTGCATGACCATGCCGCTGACCCGCGACCGCGTGGCGCTGTAATTGGCGCGCCCGCCTTGTGAGCGGCGGGTTGCTGCGTTAGTCTGAAACACTTTTGCACAACGGGAGACACCGTCTTGTACAGAAAACTGCTGTTTGTGCTGCTGGGCTTGGGGCTGATGTCCGGGCCGCTGGCAGCCGATGATTCACCGCTGCGCCAGCCGGTGGTTGGCACGCACGCGCTGACGGGCATCACTCTGGTGGCCGCGCCGGGCACTGAAATTGCCGATGCCACGCTGGTAGTCCGTGACGGCGTGGTTGTAGACGCCGGCAGCGGCGTGGAAATCCCCGCCGGCGCCAGGGTGCATGATTTTGGCGACAATGACGCCGATTTGCGCGTGTATCCCGGCCTGATTGATGCCTGGGTGCCGGTGTCGTTTGGCGACGAGGACAAAAAAGCGGACGATGACGACAAGGGGCCTGACCTGCGGCCGGGACAGTACCCCCATCCGCTGGTGACACCGGGGCGCACGCTGAATTCCAGCCACTGGCCGGCCTCCAAGGTGGCCGACTTGAGGCAGGCCGGCTTTACCACGGCGGCGCTGGTGCCCGACAGCGGCTTGTTTCGCGGCCGGGCCGCAGTGGTCAATCTGAGCGAGGGCCGGCTGGGCGGCAACGTGCTGGAGCCCGCTTATTTTCAGGGTGTGTCGCTGGCGGCGCGCACCGACAACCGGCAGTTTCCGTCTTCGCTGATGGGCACAGTGGCGCTTTTCCGCCAGGTGATGCTTGATGCTGCCTGGCAGGCCGAAGCGCGCAGCGCCTGGCAAAAAAACCCGTCGCAGACCCGTCCGCAGTTTCTCGAGGGGCTGGTGCCGCTGGAGGACTATCTGGACGGCAGCGGGCTGATGGTGTTTGAAAGCGCCGACATGCTCGACAGCCTGCGCATTGCCGATTTGGCCGGCGAATTTGATCTCAAGCCCTGGATGGTCGGTCACGGCCATGAATACCAGCGCCTGGACAGCCTGGCCGAAACCGGCCTGGGGCAGATTCTGCCGCTGGATTTTCCCGACGCGCCCGATGTTGACGGCAACGACCGCGACATCAGCCTGATTGAGCTGCGCCACTGGCAGGCGGCGCCCGAAAACCCGGCGCGGGTGATTGATTCCGGCCTGCCGGTGGTGTTTACCAGCCATCCGCACGGCAGCGCAAATGCGCTTTATGACAATCTGGCCCGCGCGCTGGAAAACGGTCTGGACGCCGAAACGGCGCTGGCGGCCCTGACCACGGAACCGGCCAAAATGCTGGGCCTGGACGACAGGCTGGGGCGCCTGGCGCGGGGCTATATCGCCAATTTCATTGTGGTTGAAGGCGAGCTGATGACCGAAGCGCCGGTAATTCGCGAGGTGTGGATTGACGGCAGGCAGCATGTTCTGGGCGAGTTCGAACCGCCCGAGGTGGAGCCGGCCGGAAAGTGGGACCTGGTAATGAAAACCGGCGAGATGGGTGACATTGAAGCCGAGCTGAAGCTGAGCGGCAAGGCGCCGGTGCTGTCGGGCGAGTTTGTCGTCATGGGCATGCCGGTGCCGCTGGCCGAGGCGCGGGTGTCGGGCAAGCGACTGAAAGTGCGCATTGACGGCGCCGGCCTGGGCATGCCCGGCAACATCAACTTCAGCCTGGATATTGACGGTGAGCGCGCAACGGGCAAGGGCTCCAGCCCCATGGGCAGCTTTGGTCTGAGCGCGCGCCGCACCAGCGGCCCCGACAACGATGAGGATTCGGCATGAAAAAACTGACCGCAATTGTTTTGACCGCCGCCCTGACCGGATTTTCGGCCGGCCTGTTTGCCCACGACATCGAGGCGTGGAACAGCGCCATTCCCGACCAGCCCGACCACGTTCTGCTGCGCGGCGCCACGGTGTGGACCGCCGGCGATGACGGCATTCTTGAAGAGACCGATGTTTTGCTCAGGCGCGGGAAAATACGCCGGGTTGGCAAGGATCTTAAAGCGCCGCGCGGCGCGGTGGAAATTGACGCTTCGGGCCGCCACATCACGCCCGGGCTGATCGACGCCCACTCGCACGCTGCCGTGGTTGGCGGCGTCAACGAGGCCACCCTGATCAGCACCGCCATGGTGGGCATAGAAGATGTCATCGACGCCGACTCCATTCATATCTACCGCCAGATGGCCGGCGGGCTGACCACCATGCAGGTGATGCACGGCTCAGCCAACGCCATAGGCGGCCGCAACATCATTCTCAAGCTGCGCTGGGGCGCCGACCCCGAGGGGCTGAAGGTTGACGGCCAGCCGGGCGTGATCAAGTTTGCCCTGGGCGAAAACCCCAAGCAGAGCAACTGGGGCGGTGCGGGCGGGCGTTATCCCGACACCCGGCCCGGCGTGGCGCAGATCATCGACGAGAAATTTCAGCAGGCCGAGCAGTACCGGCGCGACCGGGACAATGCCCAGGGCACGGTTCCGCACCGCAGGGATATTGAAATGGAGGTGCTGCTGGGCATTCTCGACGGCGACATTCACGTTCATTCGCACGGCTACCGGGCCGACGAAATGCTGGAGCTGATGCGCATTGCCGAGCGGCATGATTTTCGCATCCAGACGCTGCAGCACGTGCTCGAGGGCTACAAGATCGCCGATGAAATGGCCGAGCACGGCGCCGGCGGCTCGAGCTTTTCCGACTGGTGGGCGTACAAATACGAGGTTTTTGACGCCATTCCCTACAACGGCGCCATCATGCACGATCGCGGCGTGCTGACCAGCTTCAGCTCCGACGATGCCGAACTGGCGCGGCGCATGAACCTTGAAGCCGCCAAGGCGGTGCGCTACGGCGGGCTGGACGAACACGAGGCGCTCAAGCTGGTGACCGCCAATCCGGCAGCCCAGCTTGATTTGGCTGACCGCATTGGCCGCGTTGCCGAAGGGCTGGATGCCGATGTGGTGCTGTGGAGCGGCCACCCGCTCAAATCCTCCAGCCGCGTTGACCAGACCTGGATAGACGGCCGGCTTTATTTTGACCGCCAGCGCGATCTGGAACAGCGCGAGGCCTGGGAAGCGGAGCGGCGCCGCCTGATTGAACTGGCGCGCGCCGGAGACGGGGGCGACGACAACAGCGGCGGTGAAGATGAGGAAGAAGCTGAAAACGCCGGGGCTGAAGACGAAGCGTCGGTCAGCGATCCGGATGAACGGCGGCGCGGTGAACTCGTCATGCGCAGGCTGCTGGGGCAAGGAGCATCATCATGAACAGTTTTTTGACACGTGTCATTGCGTGCGCCGCGCTTGTGGCGCTGGCTTTTTCGGCCGGGGCCGAGCAGGTGGCCTTTACCGGCGCCACCCTGCACCCGGTTGACGGCGAGCCGGTGGAAAACGGCGTGCTGCTGGTCGAGGACGGCCGCATTGCCGCCGTGGGCCGGGATGTTGAAGTGCCGCCCGACGCGCGGCGCGTCGATTTGTCGGGCCGGCACGTTTATCCGGGCATGATTCATGCCGGCACCGTGCTGGGCCTGACCGAAATCGGCAGCGTGCCCGGCACCGAGGACTATTCTGAAACGGGGCAGGTCAACGCCGCCATTCGCGCCGAAACCGCTTTCAACGCCGATTCCATGCTGCTGGCCCCCAACGTGACCAACGGGCTGCTGACGGCCCACGTCATGCCCGTGGGCGGCCTGATTCGCGGCACCTCGGCCGTTATGCGCCTGGACGGCTGGAATTTTGAAGACATGAGCCTGCTGGCGCCGGCCGGCATGCATATTGCCTTTCCCGCAGCGGCGGCCGACGACAGCGACAACGAAGAGCTGAAGCTGATTGACAGCATGCTGGACGAGGCGCGCGCCTGGGCATCTGCCGCAGAAGCGGCCAGCGACAGCGAGTCTGCCCGCCCGGCGGCCAACGACCAGCTGGCGGCGCTGGAACCGCTGGTATCGGGTGACATGCGTCTGTTTGTGCACGCCTCCGGAGAGAGCGCCATGAACGCCGCGCTGGACTGGATTGAAAAGCAGGAATTTGAGGACGTCGTTCTGGTGGGCGGGCCTGATTTGCAGCACGTGGCCGAACGCCTGGCCGACGCTGGCATGGACGCCATTTTGACCGGCGTGCAGGTGATGCCCGAGCGACGCTGGGAACCCTATGATGCCGCCTACGTGGCGCCGGCCGTGCTTGCCGAGGCCGGCGTGCGCTTTGCCATTACCGACGGCGGCTCGGCGTTTGTGGCCGGCAATGCCCGTAATATTCCATTTCACGCCGGCATGGCCACGGGTTTTGGGCTGTCGCATGCCGACGCCCTGAAATCCGTAACGCTGTGGCCGGCCGAGATTCTCGGGGTGGGCGACGAGCTGGGCTCGCTGGCGGCAGGCAAGCGCGCCACCTTCTTTGTGGCCGACGGTTCGCCGCTTGATGAAATGACCGAGGTCTTTGGCGCCTGGATTGACGGCCGGGAATACGACTTTGTGCGCGACCGGCAGCGGCGCCTGTATCAGCGCTACAGCAACAGGCCGCAGCCTGCGGGTGCCAACTGAAGGGCGGCGGAATCCGGCGACTGCACAGCCGGGAACGGCGCCGCCGGCTGCTTCCGTCTGTTTCCAGCTTGCCGTCAATCGGCTATTCTGGAATCTGCTTTGTGACAGGTGAATAAACATGGCGGCATTCTGGCAGGCGCTCAGCGCGGCGCGTGATCTGGGACGGATGCAGGAAATTGCATCGGTTCTGATTCGCTACGGGTTTGGGGACATTGTCCAGCGCGTCGGGCTGGCCGGTGCGCTGAAACGTGCCGGCCGGGTGCTGCACTGGAAAGAGGTTGAAGAGCTGGCCGAGCTCAGGCCGCCGCAGCGGGTCAGGCGGGTGCTGGAAGACCTGGGGCCGACCTTTATCAAGCTGGGGCAGATCCTGGCCACCCGCGTTGACATGTTCGGCCCCGAATGGCTGGAGGAGTTCTCCAGACTACAGGACGATGCGCCGCCGGTGCCCTGGGAAAAGATCGAGGCCCAGCTGACCGAGGACCTGGGCGACCATCCGGACAATGTGTTTGCCAAGGTCGAGCACGAGCCGCTGGCCGCCGCGTCGCTGGCCCAGGTGCACCGCGCCTGGCTGGACGACGGCACGGTGCTGGCGCTCAAGGTCAGGCGCCCCGGAATCAGCCGGGTGGTTGAGGCCGATCTGCGCCTGCTCAACCGCCTGGCCGAGCTGCTGGAGTCGGAAGACGGCGAACTGCGCCATTATCGGCCGCGCCTGCTGGTCAGACAGTTTTCCAGATCGCTGCGCCAGGAGCTGGATTTTCTTTCCGAATGCCGCAATTCCGAGCGCATTGCCGCCGACCTTGAAGAGGATTCGGGCATTGTCATTCCCGAGGTGTACTGGGAATACAGCAGCGAGCGCCTGAGCGCGCAGACCTGCCTGGAAGGCATACCCGGGCGCGACATGGAGGCGCTTGAAGA
>Ga0209487_1004602_pt1 | contig 10519 bp, 9 predicted proteins | sample Poulit2012_FD_187524 | JGI IMG/M metagenome (GOLD analysis project Ga0209487, IMG submission 187524) | Agricultural soil microbial communities from Georgia to study Nitrogen management - Poultry litter 2012 (SPAdes) (version 2) | ecosystem: Environmental > Terrestrial > Soil > Agricultural land... | reverse complement strand
TGATACTTGTTTTTTTTGGATGATGGCGTAAGGCGTATACAATTACAAAAATAACAAGAGTAAAAATGGGCAATAAAAAGTCCACTAATAAATTATTAATCCGTATAGTTAGGTTGAAAAAAGAAATAGTGGAGAGTCCTGCTACTAAAAAAGCATATAAAAGATATCTCTTTGTTTCCGAAATCACACCAAACATGGCATAGAAGCTTGAAAAAATAAGTATCCCTTGAGCGATAATCAAAATTGGTTCTGACTTTCCAACAAACAGACTAATATAATACAAAAATGATGAAACACCAAGAGGATAATTTTTAAAATCTATCAAAGCTGCATCTGGAGTTGGAAAAGCATTTGTACTTAACATCACCTTTATTACAATGGCCCAATGTGAAAAATTATCATAGTGAATCAAATAACTTTTTGCTAGCAACAACATAAATATGAAACTAATTAATACAAAAAATAGATGGAAAAAGTAAAAATAGATCGTAATTAATCCACTTCTTCGATACCAAGAACTAAATAATATAATCGATATAAATAAACCTATTACCATAATAGCAACCGATATTTCAAAAAGCAGATTGATTAAGCCTCCAAAATAGACAATGCAGGCGATAGATGAAAATACAAATATCGGAATAAACTTCCAGGACAAAAGTAAATATTTTCGTGTAATTGACATATATCCAATAATAGATATAACTAACAAAATACTTAAAACAAAATTAAATTGAAAAAACATTTAGCATACTTCCAATCTATCATTGAGCAAAACTCTTGTTTTATAATTTAAATACTATCATTTGTCCCTTTCACTAATATTCAAAAAGTATTGACTACTTTGACTTTAGGTTTTTAAATTTGGCTTTTTTGGCTTTCCAGAAAATAATCTTGTCAAACGGGCTTGTAAATTACGCTGTATATCATCAAAGGCAGTGTCCCATACATTTAACTTTTCCGGTAAAGAATGTCTTCTGTCATAAATAATTTGCAGATATTGACGTTTATTAAGTTCATTCACTGGATTAACCTTTGCTGCACAACGCCAAACATCATTTATTTTTCGACTATAAACGACTTCACCTTTTAAATTTGCTTCATATATGTCAGTTTTTACATTTATCAAAAATTGAGAATCTTTAGGTATATGAACCGGGTCATTAAAAATTAAAGAAATGCCATTCTCTGATACGTCTCCTGTTTTTGCGTTATATTTCTGCCCATTAAAACTTACTATTGCTTCAGCATCTGCCCTTAATCGTTCCGATGAACGGTATGAATACCGACCAAACATGAAAAATATCGCATAAAACAATGCAGTCATATTATAAATTAACCAATAAATAATAATACTGCTGAAAAATATCGCCATACCATATTTACCACTTACAAACCGAATTAAAGCTAGTACTGAAAGTGTAAGAAGGATTAAATAAGGCAACATATATTTAATAGAGGATAATCTGCCATCATTACCCGTCTCACTTTTGTCTGTTACTTTAAATTTCCGTTCCTTTATTCCGACAGTTTCCAACAACACCGGAATGATTAAGTATGGCATAAATATTGTATCAATAATTTGACTCCAACGCTGATTACGAATATTACTAGATAAATAGCGCATCGCTAAAGAATAAAAGAAATACGCGGGTAACCAAAAAATCACAATCGCCCAAAATGTAGTTTCTACTATTTGGAAATCAAATAACGCAAATAAAATTGGCGCTAGTATGAAGATTAACCGATTAAAAAAAGACCACCAATATAAAAAGCTAGTTAAATATGTTATTCTCGACGAGAAAGACAGTTTCCTTGAAAAAATGGCGCGAGTATTACGCAAACTTTGAATAATTCCCCTTGCCCAACGAATTCTCTGTTTGATCATACTCTCAAAAGTTGTTGTCGTTAGACCGGCCGCCTGTACCTCGTCCGTGGCATAAGTAATATAGCCCTCCTGCTGTAAACGAATACTAACTTCAAAATCCTCTGTAATGGTGTTTAGAGGGAATCCACCAATTTCTTTCATTGCCTTACGCAAAATGACCGCATTACTACCCGTGTATGCTGCAGAATTGGAGGAATTTCTCATAATATTAATTTCTCTAGAAAAGAAATCTTGTTCATTTGGTATTCCTTGTTCAGAATATAAATTAAATTGAAATAAATCAGGATTATAAAAACTTTGGGGAGTTTGTATTAAACCTACCTTAAAGTTCTCATCTATTTCATTTTCCTTACGAAACCTCCATCTTCCATTCTCTTCAATTACCTTAGGTAAAAAAAAGTATGGTACAGTTTTCATTAAAAAACTACTTTGTGGAATCATATCGGCATCAAAAGTAGCAATTAATGGGGATTTCGTTTTACTAATTGCATTATTTAAATTACCAGATTTAGCATCTTTATTATTTGGAAAACCTAAATAACCAATCCCAAGATTTTTAGCCAACTGCTCAACCTCAGGTCGTCCACCATCATCACATAAATAGATATGAACTTTTTGTTTATCTGGATACTCCATAAAAGTACAAGCATTAACAGTTTTGTATAGTAAATCTACAGGTTCATTATGTGTCGCAATAAACACATCTACATGAGGATAAAACTTCTCTGGGATATGAGGCATTTTAAGTTTTGCTTGATTTTTACGCATTTTTAGGATAAACAATTCAAATGTCGTTAGAACCGTTATTGTTTCTGCTCCTATTAATAGTAATCCAAAAATAATATTTAAAATTCCTTGATTTATTGGCAAAGTAAAAAACATCCGCCACAATAAATAAATTGACATAAGAATGATTGTCACAATAAATATTATGTTTTGATTTCTTATATTTTTTCGTTCATTCTTCAATTTTTATCTATTCCTTTTTCTTAAATACCCATTTTTGTTGTAAATAATAACTTAATATAAATAATAGTACATCACAAATTAGCTTAGCTATTTTATCATTAATTGGTGTAAATATGTGAATGAAATATACACCAGTACTTGATGATAAAATAATAATTAAACTTAATGACAAATAACGCCATAAACTTTCTTTACCCTTACTCTTAAAAACAAAGTTTTTATTTAACAAGTAATTTACCATAATGGAAATAATCCTTGCTGAAACGGTCGCTATCAATATTCTTACATAGTCTTGCCCTTCTAATAGTGAACGCAGGAGATCAAGTAAAAGCCATGCTATACCAATATCAACGGTAGCACCAATTAGGGAAGTAGATATAAATTTAAAAAAACTCATAAATAATACTGACATCACTCGGACACTGTCACGAATTGCTTTAAAATGAGTACCACTGTTACCATCCTTATAAATCACCTGAATTGGAATAGTATGAATCGCAATATTTGCACGAATACATGAAATAATCATTTCCAACTCATATTCAAATCGTGTCCCAGATATACTTTGTAAAAATGGCAGCAATTTTGCGTTAAAAGCACGAAGCCCTGTTTGAGTATCAGATAATCTTTCACCATAAAGTAAGGAGAAAAAAATAGATGTTACCCGATTACCGAATAAAGACTTAAAAGGGGTATCTCCTTTGCTAAAATCACGAACTCCTAAAATTAATGATTGTGGAAATTTTCTTGATTCTTGAGCTAAGCGAACCACATCCCCTGCATCGTGTTGACCATCAGCATCAGCAGTTACAATAGAAACATCCTTAGCAAAGTTTTGTTCAACATAATGAAATGCAGTTTTTAAGGCAGCTCCCTTACCTAAATTTTTGTGATGTTTTAATACTATACAACCTTTATTAGCTAATTTTAAAAATATAGATTCATAGTTGCTACCTGATCCATCATTGACAATGACAATATTTGTTAGATAGTGTAAATATAATTGATCAATATACTCTAAAAGGCCTTTATTAGGTTTGAATGCTGGAATTATAATAACTGTAGTTCCGTTCAGTTTTTTCATATTAATATCGCCATTCTCTTCAGTTTTTCCATTAAAATAAAAGGACTATTTCCCTTTCAATGTATCTCAACTATCCATAATCTTATTAAATATAAAACTCAACTTTTAAAACTATTTATTTCCTTAAGTAGGAATATGGGATTGTCTGATTGCCAACAAATTAAAAACACTTTTTAATAGTATATACCCTTTTGCCTATTCAGAAATTCAAATTTTAAAAAGCAATCACCTGATATGGGCAAATTTGACTATCCCCAAAGCATAACTAGTTACCGAATAAACTTTTGTACAATAATTATCTTTTTTACACTAATGAAGACTATATAAATTATATCATTTAATGAGCAAAATACTTTGGGAAATACTTAGTGTGAAGGCATTTAAAATGTTAAATGTAAACAAATTGTGAATAGTTAATTGTTTCACTTCCTCATTAAGCTTTCTCTTCTTACACATTATTTTTCTCTTATTCTATTATACTGAATGAATATATACATTCCCTCTACAGCAACCATACTTTTAGCCTAATTATGAAAAAATAATATGCGTCTTTAGGGCTATTATCCTCACCCCGAAGATGCACATCGGTATATTATCATATTTTACCTTTTCTTATTTAAGGTGCTCTACCTCCCGTTATTAGACGTATGATTAATACCACTACTGCGATAACAAGTAGTAAATGTATTAGCCCTCCACCAATTTGAAATGAAAATCCTAATAACCAAAGAATGAACAATATTCCAATAATTGTCCACAACACAGCGTGCACCTCCTTAATTTAAGGAAAAACGGCAAATCTTTATCTAAAATCTAAAATTACGTTATAATATTTCGTGTCAAAAAATATAATCTATCTATTTTTATTCTTTTTTGCTTCCTTAATTATGATTTCGATTGCTATTTATTACGTAGTGAATCAATATACTTTAAGTGGCTATTCCTAATAATTCGAATGATTGGGCGTATTAACAGTTGGATACTCCCTATAAGAAATAACCATGTTCCAACTCCTTGAGTATTTTCCGAAAAGAAAAAAATACTCCCTATGATAAACCAGCACGCAATTAAGATGTCATTAAGAGTGTACATAAGTCCATAACGTCTTCCAATAATAATTTCATAATTTCCTATCTCTACATCTATAGCAGGATTATACTTTTGTTCCGGATTATTATCATCAGTAGTTGTCTTATGAGTTCCCATTTTTAATCCCATCTTTCTTTTATGATTCACAGTTACTTATTTTTGAGATATTTTCTTTTCATTAAATTTATATTTACTTTTAGAATCATCAAAAAAGACATCTCTAAATTGAAATATCCTTTAATTCACTCCATAGTTTTTTTATTGTGCTTCTAACATTTCTTTTATAACTTGCGCTTGGTTGTGTTCCTCATCTTTAGCAGCATATACTAAAGTAATGGTACTGTTTTCTTTTTGAATACTTTTTAATTTATCATAGCTTGCTTTTTGTTCCCCATCTTGCAGTTCCTTTTTATATTTCTTTTTAAATTCGTCGAACTTATTAGGGTCATGATTAAACCATTGCCTAAGTTCCTTAGTCGGTTCGATTTCTTTGAACCAGTCATACAAGTCTGCTTTTTCTTTTGAAACACCACGAGGCCATATTCGATCGACCAAAATACGCTTCCCATCATTTTCTGCACTTTCTTCATAAACCCTTTTTAATTTTACTGTCATCATGAACAACCCCTTTTTTGTTAATTTTTTTATTTTTGCTAATTCTCTTACTCTTTTTTAACATTACTATTTTAGGATAAACGGCATATTGTTTTTTTCCATAATTGGCACTGCTCCTCACTTGTCTAGTTCACGGGATTCTAATATCGTTTCATTATGTGTCACTCACTCTGTCGCTATCATCTAATTACTTATACATCTAGAAGGATGTCTTACCGAAGAACAAATAAGCAATATGCTTTTTAGAGGCAATTCCATCATCCTATCTTCCATTTATATATAACCGAATGAAGCCTATCTAAAACTTTGTCATTTTATATGTGACAAGAAACTTTTCATTTAAATTACAGCAGTTTCTCATCAACGATTTTGGAATAGAAAAGTATATTAAAATACATGGAAAAGAAATCATATAAAGCATGTTCCTTCCAAATTTTTCATTACTATAATAATCCAACACACTCATTGAAAATCCCTTTCCATTTTGATTATTTAAAATTGAAATAAATTGCTTTCAACTTTTTTAATTCTTCACCTAATTTTAACCTTCTTTTTTTATAAAAGTCCTTTAAGAGGATTTTATTTTCAAAATTTTTAGAAAGGGGCTTTTATAAATGAGGAAAATAAGTTTCATTTTATTCACGTGTCTAGCCACAATTCTTCTGTTCGGTTGTAATTCAAACAATGAGTCTGGTGCAAACAATGTGAATTCTAACAATAATAACAATATTGAAGCTGATCAAGTTAATAATGATATTAACGATAGTAACAACACCACAAATAACGATGAAGCAATAAATGGTGGAGGACAAATGATAGAAAAAGAAACTAAGGGGGATTTTTGGTCAAGACATCATTATTGGAGAGGGTTTAACTCCTCCTGAAAAATTGATTGATATCGTTCCTCTATTTACAAGTTCAAAAAGGAAATGAAGATGTAAAACTAGAACACTTTAAAGGTTTTATCATGTTAAGAGCATTTTCAGATGAAGAGTTTGACCTAATTAGGAATTTTATGAAGATTTTGTCGCTAATACTAACTTTGAAATTCCTGAAGGTAAAGAGGAAAGCGCTTATGCCAAAATAGCTCACGAAGGTAATTTAGAGCGAGGCGGTGGATATTTCTATGCCCATTTAGAAAGGGACGATGAAGTATTGACAATTACCGTTGATAACAATAACGCGGATGATGATGCAATGATAGATTTAGAGTATTTTGAAGATGGTGTTGGAGAGTAAAATTCAATAAAACCAATAAATCCCGAGAGTTAATCCTGTGTGGATTTGCTTTCGGGATTTTCAGCTATAGACAATTTATCAGAATCTTTAAAACCAATGTCTACACTAACAAAATGCAGACATTGATTTTTTGACTAGAGGAAACTTGTGATAAAAATGATAGTAATAACTACTGGAATGATAATAGTAATTAACGGTTTTAATACTGGATAAATTTTCACTTTATTAGTGTTTAAATTTAATTCATTCATATAATTATCAAACTTCCAGACAAATGCGACATAAAGAGAAATTAATAAACCACCCAATGTTAATAGTATATTTCCTGATACATAGTCAATAAATTCGAAGATACCCATTCCAAGTAATTTGATATGTGCCCATGGCCCCTGTGATAATATCGAGGGAATTGCAAGTAAAAACAGCACAATCATTGTAATAATAATACTTTTTTGGCGTTTTAAATTAAATACTTCTGCAACGTTAACAACAACTGCTTCTACGAGACCGACACCTGTTGTTAGACCGGCTATAATCACGAGAAAGAAAAATACTAATCCAAAAAATGTCCCAAATGGAATTAGATCAAATAAATGGGGAACCGTTAAAAACAATAACCCTTCACCGGAATCTGGTGGAATATTAAACGCAAACAATGCCGGAAAGATAACGAGTCCAGAAATGACTGCAATAAATGTATCTAGCGACACTACCCACATTCCGTCTGTTACAAGATTTGTATTCTTTTTATCCAAATAACTTCCGTATGTAAATGTGGCAGCAAGTCCAATACCGACAGAAAAGAATGCTTGTCCTAAGGCTTCTAAAACAGTACCAAATGTGATTGCAGAGAAATCAGGTTTCAAATACCAAATAGCTCCTTCTATTGCACCTGGTATTGTTAAAGAAAAGATTGCCAATACCGTTAGTAAGATAATTAACGTTGGCATAATGATTCTAGAAAATCGTTCTATTCCTTTTTTAATTCCTTTACTGACAATAAAGGCGATAATTAAAGCCGATATACCAGAGTAAATGACCACTTCCCAAGGGTTGGTGACCATATTTTCATATATAGATGTAATTTCAGATGTTGTTTTACCACCGAAAGTGCCAATAGCAATTTTGAAGAAGTAATCAATGATCCAACCCATGATCATAAAGTAATAAGAACTGATTAGAGCGGCAGCTAATACTCCGAGCCAACCGATAATTACCCAGGGACTTCCCCTTTTCGTTAGCTTACGAATCCCAACAATAATTCCTGACTGTGCTTTCCTCCCCATTCCTGCTTCTGCATAAAACAATGGAATTCCAAAGAGAATAATAACAGCCAAATAAATGATTAGAAACGCCCCACCACCGTTATTCCCGGCAACGTAGGAAAAACGCCATATGTTTCCAAGACCGATCGCAAATCCTGCTGTAGCTAAGACAAAACCTATACGACCTGTCCAATTTTCACGTAAATTTTTCTTATCCATAATGACCCTCCTGAAACTATTATGCTTATTGTTTATCTATTATCAAATAGTTGGTTTAACTGCCAATGGTAATTTGATTGAGGATAACTTATTAAAAAGTAATTACCTATTTCGGATAAACCGTTTTCAAAAAATTTATCGATTTAACCGAAATATCTTAATACTTGATCTCTATTTTTAATAAGCAACACAGTTCAGTGTATATGGATTAAATAAATTTAACAATGGGTGAAGTGCATAAATTTTTTAATTAATTTATAAACTAATACCCATTTTATCGCTGTGTAAACTAACCTTAAAATACATGCAATACTTTCTCTATTAAAAATGACGTTTGTGCATTGTGCATAAACCCCATCAAATATACGATGATAATTTATATTAAATGTAGACATGTATACTACTATGTATACTTTTAATGTTACCGACTATTGTTTCGGCATATGCAGAATCAACTTCCCTTGCAGCATCAATCGTACCTGCGGTTAATGATAGAATAATGAACATGCCCATAGATGCCATCGTATCAGGCATTTATACTCCCACATCTTTAAGATTGCAATGGCACTAGTCTTGGGGTCTAATTTAGTTAAATATGGGTATTCAGATTATCGTGTGGAAAACATAACTAGAATAAATTGTGTTTTATTCATCCATATTACTATTGTTAGCAAGTATGGTTTTCATTGAAATTATCTATAGCCAATGTTATAGTTTGTATTGTATTTAATGTAATTAAACTAAGGAGGGTTGTTAAATATTATGGGAGCAATCAAGACTTACCGTGCTTTGAACATGTAATTTAATACGTTCGAAGGCTCTGTTGTTTTCGCTTACAGAGTAAACGGGATAAGTCTGTCCATTTTTATTTAACAATCTATATTAAAATATTTTGTTAATAAGAGGGAGGGGTGATTATTCATCCTTTCCTTTTAATGTTTTTATGAGAAATCTATTTACCTTTTTTTACAAGAAAGAAAGCCCATTTTGTGTGGTATACTTTTTACTACGTCACAATGTCTTTTTGTCTTACTTCTAAAAAATTGATTCCGTTTTCTGGAAACTACAGATGTCTATTTCTGTGGTTTTTTTGCGTTCAGAGCCGAAAAGTCAATTATTTTAAGGAAGGATTGTTTGAACAATGACAAAAAGAATGAAAAAGTATCAACATACAAAATCTCCCACTAGGAATTTTCCAAACTTTAGCGGGCAACATTTGCTGCATAACAAAGGATTGATAAAAAATATTGTAAAGATTGCTCACATTTCAGAGAGTGACCTTGTATTAGAATTGGGAGCTGGTAAAGGAGCAATTACTAACGTTTTATGTAGTCGGGCAAGAAAGATTCTCGCTGTTGAATACGACCAAAAGTTCATAAGGAAATTACAACAACTTGAAATGAAAAACACAGTGATAATCCAGCAAGACATATTAAAAATTTCGTTACCCCGAGAGCCTTTTGTAGTTGTTTCGAATATTCCATATGCCATTACAACACCGATTATGAAAATGCTTCTTAATAAACCTTCAAGCGGTTTTCAAAGAGGAGTTATTGTAATGGAAAAAGGGGCAGCTAAAAGATTCACGTCAAATTTTGTGAAAGATCCGTATATAATTGCTTGGAGAATGTGGTTTGATATTCGGTATGTTAAAGGGATTTCAAGAAAGAGTTTCTCTCCACCACCAAGAGTTGATTCCGCAATGATTACAATAAATAGAAAAGATAAACCGATTGTGCCTTATAACGATTATTTAATCTTTTGGGGTTTGGTCGATTATATGCTTAAAAACCCCAAATTTTCTATTGATTTAGCATTAAGAGGGGTATTTACACCACCTCAAATTAAGCATTTAAAAAGGGGACTTCGAATAAAGAATGGGGTTACGGTTGCGAATTTATCAGAACAGCAATGGGGATTTATATTTGAAACAATGGTGAAACATGTTCCAAAATTCAGGTGGCCAAAGATAAAAAAAGCTAAATTAAACCATTTTTGAAGTTTTAAACAATATAAACATAAGAAACATCTTTAATGACTACGTTGCTGAACTTGAAACACAAACTAATTTTAGAACCCCTAAATGGCTTATCGTTGTGTCATCACAGATGTTGAAAACAAGTCAGTAGTTAATATTTCCCGCGGATTTAT
>Ga0209487_1004601_pt1 | contig 10519 bp, 8 predicted proteins | sample Poulit2012_FD_187524 | JGI IMG/M metagenome (GOLD analysis project Ga0209487, IMG submission 187524) | Agricultural soil microbial communities from Georgia to study Nitrogen management - Poultry litter 2012 (SPAdes) (version 2) | ecosystem: Environmental > Terrestrial > Soil > Agricultural land... | reverse complement strand
CCCCGTTGGGGCCGACGAGCGCGACCACCTCACCGGCATGCACGGCGAGGTCGACGTCGTCGAGGATGACCGAGCCGCCGAGGACGACGTGAGCCCCGCTCACGGACAGCGCGACGACGCCCGGGTCGACCGGCTCGGGCAGGCGCGGACGACGCCGCAGGAGCCTCATGCCCACCCTCCCTGACGGCTGCGCATCCGGCGCATGAGCCAAAGGAAGAACGGTCCGCCGACCACCGAGGTGAGCATCCCCAGCGGCAGGTCGGCGAAGGGCACCGCGGTGCGCGCGACGAGGTCGGCCACGGTCAGCAGCAGCGCACCGCCCAGCGCGCTGGCGGGGATGAGCAGCCGGTGTCCCGGCCCGGCGGCGAGCCGCACGAGGTGGGGCACGACGAGCCCGACGAACGCGATGACGCCGGCGAACGCGACCCCCGCACCGACGAGCAGCGCGATGACGACGATCGCGGTCACCCGCAGCCGCTCGACGTTGACCCCGAGGTGCCGTGCCGAGCGCTCACCCAGCGAGAGCAGGTCCAGCTGCCGCGCCAGGGCGAGCGCGACGACGAGCCCGAGGAGCACGAACGGCGCGACCACCGCGACGGCCTGCCAGCGGGCGCCGTTGAGGCTGCCGAGCTGCCAGAAGACGATCTGCTCGCGAGCGGTCGGGCTGGCGATGAAGGTGTTGAAGGCGACCACCGCCGAGGCGATCGCCGTCACCGCCACACCCGTGAGGATGAGGGTGATCGACTCCGTGCGGCCCTTGGAGCGGGACAGCGCGTACACGAGCAGGGTGGTGCCGAGCGCGGCGGCAAAGGCCGCGAGCGGCACCGCCCACCCACCGATGACGTCCAGCCCGAGCACGATCGCCAGGCTGGCACCGACGGCCGCACCTGGGGAGACACCGATGATCGCAGGCTCGGCGAGCGGGTTGCCGAACACGCCCTGCATGAGCGCCCCGGCGACGGCGAGCGCGGCGCCCACGAGCACGCCGAGGACGATACGCGGGAAGCGGACCTGCCACAGCGCGGCGTCGCCCTGCGGGTGGGTCGGCGCAGCGGCCCGGTCGAGCGGGAGGTCGACGTGGAGCCCGACCACCCCGAGCAGCCACTCCAGCCCGGCGTCGATCCGGTGGAGCACGGACCCGGCGACCTCTCCCGCCGGGACGGCGAGCTGGCCCCGGCCGGCCGCGACGAGGCAGACGACGACGAGCGCGGCGGCCACGCCGGAGAGCAGCCACCACCCGCGGCCGCGGCGACGGCGGGGGAGCGGTGTCTCGGTGCGGCCGGGCGCGGCGTCCGTCGCGGTGCTCACTCGTAGACCGCCCGGGCCAGCGCCTCGACCACCTCACCGGTGCGCGGGCCGAAGCTCAGCAGCACCGTGTCGTCCATGTCGACGACGCGGCCCTCCTGCACCGCCTCGGTCTGGGCGAGGCCCGGCACCTGGAGCAGCCCCTCCGGGCCGCCGACCGACTCCAGCCCGGCGCTCATGAGGAGGACGACGTCGGGCTGCATGTCGATCATCGTCTCGGCGCTGATCTGGGTGAAGGGGCGCTCGAGCCCCGCCTCGGTGCCGACGTCGCGGGCACCGATCGCGCGGATGAGGGAGTCGGCACCGGAGCCCGGACCGCCGAGAAGCTGGACCATGCCCCCGCGCAGGTAGAGGAATGCGATGGACGGGGCCTCCGCGCCGACCGGGGCGATGTCCAGGGCCTCCCGGATCTCGGTGAAGGTGCGCTCCACGAGCTCCTCACCGGCGTCGGGCACGCCGAGCGCGCCCGCCACCGCCCGGATGTGGGTGGGGATGGTGTCGAGGGACCGGGTGTCGTCGAAGAAGATCACCGGGATGCCGGCGTCGCGCAGCTGCAGCTGGACGTCGGTGGGGCCGATCGTCGCGTCGGTGAGCACCACCGTCGGGTCGAGCGCCAGGATCGCCTCGGCGTTGAGGTCGTGCGCCCCGGGGGTGACCACCGGCAGGTGCTCCGCCTCCGGAAAACCGGTCGAGGTGTCGCGCCCCACGACGTGGTCGCCCAGCCCGAGGGAGAAGACGATCTCGGCGAGCGTGCCGTAGAGGTCCACCGCGAGGATGCGGCTGGTGTCGGTGACCTCGACGACCTCCCCGTCACAGGACTCGACGGTGACCGGCAGCTGCGGCTCCACCGGGTCGACCGGCCGGACGTGGTCGTCCGGGACGACGGCGGTCCGCGGCTCTGTGAGAAGTGTCACCTCGCCCCCGGTCCCGGTGGGCTGGGGCAGCGGGTTGCCGTGGGCGTCGTGCGTCACCGCGAACCCCTCGACCGGCTCCCCGCAGGCGACCACCGTGGCGACGCCGGACGGTGCGGAATCCCGCGGCGCTTCCGTGGTCGCGGTCGCGTCGTCCTGCGGCTGGGCGCCGCAGGCGGCGAGGGCGAGCGTCACGACGGCGACGACGAGGGCGTGCGGCAGGCGCGCGAGAGGGCGGGGCATGGGCTTCCTCGGGGGCGGTGGGGACACGTGAAGCGTAGTGGACACTTTTCGTAACGCTCCCGTAGCGTAATGCTCGCGTTAAGGCTTGCCTAACCTAACCCTCCGAAGGAGTCCGATGTCACGCACGTCCCCGGGAGCTGCCCCGCGCAGACGGAGCGGCCGGCTGCGCCGCGGCGGAGCCGCGCTCGTGGCCGCCCTCGCCCTGGTCGCCGCCGTCCTCACCGCCACCCCGGCCGCCGCTGCCTCCGCCGGCGGCCCGGACGGCCAGCGGGTCACCGTCACGCCGTCGAGCGGGCTCGACCCCGACGGCCAGCGGGTCACGGTGACCGGGTCCGGGTTCGACACCTCCAAGGGCATCTACGTCGCACTGTGTGTCGACAACGGCGCCGGCAAGGCGCCCAGCCCGTGCCTGGGCGGGGTCGACATGGAGGGCGCCGGGGGCGCCTCCGCGTGGATCTCCTCCAACCCCCCGGCCTACGGCGAGGGCCTGGCCGTCCCGTTCACCGAGTCCGGCGGCCGCGGCTCCTTCTCCGTGACGCTCGACATCGCCGCGAAGGACGCGTTCACCGACTGCCTCGACCCGCAGGTGGCCCCCAACGGCTGCGTCATCGGCACCCGCGCCGACCACACCCGGGCGGGCGACCGCACCGCGGACGTCAACGTCCCGGTCACCTTCGCCACCGGCGGCTCCGGTGGTGGCGCCGCGGCCACCGCCTCCGGGGAGAGCGGTACGGACGACACGGCGGCCGCGGCGGACGACGACGGAGCGTCCGGCTCGCTGGCGAGCACCGGAGCGGCCGTCGGTGGTGCCGTGCTCCTCGCCGCGCTCCTCGTCGCCGGCGGCGTCGTCGTCACCCGCCGGCGTCCCCGTCCCGAGTCCTGACCTCCCCGCTCCCCAGTCCTGACCTCCCGACTCCCCAGTCCTGACCTCCCCTCCTCCCCTGACAGGAACGTCAATGAAGCACACACCGTGGCGGGCACGCGCCCGCCGGACCCTGGCCACCGTCGTCGCGGTCGCCCTCGGTGGCGGCATGCTCACCGCGACCAGCGCCGCCGCCGCCGACCCCGCGTACGAGGTCACCGGCGGGAGCGCCCACTGGGGCGTGAAGACCTCCTTCCGCACCTACGTCACCAGCCCCGGCGCAGATGGCACGGTCGAGGTCGACGAGCCCGCCGCGGCCACCGACGACGGCTTCACCTTCGCGGCGACCGGCGGTACCGTCACCGGCGACACGGCCGAGGTCGAGCTCGCCGGGGGCGTGACCTTCCGGGCACACGGGGGCGCCCTGGAGGTCTCCCTGGCCGACCTGCGGGTGGTCGTCGACGGCACCGAGGGGACGCTCGTCGCCGACGTTCGGTCGCGTGCGAACTCACCGGGCGCCGACCCGGTCGACCACCCCGACGTCGCGCTGGCGACGGTCGACCTCACCGACGCCCCGCTCGTCGTCGAGGAGGGCGAGCAGACCGTCGCCCGGGTGACCGGCGCTCCGGTGACGCTCACTGCCGACGGGGTCCCGGCCTTCGCCGGCTTCTACCCCGCCGGTGAGGAGCTCGACCCGCTGAGCTTCGAGGTCACCCTCGAGCGGCCGGAGCCCGAGCCCGGCGAGCCGGTGTGGGAGCCGGCGGTGGAGGTGTTCGCTGCTGATGGGGTGACGCCGCTGGAGGGGGCGGAGGTCACGTGGGGTGACACCGTGGTGGTGCGGGGGACCGGGTTCGACCCGGCGGGCAATGTGGGTGGTCGGGGGATGCCGATCCCCAGTGACCTGCCGCAGGGCACGTATGTGGTGTTCGGGAAGTTCGCCGAGCAGTGGCGTCCGTCGCAGGGTGCGCCGTCGTCGGCGCGGTCGGTGGGGTCGCAGAAGTGGGCGCTGGCGCGTGAGGTGCTGGACCAGGTGCCGGTGGGCTTCCGGGGGGCGATCGAGGCGCAGTGGGCCGAGGTGGGCCCGGACGGGTCGTTCGAGACCACGTTGACCATCGCCGAGCCGGAGGATGGTTGGATGGTCGCCGACGGGGTGCTGGGGGTGTACACCTACGCCGCCGGTGGGGTGGTCAACCCCGACCAGGAGCTGGCCGTGCCGCTCACCGTCGTCGACGAGCGCGTGCCGCAGCTCGAGGTGAGCCCGACCGAGAACCTCTCCTACGGCACCGTGGTCACCGTGCGGGGCACCGGCTTCGCCCCGGACCGCAAGCTCTCCACCGCGTTCACCGCACGGACGCAGGCCGACCCCGAGTTCGGCTGGCCGGTCGGCTGGCTGCACCACGAGGTCGTCACGACCGACGCCCTGGGACGCTTCACCCGCGAGATCACCATCTCCGACTGGCGCACCGGCACCGGCGACGACTGCAGCGAGGTCCAGTGCTGGTTCGCCGCCTTCAACTCCGCCCAGGTGAGCGACAACGTCGAGGTCGACCGGCGCGCGGAACGCGACCAGGACGTCTTCGTCCCGGTGACCTTCGTCGCCGGCAAGCCCTCCGAGGGCGACGGCGACGGCCCCACCGTCACGGCGGAGCCCAACCCGGTGCGGCGCGGTGAGACCCTCACCGTCACCGGCAACGACCTGCCCGCCGGGGAGACCGTGACGGCGTCCGTCGAGCCGCGGACCCAGCAGGCCACCGGCCACCTCGAGTGGGGGGTGAAGGACTCCTTCCTCCGCTACGTCACCGGCCCGGTCGCCGCCGGCACGGTCACCACGAGCGAGGAGGTGACGCAGACCGAGGACGGCACCTTCCGTCTCCCGGTCACCGAGGTCGCCCCCGACCTCTCGGTGCTGAGCTTCGCCGGCACCATCTCCTTCCAGGGGCACGAGTACGACGGCACCCCGGCGCTGGAGATCCACCTCTCCGACCTCCGCGTCCAGCTCACGGTGGACTCGGCGGTCCTCGTCGCCGACGTCACCTCCCGGGAGTTCGCGGGCACGGACGGCTCGGTCGGCGAGCTCACCGAGCACACCGGCGCCGTCCTGGCCACCCTCGACCGCGCGGCCTTCGGCGTGACGGCGACTCAGGTGCAGACCGCCGGCGCCGCCGCCACCCTCACCCCGGAGGGCGAGGCCGCCTTCGGTGGCTTCTACGACGCCGGGGAGCGCCTCGACCCGGTGCGGGTCGACGTCACGACCGGCGGGCTCGCCCCCGCGGCGCTGCTGCTCACCGCCCCGGCGGGCACCCCGATCGCCACCGCCGACGTCACCGGGACCTTCCACGCCACGTGGCCGGTGCCGACGGACTTCCCGATCGGTGCGTACGACGTCGTCCTGCGCACGGAGTCCGGTGAGTTCCTCGCCGACACCCCGCTCACCGTCCTCGCCCAGCTGCCCGCCGTCGACGACGGCCAGGACGGCGACGACGAGGACGCCGACGAGGAGACCGAGGAGCCCGAGGTCACCCGCGGGACCGTCACGGTGAAGCCCGACCCGGTGGAACGTGGCGCGACCGCCACGATCGTCGGGCGCGACCTCACGCCGGGCACCCGGGTGGGCGCGGTCATCGACGCGGCCGGCGAGCCCGGCACGCTCGCGTGGGGCGTCAAGGACTCCTTCCGCAGCTACATCACCGGTCCGATCGCCCAGGGCTCGGTCCGGGTGAGCGCGCCGGCGAGCCGACAGGCGGACGGTACCGTCGTCTTCGGCAGCGGGTCGGGCAGCGGTGACGCCGAGAACGCCTCGCTGGGCTTCTCCGGCAGCGTGTCCTTCACCGGACACCTCATCGGCGGCTCACCCGCACTGCGGGTGACCATCACCGACCCGTCGGTGGTCATCGAGGACGGCGTCGGCCACCTCGTCGCCAACGTCACCAGCCGCTCGCTGGACGGCAGCGCGGACGTGGACTACCCGCGGGTCCGGCTGGCCCGGCTCGACCTCTCCGGTGTCACGGTGCGCGACGGGAGACTCGTGGGGACCGACGTCCCCGCCACGCTCACCCCCGAGGGGGTGCCCGCCTTCGCCGACTTCTACGAGGCCGGCGACGCGCTCGACCCGGTGTCCTTCTCGGTGGCGGTCGACGACGATGCGCTCGACCTCACCGCCCTGGACGTCGCGGAGGCGACGGTCGGGGAGGACGGGACCGTCGAGCTCACCTGGCAGGTGCCCGCCGACACCCCGCTGGGCACCCACCGGGTGGACCTGGTGACCGACGGTGAGTCCGTTGCCGACACGACGTTCGATGTCGTCGACGCGGACGTCATCGCCGCGGGGGGCAGCGGCACGACGGACGGCACCGGTGCCGGGCGGCTCGCGCAGACCGGTGCCCAGAGCGCGGCGTTGGCCGCACTGGCCGCGGTGGTCATCGCCGCCGGTGCCCTGGCGGTCACCCGGCGACAGCGCGCCTGACGGTGCGGTGCCCGTGCGCCCCCGGCGCGCGGGCACCGCACGCCAGAGGGTTGAACCGGCCCGGTGCGTGGTGCGGCCCGGACCGGTACGAGACGAGAAACGGGCCCGCCCCAGGGGGCGGGCCCGTGACGTCGTCCGTCAGCGGCAGTGCCGCTCGCCCAGTGCGGTGAAGACCGCCGTGTTGAGCTCGAAGGCGAGCGTCGCCTCCGCCACCGCCGTCTCCATCTCGAGCGGGGTGAGGTCGAGCGCGTCGAGACGCTCGCGGTAGAGGTCCTTGAAGACCTTCGGCTTGGGGATGGCGGTGAAGGTGTAGAACGCCACCCCGTCCTCGCCGAGCCCGTAGTGCCGCTGGACCAGGCGCTTGATCGCCTGTCCGCCGGACAGGTCGCCCAGGTAGCGTGTGTAGGCGTGGGCGGCGTAGCGCGGTAGGTCGGTGGAGACCTGCTCGATGCGCTCCGCATAGGCACGGGCGGCCGGTAGCACCTCGATCCGGTCGCGCCACTGCGGGCCGTAGAGGTGGTGGAGGTCGGCCTCGATCGACGGCGTGCGGGTGAGCTCGGCGAAGAGCAGCCCCTGGGCCCGCGGGTTGTCGGCCATTCGACGGGCGGCGCCCTCCAGGGCGACGTAGATGCCGTACTGCTGTGCCGCCAGGTCCGCGTACGCGGCACGGTCGAGGCGGCCCCGCATGAGGTCGGTGATGAAGGGAACGGTCTCGGCTCGCTCGTGGGCGTCGCGGGTGCGTTCCCGCAGCTGCGTCGAGAGCGAGGAGGGGGCCAGCGTGGGCGCGCTCATCGGGCTCCTCGGAGGGGTGGAGGGACTAAGGCGAGCCTTACCTTAGCGCATGTTTCGCAACGGTCGTGTTGCGATATTCATCAGATGAAGTCAGGCGGTGAGCGCGGCGACGACGTGGTCGACGCACGCGGTCAGGGCACGCACGTCCTCCGGGTCGATCGCGGGGAACATGCCCACCCGCAGCTGGTTGCGGCCGAGCTTGCGGTACGGCTCGACGTCGACCACTCCGTTCTCCCGCAGCACGGCCGCCACCCGGGCGGCGTCGACGCCCTCCGCCAGGTCGACGGTGCCGACGACGGGGGAGCGGTGCTCGGGCGCCGCGACGAACGGGGTGGCCCACTCCCGCTCGGTGGCCCAGGCGTAGAGGATCTCGGCGGACACGGCACTGCGCGCGGCGGCCCAGGGCAGACCGCCCTGGTCGCGCATCCAGTCGATCTGCTCGGCCATGAGGACGAGCGTGGCGATGGCCGGGGTGTTGAGCGTCTGGTCCTTGCGGGAGTTCTCCACCGCCGCGGACAGCGAGAGGAACTCCGGTACCCACCGCCCGGAGGTGGCGATCTCCTCCACCCGGGCGAGCGCCGCGGGGGACATGACGGCGAACCAGAGCCCGCCGTCGGAGCCGAAGCTCTTCTGCGGCGCAAAGTAGTAGACGTCGGTCTGCGAGAGGTCGACCTCCACGCCGCCGGCGGCCGAGGTGGCGTCCACGCAGACCAGCGCGTCGCCGTCGGCCACGCGCTCCACCGGCGAGACGACACCGGTGGAGGTCTCGTTCTGCGGCCAGGCGTACAGGTCGACGCCCTCGACCGGGCCGAGCACGGCGAGCGACCCTGGCTCGGCGGTCTCGACGTGGGGGTCGGCGAGGAACGGCGCGCGCCGGGTGACGGTCGCGAACTTGTGGCCGAACTCCCCGAACGCGGCGTGGGCCGCCCGCTCCCGCACCAGACCGAAGGCGGCGGCGTCCCAGAACGCCGTCGACCCGCCGTTGCCGAGCACCACCTCGTAGCCGTCCGGCGCACCGAGGAGGTCGGCGACCCCCTCGCGCACCCGCCGTACCAGCGAGCGCACCGGGGCCTGCCGGTGAGAGGTGCCGAGCAGCGTCTCGGCCACCGCGGCGAGCGCGGCGGCATGAGACGGCCGGACCTTGCTCGGGCCGCACCCGAAGCGGCCGTCGGCGGGCAGGAGGTCGGTGGGGATCTGCACGGTCGACGTCATGGCCGAATCCTCCCACCGTGCGCGCGCCGAGCGTTGCGGTCGTCCGCAGCGCGGCCGACCGGGAGGAGCCAGTGGGGGTGGCTCGCGCGCGCGGGCCGGTCAGTGGCCGGCGCGCGCGTGCAGCTCGCGCTGCGCCTCCAGCACGTGGGCCGACCAGCCCGCCGTGCGGCCGCACACGATGAGCGCGTTGTACAGTCGCGGCTCGAAACCGAGGTGGTCGAGCAGGCAGGCGGCCCACAGCGCGAAGCCGTGCCGGGCGGGCACCTCGCCCTCGACGACCTCGCGGGCCGCGGCCTCGAGCGCGTCCGCCGCGGCGAGGAGCCGGACCTCGAGCCGGTGGCAGACGTCGCGCAGCATCGACACCCGGTGGGCGAGGTCCGCCGGCGCGACCCCGGAGACCGGGACGGGCTCGCGCAGGTCCTCCCGGACGGCGGTGGCCGGGGCGAGCCCGTCGTGCACCGAGACGACGAGCCGGCGGGCGCGGGCGACCGAGCCGGCGGCGAGCGGGCCGCTCACCCCGGAGATCGCGGCGGCCAGGCAGGCCCCCACGTCGGCGCCGGTCTCCGCCGCGATGCGGGCGATCCGGGTGGAGGGGATCTGTGGGCCGTGCTCGGCCACCACCGTCCAGAACGCGTCGAGGGCGCGCACGTGGTCGGGCTGGGCCTGCCCGCTCCACCGGATGAGGAAGCGGGCGGCGACCGAGTCGCCGCGCTCGACCTGGTGCTGTGGGACCGCCGGGAGGTCCGGGGCGCGGGCCGACTGGGCGACGAAGGACATGGTGAGCACCGAGGCGCGGGCGAGGTCCTCCCGGGCCCGCTCGGGGGAGATGTCGAGCAGCGGACGGAAGCCCCACACCGGGGCGAGCTGGGTGATCGCGCTCTGCACGTCCACCCGGGTGTCGCCGGTGCGCACGGGCAGGGGGAAGGGCTCGGCCGGGGGCAGGGCGGGGGACTCGGCACCGTCGACGAGCAGGCCCCACACCGACTCGATGTCGCGGTCGAGGAGGTCGGCCACCGGCCGGTCGCGGTAGCGCGGCTCGTGGCCGGCGCCGTAGGTGAAGATCGGCGTTGTGGTCTCCATCGCAGGGATGGTAGGCGATGGCTCAGACGGTCTCGCGCTCGTCAGGGAGCGGCAGTGCGGTGAGCATGCGGACGAGCAGGGCGCGCAGCTGCGCCGTCTCCTCCGGGTCGAGCGCGTCGCCGATGAGCGACTCGACAGCCTGGGCCTGGTCCAGCGCCGCGAGTGCGCCGCGTCCCTCGGCGGTGAGCGAGACGACGTGGCGCCGCCGGTCCTGCGGGTGGCGCTCCCGGGCGATGTAGCCGCCGGCCTGCAGCCCGCGGATGACCCGGCCGATGGTCTGCTCGGTCACGTGCATCTTGGCGGCGATCTCCCGCTGGGAGAGCGGTCCGGTGGCGAGCACGACGAGCACGGGCACCGAGGCGTGGGTGAGGCCCCATCGCTGGAGGTAGGCGTCCCACGCCCGTTCCACCCGCCGCGCCGCCGCCGAGAGCAGGCGGCCGGTGGGCCACGTCTCGGGCGGGGGGAAGGCCGCCGCGTCCCGTTGCTCCACTGGTGCCCTCCTGTTGCGGGTCTGCCGGGCGTCCCCCATATTACTAAGCGTGCTTAGTGTTGACGGTGGGCGGCGTACCCGCCCGGCCCACAAGGATGCCTCACGCCGCGGCTCGGTGCTGCGCGCCCTCCTCCTCGCCCTCGTCCTCGCCTGGTGGCTCG
>Ga0209487_1004600_pt1 | contig 10521 bp, 5 predicted proteins | sample Poulit2012_FD_187524 | JGI IMG/M metagenome (GOLD analysis project Ga0209487, IMG submission 187524) | Agricultural soil microbial communities from Georgia to study Nitrogen management - Poultry litter 2012 (SPAdes) (version 2) | ecosystem: Environmental > Terrestrial > Soil > Agricultural land... | reverse complement strand
CGTCGGCGAACTCCTCGACGCCGCGATGGACCCGACGATCAACTACGACGATCTCAAGGAGATCCGGGAACTGTGGCCGGGAAAGATCGCCATCAAAGGCGTGCAGACCCTACAGGATGCGAAGAAACTCACCGACCTCGGTGTGGACGGGATCGTCCTCTCCAACCACGGCGGCCGCCAACTCGACCGCGCCCCCGTGCCCTTCCACCTCCTGCCCGAGGTTGCCCGCGAGGTGGGCAGCGACGTCGAGATCATCCTCGACACCGGGATCATGGACGGCGCCGACATCGTGGCCTCACTCGCCCTGGGCGCGGACTTCACGCTCATCGGCCGGGCCTACCTCTATGGGCTCATGGCCGGAGGACGAGAGGGTGTCGACCGTGCTATCGCAATCCTCGCCGAGGAGATCGAGCGCACGATGAAACTCCTTCAAGTGACCAGCGTCCGGGAGCTCGCCCCAGCGCACGTGACGCAGCTGGAGCGGCTCACCCCGCGAGGATGAGCAGGTGGGTGGACTCGGGCCGCAGCGCGTGCAATCCGCGATCGAACGTAGCGAGCAGACCGCCGTTCCTACGCGCGAGTTCTGCGAGATAGACGTCGGTGAGCTGTCGGTAGCCGAGGATGTCGGCGAAGCGGACCTCCTCGTATGAAATCGAGTCCGGGAAGAACGTCATGCGCGGGTGGTCCCGGAGGGTTTGCAGAAGAAGGAACGCGGTCTCGGCGCTCTCCCCGATACGGATGAGAAATCGCATCAGCGCACCTTCAACGATCGGACAGAGCGCGACCCGGTCGACACCTGTGAACCACGATGACGCCGCCCCGTGATGCTCATGCTCTTTGACGACGAGGGCGATGGCAACGTTCGCGTCGAGGAGATAGGTCATCGCCTACCCGTCTTCATCGACCAGTTGGTCAACTTCCGCTGACGTGATGCGCCTTCCGAGCGATAGGTACGGGAGTCCGGTTGAAGGTTCGGTCTCGAGCTGCACCGGCTCGTCAATCTGCGCGAGGCCTCGGACGGTGAGATCTGCGATTACGGCAGACATCGAGACCCCTCGCTCTTTCGCCATCCTCATCGCGCGTTCATGCACTCGAGGAGGCAGGTTCACAGTGGTGCGCATGCCTGCATCATAACTGCATCACGGGCGATGCAACAAGGCCCGCCGGAACTAGCGCGGGCACGGCGAAGGCGGCCCGGAGAGTCCGAGCCGCCTTGAGCGCGAGCCGTTAGCGGGTGCGTGACGCCCGATAGGCGAATCCGCCGACCACAAGCAGTCCGATCATCGCGGCAACGAGGAGCGCGATGCTCACACCGGTAAGCGGCAGGTCGTCGCCCGAATCCGAATCTCCGTCTCCGGCGCCGTCAGGGTCGCCGTCGCCACCGTCACCGTCCGGTCCGTCTTCACCGGATCCACCGTCGCCGGAGCCACCGCCGCCATCGTCCGAACCAGGAGCGATTTCGGTGGAGTCTGTCGCGATGACGGGCGCATAGCCATCGGCGAAGATGAATCCCCAGGCGTCGAGGCCGCCGTCAACGTCATCCTCCGTCGCGAGATATTCCCCCTCGTCGCTGGCGAGAACTTCGCCCGCGCGGGCCCACGTGACCTGCGTCGAACCCGGGTCAGGGGTGGTGCTCGGCCATTGAACCGTGAGGGTCTCGCCAACAGTCCCCTCCCCATCGATCGCGAATTCGCCGGAGACCTCGAACTCCGACTCCGCGCGTTCTGGCACCTCGAAGGACCCGACGACGGTCGTCGTTTCTGCTTCGACGACGACGCCGGTGGCGGTGGGGGCGAGTTCCTCACCTTCGACGCCGATCCAGGGGACGTAACCCCCGAGCGGAATCCGGGGAACGGTGATGCGCCCTTCCTCGTCCGCCCAGAACGTGCGAGAGTTCCATTCCTCACCGTCGGAGCTCAAGCCGCGGAGCTCAATAGCGGCGTCATCGAGGTCGATGAAGGGCTCGCCCTCCTCGTCGACGATCTGCATTTCAATCGCTCCGCCCAGACGCGTGAGCGTGACTTCCTCGAACGGAGCCTCTGACGCCTCGCCGTCGTCGATGACGAATCCCGTGGGTTCGTCGGCGAGATCCGTGGCCCCTGAGAGAGTTTCCCCGAGCGCGTACTGCGCAGAGGAGTGATCAGTGGAGAACTCCAGCGTGTAATCGCCGTCCGGGAGGTTGCGCAGTTCCCACTCCCCCGCCTCATCCGTGCGGGCTTCCGCCTCGAATTCGGGGGATTCCCCGTCGAGGGTATAGGCGGTGACGAGGGCGTTCGCGATCGGTTCCTCCCCCTCGAGGAGGGTCCCGCCAATATCGGCGGTCGGGGCCGCAACTGCGGGCAGAGATGCACCCGCCATCGCGAGGCCGACGGTGGCGGAAAGCGCGAGCGCGCGGATGTGTTTTGGTGCGCGACTCGGGGTCGCCTTCAATGATGTGTTCATTCGATAGCTCATTACCTTGGTACTTGCGGGGATGGGTCAGGCGATCCGGGCGCGGCCGACGGGGACGACCTGCACGGGGCCGAGCAGTCCGTATTCCGCACGGTTCGCCTTCTCGTACACGTCCGGGTTCGATTGCCGGAGCCGGTTGAGAAGCGTCGTCGTCACTTCAACCCGGAGCGTGTTTCGCCCAGGCCGCACATAGTCGCTGATGTCGATCTCGTCGGAGAGCATGTCCACCCCCACTACCCGCTGGCTGTTCACCCAGACCTGGAACGTGTCGCTCACCTGGCCGAGGCGCAACAGAATGGTGTTGAGTCCGGGGGCCCAGTCGTGGTCGAGTTCGAACACGGTGGAGTAGTCGCCGATGCCGGAGACGTCCTCAAGTCCGTCGATCTCTGTCCACGGGACCAGCGAATCCAGGGTGTGCTCGGAGTAGCTCACGTCAGTTTCGGTGTCGCTATCACCCGGACGCCAGTCCTCAACCGAGAGCTTCCAGTTGGTCAACTCCTGAGCCTCGGGCAGCGAGGGGATGTGCGCCGTCTTCACTCGGCCGTCGGCGAGGGTTGCTTCGACCTCGCCGCTGGTGAATGTTTCGACGTACAGCTTCCCGTCATCAAAGGCCACTCGTTCGGCGCCGGTTGCGACGACGTGGGTGGAGGGGAACTGCCCGCCTTCCCAGTCGCGCGGGGCAAAGACGATGATCGTCGACTGCGCCGGGTTGAGCCGCACGCGCAGGCGGACGTTCTTGCCCTCCCGGGTGAACCGCGCAATCGGGCGCACCTCGCCCGTCCATGCGTTGAGTTCATAGGGAACGGACGAGTCGGACAGGGTGGTTATCGTGACGTCGTCGTTGATGAGTTCGAGCACGTCCTTCTCACCGTGGCGCACGTTCACGAAGTAGAGGAATTCTTCGTTCCCCTCGATCCGGCGGACGTGCTTGAGGTTCGAGTGCGGGTAGGAGACCGCTGGTCGGATGCCGAGGTTGGCCAGCGCGACGGGAATGTCGTCATCCTCCAGGGCGGGTTTCACGTTGTCGAAGCCCTTCAACTCCTGGACGAGGTCGGCTACTGCGGCATCTGTTTCCTCATCGCGCAGACCGGTCGATTCCGGGTTCGACCAATCGCCGTGAAGGACGATCGGCAGACCGGCCTTCGCGTACTCCACGAGCTTCGCCGCCGTGTCCGGGTCGAGGGTTGCCTCCCGTCCCCGGAAACGATCGATGTCCACGATGATCGCTTTATAGTTTCCCGCCTCGGGCGCGAAGCGGCCGTTCTTGACGATCGCCCGTTCCTGTTTCAGTGAGGAGGGAGCGAGGAACCCGTGGGTCCAGCCGGTGGGGATCCCCTCGCGGGTCGCCCAGGGCGCTCCGATCCCCGTGTGCGTCCATCCCTTTTGCCTCAGGAACGCGACATCGTATTCCGGGCGGCCGCGTTGGAGCACCGCCTGGTTCCGGGAGAGGAAGCCCGACACATCGTTGATGTGCTTCCAGCTCGGGGTCCGCGCACCCCACGCCTCGGAGTAGCCGATGGAGTCATCGTAGTACGGGCTGAAGGGCGCAAACCCGGGCCATTTCGCCCCGGGCGCGGTGCGGTAGGGGTACCCGTGCATGACGGTTTGATTCACGCCCCCGGCGAAGGTCGCGCCGATGATGTGGAGCATGTCGTGGTGCGACGAGCCGGTCCACGTGGAGTTGTATCCCTGACCGAAAACTGCCCCGGTTTCACTCGAGAGGATCTTCTTCCCACCCATGTCCCGGCCACTCGCGATGACGCGATAGTCGTCGGGATTCTTCGCCCCGAGCGACTCGGTCTCGGGGATGTCGAGGATTCCTGCCTGTTCCACCGAGTCCTGCTCAAGACCGTAGGCCTGCACCCGGTACTTCATGTCCAACGAGTGGGCCCACTCCTTGATCGGAAGCAGATGGTTCTGCGTGTACAGGTCGCTCATCACCTGATTGAAATCATCGCGGACCCGATCGTTCTTGAAATCTACGAAGTCATACACGTACTTCGTGTTGTGCTGGAGGATGATGGGGAAGTACTGGCGCAGCTCGTAGCCCATCCGCTCCTGGAACTCGGCTTCGATGTTGTGCGTCCACAGCGTTGCATCGGTGTCGACCTCAAGGGAGTCTTCGAAGAACGCTCCCCCAGACTTGGGAAACAGTTCCTTCATGCGCGCAGTGAGCACGTTGGCGTTGAAATAGTCGATGACGGCGTTCGTGCCGACGAGGCTGAAGTGGTCAACGACGTACGGCAAGGGATCGGTGTGTTTGCCGCCTTCCGGGCGCAGCCCGGACCCTCGGAGCCAGTAAGCCAGGATCACCCACGTTTCCCCATCCTCTGGCGCCTCCCATGAGAGGTGCTCCTCGTCAACCAGGTCGGTGAGATCGACGAGGCTGTCCTGATCCAGTTTGTGCGGGCCCTTCTCCGGGATTTCGGTGAGGATCGCGGCGTGCACCCCGATGAGTGTTTCCTTCTCAACTCCGGCCGCCGCTTCGAGCACCGGCCGAGGGAGGGCATCATCGAAGGTCGCGCCAGCATCAAGTTCTGCGATGCCATGGGCAATCTCGACCATCGCTGCCTCATCCTGCGGCGTCACTCCGGGAACTGAGGCGGGCCACGAGGGGCCAAGCGTGATGTCGATGGACACGCCGCGCTCAGCGCCCGTTTCGAGTGCCGCCTCCACTGCGGCCTTCCAGCGCTCTCCGCCCCACGGGAATTTTTCTATATCGAGATTGTCGTCCGGTAAACCGTGGTGCACATCGGCGATCTCAACGCCTTTGAAACCGGCGTCCGCGATTTCGTTGACTTCCCGAACGATCTCGTCGATCTCTACTTCACCGTTCGGCCACCACCAACGGAACTTCGGCGCGACAGCGTCGGCCGGATCCTTGAAGAAGGACAGGCCCGAAGGCGCTTCTCCGCCTTTCAGCGGCGGCAGCAGAGTTCCTGCTGAGGCTGCCGGGGCCTTGAGGATTTCACCGCCCAGGACCGCGGCTCCGATAGCGGCGGCACCGAAGCCGAAGAATCCTCGTCTCGACACGCTTGCTTGTTCGCCCATTACTCCCCTTTGATACTCGGCGCACCCGTGGCCAGCCCGACGTTGCGCTGTTTGAATCGTTTAAATGCGTGCTCATCACACTACGAGCAGTGTGTGGTCGTCGTCAAAATTTTGGTCTCTATTGGTCGCCTATTGAGACTCACACTGGGCAACCCTGCCGGCAGGGCGGGGGCTAGAGTGCCTTTTCGAATAGCCTCCCGCCCTGCCGCGCGCCTACATCATGGAGGCGTTGCGAGTCCGGCGCACGTACACCGTGACCCCGGCTGCAGTGAGGAGGGTAGCGATCGCAGCCAACGCAGCGATCACCCGCCCACTGCTTCCGGTATCGGGCAGATTCCCGGTATCGTCGGCCTCATCAGAGCCTCCCCCACCGGTTCCATCCTCATCCGTTCCGTCAGGATCGGCAGGGTCGTTGGTGTCATCTCCACCATCGCCGCCCGCGTCCGGCTCCTCGGGGTCCTCTCCCCCGTCGCCGGCGGCCGTCACGATGACGTCGCTCGTCGACGTGGAGGTGAAGCCTTCCCCGTCTATGACACGCAGGTGAACTTCGTGTTCGCCTTCCACGGTCGCCTTCACGGTCGGAGACTCTCCCGTAATCGTGCCCTCAGAGAATTCCGAGACGTCCCACTCATAACTGAGGTCATCGCTACTTCCTGCCTCAGTCCCCCGCCCATCGAGCTGGAGCTCATCGCCGAGTTCGACCTCGTAGGGGCCGCCAGCGTCCGCTTGCAACGCGTTCTGACCCACGTTAAAGGACCACGTGCCAGAGGAAACCCGGTACTCTTCATACTCCTCGGCCACGTCGGAGGGTTCCGCTCCACGGGAGGCCGACACTTCGCCGTCCACAATGTTCGTCGGTACGCGCACGATTCCAGTCGTGTTGACGGGAATCTCTACTTGCAGGGCAAGTGAGTCGTCCGTCCGTTGCCACGCCGAGGAGATCGTACCTGCGGGCGATTCGTAGCTTCCTTGTGCCTCAGTGAGATCGCCTGCCATACGAGGATCGATGATCACCTCTCGGTAGGCGTGAGAGCCCGGCGCTTGCCGTATCCCGGCGATTCCCGCATGGAACCATTCGTCGATTTGCCCGAGGATCATATGCGTCTTGGAACCGCTGAGGGGCACGTCCCAGTGCTCGGGCATCGTCGTGAGCCCGTGGGGGCTGTTCGCGGTTTCTTGTAGGAAGTAGCCGTAACTGGGCTGAGTGTCCTGTTGCAGCAGATCCCACAGGACATCGTCGCGGCGCTCTTCGATCAGGGTGCGAATGATGGCTTGCATACCCATCGTTCCCGCGCTGAAGTGCGGAGCATCCTCTGCCTCCACGCCCTCTTCGAGTGGGCCATATTCGTACAGCAACTCGATGAGCGCCGAAACGACCTCACCCCGGTGTTCTTCCTCCACGATGCCGGTGTCTAGCGCCAGCGCTTGGGCCGCCTGGGTCGCTCCTTCCGGGCCGCCGCTCGTATATCGGCCGAGTTCTGCATCGTAGAAGCGCTCGTTGAACGCATCCCGGATCTCCTCGCGGAGGTCTTCGAACTCTGCTGCCTCATCGTCCTTGCCGAGGAGTTCTGCGAGCTGGGCCATTCGATCGATGGTCACCCAGTAGCCCCAGGTTCCCACGAGCGCTTCGTCAGTGTCCTGAGATGCGAGCCAGTCGGCCAGCGGCGCTTCGACGATACGGCCTTCGTCTTTCCGCTCCCTGATGTAATCGACGAAGATGTTCATCTCGTCCCAATAGGTTTCTGCCAGACTCGTGTCGCCGTACAGTTCGTGCAGATACCAGGGGACGAGCACGATGCCGTTACCCCAGTTGATTTCGTCGCCGAACATGTCAACGTATGGCAGGTAGAAGTTCGGGGCCGTAATCGGAACATTCCCGAGAGTCTCCTCGACCACCGATTGCGATTCCACGATGTGGTGCATCGTGGTGTACAGGTAGGCGCGCGTGTCGATGTGCCGGTGGATGTACCCCATCGGCTGCGTGTAGTCCGCTTCAAACGACGCCTTCTCCCTGCCCGGGGTGTCGGTCAGGACGGATTGAGTATTGGAGAGCACCGAATACTTTGCCATCCGGTCAAGCCGGTTCATCCGTTCGTTCGAGGTGTCGACCGTGCCCGGGTGGCCCACGTCCGCCGATACCTGGTGCATCCGTACGAGATCATTGGGAGGCGTGTACCCCTCGGGCAACCCATCTACCTGAACCCACTGACCCGACTTGTAGCCGAACTTCGACATCCACCGTTCACCGGCTTCCCCGGCGGTGGTGTAACTATCGAAAATATCCCAACCGCGCTGACCGTGGTCACCACTGCGGAGGGAGTCCTCGTTGACCGTGCCGTCTTCGTTGAGGTGCTCCCCGGGCGTCATCCGGATTGTTGTCCCTTCCGGAAGCGCATCCTTGAGGTGCAGCTCCGGAATACCGGCGGAGTTCTGGCCAAAGTCGAAGACCCAGACGCCCGGCTTGGGATTGGTTACGTCCACCGCGTCAAACGTCTCTTGTACGGTCACGTACTCCCCGTTCCGAGCAACGAGTTCCGTTGCGAGGTTCGGCGGGGGCGCGATCCCTGCATCGATCCACTCAGTAGGAGTGCCATCGCGGCGCTGGGCAGACTCAGTCAGGTCGGCACCCGGCTCATTCCATCCCGGTTGGGATTTCCGAGCATCATAATCTGCGCCCGAATACCACGCATCGAACACCAGCGGGCCCTTCGCCGCCCGCCAACTACGGTCGGTGACGACCTCTTCGGTGCTGCCGTCGGCATATGTGACTTCAATTCTCGCGATAACCCGTGGGGTTAGGGCGACCCCTCCGGGGCCTCGGTCAAACTTGGTCTCGCTTCCCGAATTGGGGTTGCCCGAACCGATCACTTCGCTGCCCGCCTCGTGATCCCGATCGAGTGCGGGCTCAAACGAGATAGCGTTCTGTTCGCTATCGATACTCGTGATGACTCTGGATTCGAGCCTTTCGCCCCCGTCGGCGGTATCGATATTGATGGTCCCACCAATGTGATGGCCACCAACGGAGTCAAGTGTCACCGACGTCGTGCCCGCCTGAGCATCGGTCGCGAGCTCTCCTTCCGCTGCGAAGTGACTCTGCCAGTAGGCATAGGGCTTTTCCCGGTCGTAGAAGGGATCCGGGTTTGTTAGGTTCCGGCGAACGTACGCCTGCCCGTGCCCCACTTCGAGCCCGACCGTGTTCTCACCCTTCACGACGACGTCTGTGACGTCGTACGTCCGGTATTCGCTGGAGAGCTGATAGTTGGAATCGCCGCCAGGGTTGATCTCCTCGCTGAGCGTTTCACCATTGACCGTCGCGTGGAATCGACCAATACCCGACACATAAAGCCGCGCCTCAGCCACTTCCTTGTCAAGCTCGAGGCTGCGGGCAAACATCGGCAACGGGTCGTCAACCTCACGCTCATGGTGTTCGATCCACTGTGCATCGCCCCAATCCTCTTCGCTGAGAAGTCCGAGTTCTACCGACTGCGGTGCGCTCCACGGCGATGCCTGCTCGAGTGCGTCCCACACTCGCACCTGCCAGGCATATGTATCCCGGGAGGAGAACTCAGGCCCTTCATAAGCTATCCCCGTTTGCTCGCTTCCCTCCACGCGTCCGGAGTCCCAGATGAAAGCGCCGGCAGCCAGCTGGGCTTCGTTTTCAGCCACCCGAATTTGATAAGCCAGCTGTTCATCCCCTGCGCACGGGGTCTCGGTATCGAAGAGGCACGGGTCGTCGCTCGGCACGGGCTCTGCATCAAACCGCCAGCTAAAGGTCGGTCGCGGGTTGTCCGTTCCCAAGATCTCGCCCTCGCGTCCATCCACGCGAGTCTCGACAACTTTGACCCCCGATATCGCCTCGGAGGAGTCCGTCTTCTCAGTATCGGCATAGCCAACTGTGGCGACACTGGAGCCTGCGAGAACGAGGCCAATGACGGCCATGGGCGCAGTAACGCGACGCCACCTTCCCGGCCGACTTCGCCCCGGTTTGGGTACTGACATCTATGTCTCTCCTTTAATCAACATTGAATGCGTAGCAAGAACGGGAAGGTCCGCGTTCCCAGGTCTCGCTGGCACGCCGAATCTTGGCAAGCGTTTGACTACACGCTTACCTTCGGCGGTCCTGCGCCCCCTCGGGCGCCAACGCTGGCTAGTACAGCAGACCAACTTGAAACGTGTCAACTGCACCGGTAGGTTTTTCTCCCCGGACCCTCCGTTTTCCCTAGGCAGCAAGATACGGAGAGCGCCGGTCGAAAGAGGCTGCATTTGCGGCGCAAACGTCATTTCTCGCGGCTTTTCGCCCTCTTCGAGGCATCTTTCAGCAAAGAAGGTGGTCCGGGACCGCAATTTTCGATGAGTGCCCGCTTTTCCGCACGGCACCTTGCCCGAATCTGAAACGTTATTCCAACCTCCGTCCGGTCGAGGAGGCAGCAACGCGCTGGATCAAATCGGGCGGCATCTCCAGTGCGAGAATCGCGCCACACGGTTACAGTTCGCGGTTACGAAGCGCTAGGGTCGGTCAAGTGTCCGGAGTACTCACTGGCTTCGCGGCGGTCCTCACGATAATCGCCGTCGGCTACCTCGCCGCGCGCATTCGGATCGTGCCCAGGGACAGTGACGAACTCCTCGCCCGAGTGCTGTTCTACATTGCGATGCCGGCGCTGCTGTTCACCACGATGGTTGATGCGGAACCGCGGCAAGTCTTCTCGCCCCTTCTCCTCGGGGTGCTGTTATCCGTCGCCGCCACGGCCGCGCTGTTTCTCCTCTTCGCCCCTCGCCGATTGGGCATGCGCGACCGGGTCATCGGGGCATTGAGCTCGTGTTACGTCAACGCGGGAAACCTCGGCATCCCCATCGCCGCCTACGTGCTTCACGATGCGTCCCTCGTTGCGCCCGTCCTTTTCGTCCAGCTCCTTGTCCTCGCCCCGGTCGGGCTTTCTGCGCTGGACATCCTGTCATCGGACGGGCCGAAGAGCGCAAAGACCTGGCTCGCACCGTTGGTCAATCCGATCGTGCTCGCCG
>Ga0209487_1004599_pt1 | contig 10524 bp, 9 predicted proteins | sample Poulit2012_FD_187524 | JGI IMG/M metagenome (GOLD analysis project Ga0209487, IMG submission 187524) | Agricultural soil microbial communities from Georgia to study Nitrogen management - Poultry litter 2012 (SPAdes) (version 2) | ecosystem: Environmental > Terrestrial > Soil > Agricultural land... | reverse complement strand
CCTCCGGATCTGCCTCCACCAGCCACCGGCCGAGGCGGCCGAGCAGACGTTCGTCGCCACCCGGCAGCGACGACGAAGCGTCGTCTGCCGTATCGCCGGAGACCGCAGTCGAGTCCTCGACCGCAGTCGCCGGGTCAGCGGCCGCTGTGCGTGCGGTCCGCTCCTTCTCGGCCTTGAGCACGGCCTTCTCTCCGCGGGCGTGGCGGGGCGGGATGGCCAGACGCAGCACATCGGCCAGCGTCCCGCCGTAGCGTCGTGCGGTGGCCTCGCACAGAGCCCGGAGCGCAGGCCGGAGCACCTGCACGGGTCCGCTCACTCTCTGCAGCGTTGCCAGGGGCCCGAGGTGGTCCGAGGAGACCACCCGTTCGAGCAGGTATCCGTCGCGCAGCTTGCCGGCGAACTTCACGCGCACCCTCACCCCGGGCAGGGCCGCCTCGGCGAGCTTCTCGGGCACGGCGTAGTCGAAGACACGCGCGAGGTGCGGCACCGGATGGTCGATGAGCACTCTGGCGACCGGGTCCTCGGCGGCCAGGGGCACTCGGCCTTCGGCCGAGGTGCCGGTGTCGATCGGGAGGGGTTCGTCCACGCCGGTAAGCAGGCTCAGTGCGAGGACACGGCGCGCAGCAGATCCTCCGCGCGGTCCGTGGCCTCCCAGGTGAAGTCGGGCAGTTCGCGACCGAAGTGGCCGTAGGTCGACGTCTGCGAGTAGATGGGCCGCAGCAGGTCGAGTTCGGCGATGATCATGGCCGGGCGCAGGTCGAAGACCTCACGGATGGCTGCCGAGATCGCATTCGGATCGACCTTCTCGGTGCCGAAGGTCTCGACGTACAGGCCCATCGGGTCGACCCGGCCGATCGCATAGGACACCTGCACCTCGGCGCGGTCGGCGAGTCCGGCCGCGACGACGTTCTTCGCGACCCAGCGCATGGCGTAGGCGGCCGAGCGGTCGACCTTCGAGGGGTCCTTGCCGGAGAACGCGCCGCCGCCGTGGCGGGAGAAGCCGCCGTAGGTGTCGACGATGATCTTCCGTCCGGTCAGCCCGGCGTCGCCCATCGGTCCTCCCGTGACGAACGGGCCGGCGGGATTGATGTGGATGTTCGCGGCCGAGGTGTCGAGACCCGAATCGGCGATGACGGGTTCGATGACCTCTTCCTTGATCTCGGTGTGCAGCTGGTACTGGCTGACATCGGCCGAGTGCTGAGTCGAGACGACGATGTTCTCGATGGTCACGGCTTCGTCGCCGTCGTAGCCGAGAGTCAGCTGGGTCTTCCCATCGGGCCGCAGATAGTCGAGACGACCGGACTTGCGGACCTCGGAGAGCCTCTCGGCCATCCGAGAGGCCAGATGGATCGGCAGCGGCATGAGCACATCGGTGGAGTTGTCGGCATAGCCGAACATCAGCCCCTGGTCACCGGCGCCGAGGCTGGTGCCGTGATCGTCGGAGGCGACGGCCTCGCGGAAGTCCAGGGGGTTCGTGACTCCGGAGTGGATGTCCGTGGACTGGCTGCCGATGGACACGGACACGCCGCAGGAATGACCGTCGAACCCGGTGTCCGAGGAGTCGTAGCCGATGCCGGTGATGAGGCTGCGCACGATTCCGGCGACATCGGCGTAGGCGTCGGTGTTGACCTCACCGGCGACGTGCACGAGGCCGGTGGTGACCATGGTCTCCACGGCCACCTTGGCGTTGGGGTCCTGCCGCAACAGGTCGTCGAGCACCGCATCACTGATCTGGTCGCAGATCTTGTCGGGATGTCCCTCGGTGACGGACTCGGATGAGAAGTAACGGAGATTTGAATGAATCACGGTGTCGATTCTACGTCGGTGAGCAGATCGGCCAGGGCTGCGACGACCTTTTGTGAAACATGGTCCTTCGTGCCGTGGAATTCCTCACCGATCGCGGCCTCACCGGAGCGGGAGCCGATGATCTGGACGACGGTGTGGTCGTGGCCGAAGGCGCGGTCGTCGGAGACGTCGTTGAACACGAGCAGGTCCACGCCCTTGCGCAGGAACTTCGCCCGTGCGTAGTCGACTGCCGCGGTGTCCGAATCCCCCGTCTCGGCGGCGAAGCCGACGATGATCTGACCCTCGGCGCGGTCGTCGACGAGCCCGCGGAGGATGTCCGGGTTCTGCACCAGTTCCAGGCTCAGCCCTTGGTCGCCGGTCTTCTTCATCTTCGATTCGGTCGTCGACGCCGGCCGGTAATCGGCGACGGCGGCGGCCATGATGAGGGCGTCGGCGCCCGGTTGGGCGGCATGCATCGCCGTCTGCAGTTCGAGAGTGGATTCGACCTCGTCGACCGTGACCGCCTCGGGCAGGGCCCTCAGCAGACCCGAGTCGATGTTGGCGGCGACGAGCCGGACCTCAGCGCCGGCGGCTCGGGCGGCCCGGGCCAGGGCGATGCCCTGTTTGCCCGAGGAGCGGTTGCCGAGGAAGCGCACGGGGTCGAGGGCTTCGCGGGTGCCTCCGGCACTGATGACGATGCGGCGGCCGGCCAATGACCCGGCCCTCGCGCCCGAGTCCTCGTCGGCTGTCTCGCCGTGTCCGCTGTGGGCCTCTTTCGCGGCCAGGGCGAAGGCGACGATGTCCTCGGGTTCGGGCAGGCGGCCGGGTCCGGAATCGGGTCCGGTCAGCCGTCCCACGGCCGGTTCGAGCACATGGATACCGCGAGAGCGCAGCGTGGCGATATTGGCCACGGTGGCCGGATTGTGCCACATCTCCGTGTGCATGGCCGGGGCCACGACGACCTCGGCGGTCGTGGTCAGCACGGTGGCCGTGAGCAGGTCGTCGGCCATTCCGGCGGCGATCTTCGCGATCAGGTTCGCCGTGGCCGGGGCGATGATGACGAGTTCGGCCTCCTGTCCGATGCGGACATGGTTGACCGTCTCGACCTCGTCGAAGACGTCGGTGGTCACGGACTGGCCGGACAGGGCCTCGAATGTGGGCGCACCGACGAAGCTGAGCGCATTGGCCGTGGGCACGACCTTGACGCTGTGGTCGAGTTCCCGGAGTCGCCGGATGATGTGTCCCGCTTTGTAAGCGGCGATCCCACCGGCGACGCCGAGTACGGTTCTCACTGGTCGCTGAAGTCGATCGCGCCGTCGTTGCTCACCGGCATCGGCTGCTCCGGTTCGGTCGTGGCCTGGATGAAGTCGGCCTCGGAGACCTCACGGGCGACGATCTTCGACTCGTTGACCTCGCGCAGAGCGATCGACAGCGGCTTCTCGTTCGTCCCGGGTGTCACCAGAGGACCGACGTTCTCGAGCAGTCCCTCCTGCAGCTGGGCGTAGTAGGAGTTGATCTGGCGGGCGCGTTTGGCAGCGATCGAGACCAGTTCGTACTTCGAACCGGTCACGGTCAGCAGATCGTCGATCGGAGGATTGGTGATGCCTTCTGGCTGTGCGGGCAAGGAGATTCCCATCTACTCGGAGGTGGATATACCCATCAATGATAGGAGTTCTTCGGCCGCAGTGCGAACGTGGTCGTTGACGATGGTCACGTCGAACTCGGATTCAGCGGCCAGTTCGGCCTTCGCGGTGGCCAGTCGCCGCTCCTGCTCCTCGGCCGATTCGGTGCCGCGCCCGGTCAGTCGGGAGACGAGTTCGTCCCAGCTGGGCGGGGCGAGGAAGACGAACCGGGCGTCGGGCATCTTCTCCTTGACCTGGCGGGCTCCCTGCAGGTCGATCTCGAGCAGCGCCGGGATCCCCTGCTCGAGTCGCTCGCGCACCGGCCCGGCCGGGGTGCCGTAGCGGTGACGGCCGTGGACCACGGCGTATTCGAGCAGCTGACCGTCGGCGATGAGCGCATCGAAGTCGTCATCGGACAGGAAGTGATAATGGACACCATCGATCTCGCCGGGCCGCCTGGGTCGCGTGGTGGCGGACACGGAGAACCAGACCTCGGGGTGATTCTGTCGGATGTACGTGCTGATGGTGCCTTTTCCGACAGCGGTCGGTCCCGCGAGAACGGTGAGTCGATTGTTCACAGGTCCGAGGTTGTCACACTCAGGAGTATTTCTCCAACAGGGCGGACTTCTGGTGCACGCCCAGCCCTTTGATCCGCCGTGAGGTGGCGATGCCGACCTCTTCCATCGCGGCTTCGGCGCGCCGATCTCCGACGCCGGGCAGTGCCCGCAGCAGATCGAGCACACGCATCTTCGCCAGTGCCTCGTCGTCTGCGGCCTGCTTGAGCACGGCGGCGAGATCGGTTTGACCGTTCTTCAGCGCCGATTTGATCTCGGCTCGCGCCTGACGTGCCTTGAACGCCTTGTCCAGAGCAGCGGAACGCTGTTGCGGGGTCAACGGTTCGAGTGCCACATTATCTCCTCTGTCACCATGAACGGGCAGGTAGGGAAGTTGTCTCAGTCTAAGACAAAATCCCTGCGGAGGGGGTCAATCAGCCCAACAAAAGTCGTGTCGAGTCCGAAACCCGGACAACTCGTCGAGGCGGACGCACCGCCTGAACCCACCCGTCGGCCTCGGGCGGTGCGATTCGGACGCCTCCGCTCAGCTCAGCCCGTCCAGTGAGCGGTTGAGGTCGCGGGCGGCTTGAGCCAGCCCGTCGGGGCCTGCTTCGAGCACAGTGCGGGAGGCGGTGGCCAGCACCTGCTGCGAGGCCAGCGACCGGGCTCCGAAGACCTCGCGCAGTTCGGCCGCTCCCGCGCCCTGGGCTCCCACCCCGGGGGCCAGGATCGGCCCGCGGCAGTCGCTGGGATCGATTCCCAGGTCCTTCGCGGCGGTGCCGATGGTGGCGCCGACGACGAGGCCGAAGGGTCCGAGGCCCTCCTGCACCCCACCCGCCTCGGTCAGGGCCTGTCGGTTGCGGTCGGCGACCCGGTCGACGATGGATCCGGCCACCGAACCGTGGCTGCCGCGGGCATGCTGGACCTCGGCGCCCTCGGGGTTCGAGGTCAGGGCGAGGACGAACACGCCCTTGCCGTGGGCGGCGGCGAGTTCGAACGCCGGTTCCAGCGCCCCGAACCCGAGGTAGGGCGAGACCGTGATCGAATCGGCGGTCAGCGCCGAGGCGGGGTCGAGGTAGGCCGTGGCATAGGCGCCCATGGTCGAGCCGATGTCTCCGCGTTTGACGTCCAGGACGCTGAGGATCCCGGCGTCCCGGGCCGCGGCCAGCGTCTCCTCGAGCGCGGCGACTCCGGCCGAACCGTGCTGCTCGAAGAAGGCCGACTGGGGTTTGACCGCGGCCACCGAACCCTTGAGCTCGGCGACCGTGCGGAGGGCGAACTCGCGCACGCCCTCGGCGCTGCACGGCAGGCCCCAGGAGCGCAGGAGGTGTTCGTGCGGGTCGATGCCCACGCACAGCGGTCCGTGCTCGGCCATGGCCTCGGCCAGCCGGGTGCCGAACATCACGCGCTCCAGTCCTGCAGGCTGCGGACGTCGAAGGTCGAGTCGCGGACGACCTCGAGGGAGGTCACAGCGGCCGCGAACTCGGCCAGGGTGGTGATCAGCGGCACGGAGTTCGCCGTCGCCGCGGCCCGAATCTCGTAGCCGTCGGCGCGTTCCTGGCGGCCGGAGGGCACGTTGATGACCATGTCGATGGTGCCGGCAGCCAGGTAATCGAGCACCGTGCGGTCCTCGGCATCGGCTTCGAAGTGCTTGTGCACCTGCGAGGTCGGGATCCCGTAGCGGGAGAGCACCGCAGCGGTGCCCGTGGTGGCCACGACGTCGAAGCCCATGTCGACGAGCTCCTTGACCGGCAGCACCATGGCCCGCTTGTCCCGATCGGCCACGGACACGAACACGGTCCCCGTTCTCGGCAGCTTCACCGAGGCGCCGAGCAGTCCCTTGGCGAAGGCGGTCGGGAAGTCGCGGTCGATGCCCATGACCTCACCGGTCGAGCGCATCTCGGGGCCGAGGACCGAATCGACGACCTTGCCCTCGACGGTGCGGAACCGGCGGAAGGGCAGGACCGCCTCCTTGACGGCGATCGGGTGGTCCAGCGCCAGGGTCGATCCGTCGCCGGTGGCAGGCAGCAGGTCCCCGCGCAGCTGACCGATGGTCCGGCCCACGGCGATCAGCGCCGCGGCCTTGGCCAGCTGGGTCGAGGTCGCCTTCGACACGAAGGGCACCGTGCGGGAGGCTCGCGGATTGGCCTCGATGACGTGGAGGACGTCGGCGGCCATGGCGAACTGGATGTTGAGCAGGCCGCGCACGCTGACTCCCTCGGCGATCGCCAGCGTCGCCTGACGGACACGTTCGAGCACGTCCTCGCCCAGGGTCAGCGAGGGCAGGACGCAGGCCGAGTCGCCGGAGTGGATGCCGGCCTCCTCGATGTGCTCCATGATGCCGCCGATGAAGACCTCCTCACCGTCGTAGAGCGCATCGACGTCGATCTCGATGGCGTCTTCGAGGAAGCGGTCGACGAGCACGGGACGGTCGACGGAGACCTCCGTGGCCGTGGCCATGTAGTCGAGCAGCTGGGTGCGGTCGTAGACGATCTGCATCCCCCGGCCGCCGAGGACGTAGGAGGGACGCACGAGCACCGGGTAGCCGATCTCCTCGGCGATGTCCGCGGCTTCCTTATAGGTCACGGCCGTGCCGTGCTTCGGCGAGGTCAGACCGCCCCGCTCGAGGACGGTGCCGAACTCGCCGCGGTCCTCAGCCAGATCGATCGCCTCGGGCTGGGTGCCGAGCACGGGCACACCGGCGGCCTTGAGCTGATCGGCCAGTCCCAGAGGCGTCTGTCCGCCGAGGGTGCACACGACGCCGAGGACGTCTCCGGCGACGAGCTCGGCATGGTAGACCTCCATGACGTCTTCGAAGGTCAGGGGCTCGAAGTAGAGGCGGTCGGCGGTGTCGTAGTCGGTCGACACGGTCTCCGGGTTGCAGTTGACCATGACCGTCTCGTAGCCGGCCGAGCCGATCGCCATGGTCGCATGCACGCAGGAGTAGTCGAATTCGATGCCCTGCCCGATCCGGTTCGGGCCGGAGCCGAGGATGATCACGGCCGGTCGGTCACGGGGTTCGACCTCGGTCTCGGAATCGTAGCTCGAATAGTGGTAGGGAGTGTGGGCTTCGAATTCCCCGGCGCAGGTGTCGACGGTCTTGAACACCGGGCGCACGCGCAGAGCGTGGCGGATGCCGGTGACGACACCGGTCTCGAGTTTCCGCAGCGCCGCGATCTGCTCATCGGAGAACCCGTGGTTCTTCGCCACTCTCAGCACGGAGGCGTCGAGCTCCTCGGCGTCGCGGATGTGCTCTGCGACCTCGTTGATCAGCTGGATCTGGTCGAGGTACCAGGGGTCGATCTCACAGGCGTCGAAGACCTCGGCGGCGCTGAGGCCGGCGGCGAGTCCGCGCTGGACGGAGTGGATGCGATCGGCCGTGGCGTGCGAGATCGCCTCGAGCACGGATTCGCGGACCTCGTCATCGGCGACATCGGGCAGGTCGTTCCAACCGAAGCTGGAGTCCTTCTGCTCGAGTGAGCGCATCGCCTTCTGCAGGGCGGTGGTGAAGTTGCGGCCCAGGGCCATGACCTCGCCGACGGATTTCATCGTCGTCGTCAGGGTCGGATCGGCGGCCGGGAACTTCTCGAAGGTGAAGCGCGGGATCTTCACGACCACGTAGTCCAGTGTCGGTTCGAAGCTGGCCGGGGTGACCTTCGTGATGTCGTTGGGGATCTCGTCGAGCGAGTACCCGACGGCGAGTTTCGCCGCCATCTTCGCGATCGGGAAGCCGGTGGCCTTCGACGCCAGCGCCGAGGACCGGGACACGCGCGGGTTCATCTCGATGGTGACGATGCGTCCGGACTTCGGGTCGACGGCGAACTGGATGTTGCAGCCGCCGGTGTCCACGCCCACGGCGCGGATGATGGCGATGCCGATATCGCGCATCTCCTGGTATTCGCGATCGGTCAGGGTCAGGGCCGGGGCCACGGTGATCGAATCTCCGGTGTGCACGCCCACGGGGTCGACGTTCTCGATCGAGCAGACGACGACGACATTGTCCTTGTTGTCGCGCATGAGCTCGAGCTCGTATTCCTTCCACCCGAGGATGGATTCCTCGAGCAGCACCTCATGGGTGATGGAATCGGCGAGTCCGGCTCCGGCGATGCGGCGCAGATCGGCCTCGTCGTAGGCCATTCCCGAGCCGAGGCCGCCCATCGTGAACGAGGGGCGGACGACGACGGGGTAGTTGAGGTCCTCAGCCGCAGCCAGGGCCTCGTCGAGGCTGTGGCAGATGGCCGAACGGGCCACCTCGGCACCGCATTCGACGGCGATGTCCTTGAACTTCTGGCGGTCCTCACCGCGCTGGATGGCCTCGACGTCGGCGCCGATGAGTTCGACGCCGTACTTCTCGAGCACACCGGACTCGTAGAGGGAGATCGCCGCGTTCAGCGCCGTCTGCCCGCCGAGGGTGGGCAGGAGAGCGTCGGGCCGCTCCTTGTCGATGATGGTCTCGATCACCTGCGGGTCGATGGGCTCGACATAGGTGGCGTCGGCGATGTCGGGGTCGGTCATGATCGTCGCCGGGTTCGAGTTGATGAGGATGACGCGCAGGCCCTCGGACCGCAGGACACGGCAGGCCTGGGTTCCCGAGTAGTCGAATTCGCAGGCCTGGCCGATGACGATCGGGCCGGAGCCGATGACGAGGACGGATTCGAGGTCGTGTCTCAGTGGCATGGGTGGTCTCTCTCCTTAGGCCTGGGCGGCCTGGTCGGCCCGGGAAGCGGACATGAGGTCGATGAAGCGATCGAACAGATAGCTCGAATCGTGCGGGCCGGCCGCGGCCTCGGGGTGGAACTGGACGGAGAAGGCCGGGATGTCGAGGCAGGCCAGACCCTCGACGACATCGTCGTTGAGGCACACGTGGGAGACGACGACACGACCGTAGTCGGCCTTGAACGGCGCGGTCGTCTCGCCCTCGAGCGGGGCGTCGACGGCGAAGCCGTGGTTCTGCGAGGTGATCTCGACCTTCTGAGTCGTCCTGTCCATCACGGGCACGTTGATGCCGCGGTGGCCGAAGGGCAGCTTGAAGGTGCCGAAGCCCAGCGCCCGGCCCAGCAGCTGATTGCCGAAGCAGATGCCGAAGAAGGGAAGACGCGCGTCGAGGACGGCTCGCAGCAGTTCGACCTGGTCATCGGCCGTGGCGGGGTCGCCGGGGCCGTTGGAGAAGAACACTCCGTCGACGTTCATCGCCTCGATCTCGGCGAAGGTGGTCGACGCGGGCACGAGGTGGACGTCGATGCCGCGTTCGGTCAGACGCTGCGGAGTCATCGATTTGATGCCGAGGTCGACGGCGGCGACGCTGAACCGCTTCTGCCCTGTGGCGGGGATGAGCTGCGGTTCGGTGATCGAGACCTCATCGACGAGCTTGGCCCCGGCCATCTGCGGGGAGGCCTGAACACGGGCCAGCAGCTCCGCCTCGGGAGCCTCGGCGGCGGGTCCGGAGAAGATGCCCACGCGCATGGAGCCCGCCTCGCGCAGGTGTCTGGTCAGCGCTCGGGTGTCGACGTCGCTGATGCCGACGATTCCCGATTCGGCCAGCCAGTCGACGAGGTCGCCCTCGGCTCGCCAGTTCGACGACATCCGAGAGGCGTCGCGGACGACGTATCCGGCAGCCCAGATCCGGGCCGATTCGTCATCGGTGCGGTTGATTCCGGTGTTGCCGATGTGCGGGGCGGCCTGGATGACGACCTGGCGGTGGTAGGACGGATCGGTCAGCGTCTCCTGGTAGCCGGACATGGCGGTGACGAACACGGCTTCGCCGGTGGTCTGGCCGACGCTGCCGTAGGCGGAGCCGTGGAAGGTGCGGCCGTCTTCGAGGACGAGGACGGCGGGGGTGGTGGAAAAACTCATTGTGCCTCTTCGATCATTTCACGGATGCGGTCGACGGTGGGGGCCGTGGAGGCCCCGTAGCGGGCGCGGAAGCCGGTGTCGACGAGAGTGTCGCCCAGGCGCCAGGTGATGCGCACGATTCCGCCGCGTTCGACGAATTTCCCGATCATCCCCGAGGTGGTGTCCACGGAGACGATGTCACGACGCGGGATGAGGAAGTCCTCGCGTCCGGCCAGGTCCATGATCACTCCCCCGTCGGTGATGACGAGTTCACCGGTGGTGCGGATGCCCAGGCCGTGCACGGCGACGCGCTCGAGCGGGTGGCCGGCCTTCGTCGTCGACACGTAGGAGCCTTCGACGGGATCGGCCACCGGGGTGATCCCCAGATGCGGCTTCGGCGGAGTGACGACATCGGCCTGGGATCGTTTGCGTCGGCTCCATCCCCAGGCGATCGCCACGATCACGAGGACGATGACGAGTGCGACGATGAGGGTGCCTATTGATCTGTCCATGTTGCTCCTGCCGGGTGGGGTGTGGTCAGTGCCCCTGCGGCCAGTACCCGGTGGCCGTAGAAGAAGGTGTCGGTGACCTTCGCGGTCACGTCGATGCCGGCGAAGGGGTTGTTGCGTCCCTTCGTGGCGTGGTCGGCCGGTGCGATGGTGTGCGCGGCCGTCGGGTCGACGAGGGTGATGTTCGCGCTCGCTCCGATCTCGAGGCTGCCGTGCCCCGAG
>Ga0209487_1004598_pt1 | contig 10524 bp, 10 predicted proteins | sample Poulit2012_FD_187524 | JGI IMG/M metagenome (GOLD analysis project Ga0209487, IMG submission 187524) | Agricultural soil microbial communities from Georgia to study Nitrogen management - Poultry litter 2012 (SPAdes) (version 2) | ecosystem: Environmental > Terrestrial > Soil > Agricultural land... | reverse complement strand
CACCCCTCGATCCTGCGCGACGTCTCCGAGGTGGACACCTCCACGACGATCTTCGGCGGTCCCTCGGCCCTGCCCTTCGGCATCGCCCCCACCGGCTTCACCCGCCTCATGCATACCGCGGGCGAGAGCGCGGGGGCCGCCGCGGCCGGCGCGGCGGGCATCCCGTTCACGCTCTCCACCCTCGGCACGACGACGATCGAGGACGTGCGCGCGGCCAACCCGCACGGGCGCAACTGGTTCCAGCTCTACGTGATGAAGCAGCGGGAGATCTCCTACGGCCTGGTCGAGCGGGCGGCCGCCGCCGGGGTGGACACCCTGTTCTTCACCGTGGACACCCCGGTGGCCGGCGCCCGGCTGCGCGACACCCGCAACGGCTTCTCCATCCCGCCGCAGCTGACCATCCGGACGGTGGCCAACGCGATCCCGCGCCCGTGGTGGTGGTTCGACTTCCTCACCACACCGACGCTGGAGTTCGCCTCGCTGTCTTCCACCGGCGGCACGGTGGGGGAGCTGCTCGACTCGGCGATGGACCCGTCGATCAGCTACGAGGACCTGGCCACCATCCGGCAGATGTGGCCCGGCACGCTCGTGGTCAAGGGCGTGCAGACCGTCGCCGACGCCCGCCGCCTCGTCGACCACGGCATCGACGGCATCGTGCTGTCCAACCACGGGGGCCGCCAGCTCGACCGCGCGCCGGTGCCCTTCCACCTCCTGCCCGAGGTGGTCCGCGAGGTCGGCCACCACACCGAGATCGCCCTGGACACCGGGATCATGAACGGGGCCGACGTCGTCGCCTCCCTGGCCCTGGGCGCCCGCTTCACCTTCGTCGGGCGGGCCTACCTCTACGGCCTCATGGCGGGGGGCCGGGCCGGCGTGGACCGGGCGATCTCGATCCTCGCCGACCAGATCGTGCGCACCATGAAGCTGCTGCAGGTGCGCACCGTCGACGAGCTCGGGCCGCAGCACGTCACCCAGCTGCAGCGGCTCGTCCCGCGGCCCACGGGCGCAGGTGCCGACCTCGCCCCGCGCAGGGTCGTCCCGGCGGAGTAGCTCCGCCGTCGGCGCGACGGGACCATCGGCCCGCCTCCCGGGCCCTCCGCCGGGGGAGGATCGGGGTATCCGGACAGCACGTTCCGGTTCACCTCCGCGGCCCCGGGCCGCGACCCCGAGGAGTGGTGACATGCAGATCGCCGGCAAGGTATTCGTCGTCACCGGAGGCGGCAACGGCATCGGCCGCGCCGTCGTCCTGGACCTGCTGGAGCGCGGCGCCCGCGTGGCCGCCCTCGACCTCAGCGCGGAGGGTCTCACGCAGACCGCGGCGCTCGCCGGTGCCAGAGGACGGCTCACCACCCACGTCGTCGACATCGCCGACCGGGCCGCCGTCGAGGCGCTGCCCGCGGCCGTCGTCGCCGCGCACGGCCACGTGGACGGCGTCCTCAACGTCGCGGGGATCATCCAGCCCTTCGTCCCGGTGGTCGACCTCGACTACGCGGCCATGGAGAAGGTCATGGACGTGAACTTCTGGGGCGTGGTCCACGTGTCGCGGACCTTCCTGCCCCACCTGCTCACCCGGCCCGAGGCGGCGCTGGTGAACGTGGCGAGCATGGGCGGGTTCACCCCCGTCCCCGGGCAGTCGGTCTACGGCGCCAGCAAGGCGGCGGTGAAGCTCTTCACCGAGGGGCTCTACGCCGAGCTGCGCGAGACCCCCGTGGCCGTGACCATCGTCTTCCCCGGCGCGATCGCCACGAACATCACCGGGAACTCCGGGGTGAGCACCGGCGGGGACGCCTCCTCCAGCGCCGCGGCGGGGAAGATCACCTCGGCCGGGGACGCCGCCGCGCAGATCCTCGCGGCGATGGAGAAGGGCGCCTACCGGGCCACGGTCGGTCCGGATGCGCGGATGCTCGACCGGCTCTCGCGGCTCATGCCGCGGCGCACCACCGAGCTCATCGCCCGGAAGATGGCCTCGCTCGTCAAGCCCGCCGCGCCCGCGCGCACCTGACCGGCCCTCTCGGGAGCGGAGTCGTCACGGGACGGCTCCGCTCCCGGTTCGTCACGGCTACCGGCGGGAGGTGGCGCGACGGCGCAGCCGGGCGAGGAGGCCCTGCCGCCCGTCCCGGTGCACCCGCGCGAGCGGGCGCCGGTGGGCGGTGCCGGCCGGCGGCACGTCCAGCTCGAGATCCGCGACGACGGCGAGCTCGGGCCGGTCCTTCGGCCCACCCAGCAGCCGCCCGCCGACCCAGCCGGCCCGCAGGTGGCCGTCGGCGATCTCCAGAAGGGCCAGGTTGTTGTCGAACCACGGCCCGGCGATGCCGTGCCAGCGCCACGGCACCTCGCGGATCCGCGCCAGCCGGGACAGGAGCGACCCGAGCGGCCGCGCCGCGTGCGAGCCGAAGGCGGCGAAGGCCCGCAGCGCCCGGGGCAGCGGGTTGCGGATGGGCGAGCAGACGAGCTGGAGGATCCGGGAGCCGGAGCGGCGCTCCACCTCGGTGATGTAGGAGAAGTGGACGTCCCCGGAGAGGAACAGCACCGAGGCGGGCGGGGCGCCGCGGCGGCCCTCGGCCACCTCGCTGACCATCCCCGCCACCTGCGCGAAGGACTGCCCGAAGGCGGCCCAGTGCTCCAGGTCCAGCTCCTGCCGCAGTCGCTCCCCGGGGCCGGTGAGCCGGTGGCCGAACCGGCCCCCCGCCATGGCCTCGTTCAGCGCCTCGATGTGGTGCATGCCCATCGGCAGGAGGAAGGGCAGCGAGGTCGCGACGAGGAGGTGCTCGACGTCCCCGGTGAGCTGCTCGTCCAGCCACGCGGTCTCCGCGGCGTCGAGCATGGCCCGCTCACCCGGCTCCAGCTGCCGCGCCGCCCGGGAGTCGACGACGACGAGGCGCGAGCGGCCGAGGGGGTAGGTGTAGCTCCACCGGTAACTCTCGGGCTCCCGGTCGGTGCGCTCGGCGAAGGAGTCGACGGCGTCGGTGAGGTCCACCTCCCCGTCCGGGTCGCGCTCCTGGCGCCGCAGCAGCTCCTGCCACAGCGGGTCTGCCGCCCGCTCCTCGGCGGAGAGGTTGCCCAGGTGCTGGTAGACCCAGTAGGAGCCGAGCGCCGCCACGATCCGCCCGTGCCACCAGCTCGTCGCCTCCATCTGCCGGCGCCACTGCGCGGAGGTGTTCCAGTCGTCGCGCACGTCGTGGTCGTCGAAGATCATGAGCGAGGGCAGCCAGGAGAACAGCCAGCGCAGCGCTGGCTCGCCCCACGCCAGCGCGTAGAGGTGGGCGTACTCCGCGAAGTCGGCGAGCTCGTCGCCGGGCCCGGAGGTGATGTCCCGGCGGGCGGCGATGAACTCCTTCATCGCCTCGGACGTCGCGTCGGCGTAGACCTGGTCCCCCAGGAGCAGGAGCAGGTCCGGCGGCCCGTCGTGCGGGCCGGTCTCGCCGTCGGCGAGGGCGAGGGCGTAGGTGCGCAGGGCATCCACCCCGTGGCTCAGGTGGCCCGCGGCGTCGTGCGGGACGCTCGTGCGGCAGGAGCCGAAGGCGAGGCGGACGGCCGCGTCGCCGGTCCCGGCCGTGATGGTGCTCGGCGGGAGCTCGCCGTCGGGGACGGGCCAGCGCACGACGTCGTCGACGACGACCTCGTAGGGCATCGGCTCGCCCGGGCGCAGGCCGGTCACCTCCACCAGTGCGTAGTGGTGCCCGTGGACCGCGAAGGTCGGGGCGGACCAGGACTCCCCGTCCGTGCCGTCGGCCCGGCGGACGGTGACCGTCGCGCGCCCGGACACCTCGACCCACACCGCGGCCGAGGTGTCCTCGGTGCGCCGCAGCATGGGCCCCAGGACCAGCTCTGCCGTCATGGCGTCAGTGTGCTCGCGATGCGGGCGGCGTGCGGGCGTAATGGCACGGCGCCGTCGGCGCGCGGCCCTCCAGGGGCGGCGCAGGCAAAGCCCGGGCCCCGCGGTGTGCCGGCTGGTTAGGGTGACCCATGGCCTTCCTCCCCGAGAAGCTCCGCCTCGCCGTCGGTCGCCACAGCGACAGGGACGCCGCCCCGGACTGGGTGGTGCTCGACCTGCACGGCAGCTACCCGACCCACGCGCCGGCAGGTGCCGTGCAGGCCCTGCTGCAGCGTGACGAGTCCTTCGAGTCGCTCGCCGAGCGGCTCGAACGGCTCGCCGCGGCCGACTGGCTGCACGGCGTGCTCGTGCGGGTGGGCGAGCTGGCGGTGGGGCTGGCGACCGCGCGCTCGATCGGCGCCGCGCTCGGCCGGCTGGCCGCTTCCAAGCGGGTGGTCGGGTACGTGCCGCAGGTGTCCATGCGCAGCCTCCTCGTCACCGCGCAGCTGACGGAGGTGGTGGCACCGGAGTCCGCGGAGGTCATGCTGCCCGGCTTCGCCGCCGAGCAGGTCTTCCTCGGAGCCTTCCTCGCCAAGCACGGCATCACCTTCGAGAACCTGCGCATCCGTGAGTACAAGTCCGCTCTCACCCGCTTCTCCGAGGAGCGCATGGACGAGTACGAGCGCGCACAGCTCGGTGCCTACCTCGACTCCGTCGAGCGCACCTGGACGGAGCAGGTCGCCGGCGGCACCGAGCCCGGCACCGTCCTCGACGCCCGCGTGACGAGCGCCCGCGAGCTCCTCGACGCCGGCCTCGTCACCCGCGTCGCCTACGACGACGAGGTCGTCACCGTCGTCGACCAGCACTGGGCCCGCACCATCGAGCTGCTGCTGCCCGACCTGTCCGCCAGGCGCCGGGAGCGGAAGGCCGCCGGCGTCGCCGTCGTGCCCGTCATCGGCGCCATCGTCTCGGGCCGGTCGCGGGGCACGCCCCCGCTGCCGTTCGGGCCCGGCCCCACCGCCGGGTCGGAGTCCGTCGTCGCGGCGCTGCGCAAGGCCGAGCGGGACGAGCACGTGCGGGCGATCCTCCTCTACGTCGACTCACCCGGCGGGTCGGCGCTCGCCTCCGACGTCGTCGGCCGGGCCGTCGAGCGCTGCACCAAGCCCGTCGTCGCGGTCATGGGCGAGGTCGCCGCCTCGGGCGGCTACTACGTGCTCGCCCAGGCCGACCACGTGGTCGCCGACCCCTTCACGATCACCGGCAGCATCGGCGTCGTCGTCGGCAAGCCGGTCCTCGCCGAGCTCGACGAGCGACAGGGGCTCAACCCGGAGGCGGTCGGGCGGGAGGCGGCCCTCTTCGCCAGCCCGCACCGGCCCTTCTCCCCGGCGCAGCGGGAGTGGGCCGAGAAGATGATGGGGGAGGTGTACGACCGCTTCGTCGCGCGCGTCGCCGCCGGGCGCTCGCTCACGCCGGAGCGGGTGGACGAGCTCGGGCGCGGGCGGATCTGGAGCGGGCGCGACGCCCTCGACCACGGCCTGGTCGACTCCCTCGGCGGGCTCCGGGAGGGCGTGGACGTCGCCCGGCGGCTCGCCGGGCTGCCCGAGGACGCCCCCGTGCGCACCGTCTCCGCCGGCGTGACGCTGCCCGGGATGCCGACCTTCGGCAGGGGCGCGGCCGGCGCGCTGGAGAGCCTGTGGCCCTTCGGCACCGAACGGGTGCTCACCTGGTTCGACCGCTCGGTCACCATCCGCTGAGGCGTTGACACCGCCGGGCACGCGGGACGATCCTCGGTCCATGCCCGAGGCGTCGTCGATCCGGTCGTTCGTCGCCGGCGTGCTCGTGGCGAACAGCGCCCCGCACCTGGCCAGCGCCGTCGCCGGCCGCCGTCACCTCACCCCGCTGGCCGGACGCCGGTCCTCACCGGGCGTGAACGCCGTCTGGGGCGTGGTGAACCTCGTCGCGGGCCTCGCGATCCTGCGGCGAGCGGCCGGGGCGCCACCGGCGTCGGGTCGATGGGACGACCGGCTGCACGGCTTCGAGCTCGGGGCAGCCGGGTTCGCGGCCTGGATGGCGGGCTCGGAGCTGGTGCTGCGCACGAATGTCGAAACGGGCGGCCCTCGTTCGTGTAGGGGGTGAGCGCGCCGGCACCGGGCCGGCGCCCGAGAGGACGGACGTGTCATGAGCCACTACCTGCTGAGCATCTACCAGCCCTACGGCGAGACCCTGGACGAGTTCCCGGACGCGGACGTCCTCGAGCCGGTCATGCGCCGGGTCGAGGAGCTCAGGGAGGACATGCGTCGCCAGGAGGTGGCGGTCTTCGAGGGCGGTCTGCACGCCCCGACCACCGCCACCGTCGTCCGTGCCGAGGACGGACGGGTCGTCACCACCGACGGCCCCTTCGCCGAGGCCAAGGAGCACCTGGGCGGGATCACGGTCCTCGACGTCCCCGACCTCGACGCCGCGCTCCACTGGGCGGGCCGCCTCGCCACCGCGGTGGCGCCCCTGGCGATCGAGGTGCGGCCCTTCCAGGACGCCTGATGACGACGGCGGGGCCGCCGCACGCCGGTCCGGCCGACCGGTCGGGAACGACCGTGGGTGAGCGTGCGGCGAGCGTCGCGGCCGTCTTCCGGGCGGAGTACGGGCGCGTCGTGGCCGTGCTGGTCCGCGACCTCGGCGACATCGAGCTCGCCGAGGACGCAGCCCAGGAGGCCTTCCTCGCCGCCGTCGACCGATGGCCGGCGGCCGGGGTCCCGCCGAGCCCGGCCGGCTGGCTCATCACCACCGCGCGCCGCAGGGCGATCGACCGGCTGCGCCGGGAGGCGCGGCGGCCCGAGCGCCACGCCCAGGCCGCGCTGCTGCACGGCCCCGTGGACCCCGAGGAGGACGTGGGTCCGGTGGCGGACGAACGGCTGCGCCTCGTCTTCACCTGCTGCCACCCGGCACTGGCCCCCGAGGCCCGGATCGCGCTCACCCTCAAGCTGCTCGGCGGGCTCAGCACCGCCGAGATCGCCCGCGCCTTCCTCGTGCGCGAGACCACGATGGCCCAGCGGCTCGTCCGCGCGAAGCGCAAGATCCGCGACGCCAAGATCCCCTACCGGGTGCCCGACGCCGCCGAGCTGCCCGAGCGGCTGCGCTCCGTGCTCGCCGTCGTCTACCTCGTGTTCAACGAGGGGTACGCGGCGAGCTCGGGGGAGTCGCTCGTCCGGGGCGAGCTGTCCACCGAGGCGATCCGGCTCGGGCGGCTGCTCGTCGAGCTCATGCCGGACGAGCCCGAGGCCCGGGGGCTGCTGGCCCTCATGCTGCTCACCGAGGCCCGCCGGCCCGCCCGCACCGCGGACGACGGCACGCTCGTCCCCCTGCCGGAGCAGGACCGCAGCCGCTGGGACCGGCGGCTGGTCGCCGAGGGACAGGACCTGGTCCGCCGGAGCCTGCGGTCCGCACGGCCGGGCCCGTACGGGCTGCAGGCCGCCGTCGCTGCGGTGCACACCGGCGCCACCAGCGCCGCCGACACCGACTGGCGTGCGGTCCTCGCGCTGTACGACCGGCTCCTCGCGCTCAGCCCCACGCCGGTGGTGGCGCTCAACAGGGCGGTGGCGCTCGCCGAGGTGGAGGGCCCGGCGGCCGCGCTCGACGTCGTCGACGCGCTGGACCTGGAGAGCTACCACCCGTACCACGCCGTGCGCGCCGATCTCCTGCGGCGGCTGGACCGCCCGGAGGAGGCGGCGGCCGCGTACCGTGCGGCCGCGGAGCGCACGGACAACGCCGCCGAACGCGAGTTCCTCCGGGGGAGGGCGGCCGCCGTGCACCGGACCGGTCGGCCGCCGTCACGGGGGGAGCCGTGACGGCGGGTGGCGGGGCCGGCGTCAGCGTGTGACGGGCGGGGCGACGGTCCTCGACCTGTCCGCGGCGGCGCGGCACGGGAGGCCGGGCCGGTCGGTGAGCGACCGGACGTGCCGTCAGCGCCGCCGACCGCGGCCCGGACGGGAGGGGCCGCGACGGCGGGGAGCGCGCGGCTGCTGGGCGGCCCGCCGCGGCGGGGTCTGCTTGCCGTGACCGCCGCCCGGCCGCGCCCCGTCGCCGATCGTGGGCTGGCGCGAGCTGCGCTCGGTGCGGCCGCGGACGATCCCGATGAAGGTCTCCACCCGGGGGTCGTCGTCCTCGACCCGCCAGGCCAGCCCCACGCTCGACGGTGCCACCCCGGTCACCGTCGCGTACCGCACGTCCTTGCGCTGGTGGAGCCGCGCGAGCGACATCGGCACGACGACGATCCCGGCCCCGCTCGCCGCCACCTCGATCGCCTGCGGGATGCTCATCGGCGGCGGCTCCACCCGGGTGCCGTCGCGCACCTCCTCCGCGACGGCGGCCCACTCGGGGCACTGCGTGCTCGGCTGGAGGAGATGCTCCCCGGCAAGGTCGGCGACGTCGAGCTCGTCGAAGGCGGAGACGGGGTGCTCCCTGGCCGCGACCACCACGGGCTGCTCCTCGTACAGCGGGATGACGTGCAGGCCCTCGCGGTCCACGGGGAGGCGCACGAAGCACATGTCCAGCGCGCCGTCGAGGAGGAGGGTGCGCTGCTCGGCCACCTCGACCATCCGCGCCTCGAGCGGCAGCTCGGGGAGCCGCTGCTCCCAGCGGCGCAGCCACTTGCCCGGGCTGACGCCGGGCACGTAGCCGACGCGGAACGGCTCGGCCATGAGGCCTCCTCGGGTGGGGAGCGGGGCGCTGCCGAGACTATCGGGCGGCTACGCTGCGGGGATGGCCAAGCCCCAGATGCTCAAGCCCTTGACCGCCGCGCGGAAGTTGGGGGTGCTGCTCTCCGCGACCCCGGAGGAGTTCCAGGGGCGCGACATCTCCCGCGAGGAGCTGGGCGAGCTGCAGGCCTCCCCGCCGGAGTGGCTGCGCGACCTGCGCCGCAACGGCCCTCACCCGCGCCAGGAGGTCGCCCGGCGGCTCGGCGTCTCGACGTCGGGGCTGGCCCGGGCCGGGGTGACCGAGCCGCTGACCACCGAGCAGATCAAGCAGCTCCTCGACGAGAGCCCCACGTGGCTGGTGACCGAGCGGGAGACCCAGGCGAAGGTCCGCGAGGAGGAGAAGCGCCTGCGCGAGCGGCGCGCCGGCGGACGCTGACCGCCGCCCGGCGGCTCCGCCGCGCCGCCGCGCCGCGGCCTCCCGGGACAGCGTGAAGGGTCCGTCAGCGATCGACTGACATGTCGTTCACGCTCCGGGCGGGGGAGAGCCCCGCGAGGCGAAATGGCGTGAGCCGGACCGAGGAACCGGGCTACGTTCGACGGGTGGACCTGCGTACGCTGCTGCCCCGATCGACCGACACCGTCACGCTCCGAGCGCTCGAGCACCGCGACGCCGCCGCCTACGCCGCGGGCACGGCGGACCCGCAGGTGCGGCGCTTCGCCCACCTGCCCGAGCCGTCCTACACCCCGGAGCGGGTCAGGGAGCTCATCGACACCGTGATCGACGACGGCCTCAGGTCCGGGACGCTCGGCGTGCTCGCCGTCGCCGCCGCCGTCGACGACGGGTTCCTCGGCAGCCTGGTCGTCTACGACGTCACGCCGAGCTCCGCGGAGGTCGGCTTCTGGCTCGCTCCCGAGGGCCGCGGACGCGGCGCCGCAGCGGCGAGCCTGCGGCTCGCGAGGAGCATGGCCGGGGACGCCGGCCTGACCAGGCTGCGGGCGCGCACGATGGTGGACAACGTCGCTTCCGTGCGGGTGCTGGAGGCGGCGGGCTTCCGGCCGCAGGGAGCCCCGGTGTCCGACACGACGCCGTCGGGCCGCACGGCCCTGGTCCAGGAGTTCGCCGTCGGCGTGTAGGTCTCAGGCGTCCCAGCGGAAGGCGCGGGTGGCGAGCACGCTGCCCACCGCGGCCCAGGCGGCCAGCACGCCCATCGCGGCGAGGTCCACCGTGCCGTCGGTGGCCAGCGTGCGCAGCGCCTCGCCGAGGGCGCCGGGCGGCAGGTAGGCCAGGACGGCGTCCAGCGGCGCGGGCAGCATCTCCAGCGGCAGGACCAGGCCACCGCCGAGCACCATGAGGACGAAGAGCAGGTTGGCGATCGCGAGCACCGCCTCGGGCCGCAGCGTGCCACCCACGAGCATGGCGAAGGCGACGAACACCGCCATCCCGAGCACCATGAGGACGACCGCCGCCAGCAGCTGGGCCACGCCCACGCCGTCGGGCCGCCACCCCAGCCCGAGCGCGATCGCGCCGAGCACCACGGTCTGGACCACGAGCACGAGCAGGACGGCGCCGAACTTGCCGGCCAGCAGGCCGCGCGGACCCAGCGGAGTGGTCGCCAGCATGCGCAGGACGCCCCAGCGGCGGTCGAAGGCCACCGCGATCGCCTGGGAGGTGAAGGAGGAGGCCACGGCCATGGCCAGCGCGCTGCCCAGCGCCGCGTGGCTGCGCGGCTCGGGCAGCGGCGCGAGGTCCGTGACGGTGAGGGCGACCAGTGCGACGGCGGGCAGCAGCATGGTGAGCAGCAGCTGCTCGCCGTTGCGCAGCACGGCACGGGTCTCGAACCGGGTCTGTGCCCAGACCCGGCGCATCGTCGCGCTCATGCGGCCTCGACCCGCAGCTCGCGTCCTGTGAGGGCGAGGAAGGCATCCTCCAGGGTGGGCCGGGTGAGCGCGATCTCCGCGTCGCCGTGACCGGCGGTGGCCAGCGCCCCCGCGACGACGGCGAGGTCGGCGGCGTCGAGC
>Ga0209487_1004597_pt1 | contig 10527 bp, 12 predicted proteins | sample Poulit2012_FD_187524 | JGI IMG/M metagenome (GOLD analysis project Ga0209487, IMG submission 187524) | Agricultural soil microbial communities from Georgia to study Nitrogen management - Poultry litter 2012 (SPAdes) (version 2) | ecosystem: Environmental > Terrestrial > Soil > Agricultural land... | reverse complement strand
CAGGTCGTCGTCATGCTCGCCTACTGCGCCGTGTGCTACCCGCTGGCGGCCAAGCTGTTCCGCTGGTCCTGACGGCGACGCCCGTGGGGTCTCAGGGGTCGTCCTTCCGAGGAGGGCGGAAGGACGGCCCGCGACGCCTCGCGGGCGCCGTTGTGATGAACGTGACCAAGACCGCAGCACCGGCAGCGACCGGTGCACTTGGGCAGGTGTCCGCACGTCTGGCAGAATGACCCGCTGTACTCGGACCGCCAGGCCCCTCTCACCGGGCGGACCCGTGTCCAGGACCACGCGCGGGCGTCGTGACCCACCGGAGAACGCGCACGGTCCATCCCACACGAACCAGGAGTAACCACCACAGTGGCAGTCAAGATCCGTCTCAAGCGCATGGGCAAGATCCGCGCGCCGTACTACCGCGTCGTCGTCATGGACGGCCGTAAGAAGCGCGATGGCCGGGCGATCGAGGAGATCGGCAAGTACCACCCGACCGAAGAGCCCTCGCTGATCGACATCGACTCCGAGCGGGCGCAGTACTGGCTCTCGGTGGGCGCCCAGCCCACCGAACAGGTCGCCGCGCTGCTCAAGGTGACCGGCGACTGGCAGAAGCACAAGGGCCTGCCGGGCGCCGAGGGCACCCTGCGCACCAAGGAGGGCTCTGCCGAGGCCGAGGCCGAGGCCGCCAAGGCGGCGGTCCAGGCCGCCGAGGACGAGGCCGAGAAGCGCAAGGCCAAGGCCGCCGAGGCGGAGTCCGCCGCGAAGGCGGAGGCGCCGGCCGAGGAGGCCGCTGCCGAGGCCGAGCCGGCTGCCGAGGAGAGCGCCGACGAGACCAATGCTGGCTGACGCCCTCGAACACCTGGTGCGCGGCGTCGTCGACAACCCCGACGACGTCACCGTCACCTCCCGTTCCCTGCGTCGCGGCGAGCTGCTCGAGGTCCGGGTCAACCCCGAGGACCTCGGCCGCGTGATCGGCCGGCAGGGGCGCACGGCCCGCGCGCTGCGCACCGTGATCTCCGCCCTGTCCACCCGCGGCCCGGTCCGCGTCGACGTCGTCGACACCGACCGCCGCTGAGGACCACCCGCGAGCCCTGGTTCACCACCGGTGAGCCAGGGCTCGCGTCGTCCGAAGGAGAGGTAGAGATGGAGCTGGTCGTCGCGCGCATCGGCGCACCCCACGGCCTGCAGGGGATGGCACGCCTCGAGGTCCGCACCGACGACCCCGCCGCCCGGCTCGCTCCCGGCACGGTGCTCACCACCGACCCAGCCGAGCGCGGCCCGCTCACCGTGGCCGCCAGCACCCGGCGCGGGGAGTCGTGGTACGCCCGGTTCGCTGAGGCGCCGGACCGCACGGCGGTGGAACAGCTGCGCGGCACCCTGCTGCTCGTGACCGTCACCGACGAGGAGGAACCGGACGCCTGGTACCCCCACCAGCTGGTCGGCCTGCCGGTCGAGCACGTCGATGGGCGCGCCCTCGGCACCGTCGCTGGGGTCGAGCACCTGCCCGCCCAGGACGCCCTCGTGGTCGCCGAGCCGGGCGGGCAACGCACCCTGGTGCCGTTGGTCGCCCAGATCGTGCCGGTGGTCGACATCGCGGCCGGCCGGGTGGTCCTGGACCCACCGCGCGGCCTGCTGGCCGCCGACCCGCTGGACGACGAGGCCTGATGCGCGTCGACGTCCTCACGATCTTCCCGGACTACCTCAGCCCGCTGGAGCTGTCGCTCGTGGGCAAGGCTCGGCAGTCCGGGCTGCTGGACCTGCGCGTGCACGACCTGCGCGAGTGGACCACCGACCGGCACCGCACCGTCGATGACACCCCGTTCGGTGGGGGAGCGGGCATGGTGATGCGCCCCGACGTGTGGGGCACCGCGCTCGATGCGGTCCTGGACGGCGCAGGCCCGGCTGACGACGTCGTCCTCCTGGTCCCCACCCCGGCTGGTGAGGTGTTCACCCAGCGCACCGCCGAGGAGCTGGCCGGAGCCGGCCGGATCGTCATCGCCTGCGGCCGCTACGAGGGCATCGACGCGCGGGTCACCGAGCACTACGCCCAGCGGCCCGGCACCACCGTGCGCGAGGTCTCCATCGGGGACTACGTGCTCAACGGCGGGGAGGTCGCCGCCCTGGTCGTGGTCGAGGCGGTCGCCCGGTTGCTGCCCGGCGTGGTCGGCAACCCCGAGTCCCTCGTGGAGGAGTCCCACGGGGCAGCCGGCCTGCTGGAGTACCCGAACTACACCAAGCCGGCCCAGTGGCGCGGGCACGAGGTTCCCGAGGTGCTCACCTCCGGCCACCACGCCAACATCGTGCGCTGGCGTCGCGACCAGGCCCTGCGGCGCACCGCCGAGCGGCGGCCCGAGCTGATCGAACGGCTGCCGGCGGACTCCCTGGACCGCGCCGACCGCACGCTCCTGGCCGAGCTTGGCTGGTACGTGGACGCGAACGGCCCACGCCCGGCCGAGATCCGTACGGCCGAGCCGCACGACGCCGCAGCACTGGCCGAGTTGGCCGGCCTCACCTTCCCGCTGGCCTGCCCACCGACCCTGCCGGCCGATGCGATCGCCGAGTTCGTCGCCACCCAGCTGGACGAGGCCAGCTTCCGTCGGTACCTGGCCGACCCGCAGCGCATCATCGACGTCGCCACCGACCGGCGCACGGGCGAGCTGCTCGGCTACACGATGGTGGTCCTCAACTCCCCACCACCCACCGACCCGAGCGCTGCCGGCGCCGCCGAGCTGAGCAAGTGCTACGTGCGCCCCGAGCTGCACGGCGGCGGGATCGCAGGGCGGCTCGTCGCCCGCAGCCGGGACGCGGTGGCCCGCACCGGTGCCCAGCAGCTGTGGCTGGGCACCAACGTCGCCAACCGGCGGGCGCGCCGCTTCTACGAGAGGTGCGGGTTCGCCGTCGTCGGCAAGCGACGCTTCGAGGTGGGCGGGCTGCCGCAGGACGACGTGGTGATGAGCACACCGGTTACCACCAGCTGAGCTGCTGTGGCAGGATGGACCGGTCGCGCGCCCGCGACACCGCCTCTGCCACGGGGGAGCGGTACCCGGATGGGCGCGCCCACTCACGATGACCCGGCAGCGCTCGCTGCCATGACAGCGCCGGTGACCTGTGGCACCAGCGGGAAGGCATGACATGCAGACTCTCGACCACGTCGACGCAGCCTCGCTGCGCGACGACATCCCCGACTTCCGCCCCGGCGACACCCTCAAGGTGCACGTGAAGGTCGTCGAGGGCAACCGCACCCGTATCCAGGTCTTCCAGGGCTACGTGATGGCCCGCTCGGGAGCCGGCGTGCGCGAGACCTTCATCATCCGCAAGGTGAGCTTCGGCGTCGGCGTCGAGCGCACCTTCCCGCTGCACTCGCCCTCGATCGACCAGATCGAGGTCGTCTCCCGCGGTGCGGTCCGGCGCGCCAAGCTCTACTACATGCGCGGCCTGCAGGGGAAGAAGGCCAAGATCCGCGAGAAGCGCTGATCGGTCGCCCCACCCCGTACCATCACTTCTGCCCGGTTCCTTCGAGCCGGGCAGAAGTCATCTCCAAAGGAGCAGCGACCGGCCGTGACCAGCGACGAGGACCAGGCACGGTCGACCCGTTCGCGGCGGGACGGGCGGGACGCCCCCCGCCGGGCCCGCAAGGGCGGCTGGCTGCGTGAGACGGCGATCGTCGTCGTCAGCGCGCTCGTGCTGTCGATCCTCATCAAGACCTTCCTCGCCCAGGCCTTCTACATCCCCTCCGGGTCGATGGAGGACACCCTGGCGGTGGGGGACCGGGTGCTGGTGAGCAAGCTGACCCCCGCGCCCTTGGACGTCAACCGCGGTGACCTCGTCGTGTTCGTCGACCCCGGCGGCTGGCTGGAGCCCTCACCCGACAACCGCAGCTCTCTGCGGCGCGGGGTGGAGGAGGTGCTCACCTTCGTGGGCCTGCTGCCCCAGAACGCCGGCGAGCACCTCATCAAGCGGGTGATCGGGCTGGGCGGGGACACCGTGGAGTGCTGCGACGCCGAGGGGCGCCTGATGGTCAACGGGGTGAGCATCGAGGAGCCGTATCTCAAGCCCGGCGTGACGCCCAGCGACGTCGAGTTCGCCGTCACGGTACCTGCCGACCACGCGTGGCTGATGGGCGACAACCGCTCCAACTCCCAGGACTCCCGCTCCCACGGCGGCTCACCCGGGGGCGGGGCGGTGCCGATGAGCAACGTCGTAGGCAACGCCTTCCTCGTGATGTGGCCGGTCGAGCACTGGACCCTCCTGCGCAACCCCGGGGAAACCTTCGCCGAGGTTCCCGAGCCCTGACCCGGCCCGTCCCACGGGACACACCCGGCAGCGGTGGGCCGACCCTGGCCCCGACGGTGCCTACGATGGCCCCGTGTCATCCACCGGTCGCCCGCCCACCCGGCAGCTCGAGAAGGAGCTGCTGGCCTCCGGCCACCGCCTGGTCGCCGGGATGGACGAGGTCGGCCGCGGCGCCCTCGCCGGGCCGGTCAGCGTGGGCGTGTGCGTCGTGGACGAGACCACCGGGCGCCTGCCGCGCGGGCTGCGGGACTCCAAGCTGCTCGCCCCGGCCGCCCGCGAGGCGCTGTGCGAGCCGATCCGCCGCTGGTCGGTGGCCAGCGCCGTGGGCCACGCGGCACCAGAGGAGATCGACTCGCTGGGCATCATCGCCGCCCTGCGCCTCGCCGGCACCCGCGCCCTGGCCACCCTGGCCGCGCAGGGCGTGGTGCCCGACATCATCGTCCTCGACGGCGTGCACGACTGGCTCACCCCGCCCGAGGACCTGTTCGCCGGGCTGGCGGAGCCGCTCGCGGTGCCGACCCCACCGGTGCGCACCCAGGTCAAGGGTGACCTGCGCTGCGCCGTCATCGCTGGTGCCAGCGTGCTGGCCAAGTGCGAGCGCGACGCGATGATGACCGAGCTGGCCACCAACCACCCGGAGTACGGGTGGGAGGCGAACAAGGGCTACTCCGCCCCCGACCACCTCACCGCGCTGCGCGAGCTCGGCCCCAGCCCGCGGCACCGCCGGTCCTGGAAGCTGCCCGGCGTCGGTGTCGGCGCGCCGGATGTGCCCGAGACCACGCCCGCCCCGGCACCACTCGAGGCAGCGCTGAGCGTCGGTCCCGGGGCATGATGGACTGGTGAGTGCTGAGGACCTGGAGAACTACGAAGCCGATCTCGAGCTCGACCTGTACCGCGAGTACCGGGACGTCGTGGGTCTGTTCTCCTACGTGGTGGAGACCGAGCGGCGCTTCTACCTCGCCAACGAGGTCGACCTGCAGGTGCGCTCGGCCGGCGGCGAGGTGTTCTTCGAGCTCACCCTCGGGGACGCGTGGGTGTGGGACGTCTACCGCTCGGCCCGCTTCGTGCGCTCGGTGCGCGTCGTGACCTTCAAGGACGTCAACGTCGAAGAACTGCCCAAGGCCGAGCTCAACCTCTGAGCGACTGCCGCGCGCAGGTCCAGGCTGCGGGGGCGGCGGGGCGCCGTCATGGCCTGCGGGGGCCTCTGCGGCGCGCCGACGGGGTGAGGCCACCTGTACGCCGCCGGCCGGCGCCGTCCCGGCAGAAGGTCACAGGTCACCGTCGCGGGTCGGCTGTCCCCAAGTGCGCCACTGCCGCCGGCCCGCCGTGACCCACTCCGGCGACTCTGGTCGCGGAGGTGGTGCTGGTGGCCGCGAAGGACGTGCTCGGCGAGATGGGCGAACAGCTCGCCGCCGAGCTGCTGCAGGAGCAGGGGCTGGAGGTCCTCGCGCGTAACTGGCGCTGCCGCGAGGGCGAGCTCGACATCGTCGCCCGCGACTCGCAGGCCGACGCGATCGTGTTCGTCGAGGTCAAGACGCGCAGCAGTGACCGCTTCGGCCATCCCGCCGAGGCGATCACGCACACCAAGCTGCACCGGTTACGCGTGCTGGCCGCCCGCTGGCTGGCCGAGCACGACGTGCGCGCCGCCGCGGTGCGGATCGACGTCGTGGCCATCGTCCGCCGCGCCGGGCAGGCCCCCAGCATCGAACACCTGCGGGCGGTGGGTTGAGTGGGGCTGGCGCGCACCTTCTCGGTGGCCCTGGTCGGGGTGGAGGGCCACCTCGTCCAGGTGGAGGCGCACGCGGCCAGTGGCCTGCCGGCCTTCATCCTCGTGGGACTGCCGGACGCCTCGCTGTCGGAGGCAAAGGAGCGGGTGCGCGCCGCGGCCACCTCGGCCGGCCTGCCCTGGGCGGCGCACCGGCGCACCGTCAACTTGTCCCCGGCGTCCCTGCCCAAGGCCGGGTCGGGATTCGACCTCGCGATCGCCGTCGCCTGTCTCGTGGCCGACGGGCTGCCCGGTGCCGCCCGGGCCGCGGGCACCGTGCACCTGGGGGAGTTGGGCCTGGACGGGCGGGTGCACCCGGTGCGCGGCATCCTGCCGGCAGTGGCAGCTGCCGTGGCGGCGGGGCGGCCGGACGTCGTGGTCCCCGCCGCCAACCTCGCCGAGGCCGAGCTGGTCCCCGGGGTCCGCGCCCACGGAGTCCACCACCTGGCCCAGCTCGCCCGCACCTACGGGGCGGACGTGGTGCCGCCCCAGCCCGACGACGTCGCCCCCGCCGCAGCCCCCGAGCCGGCGCCGGTGCCGGACCTGGCCGACGTCATCGGCCAGGGCGATGCCCGCTTCGCCCTCGAGGTGGCTGCCGCCGGCGGCCACCACCTGTTCATGGTCGGGCCGCCGGGCGCCGGCAAGACGATGCTCGCTGCCCGCCTGCCCGGCCTGCTGCCGGACCTGTCGGACGCCGAGGCACTCGAGGTGACCGCCATCCACTCGGTGGCCGGCACCTTCGACCCCGCCGCCGGGCTGCTCGACCGCCCGCCCTTCGAGGACCCGCACCACACCGCCACCTCGGCGGCGATCGTCGGCGGCGGGTCCGGCATCCCCCGTCCCGGAGCTGCCTCCCGCGCGCACCGGGGCGTGTTGCTGCTGGACGAGGCACCAGAGTTCGCCCGGGTGGTGCTGGACGCCCTGCGCCAGCCGTTGGAGAGCGGGGAGCTCGTCGTACACCGGGCCCGGGCCGCCGCCCGCTACCCGGCACGCTTCCAGCTGGTGCTGGCCGCCAACCCGTGTCCGTGCGGGCGGGCCACCGGACAGGGCCTCACCTGCACCTGCACCCCGCTGCAGCGACGCAGGTACCTCGCGCGGCTGTCCGGCCCGCTGCTGGACCGGGTCGACATCCAGGTCGACGTCCCGGCGGTGTCCCGGGCCGCCACGATGCTGGACGGGACCGGTGAACCCAGTGCCCGGGTGGCCCAGCGAGTGGCCGCCGCCCGCGCGGTCCAGCGAGAACGGCTGGCGGGTACCCCGTGGCGCACCAACGCCGAGGTGCCCGGCCCGTGGCTCCGCGCTCCCGGGCGCGGCCTGGAGCCAGCCGCACGCACCCTCCTGGAGCGGTCGCTGGACAGCGGCCGGCTCAGCCTGCGGGGGATGGACCGGGTGCTCAAGCTCGCGTGGACGGTCGCCGACCTGACCGGCCGCAGCGCCCCCGGACTCACCGAGATCGGCACGGCGATGAGCCTGCGAACCCGAGGCAGGGACCATGCGTGACCTTCCGTTCGACACCGCCGACCCGCGCCTGGCCGCAGCGGCCTGGACCCGCATCGCCGAGCCAGGGGACGCCGCCGCCGGGCTGGTCCGTGCGGCGATGGGGCCGGGAGAGGCACTCGGCTGGCTCACCCGGGCCGCTCGCTCCGGTCCCGCGGACGCCCACCGGCCGCCGCCGCAGGTCCAGCAGCAGGCGCCCTGGCTCGATGCCCGGAAGTGGGGCGCGTGCGTCGGCCGCTGGCTGCCGCGGCTGGAGCGGCTCGACATCCGCCGCGAGCTCGGTGTGCTGCACGAGCTCGGTGGCCGCCTGGTCATTCCCGAGGACGACGAGTGGCCCGGTGCCCTGGACGACCTCGGCACCCGCGTCCCGGCCGCGCTGTGGGTACGTGGCGGCGCGCGGCTGGACAGCGTCGAGCGCACGGTCGCGGTGGTGGGGATGCGGGCCAGCACCAGCTACGGGGAGCAGGTGGCCGCACATCTGGCGATCGACCTGGCCGAGCACGGCGTGGCCGTGGTCTCCGGCGGCGCCTACGGCATCGACGCCGCTGCCCACCGCGGCGCCCTCAGCGCCGACGGCACCACCTGGGCGGTCCTTGCCGGCGGCGTCGACCGGCTCTACCCGGTGGGCAACACCGCGCTGCTGGAGGCGGTCGAGGCAACCGGCGTCGTGCTGTCGGAGGCACCGCCCGGTTCGGTCCCCAGTCGGTACCGGTTCCTCGAGCGCAACCGGCTCATCGCAGCGCTGGGTGCGGTGTGCGTCGTGGTCGAGGCCGCGTGGCGCTCGGGGGCGCTGAGCACCGCCCGCCACGCCGCCGAGCTGCTGCGGCCGGTGGGCGTCGTGCCGGGGGCGGTGACCTCGATGGCCTCGGTCGGCTGCCACCGGCTACTGCGTGAGACCGATGCGGTGTGCGTGACCGGAGCTGAGGACGTCCTCGAGCTGCTGGCGCCGGCCGGCCAGCACCTGACCAGCGACCACGCCGTCCAACCGGGGCTGCTCGACGATCTCGACCCGTTCGCCGCGCGGTTGCTCGACGCGATGCCCGCCCGCGGTGCTGCCGGGCCGGAGAGCATCGCCCGGGCCGGTGGGCTGAGCCTGGTCGAGGTGCGGTCCGGCCTGGGCCGCCTGGAGCTCGCCGGCCGCGTCGAGCGCCACGGCAGCGGGTGGCGCCGCGCCGACGCCGCCGGCCGCTGACCAACCGCCCTAGCGGCCACCTGGCAACGCCGGTAGCGTCGAGGAGACGAAGACGTCAACGTGCCGGCGGTGTCCGCGCACCAGCGCCCCGTCGGCCAACTCTGGAGGAGTCATGGCAGGGAACAGGGCAGTTGCCTACAAGGAGCCCGGCAAGGTCGAGGTCATCGACACCGACTACCCGACCTTCGAGCTCAAGGACGGTCCGGGGGTCAACCCGGCGAACGTCGGCCGTCAGGTCAAGCACGGCGTCATCCTCAAGACCGTGGCCACGAACATCTGTGGCTCGGACCAGCACATGGTGCGCGGACGTACCACCGCGCCGGCCGACCTCGTCCTCGGCCACGAGATCACCGGTGAGGTGGTCGAAGTCGGGCCAGACGTGGAGTTCGTCAAGAAGGGCGACCTGATCTCGGTGCCCTTCAACATCTCGTGCGGCCGCTGCGTCAACTGCAAGCGGCGCCGCACCCACATCTGCCTCAACGTCAACCCCGACCAACCGGGCAGCGCCTACGGCTACGTCGACATGGGCGGCTGGGTCGGCGGGCAGGCCGAGTACGTCCTGGTGCCGTACGCGGACTGGAACGCCCTGGTCTTCCCGGACAAGGACCAGGCGATGGAGAAGATCCTCGACCTGGCGATGCTCTCCGACATCCTGCCCACCGGCTACCACGGCGCGGTGAGCGCCAACGTGAGCACGGGCTCGACAGTCTACGTCGCCGGCGCCGGGCCGGTGGGCCTGGCCGCCGCGGCCGCCGCTCAGCTGCTGGGGGCCGCGGTCGTCGTCGTCGGCGACTTCAACACCCAGCGGCTGGAGCAGGCGCGCAGCTTCGGCTGCGAGACCATCGACCTCAACAAGGGCGAGCCGCACGAGCAGATCGAGGACCTGCTCAAGGTCCCCGAGGTGGACGCCGCGATCGACGCGGTCGGCTTCGAGGCAATGGGCCACGAGGGCAAGGAGGCACCGGCCACCGTGCTCAACAGCGTGATGCGCCTCGCCTCGGCGGGAGCCTCGGTCGGCATCCCGGGCCTGTACGTCACCGGCGACCCGGGCGGCGTGGACGAGGCTGCCCAGCGCGGCGCGCTGTCGATGGAGTTCGGTACCGGCTGGGCCAAGGCACTGTCCTTCGTCACCGGGCAGACACCGGTGATGAAGTACCACCGCGGCCTCATGCAGGCGATCCTCCACGAGCGGATCCACATCGCCAAGGCGGTCAACGCCAAGGTCATCGGGCTCGAGGACGCACCACGCGGCTACGAGGAGTTCGACAAGGGCGCGGCGACGAAGTACGTCATCGACGCCCACGGCTCCCTGAACTGAGGCCCCGGCGCCCGGAGCGTTCCGATGCCGTGCCCCCGGCGTGGGTCCGCCACCGGCGGCCGCGCAGGGGGCACGGTAGGAGCGTGCACGACGTGGAGGAGCTGCTGGACGCCTTCGGGCGCCACCTCGCGCTGCAGCGTGGGCTCTCGGAGCACACCGTGCGCGGCTACCTCTCCGACGTCCGTTCCCTGCTGGCCACCCTCGACGGCGCATCGCCCGCCACCGGCGACCCCGCCTCCGCGGAGCGAGGGGCAGGGGATCCTCCGAGGTCCGGTTCCAGCGGTGCGTCAGGTCCCGGCGTCCAGCCGGACCCCTCTACGGTCGACCTCACGAGCCTGGACCTCACTGCACTGCGGGCCTGGCTGGCCAACCAGTCGCGGCAGGGGCTGGCGCGCTCCACCGTCGCACGCCGCTCGGCGGCGGCGCGCACGTTCAGTACCTGGGCGCACCGGCAGGGGCACCTGGATGAGG
>Ga0209487_1004596_pt1 | contig 10529 bp, 8 predicted proteins | sample Poulit2012_FD_187524 | JGI IMG/M metagenome (GOLD analysis project Ga0209487, IMG submission 187524) | Agricultural soil microbial communities from Georgia to study Nitrogen management - Poultry litter 2012 (SPAdes) (version 2) | ecosystem: Environmental > Terrestrial > Soil > Agricultural land... | reverse complement strand
TGGAGGAGGTCAGCATTGTCGCCCTGGCCGATGGCGGCGCTGAGTTCAGTTTAATGGTGCCCGAGCCGAAAGATGTGGTGCACGTTTTTGCACGGCGCAACGGCGCTCAGGATTTTGCCCAAACTGACATCCAAAACAATCCGGAATCGGTCGTGGACAATGGCGACGGCACCTTTACCTATCGCGTGGCTCGAAGCGGCGTCTATTTCGATGGGGATGTGATTGAAGCACGCTTCTATACCTTTTCCGCAAACAGCGGTCAGGTTTTTTATCCCGGCCCGGGCGATAGCGCGTGGGAGAGCTTGAATTACGACGGGAACAACACCTCTGACCCCGGTGATCCCGGTGGCCCAGGTGACCCCGGCGATCCGGGCGATCCGGGCGAACCCGGTGGTCCATCGGATGATTATTCGGTTGGTCCTTATGTTCCCGACTACGATCCCAACTACACGCCTCAGCCGATTGGCGGTGTCATGCCGCTGTTTCACCAAGGCACGCCGCTGGAAGCGGTCATTACTTATGAGACCGAGGATGCACTGATTACCCGCATCTCCGACCGCGGCCGGGATCGCCATGCCAAAGAAGATCATTTCCAGGCGTACGATCACTACTTGAGCTTTTACTGGGAGGATCGCACGGCGGCGATTGAAATCGTCGATAAAGTGGCCAAGGGCGGCAGCACCATTCGCATGAATGTCCGTACGGAGTTTCGATTGAATGATACCGAGGCGGAGAACCGCTGGTTCTACAGAGGCGTCGGCACAGTCGCGGAGTACTGTGACAACGGCACCATGGAAGTGATCGACGATCTGAACTACTACAAAGAGCGCAGCCATAATTGCCGCGAAGGTCGTGCCATTCAGGTGGGCGACAAGCTGGAGTTCGAACTTAGCCAGTTTCTTGCTCCAAACGTACCGAATGGGCGGGCGGCCTACTATGGCACCACCTATTTGTACATTGTCGGTGAAGGGCTGGTGCCCTGGGATGTTGGCGGCAGCACGCCAGCGGGCGGTATTAAAGACTCGGTTAAAATTCCTGAATCGGCGTGGCTCGGCGGCAACACCACCATTCATGCCGATACGTCCAATGAGCCGCACAACCGTTTCATGCAAATGGCCACCAACATTGGCTATGAAAATGCTCAGCGATTTGTGGAAGGTCGGCGCATTTTGCACACCTCGTTCGTTGATGGTACCCATGACGAGCTGCCCTGGGAGAACCCGGTATTTACCGAGTTAGTCGGCACCTCCGGCCCCCGCTATATCAACGAGGCCTGCACCGATTGTCACGTGCGCAACGGCCGTGCCGTGCCCGCAGCTATTGGCGAGCACCTGGATCAGTGGGTGTTTCAGGTGGGCGATGCACACGGACACCCGCACCCGGACCTGGGTCGTGTTCTGCAGCGCGAGGCAAACAGCGGCGCCGCCAGTGAGGGTGGGGTTTACATCGCCTCCTGGACGAACGAAAGCAACGGCCTGCGCTCGCCCAACTATGAATTCACCGGTGTTACTCCCGACCGGTATTCGGCCCGTATCTCGCCACAGTTGGTGGGCATGGGACTGCTGGAAGCGATCCCCGAAGAAGCCATTCTCGCGTTGGAAGACCCGCACGACTCCAACGGTAATGGCATCTCCGGTCGGGCGCACCGCGTATTGGACCCCGAAACGGGTGAAACCCGTCTGGGACGTTTCGGCTGGAAGGCGGGCAAAATCAGCGTTAAGCACCAAATCGCCGCGGCGCTGAACACCGATATGGGGGTGACGACCTCCGTTCTGCCCCATCCAGACTGCGGCAGTGCTCAGCATGATTGCGGTCCGAGCGGCTCTAATCTTGGCGATGACTACCTGGACAAACTGGTCACGTACGTATCGCTGCTGGGTGTACCCCCTCAGCGGGACTATGACGATCCGGCCGTCCAGCGCGGTGAAACGCTGTTCGACAATATGGGTTGTGCCGGTTGCCACACGCCCAGCTTCCAAACCAGCGCGTTCCATCCGCTGGCAGAGCTGCGTGATCAGACCATTTACCCCTACACCGACCTGTTGCTGCACGATATGGGCCCAGGCCTTGCCGATAACCTAGGCGAGGGTGATGCCGGCGGCGCTGAGTGGCGTACGGCGCCCTTGTGGGGGTTGGGTCACACCGCCTGTGTGGTGGGTGGCATGAACGACGCCGGGCAAGGGAATAGGGTGTGTACGCCGCAGGAGGGCTACTTGCACGATGGCCGGGCACGGACCATAGAAGAGGCCATACTTTGGCACGGAGGCGAAGGGGAGGCTTCTAAACAGGCCTACCAGGCGCTCTCCGCTCAGCAAAAAGATGATGTGCTACGCTTTTTGCACTCTTTGTAAGTCGTTCTTAACCGAGCGCTAACCATAAAAAAACCGGGCATTAGTGCCCGGTTTTTTTATGGTGTTGGCAAAGCGTCAGTGCTGCGCTTTTCAGCGGGCTGCTCGTCCACGGTTTTGGGGGCGGCCTGGCTATGCTGTTTGCGATATTCCGATGGCGGCATGCCCGCCAGGCGTTTAAAAAACCGGTGGAATGCCGACTTACTGTTAAAGCCCGACTCCAGGAGGATATCCAAAATGGTCTTGTCCGCATGGGCCGGATCGGTCAGCAACTGCTTGGCCTCCTCAACCCGGTAGGAGTTGACGAATTCAAAGAAGTTGGTACCGAAATGCTTGTTGATGACCGAGGAGACATCTTTAACCGGGTAATCGATCATGCTGGAAAATTGCTCGATATTCAGGTTCGCGCGCAGGAACATCTTTTCTTCCTCCATCGCCTGCCGGACCCGCTCGATGGCCAAATCAGAGGGTACCGCCTCGGATGGGGCTCGGGTTTCTTCGGTGCGGGTGCTCAACAGCTGATGCGCGTACAGAAGGCTATAGGTGAACAGCGCATTGATCAGAATAAAGGTGAGGTAGTTATCCGCTATGCCCAGGTAATCGGCGGTTTCCTCAGAGGCGTACTTGGCAATGATATGCACCACCAGACTCCATGCCCAACTGATTAAAAAGCCCATGGTCAGGATATGTAGCCAGCGGGGCTCCGTGTTGGAAAAGTGCGAGTATTCGTCCTTAAGCTTGGCGAAATATCGCTGTACCAGAATCACCGCTGCTAGAGCATAAATCAGCGGCACCAGCTTGGCGGCATCCCACAAAAGGGCCACCTGGGCTTCTGGTGAGTTCTGCCCCATGGTCCATATATGACGCATGTCGTGGCCATCAATGCCGAACAGGGCCATTACCCCAACACTGACGATGCCCGGTGCCAGGTGCGCCAGATAAATCGGTTTGAGGGTGAACCGGGGCCGGGTGATGGCCGCGATATACAGAAATAAGGCGGGCCCTTTGAGCATCAGGGCAAAGATTAGAAGATACGGAATCCAGTAGCGATCAATGGTATGGCCCAAGTAAATCTGGTCATTCCACAAAATTAACGTCGCGGCCGCCACGGTGGCAATGACCACAAGGAACAGGCTCAACAGACGGCCGTACAGGCGGGTCTGTGCGGGCATAGCCGCTTGCAAAAGTGCGAGAAGAATACTTTCTGCCGCGGTCATCAAGAGCACGACGTCGTGAATGTTAAAAATATAACTTTTCATTGGAGTTAGGCCGACGGCACTTCGTTATCGTGGTTCTGGGCGCTGTTCGTCGCCCTTTGTTTTATTGCCGCTCCATCGGCCTAGTTTATGCCTCAATCTGGCATAATTACCTCCTCGGAGCAACTTTAGGCGCCGTGGGTAGGAGGGATTATAGCGCCCGGCGAGGGCTTATTTGCCAAGCGGCGGATCGGTTGGCCGGTGCGGGACGGCGTTGCGCCCGTTACGGTAAAATAAGCTTCCATAAGGTGCGCCCATATGGTAAAGTTCGCGCCCTTAAATGATAGGACGGTTATCTCCGAAGCCCGGGGATGGCCTTTTTATGTTTATGTACGTTAGGCCGGGTGTGCGGAAAATTGCACACGCGGTTTTTTATAAAGGGTGGGAATCGGCCATTAGTGGTCCTCTCTCGCCCGAATAGTGGGAAGCACCTCCTGAGGCAGGAATAACATGAAGACATATAGTGCTAAAGCGGAAACAGTCACTCGTGACTGGTTCGTCATCGATGCAGCGGGTAAAACTCTGGGGCGTATGGCCACCGAGATTGCCGACCGTCTGCGCGGAAAGCACAAGCCTGAGTACACTCCCCATGTGGACACCGGTGATTACATCGTGGTGATTAATGCCGAGCAAGTACAAGTGACCGGCAAAAAGGCGCGCGATAAGATCTATTATCACCACACCGGATACGTCGGCGGCATTAAAGCTATCAGCTTCCAGGACCTGATAGAAAAAGCCCCAGAGCGCACCATCCAAAAAGCCGTTAAGGGCATGATGCCTAAAGGGCCGCTGGGGCGCGCTATGTTGTCCAAGCTGAAAGTGTACGCAGGTAGTGAGCATCCGCACACTGCTCAGCAACCTCAAGAATTGAAAATCTAACCGGGACGCTGATTATGGCAGTTACTCAATATTACGGCACCGGCCGTCGCAAAACCTCCACCGCGAGAGTTTTCATCGAATCCGGTTCCGGAAACATAGTGGTTAATGGCCGTCCGTTGGACGAATACTTTGGTCGTGAAGTGTCGCGCATGATTGTGCGTCAGCCGCTTGAAAACGTCGATATGACGGACAAGTTCGACGTCAAAGTAACCGTTCGCGGTGGTGGCAGCTTTGGTCAGGCGGGCGCGATTCGCCATGGTCTGACCCGGGCATTGATGGATTACGATGAAGGTCTGCGCGGCTCCTTGCGCGAAGCGGGTTACGTAACCCGTGACTCGCGTGCGGTAGAGCGTAAGAAAGTGGGTCTGCGCAAAGCCCGTAAGAGACCACAGTTCTCCAAACGTTAAGTATCCCCGAACCGGAGGCCCGGCCGCCGGAAGGGTATGTGGGTACAGAAAACGCCCAGGCCGGTACTGGCCCGGGCGTTTTTTTTTGCGTGTATTATGGCTACAGCGGGCAGGAAGCTGGGCCAGTACCCCCATGTTTGTGGGGTTATTCTTGTAAGCGGCGCATAATTTCTTTAAGATTGGCCAATTTTTGGGTTCCTCAAACCTGTCCTAAATCGTTGAATTTTCATGATTTGCTAGCCGTTAAGAAGCTGCTATGGGAGAAATCCGTCAATGACAGATGACGTAGTGAACAAAACACGTCGCCGGGTGCTGACTGCCGCTACATCGGCGGTGGGAGCTGTGGGCGCCGTGGCCGTTGCGGTACCGTTTGTGGGTTCCTGGAACCCCAGTGCCAAGGCTCGAGCGGCGGGTGCTCCCGTTCGGCAAAACATCGCCAAACTGGAACCCGGCCAGATGATTACCGTGGAGTGGCGCGGCCGCCCGGTGTACATAGTCCGCCGCACGCCAGAAGCCATCGCGGGGTTGGCGAAACTGGCAAATCAACTGCGCGACCCCAATTCCGAAGAGCCGCAACAGCCGCCTTACGCCCAAAACGCTACGCGCTCGATACGTGAAGAGTATTTGGTGTTGCTGGGACTGTGCACCCACTTGGGTTGTGCGCCGGCCTATCGCCCCGATGTGGGCGCCGTCGACCTGGGCGGTGAAAGTTGGCAGGGCGGCTTCTTCTGTGCGTGTCACGGCTCGCGTTTTGATATGGCAGGGCGTGTTTTCCGGGGAGTCCCGGCCCCCACCAACCTGGAAGTGCCGCCGCACCGTTATGAAGGCGATAACATTTTAGTTATTGGGGAAGACACGGAGGCAGCAGCATGAGCCGCATGGCAGGGTTTTGGCAGTGGGTAAATGACCGCTTGCCGGTACAACGCGCGTGGGATACCCATGTGGGCAAATACTACGCGCCCAAGAATTTCAACTTCTGGTACATCTTCGGTGTGCTCTCTATGGTGGTTTTGGTTAACCAGCTCCTTACTGGAATCTGGTTGACCATGAATTACGTCCCCACCGCCGAAGGGGCTTTCGCCTCAGTCGAATACATCATGCGCGATGTGGAGTACGGCTGGCTGCTGCGCTACATGCATTCCACCGGCGCCTCGGCATTCTTCATCGTAGTCTATCTGCACATGTTCCGTGGTCTCATGTACGGCGCTTATAAGGCCCCCCGGGAGCTGGTGTGGATTTTTGGCATGACCATCTACCTGGTGTTGATGGCTGAAGCGTTTCTGGGCTACGTGCTGCCCTGGGGCCAGATGTCCTACTGGGGAGCCCAGGTCATTGTCTCGCTATTTGGGGCCATTCCCGTCATCGGTGATGATCTGGTGCAGTGGATCCGAGGCGATTACCTCATTTCGGGAATCACCCTGAACCGATTCTTTGCGCTGCATGTGGTCGCGTTGCCAATCGTGCTGCTGGCGTTAGTGGTGTTGCATATTTTGGCACTGCACGAGGTTGGTTCCAGCAACCCTGATGGGGTAGAGATTAAAAAGAATAAGGACGAAAACGGCATTCCCAAAGACGGCATTCCGTTCCATCCTTACTACACGGTGCACGACTTGGTCGGTGTGGCGGTGTTCCTGTTTGTATTTTGCATCGTGCTGTTCTTTATGCCCGAAATGGGCGGGTTCTTCCTTGAGTACGCTAACTTCGAAGAAGCCAACAATCTGAAAACGCCTGAGCATATCGCTCCGGTTTGGTACTTCACCCCCTTCTATGCCATTTTGCGGGCGGTAACCATTGATATCGGTCCGTTGGACTCCAAGTTCCTGGGGCTGGTAGCCATGGGTGCGGCCATTGCCATACTGTTCGTGCTGCCCTGGCTGGATCGGGCGCGGGTCAACTCTATGCGCTATAAAGGCGATATTGCGCGCGTGATGCTGATGGTGTTCGCGGCTATGTTCGTGGTGCTGGGGTACCTGGGTGTGAAAGCACCTTCCGAAGGCCGTACGCTGTTGGCTCAGATTGCCACTGTGTTCTATTTCGCGTACTTCATTACCATGCCAATTTGGACCAGTACCCACGTCAAGCGAACCTCCATTATCAGCTGGATTATCTGTGTCGTTTTCGGGGTAATTTTCCTGATCATGGCGTTCCAAAACCTTGGTGGCGATGTGCCGTTCCTGGTGCGCTTGCTGAGCTTCGCTATGGCTGTCGGCTTTATTGTGGTACCATGGTTGTCCAGCCGCGATAAAACCCGACCTGAGCCAGAGCGCGTTCAGATGAAGGGCTTACCCCTGCAACTGGTATTGGGTGGCCTGGCATTGTTCGCAATACTGGTGGTAGTACCCATCCGCGCGGTCGGCGCCGAAGCCGCTTACGACTGCGGCTCCATCCCCTGTGATGACATGCAGCCGGACCTGACAAATACCGAGTCCCTGCAGCGTGGGGCCCGGCACTTCGTCAACTATTGCATGGGTTGCCACGAGGCCAAGTTCTCTCGTTACGAGCGGGTTGCTACGGATCTCGGAATTCCCGAAGAGATCATGATGGAGCAGCTCGTATTCAGCGATCAGGCCATCGGTGACCTGATGGAAATCGCTCTGCGGCCCGGAGACGCCCAGCAGTTTTTCGGTGTGATGCCTCCCGACCTGACTTTGGTGGCCCGAGCGCGCAACCCCGCTTGGCTGTATACATTCCTGCGTAACTTCCACCAGGATGACAGTCGTCCGTTCGGAGTCAACAACCGGGTGTTCGATAATGTCGGTATGCCCCATGTGATGATCGATCTGCAAGGTCTTCCAGAGTGCGCTCCAGGGCCAGCGCTCAGCGCAAGCGGCAACACGTTGCGGGATGAGTTGGGCAATCCGGTTATTAATGAAAGCTGCGGTCAGCTGGTGGAAGGCCGATTGGAGGGCTCGCTGACGCCCGATGAATTCGATGGTGTAGTGTATGACTTAGTGAATTTCCTGACTTATGTGGCCGAGCCCATAGCGCTGACCCGCCAGCGCATTGGAGTCTACGCGCTACTGTTTTTGTCAGTGTTGTTTATTTTTACCTACCTGCTGAGCCGGGAATATTGGAAAGACGTCCGTTGATGTGTAGCAGGTTCATGCGGGCGGTGATGCCGCCCGCAATTCTAGGACTGGATAATTGAGGTGAAGCCAATGGGTGTTGTGACTAAACGCTCATCCATGACATTGTTTTCTGATGCTCGTGACCATTATAGCCATAGGGTCCGTATTGTACTGGCCGAAAAGGGCGTTTCTGTGGATGTCGTTGATGTCGATCCCAAAAACAAACCCGAGGAACTGGCCGATTTAAACCCCTACAATAACCTGCCCACCCTAGTGGACCGGGATCTGTCTTTGTACGAATCCAAAGTCATTATGGAGTACCTGGACGAGCGCTTTCCGCACCCACCGCTGCTGCCTGTTTACCCCGTAGCCCGAGCTCACAGCCGCCTGTGGATGTACCGGCTGGAGCGGGACTGGGCGCCCCGCGTCGACACCATCCTGTACGGCCGGAGCAAAGAGCAAATTGCTAAAGCACGCAAGGATCTCAAAGACAGTTTGATGACCATTGCACCGATTTTTGCTGAAATGCCGTTCTTTATGAGCGAAGAGTTTACCTTGGTGGACTGCTGCCTGGCATCGATCCTGTGGAGATTGAAGCTGATGGAAGTGGACCTGGGCAAGTCCAAGCAAGTGCAGCCGCTGCTCAGCTATATGGAGCGTCTTTTTGCCCGGGAGACTTTTCAGGAAAGCCTGACGGAAATCGAAAAAGAAATGAATATTGGCGCTTGACCTGTAAAGGCACAAGCGAGCTCCTGCCAATAGGCGGGGGCTCTACCGGGCGGGGATAACACCTGCGAAACCAACTCACCGGAGCCACGTTTTATGTCCATGACCTCCAGTAAACCCTATATGATCCGGGCCCTCTACGAATGGATAGTCGATAACGAGTGCACGCCCTACATACTGGTGGACGCCCGCGGACCGGGAGTGGAAGTCCCTCAAGAGCATGTCAATAACGAGGGGCAAATCGTCCTTAACCTCAACCCCACCGCCGTCAAAGATTTACTGATTGGTCAGGAATACATCAGCTTCAATGCTCGCTTCGGCGGCATTCCTACCCAGTTATTTATTCCCTGCGGCGCTGTGCTGGGGATTTACGCCCGGGAAAATGGTCAGGGCATGGTATTTGAGCCGGAAGTTAACCCCGAACCCCCAAAACCAGACCCAAGCTCTCCTGAAACCGGAAAACGACCCAGTTTACGCGTCGTTAAATAGTTTTCGCCGTTTTTTTACCGTGAGTGCCTATTTGTTGCACAATTTGTGGCTCGTTACCAATATTGGATGCATAATGCAAATGCTAACACCAATAATAGTAGATGGGAGCTTTCATTCATGGCAATGTTTCAGCACACCCTCGGCATCTTTGTAAACCCGGATCGCGCCTGGCAGGGGATCCGCAACGAAAAACAGTCCTTCCTCAGAGTTTATCTTTCTCATGTGCCATTACTGGCATTGATTCCGGCCATTTGTGGCTATATTGGCGTTACCCAGGTGGGATGGAGTATCGCCGGTGGCTCGGTGATTCGGCTAACCCCTGAAAGCGCACTGGTGCTGGTGGTGGCTACCTATCTGGCCCAGCTGGTGACGGTCTATGCCCTGGGGGAGTACATCAACTGGATGTCGAATACCTTTGGCGTCGCCGGCGACGCAAAGGAGCGGCATTACGGAGGTACGGCGCTGGCGGTCTATACGGCAATGCCCATGATGCTGGCTGGCGTCGCCCTGCTGTACCCGCACTTGTGGCTGGTGGTTTCGATATTTGTGATCGCGGCGTGTTATTCGATTTACCTTACCTATGAAGGTATTCCCATCTTGATGAACATTCCGCCAGAGCGTGGCTTTATCTACGCCAGCTCGGTTATTACCGTGGGTTTGGTATTGGCGGTGGTAGTGATGGTGGCGACGGTCATCGTCTGGAGTTCGGGTATGGGCCCGGTATTCATCCGCTAGCCTCGCGTAAACACAGGTTTCCAAAAGGCAGCACTTGCTGCCTTTCTATTTTCGTAGATTGGGTAGCAGTTTTCGGGTGTGAGAAGGGCATAATGTGCGCTGTTCTCCAGACGACAAATGACGCGCTCGGCCTTTTGTCATCTGATTGCAACATTAGCACTCCATGATACGCACCATAACGCAGCCTCGAAGGGCTGGGTTGAAGCACTAAAAAACCAATGACATCGACTTTAGGGGAAACTTCATGAAAAAAGCACTGCTGCCGATGGCACTTGCCGCTGCACTGCCGATGACGGCCATGGCGGAAATCAGTCTGTACGGTCGCGCGCATGTCTCGTTGGATATGCTGGATAACGGCGCTGAGTATTCAGAGCTGAACCTGTCCAGTAACTCCTCTCGTCTGGGTTTTAAAGCCAGCAAAGAGTTTGGTGATCTGACGGCGATCATGCAAATCGAACAACAGGTGGATTACGACAATGGCGAAGCCTTCACCAGTGCTCGGGATACCTTTGTGGGGTTGCGTGGCTCTTTCGGTATGGTGCGTGTGGGTCAGTTTGATACGCCGTTTAAGCGCGCGCGCGGACCGGCCAACCTGTTCGGCGACCAAGTGGGTGATATGCG
>Ga0209487_1004595_pt1 | contig 10530 bp, 10 predicted proteins | sample Poulit2012_FD_187524 | JGI IMG/M metagenome (GOLD analysis project Ga0209487, IMG submission 187524) | Agricultural soil microbial communities from Georgia to study Nitrogen management - Poultry litter 2012 (SPAdes) (version 2) | ecosystem: Environmental > Terrestrial > Soil > Agricultural land... | reverse complement strand
GAGCCGTGGCTGCAGATCATCGGCGAGAAACTCTCCGGCGCACCCGACGGCATCGTAGTGGTGTGCAGCGCCCTGAAGAAAAGCTACCGCGATGCGATCCGCGTGGCCGCTCCCGACGCGTTTTTCATCCACCTCGAGGGCAGTCAAGAACTCATCGAATCCCGCATCGCCGATCGCGAGCACGAGTTCATGCCGGCAAACCTGCTCGCCTCCCAGTTCGCAACCCTCGAACCCCTGGATGACACTGAGGCCCACGTCAACGTTTCAATTGAGAAAACGCCCGCGGAGGTTGCCGCGTTAGTTGCCAGGCACCTTCAGACTGAGGGGTATCGAATCTCCTGATCGTGCACGCGCCGGCACGCGTCAGTCAGGACTCCCAATAGGTCGCCTTCCGCCGCTGTGAAGGATTGCCCGTCAATCGCAAGCGGCGCCCCAAATACGACGACCGGTGCGCCCAGCTGGGGGCAACTCACCGCCTGATCGATCGTCAATCCGCCCACCGCCTGCACGGGGACGGTTGTGGCCGCCACGATGTCTTCGAGCTCGGTCAGCGGCGATAATCCCAACTGAGGGTTGCGCCCGCGATGGTCGTAACCGATGTGATGAATCACCATGCCGACGCCGAGATCCTCCATGCGCCGCGCCGCTGCGACGCGATCAGTCGCGGCCAAGTCATCGCCCATGACGAGCATGTCGAATTTCGCACCCGCCTCGATCACGGCCTCGATCGTCGCATCGTGGGCTTGGGCCATCACGATGACCGCGTCAGCACCGGCATCACCCATCATTTCGGCCTCTAGATAGCCGCCGTCCATGGTTTTTAAGTCGACGATTATCGGGTGATTAGGGAACTCTTTTCGCAGCGCCCGCACGGCATGCAACCCCTCGGCCAGGACCAGGGGCGTCCCCACTTCGATCCAGTCCACGCCGGCTTCGACTGCAATGGCAGCGGTCGCGAGCGCGTCCGCGTTCGACATCAAGTCGAGAGAAATTTGCACAATCGGCTCGGTGAGATTTTCGCGCGTAAGTTGGGCGATTTTGGGAACTGGCATGGGATCTTCTTTCTGGTCTGACTGCGGTTAATTAGGGACGGCGTCGCTCACCCTCATCGGTCCATTACGTTGCGAAGTGGCTGGCCAGATTGGAGGGAGCGCAAGTTTTCACGAATGAGGTCGGCAGCGCCCAGGGGGCGGCCGCCCGCGGCATGGGGCGTGATGATGACGTTGGGCAGGTCCCACAGCGGGGAGTCGGGCGGGAGCGGCTCAACCCGCGTCACGTCGAGGGCTGCTCCAGCGATCGAACCGGAACGGAGGCTGTCAATAAGCGCTGCCTCATCGACCGTCGCGCCGCGCCCCACATTCACTACCCACGAGTGAGCCGGCAGCAGTCCAAGCATGCTGGCGTCAAGGGATTTTTCGGTGGCCGCGTTGGCCGGCAGGATCATGATCAACACATCGGTCTGCGGCAAAATCTCGGGCAGGTCGGCGGTCGCGATGACCTCATAGTCACCCTCTTGCCGGGCGGTTCGAGCCACTCCGGTGACGTGGGCTCCGAGCGCGCTTAAGTGTGGGGCCAGGGTTGATCCGATAGATCCGAAGCCCCAAATTGTGACGCGGGCACCGCGCAGGGTCGTGAATTTCCCGGGGGTTGGTTCCGGTTGCGCACCCCCGAGTTCACCTGCCCATCGGTGCCCGATTTGGGCGCGCACCAGGGTGTGCAGGCTGCGCGCCGCCGCCAAGGTGAGGGCGAGGGCGTGCTCGGCAACCGGGCGATCGTGAAGGGAGCGGCCATTGGTCAAAATGACATCGGGGGCGAATCCTGCCGCTGCGGCGGCTTCCGCTCCCGCCGAGAGGACTTGGACCCAGCGCACCTGCTGCAGCCGCCGAGCCGCATCGGGCAATAGGTCGGATGGCATGCCCCAAACAACCAGCGCATCGGCGTCCAGCGCATTTTCGGGCAAAGGCTGGGAAGCATCGTAAATTTGGGCGTGGCCCAGTTCGGCGGGAATCTCGCACTCGACTGTGTCAGGAATTAATATTTTGAATGTCATTGCTGCTCTCCCTGTCCCGGCAGAGTTGGAAACGGCACTTCTTGTTCAGCGCCGAGTTCCTGTAATTCGGCAATCGTCGCATCGGGTAACGGAATGCCTTGGGCTAAGCGTTCGGCCCGGACTCGTTCTTGCGGCTCACCGGGGACGAGCACGGAGTCGAAACCGGGCGCGGGTGCAGCCGAATGGGCTTGCGCCACGAAGGCATCCATGCGCGCGATGAAGTCGGCCATCGGCTGGAAATTCGAAACGTCCAAAGCAATCATGAAGTGGCCAATGTTTTGGGGCCGGTCGAAGTCGCGATACATGTTCCCAATTTCGAGACCCGCTGCCGCGCCGGCCAAAATGCCGGCGATCACGTCAATGAAGAATCCAATGCCGTACCCCTTTGGGCCGGCCGCCGGCAGGAGTGAAACCACCTGACTGGGGTCGGTGGTTGGTTCGCCTTGTGAATCCACACCCCAGGTGTCGGGAATGTCGCGCCCCTCCGCCTCCGCTTGGATTACTTGCCCGAACGCGCTAGTTGATGTGGCCATGTCCAAGCAGACCGGAGCCCCGCTCGTGGGTGCCGCCATCGCAAGCGGGTTGGTACCCAAGAACGCGGACTTGCCACCAAAAGGCACGACGGCTGGCTCCGAATTTGAGGCAATAATCGCGACTTTCCCGGCGTCTGCCAGGGCGCGTGCGTAATACCCAGCGGTTCCAAAGTGCGCGCTGCCACGGACTAAGGCGGTTGCGCTACCCAGTTCATTGCTCGCCGCGATCAGTTCGGTAACGGCTGCGCGGGCCGCTAATTGCCCCGGGGCGCCATTGCCGTCAACAGTCACGATTGCACCCTGCCGGGCCACCTGCGGCTTTGCGTTTGGTTCGACAAGACCCGCAGCGATTCGCCGGTGGTACGGGCCCAAACGAATCACGCCGTGGGAGTCCACGCCGCGCAGGTTGGCGTCAAGCATGGTGTCGGCGATGTAGGCAGCGGCGTCCGGTGCATACCCCCACGCGCGCAGCATTTCTTCCACCCAGGGACGCAAGGTCGCTTCGGATATGGACTTCATTGGCTCCTCCGAGACATATTTCCAAGCTTGCTCAACTCGGATCATAAATGCATAGTAATCTTATACGTAATACTTACTACTGAAGTGGAGCGACCGCCATGCGGATCAGCGTGTTTCCCAAAGGTGACCTTCCCGCCCTCGCAATCGAACGCACAATGACGGTGTTCGAGTGGATTGAGAAAGCAAAAGAACTACCCGCCGAGGGTCTCGAACTCTACGGCGGAATGTTTTGGCAGACCGACGACGCTTTTGTTGACTCGGTCGGTGAAGCCCTCGCTGAAGCGGGTTTCGAAATGCCGATGATGTGCCACTCCCCAGATTTCACCCACCCGGACGCCAGTGTGCGAGCCGCCGAATTCGACCGCCAGGTGGAGATGATGAAGATCACCGCCCGCCTCGGCGGCTATGGCGCCAGCACCCGAGTCTTATCGGGACAGCGCCACCCAGAAGTCTCCCGCGAACAGGGCGTCGAGTGGGTGGTCGATACGTATAACCAACTGATTCCGATTGCGCAGGAACTGGGAATCATCCTGGGAATGGAAAACCACTATAAGGACGGGCACTGGAGCTACCCCGAGTTCGCCCAAAAATCTGATGTTTTCCTCGAAATTGTCAACGCGATCGAAAACCGCACGCACTTCGGCGTCCAATATGACCCTTCGAACGCAATTGTTGCCGGCGATGACTCCGCCGACTTTCTCGACACAGTCATCGATCGGGTCGTGACAATGCAGGCTTCTGATCGCTCGCTCGCCCCCGGCGGCACACTCGATGAACTGCGTCAAAGCGACGGCACGATCGGCTACTCCCCGCTGCTGCAACACGGCGTGATCGGTGAGGGCCTCAACGATTACGACCGGATTTTCACCACGCTCTCGACTGCGGGATACAACGGCTGGATCTCAATTGAAGACGGCGTCAACGGCATGGGGGAAATGCTCGCATCAGTCAAGTTCCTTCAACAGGCACGCGAAAAGTACTGGGGCGGATCAACAGCCGTCCATGTAAAAACGCATGAAGAAGCTCTAGCTGCCGCTGGCTACGACTCGATCGCACAGCCCGAGCTCTCGGCAGGAGGAGCCAAATGAAAGCGCTCGTAAAATTTGGCCTGCAGGACGGTGATGTGGAACTACGCGATGTTCCTGAACCGCAACTGCAACCGGGCCATGTGCTACTCCAGGCCAAGGCGGTGGGGGTCTGCGGTTCGGATATTCACATGTGGCGCAATGGCCAGAGTTGGGAGGTAAAACTCCCCGTTGTTTTAGGCCACGAGACCGCCGGTGTGATCGCCGCCGTCGCCGATGACGTAACCGATTGGCAGATTGGGGACCGGGTCGTATGCGAGACGGCGGCCAGTATTTGCGGCGTGTGTGCCCTGTGTCGCGCCGGCCAATACAACCTGTGCCCCCAGCGCGAGGGTTACGGCGCTATCCGCGATGGTGCGTTCGGTGAACTTCTTCTTGCTGAACCACGTGTACTGCACCGCATTCCGGAAAACGTCACATTCGAACAGGCAGCAATGACCGAGCCCTTCGCCGTTGCCTATAACTGCCTTGTTGAACGCGCGCGTGTTACCCCCGGCGACGTGGTGGTGATTCAGGGCGCGGGCGCGATTGGCGCGCTGTGCCTGCAAATCGCGCTCCTGCAAGGAGCAGGAACGATTATTGCCGTCGGAACCGAAGTTGATCGGCAGCGCCTGGAAAAGTTGCGCGGGCTGGGTGCCGACCACACGGTAATTGTTCCCGATGCGGACCCTGTGGCGCTGGTGAAATCCCTCGGCGATGGCCTCGGCGCGGATGTCGTGGTCGATGCCACTGGTGTGAGCGTGGCACTGCAGCAGTCAATGGAAATGGTGCGACCGGCGGGTGCGATCGTCAAGGTCGGATGGGGCCCGCAGCCGCTGAATTTCTCCCTCGACCCGCTGGTGGCCAAGGCGGCCACGCTATATGGCTCGTTCTCGCACACTTGGAACACGTGGGAGCGCATTCTCACGCTGTTTTCAACCGGGAAGCTCAACACCGCTGACGTTCTTGGCGGTGTTTACGAGCTCGCCGACTGGGAGGCAGCCTTCCGGGACATGGAGTCCGGGAAAAACATCAAATCAGTCATGAGCATGCCCTAGCCCGCGCCGATATCCCGCTTTATCCCGCTCCGCTTTTCCTTCTCCCGACACGTTGAAAGGTTTCAGGCCGAATTCAGCGCCCCAGCAGCCTCAATAGGCCACAATTTTCACTTCCGTCCCCCAAAAATTGTTCATGGTGTCGGAAGTAGGAAATCTAAGCACGCGAGGAGCAATCGGGGCAGGGCATAAAGCTGGAACCGGTGGGGAAAACCGCGGCGCACGAGACCGGGGTTTGCGCTAGCCGCTGTGGATCGATTCGAACTCTTCGAGGGTCAACTCCACGAGGTCGAGCGCCTTTTTCTGGGCGCGCTCCACATCGCGCGCGACAAGGGCTTCGGCCAACAGGATGTGGTTTTGCACCGACGCTTCAGTGATGGTGTGCATGCCGGGGCGGGTATCGCGCCCACGCGCATCAAGCGTGGCAGAGATGGTGTCGGCCAATTGGGCAATAACCACGTTCTGCGTGCTCTCTAGTAGGAGCCGGTGAAATTCCGAATCCATCTCGAAGAACTTGCGGGCGTCGCCCGCTAGATAGGCAGCTTCCATAGCGCGGGCATGCGTGAGAATTTCTTGCGCTCCGTCATCGTCAATGCGCTCCGCCGCCAGCCCGGCAGCGGCGTGCTCGATTCCCAGGCGAAGTTCGAGCAGTTCCTTCATTTGCTTGACATAGCCCGGGCCCTCGCCGCGCCAGGTGACAACGTATGGATTAAGCAGATCCCAGTGCTCGGGCGGCAGGACGCGTGTTCCCACTTGCGGGCGCGCCTCGACCAGCCCCATCGAGCTCAAAGTTCGCACACCCTCACGAATTACCGAGCGGGAAACGCCGAGCCGTTCACACAGCTGGTCGGCGTAAACAATGGTGCCGGGTTCGATGTCGCCGTTGACAATTTCGCGGCCCAGCACGTCAACCACCTGGGCGTAGAGTCCGGTTCCGACCCGTTGAGGATCAATCCCACCGCGGCCGCTATTCGCAATTCGAGCCATTACGCGTCCTTTTTATTCGTCAGCCCTCTTTCAAAATCGTACTCACCGGCTAATTCCGCTGCTTCATAAGCCAGGCGGGGAACCTGATTTCCCAACTTTCCACCGCTGATATCAATCAAGGTTCCGGTGATGTATCCGGCAAAATCTGAGGCCAGGTAACAGATCAAATGCGCAATATCTGCTGCCTCACCCCAGCGCCGTAAACTCAAGGTATCTAAAAGCTGTTGCTGCTCCGCAGGCGGGCGTTGGGCAAATTTATTCATCTCGGTGGGAACCATGCCCGGCGCATAGGCATTGGCGGTTATATTCCAGGGTCCAATTTCTCCCGCGAGCGCCCGCGTAAAGTGTGCCACTCCGATTTTGGACGACGCATAGGCGGCGCTGCCATAAATCGGCACCAGGGCAGCAAAGGAAGCCGCGTTAATAATCCGGCCAGAACGCTGCTTTTTCATGGCAGGAAGCACTGCCTGGCACATGAGGAATGTGCCCTTGAGATTGATGTCATGAATGGCATCCCACGTCGCTTCGCTCATGGTTTCAATTGGCGCGTGTGCGGCAATTCCTGCATTGTTTACCAGCACGTCGATGCGCCCAAATTCGGCCAGCACCTTTTCAACTACGGACGATATTTGCGCCGCATCGGTTACGTCACAGGGAAATTCGCGATGGGACACGCCGGCCGCATCGAGTTCCGCTCCCAGAGTTTCGAGGGCCTCCTCGCTGATGTCGGTGGTCACGAGCGTCGCACCCTCAGCCGCGAGAGTAGTAACGATCTCGCGCCCGATGCCGCGGCCGCCGCCGGTCACGATGATCACTTTGTCATTGAGTTTGATCTCCATCGGGTAACGATCCCTTTCTGCAACTTGCACTACAAGTATGATTTATTAGAGTAGTCGCACTTGCATGTTTGGCGCAGCCTCGCTCGCAAGGACACCTCAGCGACGAGGTCTATCCGCAGAAAAGGAGATGCAATGAAGCATCACAAGATCGTCCGAATGGCAGCATTCGGGACCACCGCCCTACTTGCGACGGCCGGTTTGGCGGCGTGTTCGGGCTCTGACGATGAGGGTGGCTCTGACACCGTTAAGGTCACAATCGCGAATCACGTGTGGACCGACATCATCAAGAAAAAGATTCCTGAATTCGAAGAAGAAACCGGCCTGACAGTCGAAATCACCCAGTTGGGTGAGGATCAACTCTCTGACCAGTACAACGTAAAATTGAACGCCGGCACGGACGAACTCGATGTCATGATGTATCGCCCGCTGCAAGAAGGAAAGCTCTTCGCACAAAACGGCTACATGGCCGACCTCACCGAGAAGGTGCAGGAAAACAGCGACTGGGACTGGTCCGACTTCCAAGAGGGTCCGGTTTCTGTAACAACTTATGAAGACAGCGTCGTTGGTGTTCCGCTAATCACGGAATCCGAGGTGCTCTACTACCGCACCGACCTATTGGAAGATGCCGGTCTCGAACCGCCCACGACCCTCGAAGAACTTGAAGCAGCCGCAAAGCAGATCTCTGATGAGAATCCCGATGTCGCCGGCTTCGTTGCCCGCACCGAGCGGTCAGCTGCGGTAACCCAGTTCTCGGGTTTCCTCTTCAGCTTCGGTGGTGACTTCTTTGACGGAGACACCGCGACCCTCGACACTCCCGAAGCACAAGAGGCATACGAGTACTACGGCCGCTTGCTCAACGAGTACGGCCCGGCAAACGTCAGCACCGACATGAGCTGGCCCGAAGCCGCCGCGATTTTTGCCCAGGGGCAGGCAGCCTTCTACACCGATGCCTCCAGCCTCTACCAGAACTTGGCACTGCCTGAGAACTCCACTGTTTCCGAAGAACTCGGATACGCTCCGTTCCCCGCCGGCCCGGCCGGCTCGCGCCCCTACAACATCCCGTCGTGGGCGTTGGGCATCAACGAGCGTTCCAATAATCAGGACAACGCGTGGAAGTTCATCGAGTGGGCTACAAGCCCAGAAATGGTCATGCAGGTCCAGCAGGAAGGCGTGCCCGGCGCACGTAACTCCGTTTGGAACGACCCCGAGGGAATCAGCTCTTTCCCAGACCAGCTCGCTGAAGCGATCGCAGCCAATGCCGAAAACGGTGTGGGCCACGACCGGCCCCTCGTCGTATCCGTGGCCGAAGCCCGCGAAATTGTGGGCGATCCGATCGTCGTAGGAATCACCGGCGGCGATGTAGCCGGAGAACTGGCCACCGCCCAGGAGAAGTTCCAGGCCTTCCTCGACGATGAGCAATAACTAGTTAGCGCACAAAAGCTGGGGCCGCATTCGTGCGACCCCAGCTTTTGCACCTCTCGTTTCGACCGAAAGGAATCTGCGGTGGCTACGGTTACCCTGAAAAATTCGAAAAAATCCGAGAGATTTTCGCGGTGGGTAAACCGCAATCTCAAATGGGTTTTCTCGGCCCCAGCGATGATCTTCGTCGCGCTCCTCCTAATCTTCCCGCTGGGGTGGACGCTCTATCTGAGTTTCACCAATTCACGCGGTTCAGTGCGCAGCCCCCTCAACTTCGTGGGCTTCGAAAACTACTCCTCGGTACTTACCGATACGGACCGGTTCTGGCCGGCGGTGGGACGAACCGTCTTCTTCACCGGTGGCGCACTGTTCTTTCAAATTATTTTCGGCATCGCGATCGCCCTGCTGCTGTGGAAACCCTTCAAAGGCCAGCGCTGGGTCCGCGTCGCAATTTTGCTGCCCCTGGTAGCGACCCCGGTGGCCATCGGCATGATGTGGCGTCTCATTCTCGAACCTTCAATTGGCTTCGCCAACGAAATGCTGTCGTGGGTGGGGATCCCCGCCCAGCCCTGGTTGGCCAGCCCGAGCGCGGCCCTGACCGTTTTGACATTCATCGATGTGTGGCAATGGACTCCCATGGTGACGCTCATCGTGCTCGCTGGCCTGACCGCAATGCCCGAAGAACCCGATGAGGCCGCACGCGTCGATGGGGCCTCCGGCTGGCAACGCCTGTGGTACGTAACCCTGCCTTTGCTGCGGCCCTCGATCATTGCGGCCGCGCTGCTGCGCGGAATTGACGCGCTAAAGACTTTCGACATTCTCTATGCCACTAAAGGAAAGGGCGGCGGCTCTTTTAATGAGGTCGAAACACTCAATATTTACGCCTATGGCCTGAGTTTTGACTACAACCGCTATGGGCAAGCCTCGACAGTTCTTGTTTTGTTCTTCCTCATGATCATCGGGCTTATTTGGGTGTTGACTCTGCGGAGAAAGCGAGATAAATCATGACTACCGCAACGGTGGCTGTGCGCCGCAAAAAGAAGATGCAACCGGGGACGATTGGGCGCGGAATCGGCATTGCCGTCATTCTCATCGCTTTCATAGCACCTCTCCTGTGGATGCTGACAGCAAGCTTCAAATCCAATGTCGACATTTACGATTCGTCCAAGACGTTCTCATTTACGCCGACGCTCCAGAACTACGACACCGTCTTCGGTCAAGCTCAGTACGGCTCTTATATCTGGAACTCGTTTTATGTGGCCGCTATGGCCACCGCACTATCGCTCGTCCTTGCGGTACCTGCGGCCTACGCCATGAGTCGGTTTGTGATGAACCGATCCGCGATGGTGGTGCTCCTGGCCCGCATCATCCCGGGCGTGAGCCTCCTAGTTCCGTGGTACTTCGTGTTCTCTCGCATGGGGCTAGTCGGCAGTTATACCGTTTTGATCCTGTCGATGATGTTCGTTTCTTTGCCGCTGATCCTGTACATCATGATGTCGTATTTCGACTCGATGCCGATCGAGTTAGAAGAGGCGGCGCTTGTAGATGGCCTCACCCCCATCGGCGCCTTCGCGCGCATCACCCTGCCGCTGTCGGCTCCGGGCATCGCAACCGCGAGCATCCTGTCGTTCATCTTCGCGTGGAACAACTTCATGTTCGCGCTCGTCCTATCCGGATCGAGCACGAAGACGTTGCCTGTCGCGATCTTTGACTTTGTCGGGTACGCCTCCATCGACTGGGGCGGCCTCATGGCCGCGGCAGTCATCGTCACCCTGCCCATTATGGTGATCGCCCTCTTCACCCAGAAATACATCGTTTCTGGCCTGACGGCAGGGGCTACCAAGGGTTAACCTGCGCCGAAACCGCCGCAGAAAAACGATCGGTGCGCGGCGTCGTCCCTAATTGTCGTTATGGCATGGCGATTTGTTAGGACTTTGGTCTTAGGCGTAGCGTGATGTGGGACACACCTAATATGGTGTCGTCCGCATCCGCACCGATGTAGCTGCGAGAAAGAGAGCGTCATGTCGACTGACAAGACAGAACAAGAAGCCGGATCGACCTTGG
>Ga0209487_1004594_pt1 | contig 10531 bp, 6 predicted proteins | sample Poulit2012_FD_187524 | JGI IMG/M metagenome (GOLD analysis project Ga0209487, IMG submission 187524) | Agricultural soil microbial communities from Georgia to study Nitrogen management - Poultry litter 2012 (SPAdes) (version 2) | ecosystem: Environmental > Terrestrial > Soil > Agricultural land... | reverse complement strand
CCTCCGGCGTCGCCGAGCACGCTACGAGCCCACGCTGCAGCCTCCGACTCGTCTGCGAATCCCGCCTCGCGGATGGCCGCGCGCTGGTCGCGTCGATCCCCGCCGATCTTCGACCTGAGGTTCTGGAAATGCTTGTGTGCCATGTGCGCATCCTGGCATGGTCCACGTCCGAAGACCCTGCCACTTTCGTCTCAAGTTGCGCTCTCCATGCGGCACCCGTAACGGAGGATGACACCCGCAGCCCACTGGGCCGACGAGTTCGGCCACCGGCCACCGCGGGCTGACGAGCGCTATCGGCAAGCACTCCACCCTACGAAGGAAGAACCCGGTCCTTCGCATATGTAGGGGCATGAGTACTCGCACCGTGATCCGCCGGGTGACAAGAGCATCCGGCAGGCAGAACAGTCCCGAGCTCGTCGCCACCCGGATGCGTTCCTTCGCGTCCTCGCTCAGCCCCCGCACCGCGGCCACGTTCCTCGCGGTCATGACGACCCAGGGGCTGGAGAACTATCTCGTCACGCCGGACACCGACAGCATGAACAAGGCCGCGCTGTCGGCAGCCCACGCAGTCACCGGGAAGCTGGCCTATGTCGACGAGCTGCCCGATCTGCACGCGGCGCCCGCGATGAGGCATCTGTTCTTCCGGCCCGGGGGTACGCGTGCGTCGACGACACAGAGCGGCAAGGATCCGTTGTCGATGGCGGCGTCCCTGGCGGACATGCCGGTCGGGTCGTGGGTGGCGATCACGATGCGCGCCCCGCACCGCAGTCTGGTCCGTCACGAGGACCGGGCCTGGGACAGATGGATCAAGGGCCGGATCGTCGGCGGCACCCACCATTCGCTGGAACCCAACGGGGTGATCGCCCACGTGGCGGCCGCGTCCACGTCGGGCTCGAGTGTGGACTCACTGCTGCGTCAGGTCGCCGGGGACATGCACGGCTTCGACCTGGAAACCCGCACGGTCTCGTTCCCCCGCCGCTGGGTGATCACTCAGTATCTGGCCGTGGCCGTGGCGCTGCTCGTCGCGGGCATCAGCGCCCGCATGGCCGCACCCCTGGCCGCAACGGTGATCCCACCCGATGTCACCAGTGCGGTCGGTGCCGCAGTGATGACGATGGCAGTCGTCCCGGTGCTGTTGGTGCTGGCCTACATCGTGTGGGGGCGGCGGTATGAGCGTCGCTTCCGGGAGGGCCGGTTCCCGCTTCCCCGGCGCCGCTGGGCACTGCGCACGAGACCACCGACGCAAGGCAATGATCTCGGTCGCGCCGAGACGGTCGAGGACTTCCTCCCCTCCGGTGGGAAGAAGAAGCCCGGTGGCCCCGGGGACTATCCGCTCAACCGGGGCTCGTTCAAGCTCGGTGCGATCCTCCCGGTCGGTGTGCTCGCTCCCGCATCGGGGCCCGCATCGGGCACGTCGGTCACCGGCGACCGTCACGCACCCGCTCCCCTGCTGGAACGGATCGGCCCGGTGATCGGTGGGGATGCGCTGGATCAGATGGTGCGGATCTCGGCGCGGGATCTGTGGGCCGGGGTCGCCGTGTTCGGCAAGCCGCGATCGGGCAAGTCGTATCTGCTGCGGTCGCTGTTCGCGTTCCTCATGATGGACCAGCAGCCCCTGTCTCGTGACGACGCGCAGGCTCCGGAGCAGGCGCAGTCGATGCTCGGTGACCAGGGGGCGATCGTGGCGTTCGAGTCGAAGTCCGGCAAGGACGCCGCCGCGTACCAGGCGTGGGCAACAGCGTTGGGGAAGAAGAAGGTTCACGTGTTCGATCTCGCCGATCCCAACGGGGCACGGATCGACATGTTCGCCTCCGGCGCGACCCTCACTGATCGAGCCGCGAACTTCGTGGACGCGATGACCTATCACTGGGGGCCGGACTCGATCGGTGCCGCCTCCGCGAAGACGCTGCGCGGCGTGTTCACCACCGCGCTCGGCATCCCCACCGACGTGCTGGCGGATGCGATCGCGACCCACCCGGACGCGCCGACACCGGCGCCGGTGGCGACCCCGATGGCTATCGCCCACGCGCTGCTGGGCGGCTATGGCGACGAGTTCGGAATCCACCTGGCCGAGACGATCCGGCGTCACCTGGCCGACGTGAAAGCCGGGCGAGTCGATGGGGACCAGGAGACGTTGGAGGTAGCTGTCGGCGGGCTGTCGGAGTTGTACGGGCCCGCCGTGAAGCCCGCCGCCCGGATCGGGTTGCAGAAGGCGCCGTCATCGAAGGTGGAGGTGTTGATGCTGGCCCCCCACTGGTGGCGCACCGATGGCCGCGTCGCCTCTCTGGAGGAGATCCTGCGCCGCCATCTGCGGATCGTGATCAACTCCGGTGCCACCTCGACGGCCACTGGTGCCAGCGCCGACAATCTGCGTCTGCCCGCCGCGGTCGGTGGCGCCGTCAGCGGGATGCTGCTGTACACGCTGCGCGAGGCGATCCAGGACGTGTGCGCCGGATGGGAGGAGCAGGGACGCTACGTCGCGATCATCTCCGATGAGCTCTCCCGCGTCGCCCAGAACTCCCCCGAGGTGATCGAGTGGACCCGCATGCAGGGGCGCTCCTTCGGTGTCATCCCGATCTTCGCCACCCAGGAACCGGAGCAGCTGCCCGAGGCGGTCCGCCGCACCACGTTCTCGCTGTCGACGGTGATCTCCTACGCGCAGGAGAACTCCGATGTGGCCGCGCAAATCGCCAAGGATTTCACCGGCGGAGCCACCGAAGGGTTTGAGGTGGTCCACCCCAAGGAAGTGATGGACTTGGCGCGCTACATGGTGCTGGTGCGCACTGTGGTCGACCAGCAGCGGCTGAACGTGTTCACCGCCCGCATCCACCCCTTCGAGGACGACCGCGACTCCTTCCGCGACACCATCTACCCACCGCGACTGGAGCAGTGATAACCCGTGACGATCCACGCCCTTTCCGACCTTCCCTCGCGCAACGCGGCCGGCGCCTACCGGGCGGCCGAGCGGACCGATCCGTACTGGGGTGGCATGTTGCCCACTGGCATCTCCGACGGGTGGGTCAATGCCTCCGATCACCGCCGCGCGACGGCGGAACAGAGACGATGGTCGGGCGTCCCGGGCAGCTTCGTGATGAGCCGGGATGAGGCGCTGGCGCAGATGCGCACCAATCGTCACCGGCCCTCCATCCTCGGCGCTCTCGGGGCCGTGTCTTCCTGGCGGACGGTCACCCGCGAGCAGCTGGCCGCCATCACGGGCTCGGCCGTCATGGGGAACACTTACCCGAAGTCGCTGTCGGCACCGTTTTCCGCGGGTCTGCTGTCCCACGGGCACGCCTCCGCCGGGTTCAATCGTCTGGCCCCGGCGCGGGACCGGATGAGCATGTGGGCCGTCGGCGACCAGATCGACGCCTACGCCCGCTACCGCAAGTCACTCACGTTCGCCGAGCACGTCGCGGTCACCGGCGGGCACGGATGGGACAGTGCCCACCGCTTCGACCGCCACAACGTGCTCACCACCGAGCTGGCACTGCGCGTAGCGGAGTTCTGCGATGTCGCCACCGTACTCGGCGAGAAGCAGATGGGCCTTCCCGCACTATTGGCCGCCGCCGAAATCAACCCGGCGCAGGAGGACCTGGGCCGCAAGCCGGACGCCGGGATCGTGCGCCGCGACGGATTGATCATCGCGATCGAGACCACCGCCTCGGTCGGTGAGTCATTCCGCCGCAAGGTCACCAAATGGGCCCAGTCGCTGCAGCGCCACCCCAGCTACGAACTGCCGCTGGTCGTGTTGTTCATAGACGTGTCCACTCCATCGCAGGCCACCAGCGCGGCCGCGAAGAACACCACCGGCGCAGAGATCCAGGCGGCGATACGTGAAGCCGTCCGGGACTACCCGGGCACGGCGCTGAACCGCACCGCCGACCGGATCTGTATGGCCTCGTGGCCCACCTGGTTCCCCGCACCCCACGAGGCCAGCAGCGACTTCCTCGGCCTGACGGCCTCGTTCCTCGACCGCGAGAATGATCGGAGTAACGGGTGGCGTGATGTGCGGCTGTTCGACGAGACCGAGATGCCTTACCGCGAAGGCAGCCCGGACGCCGGCGAGGTGATCGCGACGAATGCACGCCTGCTGGCGGGGACCCCGCATTGGCTGCGCCCCGGCACCGTCCCCCGCACCGACCAGTACCTGCTCAGCCACGTCGACACTACCGGGGTCGCCGCTCTGGTCGACCCGTCCGTGCCCGACCGCATGACCGGCCCCGGATTCACCCGAACCGTCGCCGGGCGGAAGTGGCGACCCCTGGTTCGGCTCGACCCCGTACGACAGGCGGCGTAGCTGCGAGAGCCCCGATAGGCCACGCACGGATGCGCCGCCCACTTCCAGGGTCGAGACAGCAGCACAAGGAGGAGGAGACGGCATGGGCATCACGCGCAAGAAGGACACCGGGGAGAAGGGCAACCGAGGCGAGTTCGGATCGGTCCCCCGAGGGGAGGCCGACGTCCAGGTCGACACCACCAGTGCCGACAGCACAACCAGCGCGACCGGGTCGGTCCATCGGTCCGCCCAGATCGACGAGACCGCCAGCATCGCCCCGACAGCGACGATCCGGAACATGGCCAGGATCCAGCAGGACGTGAGGATCGGTGACGGTGTGAAGATGGGCCACCACTCGTTTGCCGGCGCGGGCGCACAGATCGGGGATGGCACCCAGGTCGGTTCCCGAGCGATGGTGGCCGGCGGCGCCCACATCGGCCCGGGCGCCCGGATCGGGACCGGCGTCAGCGTCTCGTCACGCTCACGCATCGGCGAGGGGGCACGCATCGGCTCGAGCTCGACCATCAACGCCGACTGTGACGTCTCCCCCGGTGCGCGCCTGGGCAAGGACACCCATCTGTCCAGTCACGTGTCGGTCGGGCAGGGCGCGGTGCTCGAGGACCAGGCGTCGGCGGGTCAGCACTCCCGCCTCGGCCGCGACGTCACGCTGGGCGAAGGGGCGCTGGTCGGCTACCACTGCACGATCGGCGACGGGGCCCGGATCGACCCCAACGTCGCGGTCCGCCCCGAGTCCCGTATCGCGCCCGGTGAGCACGTGACCATCGACCACCCCCGTGCCGAACCCAGGCCCGCGCTGGACGATTTCGACGACTGAGCCCCGCCACGGCATTTCCCCGCCCACTGGCCTGGTCGACGGTGTACGCGATGAGAGGTGGGAGCCATGCAACTGGGGCGCGGACCACAGTTCGAGAAGGACTCAGACGACCTGGCCGAGGCGCTCAGCGGCACGTGCGTGAAGATCGGCCTGTTCGTGATGCTGGCCCTGTTCGTCGGCGGAGTCCTGGTCGGGATCATGTCGTGAGCGGCACCGTGTATGGCACGGCCGGCGGATCGGTCGAGGATCTCGGTACCGGGGCGGCGCAGGCCGGACGAGCCGGTGAGGAATCCACCGGTCGGGTGCTGGACCGTATCGCCGTCGAGTCGCAGCGGGATGTGTGGCATGACCTGGATGTGCCCGCCCGCGGGATCGTGGCGAACATCGACCACATCGTCACCGGCGGCACCGTTGCCCTGATCGTCGACGCGAAACGGTGGCGCCCGGGCCTGTACTGGACGCTGGATGACACGTCCTACCGGTGGCTGGCGACCGTCGAGCACGCCGACCGTTCCACCATGACGATGATCCAGCAGCGCATCGCCGCCCACATTCCCCGAGCCCTGGTCAGGCGCCCTGTGGTGTCTATCGAAGCCTCCCGTGACGGCTGGATGAACACCACTTTCCTGCATATCCCGGGCGCCGACGTGATCCGCGCTGGCGCGCTGCCCCGCCGGGTGCGGTCCCGGGTGCCGGATGAACCCACCGACCCAGATCTCGTCGCGGCTCTGTACCCGCTGCTGCGCTCACACGGAGAAGGACCTTGATGGCTCAGAAGTACACCAAGCCCGCCCCGAACTACACCGGAGCCCTGCTGGTGCTGACCGTGGTGGCCACCGGTGCCGCCATGGTGTTCGGCCTGCCCGCAGGATGGGTGGCCTTCGCAGGCGTGCTCATCACCGCCTGGTGCCATCCGGCGCCGGTGCTGACCGGCCCGAAGGACACTCCCGCCACCACTCGGGAAGAGACCCTGGTGTTCCAGCACCGGATCTGGCTGGAGGTTCGCAACGCCCTGCTGCTGGGCAATCGGTGGGGGTGGCGGTCGCTGTGGCCGGGCTTCCCGCCGCGCACGGCGTTCTTCGTGTCGGCCGCGACGGGAGGCCTGGTGGCGTCACTGCCGCTGTCCGGGCAGGTGCCCACCAGGGTGCTGGCGGCCGTCGGGTCCGTGGTGGGCTGGGATGCGCCCGTGGTCGAGATGCCCTGGCAGGTCGCCGCCAGCTCCGGGCTGCTGGCCCACCATGTGCTCACCGCCGTGCTGACCCTTAGGCAACGGTTCGCCTCCCGGCCCGAGGTCACGATCGGCATCGACCCGCTGCGCCAGATGTGGTCCTCGACGGCCCGGCCCCTCCTTCTCGTAGCTCCGCTCCTTGCGATTGCGGGTGCCTGGGCTACCGGCTGGGGGCTGGAGCAGCTGGGCCAGGAGGGCTCGTGGCGGTGGCTTGGGATGGCGGCTGGGGCGGTGCTGACTCTCAATGTCGTCGTCGGGCCTTCCCTGTCACGCATCCGTCTGGGCCGCTGGCGCAGTATGAAGCAGGCCGAAGCGGACTGGGAGCCGCGCTTCGCGGAGGTGTTCACCGCCAAGGAGGGGGCGCCGCGGATCGTGGAGCGGACCATCGCCCCCTGCGGGGCGATGGTTGATGTGGTCGATGCGCCGCCGAAGCTGATGGCCGCCGGGCTGGCTGATCGGGCTGAGTTGCTCCAGGCCGCCTACGGGGACCCCTCGACGCGGATCGATGTGCTGTCCAGCCCCAACCTCGACGCGGCCGGCGACCCGGTGGCCGGTACCGCGCATCAGCTGCGGGCACGGATCGTGCAGTGGCCCGAAGGGACGTTTCCGAACCTGCTGGATCCCGACCTCGATGACGTCTCACGCGACCTGGCGGTGGAGGCAGCGATGGCCCGCGCCCTGGACGCCATCGGTATCAACCGCATGGTACTGGTCGAGGCGACCCAGGTAGCGGACCTGCCCGAGAAGGTCGACCCGAGCATGGGTGAACTGGCCCAACAGCGCGAGGAGCGCATCCGCGCCCAGATCGACAAGCTCTCCGAGGATGATGAGGAGGAGGTCGCTCGGCTCGAGGCCGCCCTGGATGAGCCGGTGGAGGTGCCGCGGACCTCTCCGCTGGCCGCGGCTTGGCGATGGCTGCGCGGGGTCCCGTCGCCGCGACCGGTCACTCCGGATGATTCGCCGCTGGCGATCTGGAAGACCACCTGGGCGATGCCGGGGATCCCCACACCCCCGTGGGCCAGTATTCAGGCCGAGCACGCCAGCATCGCCGCTGAGGCCTCCACCGTGATCGAGGACGAGACCGTCGAGGTCGATGCCATTGTCCAGCGGCGCGAGGGGTACGTCCTGTTCGGCGACCCGATCTCCGACGGGGCCCGCTACCGGGAGGAGTCCGGGCTCGACCTGGAGCAGGTGCGCAACGTGCAGGCGGAGATCGAATGGGAGCAGCGGTGGGAGCAGACGCTGCCGCAGGGATTCCAGCCGCCGACGACCCGGTTCGAGATCACCCGCACCGCTGAGCTGCCGCAACGGTTTGCCCGCGAGCCGCTGATTCTGCATGAGCAGCTGTTCGCCACCAAGACCGGGCTGGATGCCGGTGAGACCTACATCGACCCGCGCGGCAAGGACTTCGAGAAGGGCATGCGCACCTCGATCACCGCCGCGCAGATGGTGTCCCTGGTCGGCTGGCCCGCCGAGAAGGAAGGCCAGGGGTCACGGCACCCGCACCTGTTTCTGGTGCGCTGGTCGACCCAGCCGGTGCCGACCACCCCGCAAGACGTCACCCCCGACGAGCAGCCTGGCCCCGTCTCCACCAGTGCGCCCGCATGGGTGCTGGCCCACCAGGTCAACACCGCGTTCCGGGCTGCCGCGGTGAAGCTGCCCAAACCGGAGATCGTCGACGCCGAACCATTGACGGTGCCGGCCAGCTCCAAGCACGCCTGGAAGGTGACTATTCGCCTGCACAGCGGCACCACCCTGGTCGATGTGCGCAAGAAGGCCGATGCGATCCGCTCCCAGCTGGCCTGCCCCTGGATGCGGATCCAGCCCGCGGCAGACGGACAGGTGACGCTGTTCATCGGTGACCTCGGCCAGGGGGCCAGGCTGCGGCGCGGCGCAGACGTGCAGGTCCGCCGCGTGGATTTCGATCAGGCGTTCGTGGACTCGACCATCACCAACACCTCTGGTGCCGTCCCCACGCTGACGGCGCTGGAGCGTCTGGAGTCCAATCAGCAGGTGGAGGTGCTCGACTTCGACCTTCCCGCCGGTATCGACGTCGCCAAGGTCCGCGGCAACCGCGAGAAGCTCCGCTCCAACCTCGGCGTGGAGTTCTTGGACGTGCGCAAGCACGGCGCCTCCTCGGTGCGGCTGTTCGCCTCCGAGCATGACCCGCTGCCCGAACGCGTCGGCGTCCCCTTCGAGGAGATCACTCCCGGCACCGTCCCGTTCGGGATCAACGCTCTCGGGGAGCAGATGGTCTTCGACCTTGAGGAGAACCCGCATCTGTTGATCCTGGGCTCATCGGGGTCAGGTAAGTCGGCGGCCATCTCCACCCAGCTGCATGGCCTGATCCGGTGTGGCTGCGACGTGGTGGTCATCGACCCCACCAAGGGTGGCTACGACTTCCTGTTCGCCAAGGACTGGGCGATCGCCCCGTTCGCCGCCGACGTGTACCAGGCCGCCTCCACCTTGAAGGCCCTGTATGGGGAGTTGGAGCGGCGCAAGGCTCTGCTGGGCCAGCACGGGGTGGTGAAGATCGGCAAGCTGGACGAGCAGGTGCGTCCGCCACGGATCGTGGTGGTCATCGACGAGTTCACCTCGCTGATCGGCAAGTCCTCGGTGCCGCCGAAGTCCGAGGACCCTGCCGCCGATCATGCCCGCCTGGAGATCGAGGCGGAGAACAATGCCCGCGCGATCGTCGGCAGCATGGTCGGCAAGCTCGCCCGTGAGGCCCGGTTCGTGGGCATCCACCTGATCTTGGGCACCCAGAAGCTCACGGCCAAGAGCATGGATTCCATGCCGGGAGCCTCTGACCTGAAAGTGAACTTGGCACGGATGGGGCTGGGGAACATGACCCAGGGCGACAAGATGAGCGCCTTCCGTAACCCCCTCGAGGCCGATTCGATCGCTGAGCCCCGCATCGGCCGGGGCCTGTTCGAACCGCTCAACGCCGCCCACCCGATGCTGATGCAGGTCTGGTACGAGGAGAACCAGACGCTGCGGGAGGCACTCACGGCGGCAGGCATCGAACCGGCCGCCCCGGAGCGGATGCTTGACCCCACTGATCCGCGCTACGAGGTCGCCCCGCTGGAGGAGTTCGTCGACGTCGTCGAGGAGGCTGTCGAGCAGGCCCCGGTCATCGAGGATCTCGACCTGGACCTGGGCGAGGTCGATCTGGGCTCTCTGCTGGTCCAGAGTCAGTCAGAGGACGACACCGGTCCGAGCGACCGGCCTGACACGGCCGGCACCGACACCGAGGCGGACGAGACCCTGGGCCGGCTGGCGGATGCGGCACCGCCGACCAGCTTGGCCCTGTCCGACCTGGGCGCCCGTGGCGCCTCCTGGGAGCTGGTCGAGGCCGTCCAGGACGCTCTCGCAGCGCGGGAGGTGGACGATGTGGTGGCCGATGTCGGTGGGCTGGAGGCAGAGTCTGAGGTCGGGGTCAGCTACCGCGAGCTGATCGCCGACGTCGCCAGCGAAGCCGGGGCGACTGTCCGCGAGGCAGACCCGGTGCCCGAAGAGGCCACCGGCGAGTCGAGCCCCTCCCATGAGCCGGCGAGCCCGCCCCCGGACGGGGCCGCCGCTGCGGACGACGACCCCGGCAAGACGCAGGCGGCAGGGGCCGGTGAGGATGGGGGCGACGACGATCCGGACACCCCGGACACCGAGTCCGACGACGTGCCGGTACCGGATCCGGACCAGGGCTTCGAGGACGACTTCGACTTCGACTTCCAGGCCCCTCCTGTGGTGCGCGGCGGCCTCTGATCACACCATCGCCGCGCCCCGCCCACTAGGCGGCAGCGAGGAGGATGTCTATGACCGACCAGCCCCAGCACCCCGGCCAGGACGCCGGGGATTCAACTGTGCCCGACGACGAGGAGGCGCTGGATGGGCCCGGCTCAGGGGACCTGGGCTCGGACACTATTGAGCCCCCCGCTGCCACGGGCGCCAGCACCGGCAAGGCCCTCGCCCAGAAGGGCGCCGAGCTCGGCATCAAGAAAGCCACCGGCTCCGATGTCGCCGTCAGCACGCTGCGTGGCGCCCAGAAGGCCCGCAAGGGAGACATCGCCGGTGGTGCCCAGGATGTCGCCGCCTCCGGTATCGGGGCGGCCACCGCCCTAGCGGTGGGAAGCACCGGCGTGGGTACTCCCGTCGCCGGACTCGCCGGATCGGCCGCCACCAGCCTGGCCCAGAC
>Ga0209487_1004592_pt1 | contig 10534 bp, 8 predicted proteins | sample Poulit2012_FD_187524 | JGI IMG/M metagenome (GOLD analysis project Ga0209487, IMG submission 187524) | Agricultural soil microbial communities from Georgia to study Nitrogen management - Poultry litter 2012 (SPAdes) (version 2) | ecosystem: Environmental > Terrestrial > Soil > Agricultural land... | reverse complement strand
TAGTAAAACGTTATCCGCTTGAATTCATGATGGTTGAAACAGATGGACCTTGGCCTTTTGTTGGCCCTTTTCAAGGAAAGTTGACCGAACCGAAAATGATGCATCAAACGATTGCGATGATTGCTACATTAAAGCGGTTGCCTGAACAGGAGGTGTATGAGACGATTTATGAAACGACTCGCCGCTTGTATCGTATATGATAAATTTGATGACATCGATGTAAATTACAGCAACATGTCTAAAGTAAATAAATAGGTAAACAATGCGAACAGTTAAATTGAAAAAGTAATGTTCAAAAAACGACGTAAAAAAGTAGCTCATTTTTTAAAATATAAAGAAACTAGGTGATATATTGACTCGAATTTACATATTATTACTCATCGTCATGCTCGTATGGGGCTTTAACTTATCTGCATTAGTCGTACTCGTAAACACTTTACAGCCGATTACGTTAACCGCTTTTCGGATTTTTGTCGCCGGAATTGCTGTGTTACTTATTGCAAAAGCGATCGGTATTTTTCGTTTACCGACAAAAAGTGAATGGAAAACGATTATGATTATAACGATCTTTAACGTCGCTTTACATCATTCATTGTTAGCGGTTGGTTTGACGAAAACATCGGGAGTGAATGCGAGCGTTATTTTAGGAGCAGCACCGTTAATGACGATGGTCTTATCCGTTCTATTATTAAAAGATCGTGTTTCGCGCATTCGTGTGCTCGGTTTTTTATTAGGATTTTTTGGGATCATTGTGACCTCGATTGCTGGTGAAGGTGGTTTTCAAACCGTTTCGCTCGGGGATGTACTCGTCTTTTTATCGATCTTTATGCAGGCCTTTAGTTTTATTTTAATAAGTAAACTAAACCCGACGTTTGATCCGCGGCTTTTAACGGGTTATATGTTAGTGCTCGGTTCCTTCTTTATATTAGTCGTTGCGCTTATCGTCGAAAGGGATATTTCGCAAATCGCAAACTTATTTCAATGGAAACTCGGTTCCGTTTTTCTTTTTAGCGCAATTGTTGCCACTGCCTTTGGACATATGACGTACAATTTGGCGATAAGAAATGTCGGTCCATCAGAAACGACAATTTTCGTTAATTTAAATACGTTGTTCGCAATTTTAGGGGCGGCGCTTTTTTTAGGAGAGCCAATTTTAGCACATCATTATGTTGGACTCGTGTTAATTATCGTCGGCGTATTTTTTGGTGCGGGAACATTTGAATACGTCATCCGGCGCCGTCGCGAACGAAAACATGAAACAAAAAAGTCGTAAGAACGGATGCGTACCGTTCTTACGACGATTATTGAAAGACGATCGTTTTGTTATCTTTTACGATAATCCGATCTTGTAAATGCCATTTTACTGCTCGAGCTAGGACACGACGTTCTACTTGTTGTCCAATTTTTTTCAAACTCGCGACGTTATTACGATGATCAACTCGTTCAATATCTTGTTCAATGATCGGCCCTTCATCGAGTTCATTCGTAACGTAGTGCGATGTCGCTCCGATTAGTTTTACACCTCGGTCGTATGCACGCTCATACGGTCTTGCCCCGATAAACGCTGGTAAAAACGAATGGTGAATATTAATAATTTGGTTCGGGTACTTTTCGACGAAGTTTGGTGTTAAAATTTGCATGTAACGAGCTAAAATAAGAAGATCGATATTGTACTCTTCCATTAGTTCTAGCTGCTTTGCCTCGACTTCTTCACGAATATCTTTATTTGCTGGAATGTAATAATACGGGATTCCTAATGGTTCGACAATTTCGCGTGCATCTTCGTGGTTACTGATGACGAGTGGAATGTCTGTGTCAAGATCACCACTTTGCCATTCCCATAATAGCTCTAATAAACAGTGCACTTCTTTCGATACATAAATAGCACTTCTTTTTCGAGTTTCGTTATACGTAAACGTATAATCCATTTCAAATTCTTTCGCCAATGCTTCGAACTTTTTCTCCACGACGTCTCGATAGTCGAGTAAGTTTTCTCGATAATATTCAAACCGAATGTAAAACATTCGTCTCGGATCATCACTAGAATATTGGCTCGATTCGATAATATCTGCACCATTTTCGTATAAAAACGTCGAAAGTGCTGCGACAATCCCTGGTTTGTCTGGGCATTTTACTAATAAACGCCCGATATCTGATTTTTTTCGATTAGAATAAATATCTATTGTCATTTTCATTCCGCCCCTATTTCTCTTTCATTATTAGTTATTAAGATTACTAGTCCGAAAGTTAATCCTTTGCCATAACGACGCCGACAGGTTTTAACGTATGAACGATTTCGATCGTGCCTTTATGTGCAGCGATGACTTCTTTCAATTTACGATAAACGAACGGACTTTCGTCAGTACCTGCACCGCGCAATTCTACACCGTATCGTTTTACGGCTTCCATCATCTGTTCATGACTAATTGCACCACCACGACGTTTACGGGTTTTCCAATTCATTCGCCCAGCAGCTTTCGTTCGACTCATAATTCGTCCCGCACCGTGAATCGTACTGTAAAATGCTTCTTTACTTTTATCCGACTCGACTCCTTTTAAGATGACGGATATATCAGCCATACTTCCACCGACAAAACCTAACTGACCCGGCCAAGCAGGTGTGGCCCCTTTACGAACGACGATATACTCGGTGCCATCGTGTATTTCTTTCCAAGCGTAATTATGATGATTGTGCACTTCTGTGACAGCTTCTGCACCGAGAATATCGACTACTTGTTGTGCAACGTAATCACGCCCAGCATAAGCGTACTTGCCAGCTAACGTCATCGCACGAAAATACATATCACCTAATTCACTGTCAAGATCAAGCAATGTTGGTTTTGCATCCATCGACTCACGAGGTGCTCGATCGAAAAACTTCAGCCCTTTTGACAAGTTAAGAAAACCAGTTGCCGTTCTATGTCCAAAGCCACGGCTGCCGAAGTGATTTCCAACCCATACTTCGTCTGTTTTCGTATCGATTAAAATATCAACGTAATGATTTCCTGAACCTGTTGTACCTAACTGAGCACGGGCTGTTTCTTTTAACTCATCGTGTACATCGTTACCGAATTCTTTAAATACGTCCCAATCTGGATCATCGAATAGTTCATGATCGACGCGATGCGGATTATTTCGTCCGAAGCCGAACGGGATTTGTTTTTCTACTTCATCCATAATCGTACTGATCTGCCCTTTTATATCGTCATACACTAAATTTGTTTTGACAGCTTTATTTCCACAAGCGATATCGAAGCCGACACCAGACGGTGAAATTTGACCTTCATATACGACGACGCCTCCGACAGGTTGTGAATATCCATAATGTCCATCGGCGCATAAAACACCACCAACGACATTCCCCTCTTTCAAACAATGATCGAACTGTCGTAAAGTATCTTTCTCATGGTTGCCAAAAATAACAGTCCTCAATCTTATTCCTCCTCTAGCATCTATTATACATGAATTTACAAGAACCTCTATTATTTGTGATAGTGGCTATCACTTTAAGTGATAGACCTTATTAATCTTTCTTTAAAAACAATTTATTTCCATTGCAAAATTTCCGTTTTAGGCGTATTATATAAGTAAGCTGCGATGCGCGTAATTTATTTAAGTTTAACCTCTAAATAAAAATTAGGGAGTTTTAATATTGAGAGTCAGATGTCATGCCTCGATCGAGTGGAAGACAGAAGGCTTCTCTGCGAACACCCACTTGTAAAGAGTGGTGGTTAAAACTTACTAATTTAATTACGGCATCTGTGGCTCACTTTTTTTATAAAGTGAAGGTTATCGTTTCATAAACCTGTTCTTGCCTATCGGCAAGGGCAGGTTTTTCTTCAGGAAAAATTACTTTCGCAATCATGAATGTGAAATTAGGATGTGATTTTATTGACGGATACGAAACAGAAGACATCCGAGCATCGGCCGATTGTCATTATATTACTTGCCGGTGCATTTTTAGCCATATTAAATCAAACGTTACTCATTACCGCGACACCTCATATTATGGAGGAGTTTTCGTTATCGGAAAACTTAGGACAATGGGTAACGACTATTTTTATGCTCGTTAACGGAATTATGATTCCGATTACAGCATTTTTAATGGAAACGTATACGACTCGACGTTTATTTATCGTTTCTATGTTAGTGTTCATCATCGGAACGATCATCGGGGCGATTTCTTTAAACTTTACGATGTTAATGATTGGTAGAATTGTTCAAGCAATCGGCGCCGGTGTCATCATGCCTTTAATGATGACAATTTTCATGTTAATTTATCCTGTTAATAGACGTGGATATGCGATGGGAATGGCTGGGCTCGTCATTTCATTTGCACCGGCAATTGGTCCAGCTTTATCCGGATGGTTAATCGACTTTTTACCGTGGCGTGCACTATTTTATGTAGTTCTTCCTCTCGCTATTCTCGATGTCATTTTAGCATACGTGTTCATGAAAAACATCATACCACGAACGTTTCCAAAAGTTGATTACATGTCGATCGTTTTATCAACACTCGGCTTTGGTGGACTGTTGTTCGGTTTTAGTATCGTCGGTGATTTCGGGTGGGCACATACGGGAGTTATCGTCTCTTTAATTGTAGGAGTCATTACGTTAACGTTATTTATTCTTCGGCAACTATCATTACGAGAACCGATTTTGGAATTCCGTGTCTTTAAATCAGATATGTATACGATCACACTCATTATAAGTATGGTCGTCTTTACGATGCTCATTGCAGCAGAGACAATATTACCTATTTACATGCAGTTAATGGCTGGGTTTTCCGCTTTTGAGTCGGGGCTCATGATTTTACCTGGTTCGCTTGTGATGGGATTTTTATCTCCTTTTATCGGAAAGATGTTCGATGCGATTGGCGCTCGGTTATTATTAATTGTCGGGTTGCTCATCATGACAGTAACGACGATACCATTTACATTTTTAACGTCGAAGACGTCACTAACGTATTTAACGGTCGTCTTTGCCATCCGCATGATCGGGATTGCGATGGTCATGATGCCGTCTACGACAGCGGGATTAAATGTGTTGCCACGACGGCTTATTCCACATGGCACAGCGATGACGAATACGATGCGTCAAGTGGCAGCTTCGATTGGAACAGCATTTTTAATTATGATTATGACGATCACAGCAAAAGACCCTGCCGATGGAGGGATGGAAGCACTCGTTCACGGAGTGAACATTTCCTTCTATGTTGCAACTGCTATTACGGTTGTTGCTTTATTATTATCGTTTTTTGTCAAAGATAGTAATCGATCGACAGTAGAAGAAGTGAGCTAAATAATCGTTCGATAAAGATATGTGATAAAAAGTTGACAAATAAAAAACACCTATGTATAATTGTTCATAATTAAATGTATGAGTACATATTAAAGACGTTGATGAGAGAAAGTACGATTTCATATTTACTTTTACAGAGAACTCCGGTAGCTGAGAAGGAGAAAGAAATAGAAATCTGAAAATGGTCTCAGAGTCTCGTGCTGAACGTACGTTTCGTACTAGTAGGTTCCGACGGGATTTGGTACCCGTTATCAATACCACGGTATTCAGAGCATCAAGAACGTGTTTGTCGTTCCGTGCTTGCGTACTTAGTGAGGTTATTTGTGTGAGCAAATAACGAAATAAGGTGGTAACACGTACATAACAGCCACGTCCTTATATGAGGGCGTGGCTTTTTTGATTCTAAAAAACGATTAACTATTTTACGGAGGGGTAAAAACAAATGAAAAACTTTTTAGTGTTGCAAACAGATTTCGGCTTATGTGATGGTGCAGTTAGTGCAATGTATGGTGTAAGTTTATCTGTCGATCCGACGTTACAAATACACGATTTAACGCATGAAATTCCACAGTTCAACGTTTGGGAAGGTTCGTACCGACTTTATCAAACGGTACCATATTGGCCGAAAGAAACGGTGTTCGTCTCCGTCGTCGATCCAGGGGTCGGCTCTGATCGTTTAAGTATCGCTGTAAAGACGAAAGGAGGCCATTATATTATTACACCTGACAACGGTACGTTAACGCATATAAAACAACATATCGGGATTGAAGAAGTACGTTTAATTGATGAAAAAATTCATCGCTTGCCAAATTCAGACGATTCTCATACGTTCCATGGTCGTGATATATACGCTTTTACAGGTGCGCGCCTTGCAGCGAGAAAAATTCGTTTTGAAGAGATTGGAAAGATCATTTCGGAAAACGATATTGTAGAACTAATTCAACCGAAATCTAGTTGTGAGCGAGGCTATGTAAAAGGAAATATCGATATATTAGACGTTCGTTTCGGTAACGTTTGGACGAATATTGATCGTACTCTATTCTCTCGTTCTGGAATAGAATACGGTGATGCGGTAGAAGTGAGAATTTTCCACCATAATAATGAAGTATATTGTAATACGTTAACGTTCGGGAAGTCATTCGTCGATGGGAATTTAGGAGAGGCACTCGTTTATATTAATTCAGTTGGAAAGGTAGGAATTGCATTAAATCAAGGTTCTTTCGCCGAACAATACGATATTGGTACAGGAATTAATTGGCGTATTCAAGTTAAAAAGGTAGCGACACAATTGTTTTCTAACCGAAATGTCGTAAACTATTTAGAGAGCAATGTATCTCAATAGGAGGGTGTAATTTGTCGAAAGTAGCATATCCGTTAAAGGAAAAATTGTTAGAAACGTACGATGAATCTTTAAATATAGATGGAATTTGTGGGGAACGTGTTGCGAAGAGACTTCATGAAATAGCCCAAATTGGATTGACAAAAGATGGTGGTTCCAATCGTCCTGGGTTTTCTAAAGAGGAATTACAAGCGAAACAACTCGTTATGAAATGGATGGAAGAGGCCGGTTTAACGGTTGTTGTCGATGGCGCCGGAAATGTCTTCGGTCGCCTTGCTGGAAAAAATGATCATAAAAAAGCAATTATAAGTGGTTCGCACGTCGACTCCGTTCCAAATGGTGGTCATTTCGATGGCGTTTTAGGCGTTGTCGCCGCCCTTGAAGTTGCCGAAGCTTGGAAAGAAACGGGATACGTTCCGGAACGTCCGTACGAAGTTGTCATTTTTTCTGATGAAGAAGGGGCACGTTTTAATAGTGGTTTATTAGGCAGTAAAGCGGCAGTAGGTGCGGTGTCGCTCGATGAGCTACTAACCTTTACCGACTTTCAAAATGTTCCGTTTAAAGAAGTGCTTGAAAAAGTCGGTTTAGATGCGAATGAATTTGTTCGTTCGGCACGTGACTATTCAAATGATGAATTATATATTGAAGTTCATATCGAACAAGGTAAACGATTAGAGAAAAACAACTTACCTTGTGGAATCGTCTCTGGCATTGCTGGACCTTATTGGATCGAATGTACGATCACTGGGGCGGCGGGTCATGCTGGTAATACACCGATGAACGATCGGCGTGATGCACTCGTTGCGGCTAGTGAATTTATTCAAGCGATTCATCACATTCCGGAACAAATAAGTGACTCAGCCGTTGCAACAGTTGGAAAACTTGAAGTAAACCCGAACGGAATAAACATTATTCCGGGTGAAGTTCAACTTACGATCGATACACGTGACATAACCCGCTCTAACCAAGAAGCATTAGGAGCCCGTATTAAAGAAGTTGGCACAGAAATTAGAACAAAATACGGTGTCGACATCACTTTTTCCGATAAAGCAAAAGTACCTCCATTAGAAATACGTTCAGAATATATCGATGAATTGAAAGAAGTATTTCACGAGTTAAACATAGATCCGATGCTCATTCCGAGCGGTGCAGGACACGATGCGATGGTGATCGGTGAAAAAATTCCATCGTTAATGATTTTCGTTCAAAGTAAAGATGGGATTAGTCATCGACCAGATGAATGGTCCGAGTTAAACGATTGTGTACAGGCAATTCACGTATTAAAAAAATTTATTGAAAAGCGACAATAGAAATAGACGTTGTGCATCGTGCATGTTGCACAACGTTTTTATTTTGTTTTTTAAAAGTTAGTGTAAAAAGAGGAAGAGTAGAATAGGGTTTTAATTATTCACATGTACAATAGTATATAAAACTGATAGAACATGATAATAGGAAATTATATGTATTCGTTCCTATGAATCACTAAAGATTACACCATCATTTTCTAATATAATAGAATGTAAGAGATAAAAAGTAAGGGGGGAAGTGTTGTGACACGTAAAAGAAAGATTGTTTCTACTATTACATTCACGATAGCTGTATTACTTATTGTTAATATTGGAGCAAGTTTTTATTTTTATCATTTAGCGATCCAACGTGGTCCGAAAGACTTCCTCCAAGGGAATGAAGATTTAGAAGTTTCGGCTGAGGCGATGGATGAATTTTTAGACGGTGATTGGATCGATTGGACGCATGCACAACCGTTTGAAGAACTTGAGTTAACTTCTTTTGATGGGTTGTCGTTAAAAGGATATTATTTAGAGGCGCCAGAACCGACACCAAAAACGGTCGTCTTTGCACACGGCTATTTAGGTCATGCTTACGATATGGGGCTGTTCGGTCAATTTTATGCGGAACAATTAGGTTATAACGTATTTACTCCTGATTTACGTGGACACGGGAAGAGTGAGGGGAATTATTATGGATTTGGTTGGCATGACCGACTCGATTTAGTCGATTGGATTGCTCTTTTAATCGAACGTTACGGTGAAGATACGGAAATTGTGCTCCATGGATTATCAATGGGGGCGGCGGCAGTCGTGATGGCTAGTGGCGAGACTTTACCAGACAACGTAAAGGCGATCGTTGCCGACAGTCCGTATACGTCTGTATACGATCTTTTTCAATATCAAATGGAACGAATGTTTCACTTACCAGATAAGCCAATTTTACCGACGACGAGTCTCGTGACGAAAATGAAAGCTAATTATACGTTTCAAGAAGCCTCTGCTCTCGAGCAAGTGAAGAAAAACACGTTACCGATTCTATATTTTACGGGTGAAGCAGATACGTTCGTTCCGACAGAAATGACGCATGAGCTTTATGATGCGACGACGAGTGAACGAGAAATCGTTACATTTCCGCATGCGAATCACGGGGAGGGAATTGTGTTGTACCGAGAGAGATATATTGAGAAGGTGAGCCAGTTTTTACAACAGCATATGGATAATATTTAATTAAATGTATTTCACTTTAAAAAACGATGTGCTGAGTATCTAGAATTGGCACATCGTTTTTTAAGGTTTAATGAGTTCACTATAAAAGGATATATTTAAGGGCAAATGTATAAATATACTGATTCCGCTTATCAAATGCTCTGTGATAAGGATACGGTTCAATGTTTTGTTCTTATCTCTTTCCTAATTTATAGATACCCTTCACATAACTTTTTCGTTATTTCATTAGCTGCTCGTTTCACGCTTGCGATTGTTTTTTTCGTTATTTCCGTAGAAAAGCGATCCTCAGGACCAATGACAGAAAGACTAGCGGTTATCATATTTGTCTGATCAAAGATTGGGGCTGCGATGCCAACAATATTCAAGTCTACTTCTCCCGTCGTTTTGACGTAACCCTCCGATTTAATGTGTGATAATTCCGACAGCAATTTTTCCTTATCTTTAATTTTTGCTTCACGAATAAATGTATCGATATAATGGTTCGATTCAAATGCTAAAATAGCTTTCCCAGATGCTCCAAGATGTAACGGATGGGTTCGCCCATTACTAGCAACAAAGCCGATTAGATGACTGCTGTTTACATAGTGAACTGTAACACCGATGTTGCCACGACGAATGACTAAAATAGATGTTTCGTTTATTTCTTTGGATAACTGTTCCATTATTGGACTCGCGTATGTGACGAGGTTTTGGTTTAGTTGCTCATAAATTGTCTTTGCCATATCTAGTATTCGTGTCCCCAGACTAATTTTTCCCGTTTGACGGTGAATAACCTCTTTTTTTTCCAATGATTGGATTAATCGGTATGTAGTACTTTCAGGTATTTCCGTTCGTGCTGCAATTTCTGATACAGATAGTGTCTCCTCTGATTCCGTTAATAGAAATAAAATATCAAATGCTCGGTTTAATGTTTTTATTTCACTCATTTTTTCACTCCTAATCTCTTTCATATGAATATTATACATAAACTGTAAAAGGATAAAGAAAAATGCATAAAAAGAGTCAAGCAGATAGCTTGTTGACAAAGATAACGTTTTCATGTATCATAATTATCAAACAATGGGTATCAATTCTCATTATATGATAAAGGGTGGTGAAATTGAAATGGAAACACTTCACGATATGGATGTTCCAGGTCCAAAAAGAGATTACGAAGGATATGGAAGAGAAGGTGTTAAGTTTGAATGGCCGAATAAAGGAAAAGTTGCTATCAATATCGTTGTCAATTATGAAGAGGGTTCCGAACAAATGAAGCCTCTAGGTGATATGGAAAACGAAACCTTTGTTGAATTTACCCCGTTAATGCCAGATACAATGCGTGACTTGGCGGTCGAATCGGTCTTTGAGTACGGTAGTCGAGTAGGGATTTGGCGATTAC
>Ga0209487_1004591_pt1 | contig 10534 bp, 8 predicted proteins | sample Poulit2012_FD_187524 | JGI IMG/M metagenome (GOLD analysis project Ga0209487, IMG submission 187524) | Agricultural soil microbial communities from Georgia to study Nitrogen management - Poultry litter 2012 (SPAdes) (version 2) | ecosystem: Environmental > Terrestrial > Soil > Agricultural land... | reverse complement strand
GACATCGACCCTGCCGGGTTCGGTTCTGAAAACTTCCAGAGCTTGGAAGATTTCAGAGCTCAACCCTGGGCAGAGAGTGTCATGTCTCAGGACATCGGTGACGTTTGTGTATCAGGACATCGGTGACGTAACGGAGCCCGCGGCTCCCCAATACGCATCGGAGCCGCCCCGCACAGCGCGGTTCGCGGTGCTCGATGTCGAGACGACCGGGCTCTGCCCCCGATTGCGGAGAGCACTACGGCGTGACCGTGCTGCCGGAGGGCTTCACGGCCGCCGAGCCGGTGGACGTCGCCTCGGTGCTGAGCCGGGGGCTTCTCCGGCTCGGCACAGTGCTCCGCTCACGGCCCACTCGACAAGGCGGAGCTGCACCGCATGGCGGAATCCTGCAGACTCGTAGCCGCCCCCACGCCCCAAGACGACGGCAAATGTGCACGTGGCCGCCGAGGCCGGGTCGCAGTCCAACAAAGCGAAAAGCGCGGCGCGGGGCGGGAAAGCCGGTGGTGGCGGCAAAGAAGCTACTGAGATGCACCGGGGATTCGCTGTCCACGCTTACGCTGTCCACGTGCTTCCTCTCACCGGAGCACTTCATCCACGCCTTCCCAGCCAACCTCTCCACGCACACGGGAGCTCGTATCACAACATGGAGGAACGACGAGTGGATGCCGCATGGCGAAAAATCAAACCGCAAGAGTTGGACTTACGCGGCCAGTTCGACGCCGTATTCCAGACGCACTTTCGCTTCGCGAGCGCGCACGTGCGCGACATCTGGAACGAATGGTCGGCCCGCGTGTCCGCACGGGATTCCACGCTTGCGAACAGACTCACCCATGAAATCGACATTGAAGTGGCCGCAGCGTTCCAGGAGCTCAAGGCCACGCTCCTACGAACCCACCCACTTGCCGCCACTTGGGTCCTCTTCGGCGAGCGCACGGACCCAGTCGACATGTACGCTTACTTCGCCCCCAAGGGAGGAGAGACCTACTCGCTCGCTCGAGGCGCATGGATCATCGGCGCCTTCGGCAAGGGGAACCACGCCGACCGCACGACGGCTTACGCCGCTTTCAACAAGTACGTACGCTGGTGCGCCGCATTCTTGGCCCAATGGAACATGCGATCCCAAGGGACCGAGTCCGCGCATCGTCATCACCTCGGCGAGAAGATCGCGGCACATAGAAACCTCGCCGTCGAGACGCGCATGCGATGGATCGCCGAAGAAATCTGCGACGCCCTGGGCTCCTGGGTTGATGCCAGCCTCGGCGAGAAGAAGGACGCTGTTGGTTCGCACGCCATGCGAACCATGTCGAGAAATGCGGCTGCAACATTCCGCACCTTGAATCCTCTGCTTCGCGCCCAAAAGGGCGATCAGGTACAGCTACCACGCCTCGAGCACACCGTGAGCGAACAGCTTCTCATGGGGGTATCCGACGAGACACAGGCTGCAGTGACAGCACCTCCTCAAGAACTCACGGATCGAGCGCTCACCCTCGCCCTCCAGGGAGAGGTGTCAGACCTGTTTCCCTTGGTCCGGGTGGGGGGACGCACTCTCGTCCTCCAACGATCCGCTTGGCTCGTCGAACGGGATCGCTCGATGCTGAACGCCGTCATGGGGATGGCTCCGTCAGATCGTGAAGGAGAGCCCCTGGAGGAGGTCAGCAGGGTGCTCCTGAACAAATGGGGGCCTTCCAATCTCACCTGGTCGACCGGCGAAATCATCGCGCCACCCAATGGCGGCGACGGCGACGAAACTGACCTACTCGGAATCGGTGAACAGGCCGTCGTGATCGGGGAGTGCAAGGCCAATCGGCTCTCGAAGAATGATCGCAGCCTCGACACCAACTTCGAGGAACGCATCCTCAACAAAGCCGCTTCTCAGGTCGCTGTAAGAGCCACTCACTGGAAAGAAGGGTGGCGACCCCCGGGCCATCCGGGCTCCCGAGCGGACGCGACAGGATTGGTCGTCACCCTTTCCAGCTACGCGGGCGGCGTCTGGTCAGAACCACACCTCCGCGTCGACGACGAGGTGGTCGACGTCGCGATCTTGCCCCTCCACTCCCTAATCTTGGCAACAAGCGCAATCCCAGACGCCACATCCCTCGCGGAATATCTGAACTGGCGCACCCGCATGTTCAAGGTCGGCCTTGTCTCACCGGACGAACTCGAGCTCGTATTAACGTTCGTCAGCCAAGGCTCAACGGTTCCGGAGGAGGTCACTGACAACGAACGACTGACCTTCCGCGGATACGAGTTGTCTGCGAATGCCGTTGCGGAACTAGATCCTCGACGTTTCAGGGACGATAACGGGTGGCGAGAGCGGTATATCACCGAGCTCTGGAAGCACTCGAACCCCGCGTCCCCTCCGTTCTGACGTGGACGGGGCGAGGTTGAGGTCGCGAGTCGCGTCTCGTTCGATGAGGAGGGGAGCCGAGCCAGAACGGCGTGGCCGATGATCGACCGATTCATCGACGCCAGGGCGCCGGCACTTTCCTGCTCCCGTATGCCGGACACTTCCCGCCAGGGCTACTACCGCTACCAGAGCCTTCCAACTGCCGCCACGGGCACCACCGGTGCTGATCGATGGGGCTGAACCGCGGGAATCACGTCGCTTTCCATGGCGCCTACGGCGAGCACGGCGCCCCACGTCACGGGCGTCTTCTCAGGAGATCAGCTGAGCGCTCCTCGCATCCGTCGCCGCGGTCCGGATCCGGTAGATGCTGGTCGTGGCACAGATGTACAGGGTCCGGCCGTCGCTTCCTCCGAAGCAGCAGTTGGCGACCTTCTCGGGTACGGGGATCTCCCCGAGCTTCTCGCCATCCGCGGTGAACACTTGGATCCCGGTGAGGGAAGAAGACCACAGGTTCCCCTCGGTGTCCACGCGGAAGCCGTCCGGAAGACCCGGACTCACCTCCACCAGCGGACGACCATTCTTCGCGTGCCGGCCTTCGAACACGTCGTAGGCATGGATCGAGTGCCCGCCGGGGCGGGCCGGGTTCGGGTGGTCGCGGTCAGGCGGGTCGATCGACGAGTCGGAGACGTACAGGGTGCTCTCGTCCGGCGAGAAGGCGAGTCCGTTGGGAGCTTCCACATCGATGACGACGGGCTGCAGCGAGCCGTCCGCGGGATCGAAGCGGAACACGTACCGATCGCCGTACTCCTCCTCCCCCGCGTGCCCCTCGGTGGGGCGCTTGATCCCGTAGGCAGGATCGGTGAACCAGATCGTCCCATCGGATTTCTGGACCACGTCGTTCGGGGAGTTCAGCCGCGCCTCACGGAAGCGGTCCACCAGGATCTCCGGGGAGTATTCCGCGCCCTCCTGAGAGGCTGTGCGGTCCAGCTGCACGGCCCGGCGGCCATGTGAGCACTCGATCACCGAGCCGTCGCGGCCCATGGTGCGGCCGTTGGTGAACTCGGCCTTCGTGCTCACCTCGTGGATGGTGCCATCGGCTTCCTCGAACTCCAGGACACGGTTGCCGGGGATGTCACTGAATCGCAGCACCCCACGAGCCGGGATCCAGGCGGGGCCTTCGGTCCAGGTGAATCCTTCAGCGACTTTCTCCAGCTGGGCACCGGGCATGAGCAGATGGTCGATCGTCATCGTTCTCCCTTTCGCGAGATGGGACGGGTACCTGCGGTGGTCATGCCGCAGCCGGGGCGTCGGGCAGGTCCTTGCGTGCCACGCGCACGGTCTCGGTGATCCGTGCCAGCGGGATGAAGCCCAGCAGACAGATGCCTGCCAGGATCACGTAGTGCCAGTTGAAGCCGAGGTGCGTGATGACGATGCCGGAGACCGCCGAGGCGAAGAGGCCGGAGACACCGAGCGCCACCCCGATCATGATGCCCAGCGCCGTGCCGGCGGCCTTGGGTGCCGAGTCGACGAGCAGGGCGTAGACGACCGGGAAGGGCGCATTGCGGAACAGGCCCCAGAACAGCAGGATCACCCAGGCGGCCGCCAGACTCTGGATGAAGATCATCGCGAACAGGCTGACCACCCAGCCGATGATGAGGAAGGTGATCGCGAACTTGCGTCCCAGCCGGTCCGAGAGCGTTCCCCACACCACCTGACCGATCCAGCCGGTGAGCCCGGACGCGCCGGAGACGAGGATCGCATCCGAAGTCTCCATACCCAGCCCCTTGAACTGCATGGTCAAGAAGGTGACCACCCCGGCTTCACCCCACAGGAACAGGAAGCACAGGGCCACCGCCCAGCGCACGTTCGCGTGCCGCAGCGCTTCCTTCACCGGAGCCCACAGGCTGCCGCTGCTACGTGAGGACAGTTCCTCCAGAGGCGGGGTCTGGCCCATCTCCTCGATCTTGCGGTACAGGGTGACCTGGTGCTTCTTCCGGCCCAGGACGGCCTGCCCGATGATGATCGGGATCCCCAGCATCGGGATCACCAGGAAGGCCGCGCTCCAATGGGCCGAGCCGAGCACGATGGCGATGAGGGCACCGGCCAGGAACTGCCCGATCGGGAAACCGGTGTGGTGCACCCCCACTGCGAAGCCGCGGTGTTCCTTGGGCCACCACTCGGCGACGATCGCAACGTTCACCGGTTCGGAGCCGCCGCGGCTGATGCCCATCGGAATGCGCAGCAGGAGGAAGGCCATGAAGCTGCCGGCCAGACCGAAAGTCAGCGCACCGCCGATCACGGCGAACAGCATCGCGACGTTCCAGGTCCAGGAGCGTCGATACCCGGTGCCGATCCGGTCCGAGATGTAGCCGAAGATGATGCCTCCGGCGACCAGGCCCGCGAAGTACACGGAGTTGATGAGGCCGGCCTGCTCGGGATTGAGCCCGTACTGCTCCGAGACCTGCGGGAGCACGGCCGGGAGGATCTGGTGGTCGACCGATGTCATCAGGATCGCGACCGTGGTCAGCAACAGCATCCACCAGGAGATCGCCGGCGCTCTCGGGAGCAGTCGGTGAGTTCCCGGGTTGGTTGCGCCATCAGCGGGAGTCATGGCGCTCCCGCCCCGGGACGGGTGTGACTGGTCATCGTCGGCCATCGGAGCTCCTTCGCGTCCTGTACCTCAAGAGAGCGTGAGTGCCGATGAGTGTGACCCCGGTCCTACAGGATGTCAAGCAAACACCCGATGGTTCTCATGCTGTGGAACCTGCCGCGGATCCGCGGAGCATCCGGCCGTGAACCTGCTTGGACGGCCGCTGCCCTGCGAGGACGGAACCGTTTTCCCCGTGGATCCCTGCAGGCCGCCCCGGATGTCGTACGCGGCAGGTCCTATAGGTTCGCTGGCAAGCAGACTTTTAACATCGGAGGTTTGAAATGCCATGAGGCGCGTCGATCGATGACCTCCCGGTTCACTCCGCTCCCACGGGTGCTGGCGCCGCGACCGCTCAGGTGGTGCGAAGCCAGCCGGCGACCTACGACACCGTGACGGGGTGCGCGGCCCTCTCGTCGGCCTGTCGTTCGGGCAGTGCCCACGTCCCCAGTGCACCGATCACGCAGAGCACCGCGCAGAACCCGGCGACCAGCCAGGGCCGGCCATCGAGTGCCCCGGTCAGGGCAGCGGCGACGAACGGGATCCCGCCGCCGACCACGGCACCGGTGATCTCCCGGCTGAAAGTCACCGAGGCGTAGCGCACGTCCACCTCGAACAGGGTGCTGAGCATGGTGGCCTGGGAAGCAAGGGTCATGTCGCAGCACAGCGTGAAGATCATGACGAAGGCGGCCCAGATCAGGACCGGCGTACCGGTGTCGAGGAGCATGAAGAAGGGGAAGAACAGCACGGCACCGGCGAGCGAGCCGATGATCATGATGACCCGGCCGCCGAACCGGTCGGAGAGCCACCCGGCTGTCGGAACCGTGACGAGCTTGAGGGCGTTGGCGATGATGATGCCCAGCAGGCCTACGCTCGCGGGCGCTCCGACCTGATTCGCGAGATAGGACAGCGCGTAGACCGACGGCAGGTAGGACAGCACATTGGGGGCGATGCTCATGAGCATCGCCAGGGGGATCCGGCGGCCTCCGCGCCGCAGGACTGCCGCCAGCTGAATGCGCTCGGTGCGAGGCGCTGCCTTGCTCGCCTCGAATTCGGGGCTCTCCTCGACACGGAGGCGGATGATGAAGGCGGCCACCGCCAGCAGTGCGCTCAGCAGGAACGGGATCCTCCACCCCCAGGCCAGGAACTGCTCCTGGGTGAAGACAGCTTCTGCAAGGAAGAAGATCCCCGTGGCCAGCAGTGATCCCATGGCGTTGCCGACACTCGGGATCGCGGCGTTCAGGCCCCGATGCTCGTCCTGCGCATGCTCGGCCGAGAGCAACATCGCTCCCGCGTACTCGCCGCCGGCGCCGATGCCCTGCAGAACCCGCAGCACGACCAGTCCCACGGGAGCCCAGATGCCGATGGCTGCATAGGTAGGCATGAGGCCGATCGCGGTGGACGCGGCCGCCATCAGCAACAGCGTCAGGAACAGCATCTGACGGCGGCCCACACGATCACCGAGCAGTCCGATGATCACGCCGCCGATCGGCCGGGCGAAGAAGCCCACGGCGAAGGTGCCCAGCGAGGCGAGAGTCCCGGCGAGCTCGTTGCCCGCCGGGAAGAACACGTGGGCGAACACGAGGGCCGATGCCGTCCCGTAGAGCGAGAAGTCATACCACTCCAGGGCGGTCCCGACCGTCGAGGCGAAGGTGGCGCGCGAGAGGCGCGGAGGAGTCGTCATCGTCTTCCTTCCGAAGGAGTCCCGAGCACCCTAAACCAATCAACCGTTAGAACGGAAGCCCTTGACGTGAAATCACGTTAGCTCTAATGTCGATGAGCATGACCACACCAGCACATCCGAACGAGAACGCCGCTGCCCTGCGCGATGCCATCCGCAGCTCCGACCCGCAGCTGTCGAAGTTCCGGCCCCTCTCACGCATCCTCACTCACGACGACTTCAACACCGGCCTGCACGGCTGGGTCGAGCTCGGCGGCAACTACAACGGGAAGGGTGAGTACTCATCCCTGGACCGCCACTTCCGTGACTTCCGGCCGCCACAGCTGTCCACCTGCAACTTCTTCGATGTCGGGACGCACGGCGCGATGAGCGGCACCTACGCCCTCAAACTCGCCACACGCCCCTACCCCGGCCACACCGCCACAGGTATCCGCCGCCTGACGATGAGCGGGCGCGGGCTCCTGCAGATCGAGGCCTACCTTGCCTACAAGGCAGAAGCCGTCGTCGACCCGCACGCCGACAATGCCTTCGGCGATATGGAGTGGGACGGCAACCGCCACCCCTCCGAGGCCCAGTTCGGAGCCTTCACCGTCGCCACCGATCTGTGCGGTGACGACGGCGTGCGCTACCACACTGTCGTGCGGTACCAGAACGCCGATGAGGACGGGAACATGCTGCGCCAGTGGAAGTACCCGGTGGTCCCGGAACCCACTCCGCGCGAGGCCTACGAGGGCAAGGTCGATTACCCCTACGCCACCGACTTCACTGCACCGGACCCCGACGACTGGCGCGTCTACGGCCAGCCTCAGGAGCTGTGCATGAACGAGGTGCCCACGAAGGTCAACTGGCACTACCTGCGCTGGGTCATCGACACCGAAAAGCGCAAGAACGTCGAGGTCCAGCTCAATGATCAGCTCATGGACTGGTCCGAGGTGCCGGTGCCGATCTACGACGAGCGATATGGCTCGCTCGAGAACCTCCTGAACTTCTACTTCTCGGTGCGCACCCTCAGCGGGCAGCGCAACTTCCTGTACCTCGACTCCGTCCTCATCTCGGCAGATTGGTGACCACCATGCGTGAATCTCAGACAGCAGTCATCGAGCGCGGCCTCGAGCTCACCGGCGAATGGGCCACCGAGCCCTTCGAGGCGGCTTGGGCGCAAGAAGCCCGCTGGTTCGTCCAGTTCCTCGAACCGGGCAGCGGGTCCGTCTCGCTCCGCAGCCAGATCTCGGCAGATGGGCTCACCTGGGTCGATCACGAGAACGCCCCGGTCAGCGGAGAACCCGTTGGTATCCTGACGGCGCCCGTCCGTGATTTCGGACATTGGCTCCGACTCGTCGTGACGCCTGCCGAGGGCACGGTCGCACCGCTGGCGCGCATCACCCTCTCTCTGAAGGAGTGATCGCTGAGGGAGTGATCAGCCCCGTTCACACCGGGGCCGCGGCGCTCAGGGAAGGTTTCGTGGCGTAGCGCGCTCGAACCGTCCGCTGTACCTTCGATGGGCACCGCATGGAGAGGAGCGACATGCCCGACCGCCGGCACACCCTCGATGACCTCGCATCGACGCTGGGCCTCTCGGCCAATACCGTCTCTCGTGCGCTGCGCGGGAAGGACGGCGTCGGCGAGTCCACGCGACAACGCGTGCTCGACGAGGCCGCCCGCGTCGGGTATTCAACTCCTCGCGCGAGCGCCACCGCCCCGCACCTGGACGCGGTGGCGCTCTGCATCCCGTCCCTGACCCACCCCTTCGCCTCCGAAGCCGCGGCTGCGATCGAGACCGGGGTGCGCGCCGCAGGGTGCTCGCTCGAAGTCTTCGCGACCAACGAGGACCCGCGCCAGGAGGAGGAGATCGCCGAGCATCTCCTGCAGTCCCGGCCCGGAGGGATCATCAGCATCCCGGTGCACGCCCAGAGCACGTGCTGGCAGCGGGTGAGCGATGCCGGTACCCCGGTGGTGACCGTCTCCCGCGAGCTCGAGAGCGATCAGTGCGATTTCATCGGGATCGACAGCGAGCACGCCACCTACGTGGCCACTCGTCACCTGCTCGGAGACGGCGCACACTCGATTCTCTACCTCGATGAAGAACTGGCGATCGGCACCATCGCCGCGCGACGACGCGGATTCGAACAGGCGATGGAGGGCGCCGGGGCCCAGGCCCGGGTGCGGATGATCCCGACCCGCCGATACGAGAACGCCGGCTCCCAGTGGCGGGCACAGGAGGGGTATCGCACCTGTCTCGACGCGATCGGCGGCGGCGATGACTTCGATGCTGTGCTGTGCGGTGACGACTTCTTCGCCCTGGGCGCGATGCGTGCCCTGGCCGAGAACGGGCTAACGGTGCCAGACGATGTCCGAGTCGTCGGCTACGGCGACCTGCCCTTCGCCGAGTGGCTGACCCCGTCGCTGACCTCGGTGGCCCTCCCGGTCCGGCTCATCGGCGAACTCGCGGTCGCCAACGTGCTCCAGCGCATCGGCGGCAGCACCGCCTCCCCCTCCCGCCGGCTGATCCGGGGAGAGCTCGTGGTGCGATCCTCCTCCGGATGAACTTGATGCATTTGCTCAGTGCCCTGGTTTCCCGGTGATCTGCTGAATGATCGTGGCGGCGTCCTCGAGGATCCGGGGGATCAGCTGGATGTGGTCGCCGGCTTGGAGCAGCGCGGACTGGGTCGGGCGCAGCGTGGTGAACGCGACCGTGAGGTCGCGCTAGCTGTGATGTCCAGGGAGGTTGTACCGCTGCTCGGCGGTGAGTCGGGGTGACAAGGGAAGACCTCCGGTAGTGGAGTGGAGCTGTTTAGTTCACCGCTTCACGTCCCGGAGGTCTTCATGTCCCACGTTAACGCTGTTCTGACGCCACGCACACGCTTGCGCCTGGCGAAGTTGGTCGTCGAGGACCACTGGACGTGCTCGGCGGCGGCGAAGATGTTCATGGTCGCGCCGCGAACAGCGAAGAAGTGGGCTGATAGATACCGGGCCGAAGGCTCCGCGGGGATGGCAGATCGCAGCTCGCGCCCTCGCACCAGCCCGAGCAAGACTCCGCATCCCGTCGTGCGTCGCATCGTGGCATTGCGCTGGCGAAAGCGGCTCGGACCGGTCCAGATCGCTGGCCGGCTCGGCGTGCCTGCCTCGACCGTGCATGCGGTGCTGGTGCGGTGCCGGATCAACAGGCTCACCTACATCGACCGCGTCACCGGGGAGCCGCTGCGGCGTTACGAGCATCCCTATCCGGGGTCGATGATCCACGTCGACGTCACCAAGTTCGGCAATATCCCCGATGGTGGCGGGCACAGGTTCGTCGGTCGCCAGCAGGGCAGCCTGAACTCCCGAGCGACAGCGCACCGCACGGGCGAGCGCGGGAAGGACTACCGTCCCCGGGTCGGCACCGCCTACGTCCACACGGTGATCGATGACCACTCCCGGGTCGCCTATGCGGAGATCTGTGCTGATGAGAGGGCCCAGACCGCGGTCGGGGTCCTGCGCCGAGCTACAGCGTGGTTCGCCGACCGAGGCGTCGTGGTCGAACGCGTTCTCTCCGACAACGGCTCGTGCTACCGCGCCCGGGCTTGGCGAGATGCATGCGCTGACCTGGGCATCAAGCACAAGCGAACCCGACCCTACCGGCCCCAGACCAACGGCAAGCTCGAGCGCTTCCACCGCACGATGGGCGACGGCTGGGCCTATGCCCAGTTCTACTCGTCCACCGCGCAGCGCAACGCAGCCCTGCCCGGGTGGTTGCACTTCTACAATCACCACCGAGCCCACTCCGCCCTCGGGGGCCAGCCACCGATCACTCGACTGACCAACCTCCCTGGACATCACACCTAGTCGCCGCTGAGCTGCTCCTTCTCCACTGCCTCGAGACCGG
>Ga0209487_1004590_pt1 | contig 10534 bp, 9 predicted proteins | sample Poulit2012_FD_187524 | JGI IMG/M metagenome (GOLD analysis project Ga0209487, IMG submission 187524) | Agricultural soil microbial communities from Georgia to study Nitrogen management - Poultry litter 2012 (SPAdes) (version 2) | ecosystem: Environmental > Terrestrial > Soil > Agricultural land... | reverse complement strand
TCGGCAAACAACCAGCAAGCGGATTAACGCCATGTTTTTGGAATAATGCCATTGTTTCTTGCTGTAGCTTTTGCTGTGTGTTCGCGTCTTTTGAACTATATTTCTTTTGTAGTGCCTGAATCTCAGGTTGGACCTCTTGCATTGCCTTTGTACTTTTAATTTGTTTAACGTTCAACGGTACGAGAACTAAACGGATAATAAGAGTAACAACAACAATAGCTAATCCATAACTACTATTGAATAAATCAGCAAAAAATGTAATAACTTGCGATAAAGGGTAAACAAAATACTTATTCCAAATACCTGTACTCTCTGGCGTGATCGGTTGGTCAATTTGGGTACACCCAGACAGAAATACAATCAAACCAATTAAGGCCACAAGCAACAAGACCTTTTTATTACGCAACATACTTCCTCCTAACACAGATAAGCCTTTGAATAACTGATTTTTTTAATAAAACTCTATTGTAAAAATAAATATAACGTTTCTTATAACTAGTAACTATGTGTATTTTATCTTAAATGGCCTCTATTTTCTATCAATAAGCCATCAATTATAAACTCATAAAAATATTTATATTAGAAGAAAAATGACTATTAGTGTTTCTTTTTAGAGCGTTTTAATAATCCTTCTCTAGATAAAAGGTGAATTAAGCTACTTTTTACTTCTTTAAACTCCATGTTGTTAGTTGGCTGGCGAGCAATAATGATTATGTCATATTCAGATCGTATATCTTGCTCCAATTCATGAAAAGATTGACGTAAATATCGTTTAATTCGATTACGAACGACCGCATTGCCAATTTTCTTACCAACAGATAAACCAACACGAAAATGAGCTTGTCCAGACTTCCTCCTATAATAGAGAACTAACTGTCGATTAGCAAAGGATTTTCCTTTTTTAAAAATTGCTTGAAACTCTTTATTGTCTTTCACTCGGAATGCTTTTTTCATCTTATCACCTTTTATTACAAGAACCATTACTTTCATTACATACTCTCATATTTTGCTTTAAAATGAGATCTTATCAAAAACAATGCCCATAGTGAAAAAGACCACTGATCTTTTTCAGTGGCCTATGCAGACAATACTTTTCTTCCTTTACGACGGCGGCGAGCTAGAACTTTACGTCCATTTTTTGTGCTCATTCTCGAACGAAAACCGTGTACTTTCTTTCTCTTACGATTATTTGGTTGAAATGTTCTTTTCATTTATCTTGCACCTCCCCGAGGGATTAACATCCAAATTAACATCTATCCATTAGACAGTCTTTGTAATTATACTTAAAAAAACAATCATTTGTCAACCAGACCTTAAATTTTTTCTATTCGACAGGGTCATTCCTCGCCACAAAAAATTATTCACCTTTACTACAAGGTTATCCACACACCTTGTATATTATAATTCGACAAGATTTTTTCATCCACACCAATTATCGACAACTTAACCACAAATTATAGTGCTGTGGATTATTTTTATCTACAACATATGTAAAATGTGGATAAGCATTTAAAATCCATTGCACACTAGGATTTATTTTGGTATCATTATTATGCTTATACATGTGCAAAACTATTTTTACTAGTATACTTATACACAGAATGTGGACAAGTTGTGGATAGATAATCACAACTCTGTTATTAAACTATCCACAGGATGTTATTTTTGAGCATAACTATTAAAATACTTACCCTATTAGATGCAAACATATCAGAAATTATTCATAAAATAGTAATTAATTTTTATGGACTCAAAAATATTATAATTTTTGTCATGAAATTAACGCATACAAACTAACTTAAAATTAATTTATTGCCTTTCCGTCTTTGTAGTAATCATGCAAATGACATTGTGAGAGGCTTTTTATTCTTATTACAGTACTTTTGAAAGGGGTGAAAGTTGTTGGAAAATATTGATGATCTTTGGACATCTGCATTAAAACACATTGAAGAGAAAATAAGTAAACCTAGTTTTGATACATGGTTAAAAAACACCAAAGCCAAATCCCTTCAGGAGAACACCTTAACGATCACGGCACCTAATGAATTTGCTAAGGACTGGTTGCAAGAAAGATATACGCAATTAATTCGTGACATCTTAATCGAAGTTACTGGAGCTAATTTAGATATTAAATTTGTGATCCCTGAAGAAGAAAAGACGACTAAAACAAATCCTGTAAAACAACAAAGTAAAACAATTAATCAAGAACCTGATTTGCAAAAAACAATGTTAAATCCTAAGTATACTTTTGATACATTTGTTATCGGATCAGGAAACCGTTTCGCACATGCTGCTTCTCTTGCAGTGGCAGAAGCTCCGGCCAAAGCATACAACCCTTTATTTATTTATGGTGGTGTAGGATTAGGGAAAACGCATTTAATGCATGCGATTGGTCATTACGTTCGGGAGCATAATAAAGACGCTCGGGTTGTTTACATATCATCTGAGAAATTTACAAATGAGTTTATTAACGCCATTATGGATAATAAAACAATCTCATTCCGAAATAAATATCGTAATGTAGATGTCTTATTGATTGATGATATCCAATTTATTGCAGGTAAAGAATCGACCCAAGAAGAATTCTTCCATACGTTCAATGCACTTCATGAAGAGAATAAACAAATTATTATTTCAAGTGATCGTCCACCTAAGGAAATTCCAACTTTGGAAGATCGCTTGCGTTCGCGTTTTGAATGGGGACTTATTACAGATATTACCCCTCCTGATCTTGAAACGAGAATTGCTATTCTTAATAAAAAGGCCAAAGCTGAAGGCCTTGATATCCCAAATGAAGTCATGCTTTATATTGCTAATCAGATCGATACAAATATTCGTGAACTCGAAGGTGCGTTGATTAGAGTTGTTGCCTATTCATCTCTCGTCAATCAAGATATCGACGCTGCTCTAGCAGCTGATGCATTAAAAGACATTATTCCGAGCAATAAACCGAAAGAAATCACTATTAAAGCCATACAGGAATTCGTCGGAGAAAAGTATGATGTTAAAGTAGATGAAATCTTAGCTAAAAAGAGAACAAAAGCGATTGTACTGCCACGTCAAATTGCTATGTATCTTTCAAGAGAGTTAACAGACTCGTCCTTACCTAATATAGGCAAGGAATTTGGTGGCCGTGATCATACAACTGTACTACATGCCCACGACAAAATATCTAAAATGATTAAAGAGGATTCCTTATTAAATAAAGAAATTGAAGAATTAACGGAACAGCTGAAGTCAATATGAACCTATTAACATGTGAATAGATTGAATAACAGTTCTAACTTGTACACACTTTTTCCACATGGGGATAACTTTGAGTATAAAAGCTTAAAGATAGTTATCCACATAGACACAGGGCTTATTACTACTATTACTATATTTTATTAATAATAAATATATATATGTATCATTTATGAGGAGGATCCAAACTATGAAATTCGTCATCAATCGCGATAGATTTATGGCTAGTATACAAGACGTCATGAAAGCCATCTCAGCTAGAGTTGCCATTCCTATTTTAACGGGAATGAAATTAGAAGTAAGACAACATGGAATTACGCTTACAGGTAGTGACTCTGATATTTCAATCGAATCGTTTATTCCTACTGAAGAAGATGAACAAATCAATATAGAAAATATAGAAGAAGGAAGTATTATTCTTCAAGCTAAGTATTTTCCGGAAATTATTCGTAAGCTACCAGAGAATACTGTGGAGATAGAAACAGATGAAAATATGAAAGTCACCATTCGGTCTGGAAATGCTGAATTTAGTTTGAATGGACAAGATGCAGAAGAATACCCACAAATTATGCAAGTTCAAGCAGATGAGAGTTTTGAATTACCTATCGATTTATTAAAGGGATTAATTAAACAAACTGTATTTGCTGTTTCAACTATGGAAACACGCCCTATTTTAACGGGGGTTAATCTCACACTAAAAGATGAAAAGCTTAACTTCACTGCGACTGACAGTCACCGTTTAGCATCCAGAGATATTCCAATTGAAACAAGTAATATAGAATTTTCAAATGTTGTTATTCCTGGTAAAAGTTTAAATGAATTAAATAAAATCCTAGATGATACTGAAGAAAAAGTGGAAATAAGCATGTCGAATAATCAAATCTTATTTCGAACAAAACACTTAAAATTTATGTCTCGTTTACTTGATGGGAATTATCCAGAAACTTCTCGATTAATCCCAGATGAAAGTCTGACGAAAATAAGTGTAAATACAAGAAATTTACTTCAAACAATTGATCGTGCATCCCTACTTGCAAAAGAGGAACATAATAATGTTGTTCGATTAGTGACAAAAAGTGACAATACGATTGAAATCACTGGTAGTTCATCGGAAATTGGCCAAGCTGTTGAAGATATTTCGGTACAATCAATTGAAGGTGAAGAGTTAAAAATCTCATTTAGCTCAAAATATATGATGGATGCGCTTAGAGCCATTGAAGTAGACGAAATAAATATAGAATTTACGGGTGCGATGCGGCCATTTATTATCCGTCCTCAAAATGATGATCCAATTATTCAGCTTATTTTACCAGTACGAACTTATTAAAAACTATTCACTTAAAAAATAGATAAAGACTTAGTATGTTTAAAGAATGTCATATATTATCCGAGTAGGTGCTAAGTCAATTATTATTTCATCCGAACAGATGTGAAACTTTTATGTAAGGTTTTGCATTATTGTTCGGATTTTATTTTTAATCTCTCTTTATCTTATCCACATGTGAATATCTAAAAGTGTATTTTAAGATAAAGAAATACTCTATTTTCATACTATCCAATCTAATTTAAAGTTCATTAATACATAATTTTAACCTTTAATTAATGTTTTACTGCGTCTAAAAATCAAATAGAAGGACTTTTGAGGGGTTTTTAGGTAATTTAAGGGGATATCCTTTCATTAAGTCAAAAACTTTAGTAAAATAGTTATAAATGCCTTTGAGATTTAGTAAGGAGATTGGTGGAGAAAAATGAAGGAAGAAATAACCATTAACACAGAGTTTATTACATTAGGTCAATTAATAAAATTGGCAAATGTATTAGAAACTGGTGGTATGATTAAGACCTATTTACAAGACGTAGGTGTGATTGTAAACGGAGAAAAAGAACATCGTCGTGGGCGAAAATTATATCCAGGTGATGAAATACAGATTGAAGAAGCTGGTACAATTATAGTTGGTCGAGAAAAAGATTAAACTGAGATCCCTGATAAAGAGGAATTAATATGCATATCGAGCAATTAAAATTAAAAAATTATCGAAATTATGATGAGCTGGATCTCTCTTTTGATAATAAAGTAAATGTGATTATCGGAGAAAATGCTCAAGGTAAAACAAACCTAATGGAGGCTATTTATTTACTAGCTTTCACTAAATCTCATCGGACTTCTCGTGAGAAAGAACTTATCCAATGGGATGAAAAGTATGCTAAAATAGAGGGTAGACTTTCGAAGAGAAATCGTCAATTTCCACTTGAAGTTATCTTCTCAGCAAAAGGTAAGAAAGCTAAATTGAATCATATTGAGCAACAACGTTTAAGCGATTATATTGGTATGTTAAATGTTGTGATGTTTGCTCCAGAAGATTTAACTTTAGTCAAAGGTCCTCCACAAATCAGACGACGCTTTATTGATATGGAATTAGGACAAATCCAACCTAGATACATTTATCATCTTACACAGTATCAAAAGATATTAAAGCAAAGAAATCATTTATTAAAACAATTACAGCGGAAGGTAACTAAAGATGACGTGATGCTAGAGGTGCTGACAGAGCAGTTAATTGAACATGCCACCTCAATATTAGAACGCCGTTTTACTTTCTTAAAACTGCTAAAAAAATGGGCGAGTCCTATTCATTATGGAATAAGTCGTGAGATAGAACGACTAGACATAAGGTACTCTCCATCAATTGAAGTATTAGAAGATGAAAACAAGGAGAAAATAGAGACTATCTATCAAAATGAATTTAGTAAAATTAAAGACAAAGAGATTGAACGAGGAACGACTTTAATAGGGCCTCACCGTGATGACTTGGTATTTTATGTGAATGACCGCAATGTCCAAGTTTATGGATCACAAGGTCAACAAAGGACAACCGCCCTTTCTGTAAAATTGGCAGAAATTGAATTGATATATAATGAGATTGGTGAATATCCAGTTTTACTTCTTGATGATGTACTGAGTGAATTGGATGACTTCAGACAATCTCACTTGTTAAATACAATACAAGGAAAAGTTCAAACTTTTGTTTCTACAACGAGTGTCGATGGGATTCATCATGATACGTTGAAAGAAGCAGATTTATTTACAGTACATGCAGGTACTGTAAATAAAAACGCATAATAAGATGATAGGTTGATGAGGTGAAGCGTATTATGTTTATTCATATAGGAAATGGCAACGTGATTCAAACCGATGACATTATTACTATAATCGATCAAGATATCATTTCATCTTCCGTAGCTATGGAAGAAATGATGAAAAATGTGAAAATAATTGGTGCAAATGAAGAGACAAAGTCACTCGTTATTACAGAAGATGTAACTTACTTCAGTACGTTATCAGTCGCAACTTTAAAAAAGCGAGCTAGTATGATTTCAACCATTAGCAAACTTGATGATTATACGGATGGTTTGGAGCTAGACAACTGAAAAGGAATGTGGTGAAGACATGACATTAGAAGATGAATTCATGAAGAAAGATGATTATAATGCTGACCAAATACAAGTATTAGAAGGTCTAGAGGCCGTTCGTAAACGACCTGGTATGTATATTGGATCGACCAGTGAAAGAGGTCTACACCATCTAGTATGGGAGATTGTTGATAACAGTATTGATGAAGCACTAGCTGGTTACTGTGATCATATTGAAATTATTATCGAAAAAGATAATAGTGTTACAGTCCAAGATAATGGAAGAGGTATTCCAGTAGATATTCAGCATAAAACAGGAAAGCCAGCCGTTGAAGTCATTATGACGGTACTCCATGCTGGTGGAAAATTTGGCGGTGGAAGTTATAAGGTTTCTGGTGGATTACATGGAGTCGGAGCATCAGTCGTTAACGCGTTATCAAGTAATTTAGACGTTTACGTCCATCGTGATGGAAAGATTCATCATATTCGTTTTGAACGAGGCGTTAAAGTTAAAGGCGTCGAAGTTGTTGGCGAAACTGATCACACTGGTACCGTTATTCACTTTACCCCAGATAAAGAAATTTTTACTGAAAGTACAACATTCGATTATGAAGTATTGACAAAGCGTGTACGTGAATTAGCTTTCTTAAATAAAGGTCTTAAAATTTCAATTCAAGATAAGCGTACTGATGAAGAACCTGTTACTTTCCATTACGAGGGTGGTATCAGCTCTTACGTTGAATATATTAACCGAACAAAAGAAGTTCTCCATGAACCGTTTTTTGCAGAGGGCGAAGATCAAGAAATTACCGTTGACGTAGCGTTCCAGTATAATGACGGCTTTGCAAGCAATTTATACTCTTTTGCAAATAACATTAATACCCATGAAGGTGGTACACATGAAGTTGGATTCAGAACTGCACTGACACGAGTTATTAATGATTATGCAAGAAGGAGTAATTTATTTAAAGAAAACGATTCAAATCTAACGGGTGATGATGTAAGAGAAGGACTTACCGCAATCGTATCTATTAAGCACCCTGATCCTCAGTTTGAAGGACAGACCAAAACAAAACTTGGTAATAGTGAAGTCAGGACTGTCACAGACTCTGTTTTCAGCAATGCTTTTTCCAAATTTTTATTCGAAAATCCAACCGTGGGTAAAATCATTGTTGAAAAAGGACTTATGGCCTCACGTGCTCGTGCTGCAGCTAAAAAGGCACGGGATTTAACACGTCGAAAAGGTGCCCTGGAAATTTCAAATTTACCTGGAAAGTTATCTGATTGTTCATCACGTAATGCGGAAATTAGCGAATTGTATATTGTTGAGGGTGATTCAGCGGGTGGTTCGGCAAAACAGGGCCGTGATCGACATTTTCAAGCCATTTTACCTTTACGTGGTAAAATATTAAACGTTGAAAAAGCCCGTTTAGATCGCATTCTTTCCAATGAAGAAATTCGCACAATCATTACCGCATTAGGTACAGGCATAGCAGAAGAATTTGATATATCAAAAGCGCGTTATCATAAGATTATTATCATGACGGATGCTGACGTGGATGGAGCTCATATTCGTACCTTACTTTTAACCTTTTTCTATCGTTTTATGCGACCATTAATTGAAAATGGGTATGTATATATTGCACAACCACCACTTTATAAAGTACAACAAGGAAAGAAAGTTCACTATGCTTATGATGATCGAGATTTAGATAAAATCTTAGCGGAGATTCCAAAGTCGCCAAAACCAGGACTACAACGTTATAAAGGTTTAGGGGAGATGGATGCTACACAACTTTGGGAAACAACAATGTCTCCAGAGACAAGAACTTTACTGAGAGTTGAACTTGTTGATGCTATTGAAGCTGACCAGATCTTTGACGTTCTAATGGGGGATAAAGTCCAACCACGACGAGCCTTCATCGAAGAAAATGCCCAATACGTACAAAATTTGGATGTGTAAAGAAAAGATTTTGTGAGCGTTTTGCAACGTATAGACTGGAATACGGCTTAGGAGATAAAGAAAACACGCCTCGGCAAGGGGTGTGTCGACGTTGGTCGCAAAGACCGATTTTAGTCGGCCTTCCTTACAGTAGAAGCTGATGTTGACTTATCGAACGAAGGCGTATGAAGTCTACTAGTTGCTGGTCACAAAATCTAGACAATAGAAAAGGGAAAACGACCGTTTAGCAACGTACAAACTGGAGGTTTCCTGACGAGATAAAGGAGACTTGAAGAGCGGAGCGATTCAAAGTCGACTTATCGTAGGAAGGAATCCGAAGTTTGGGGCTGCGGTTACTCGCCCCACCAAAAAACATTGCTAGTTGCTGGTCGTAAAATCTAGACAATAAGAAAAGTGAAAACAATTGTTACAAATGGAGACTAGAGTTTAAACTATCTTAAATAGTTAAATATTTATTCGGATTTATAGTTGAAAGTACTTATGAAGTTAACTCAAACGTAAGCATTTTCTTCTTTAAACTGGGAGGTCATTGAATGGCGGATCAAGAACGTCAACCAATTCAAGATGTTAATATAAGTGAAGAAATAAGAACTTCTTTTCTTGACTATGCAATGAGTGTTATTGTCTCAAGAGCTTTACCCGATGTTAGAGATGGGTTAAAACCTGTTCATCGAAGAATATTGTATGCTATGAATGACTTAGGGATGCACGCTGATAAATCATATAAGAAATCAGCCCGTATTGTCGGTGAAGTCATCGGTAAGTATCACCCACACGGTGATTCTGCTGTTTATGAAGCGATGGTGCGAATGGCACAAGATTTCAGTTACCGATATATGCTTGTTGATGGACACGGGAACTTCGGATCTGTGGATGGTGATTCAGCTGCAGCCATGCGTTATACAGAAGCTAGAATGTCTAAAATATCCATGGAACTTTTAAGAGATATTAATAAAGATACGATTGATTATCAAGATAACTATGATGGTGCAGAGCGGGAACCAATTGTTTTTCCAGCACGTTTTCCGAACCTACTGGTCAATGGTACATCTGGAATTGCTGTTGGTATGGCAACGAATATTCCGCCGCATAATCTTGGTGAAACAATTGATGCTGTTTTAGCTTTAAGTAAAAATCCCGATATTACCATTGATGAAATTATGGAAAACCACTTGCCGGGACCTGACTTCCCGACAGCTGGACAAATACTTGGCAGAAGTGGGATTCGTAAAGCGTATGAAACAGGACGTGGTTCAATTACTGTACGGGCGAAAGTTGATATCGAAGAGCATTCAAATGGAAAGTCAACAATCATCGTTTCAGAGCTACCTTATCAAGTGAATAAGGCAAAATTAATTGAACGCATTGCAGATCATGTGCGTGAAAAACGTATAGAAGGAATTACAGATTTACGTGATGAATCAGATCGTAATGGAATGCGGATAGTTATAGAACTACGTCGTGATTTTAATGCAAATGTTGTCTTAAATAACTTGTATAAATATACTGCATTGCAAACGACCTTTGGAATCAACACATTAGCTTTAGTTGATGGCCAACCTAAGGTGCTGACGATCAAGCAATGCCTAGAGCATTATTTAAATCACCAAGTTGAAGTCATTGAACGTCGTACAGCATTTGAATTAAGAAAAGCTGAAGCAAGAGCCCATATTTTAGAAGGACTTCGAATTGCCCTTGACCATTTAGATGCAGTTATTGAATTAATTCGAAACTCGAAGACAGCAGATATTGCTAGAGAGGGATTAATGGAGCAATTCAGTTTATCTGAGAAACAAGCTCAAGCTATATTAGATATGCGTTTGCAACGTTTAACAGGACTTGAAAGAGAAAAAATTGAAGATGAATATAATGATTTAATTAAACTTATTGCTGAATTGAAAGCAATTTTAGCTGATG
>Ga0209487_1004587_pt1 | contig 10541 bp, 13 predicted proteins | sample Poulit2012_FD_187524 | JGI IMG/M metagenome (GOLD analysis project Ga0209487, IMG submission 187524) | Agricultural soil microbial communities from Georgia to study Nitrogen management - Poultry litter 2012 (SPAdes) (version 2) | ecosystem: Environmental > Terrestrial > Soil > Agricultural land... | reverse complement strand
CCTAGGCGTGATACACAGGTCATTTTTCCATAAGGGGGGGTTAAATTGAGTTTACGAAAACCAAGCAGAAAAAAACAGGATGAAAAAATTGCTGAAGAAATCGCAAAATGGAACGAGCTTTTTAGCGAGATTTCCGAGGATAAAAAAGAAGCTGCACAAAGATTGGTTGAACAAGCGGCATTTATGAAAGTTACGCTCGATATACTAAAAGTTAACATACAGCTTGATGGTGCGACTTATTGGTTCGAGCAGGGAAAGCAAAAAATGTTGGTTGAGAATCCTGCACAGAAAAGTTACAACACAATGATTAATAGATACACGACGGTTTGCAACTCTTTGTTTAACCTACTTCCTAAAGATGATGGAAATAATGACGATGATGATAAACTTGATGAACTATTGAACAGGCGTAATGCAAAATGAGTGCCGCACCAAAGTTAGAACACATTAACACAATTTCGACTAATCCGATTCTACAATATTGGGCAAAGATAGAATCTGGTGAAGAAGTTGTTTCAAAGAAAGTAGAAAGAGTTTATCGTCATCTAGTTTACGATGTTTTACTTAATCCTGATTCAGAATGGGAATATGATGAAGTAGAAGCGAGTATTGCAATTGATTTCATCCAGGACCATTGTAAGCACTCAAAAGGTAGCATGGCAGGACAACCATTTATTTTAGAGTTATGGCAAAAGGCTGCAGTTGCCGCCATGTTCGGAATCGTCCACAAAGTGGATGGAACGAGAAAGCACCAAGAAGTTTTCATGGTTGTTGCAAGAAAGAATGGGAAGTCCACCTTAGCGGCTGCTATTGGATTGTATTTGTTAATTGCCGATGGAGAATTAGGTCCAGAAGTATATGCAGTTGCTACAAAGAAAGACCAAGCTAAGATAATTTGGCTTGAAGCCAAGCGGATGATTCAAAAATCAAAGAATCTAAGAAAAAGAGCCAAAACGCTTGTCTCTAGCATTGAAACATCATTCAATGATGGAACATTTCAACCGTTAGGGAAGGACTCAGATACATTAGACGGATTGAACGTTCACGGGGCAACATTTGACGAAGTACACGCTTGGAAAGATATGAATCTATATGACGTTGTAGTTGACGGTACTTCATCGAGAGACAATCCATTAATCTTTATCATCACTACTGCAGGAACAGTAAGAGAATCTGTCTTTGACAGGTTGTATGATGAATCGGAATTAATTATAAACGGTTATGATGATCCAGAAGGATATAAAAATGAGAGATTCTTACCTATCGTCTACGAGTTGGACAAACGTTCGGAATGGACAGACCCTAAAGCTTGGAAAAAAGCTAATCCTGGACTTGGAACAATTAAAAAGACAGATGCACTCGAACAAAAAGTAAATAAAGCGAAAGCTAATCCAAGACTTGTTAAGAACTTAGTTTGTAAGGATTTCAATATTCGAGAAACAACAGGAGAATCATGGTTAACATTTGAACAGTTGGACAACAAGGAAAAGTTCAATATTGAAGAACTAAAACCGAGGTATGGTTTAGGTGGTGTAGATTTATCATCTACTACTGACTTAACTAATGCAACGGTTATTTTTATGCTTCCAGGAGATGAAAAAATATATGTAGAACAAATGTTTTGGTTACCTGAAGACTTGTTAGAAAAACGCACACATGAAGATGGAATCCCTTATGACTTGTGGAAAGAACAAGGGTATTTGAGGACGAGTCAAGGTAACAAGATACATTATAAAGATGTGACCGAGTGGTTCGTTGAAATGCAACAAGAAAAGGATATATACATCCCATGGATAGGTTATGACAGTTGGTCAGCCACTTATTTTGTTGAGGAAATGAAGAATCATTTCGGAGAAGAAGCTATGGAAGCTGTTATACAAGGGAAAAAGACATTGTCTAGTCCAATGAAGTCGTTAGGTGCTGATTTAGAAAATAAACGCATTATTTACAACAACAATCCTATTTTAAAATGGAATCTATCAAACGTTTCTTATGAAGAAGACAAAAACGGTAACATTCAACCGATTAAAGGTACGAATCAGAAAAAACGTATTGATGGCTTTGCTGGCCTTTTAAATGCTTATGTAACACTCGAAAGACATTACGACGAATATAAGTCAATGATTTAAGGGAGGTGATTGCTTGGGTGTATGGAACAAATTAAAGAATAGATTCAGTCGCGGAAAAGTTGTATCGAAAGCAAAAATTATTACTGATCACGGTAGCGGTTATTATTCTTGGAATGGCAAATTATATCAGTCTGATATAGTCCGTTCCGCAATCCGTCCAAAAGCTAGAGCAATTGGGAAAGCTGTTGGCAAACATATAAGAAAAAGTGTTGATGGAACTTCAGTCAATCCTGAACCGTATATGCGTTTTTTGTTAGAAGAACCGAACCTTTATATGACTGGTCAACAATTGCAGGAAAAGTTAGCAACACAATTAGAGTTGAATAATAACGCGTTCGCTTATATCAATCGTGATACAAATGGATTGCCAATGGAGATTTACCCAATAACAGCAATCGCTACTGAAGCGGTTATTAAAAGCGGTCAATTGTATTTAAGATTCAATTTACTTAATGGTAACGAGGTAACTTTTAAATACAGTGACATCATTCATTTACGAAAAGATTATAATGAAAACGATATTTTCGGAGATTCAAACGCTGAAGCACTTACTCCATTGATGGAAATCGTAAATACAACTGATCAGGGAATTGTTAAAGCTATTAAAAACTCAAATATAGTTAAATGGCTGCTCATGTTTAAACAAACGTTACGTCCAGAAGATTTAAAGGAAAGTGCAAAGCGTTTTGTAGAGGATTATCTAGATGTTGAAGGTGATTCAATAGGAGTAGCTGCAACAGATGCAAAAGCTGATGCGAAACAAGTTGAACCAAAAGACTATGTTCCTAATGAAAAACAAATGGACAAAACAGTTCAACGGATTTATTCGTTCTTCAATACCAATGAAAAAATCGTACAAGCAAAATACACAGAAGATGAATGGATAAGCTATTATGAAACTTCTGTTGAACCAGATATTATTCAACTGAGTAATGAGTACACTAGAAAATTGTTTTCGAGACGCGAAAGAGGTCACGGAAATAAAATTATGTTTGAATCAAGTGATTTATCATTCGCAAGTATGGACACTAAATTAAAACTTGTCGATTATGTGGATAGAGCAATACTCACACCAAATGAAGTAAGAGAAATTTTAGGTAGAGCACCATATGAAGGTGGTGATGAGTTCATTCGTAGACTGGACACTAGACCAGCTGACGAATAATTGAAAGGGGGTGTTTAAGTGGGAAAAATAAAAATAACTGGCGTTATTATTCCTAATGATTACCAACGCATTTATGATTGGCTCGAATGGGATGCCACAAGTCCAAGGAAAGTTGAACAAGCACTTGCTGATATTGAAGGTGATGTAACAGTAGAAATAAATAGTGGTGGTGGATCCTTATTTCATGGGTCAGAGATTTACACCTTATTGAAAGAACATCCCAATAACATTACCGTTAAAATTACTGGTGTTGCTGCTAGTGCCGCATCCGTTATTGCTATGGCTGGTGATAATATTTTAATGAGTCCAACAAGTCAAATGATGATTCATAATGCTACGATCGGTACTTATGGTGATTATCGTGAGATGGAAAGTGCGACACAATTATTAAAAAACGCCAATCAAACAGCCGTAAATGCTTATAAGTTAAAAAGCGGTATGAATGATGAAGAATTACTTGAATTGATGGACAAAGAAACATGGTTTACCGCACATCAAGCACTAGAACATAAGTTGATTGATGAAGTGATGTTTGAAAACCAAGTTCAAGTAGCGGCTAGTTTCGGAGGTGGACTTTTACCGCAATCAGTGGTTAAAAAGTTGTCAGAGTTGTTATTGGAAAAAGAAGAAGAGAAACCGACTAATAATGAGTCGGATTTTTTATTGGCTGAATTAAATTTACTTAAATTAAAAGGAGATGTTAAAGAATGAATTTTGAACAATATTTAAAACAAAGAAACGAATTAATCAATGCTGCTGAAACACTTATTGGAGAAGGAAAACTAGAAGAATCACAAGCGAAAATGGATGAAGTAAAAAACCTAGATGAAAAGTGGGAGGAAATCAAAGTTGCTAACGCGAATCTTGAGGCGTTAAAAGATGATAAGCAAGTAGTAAACTTGGAAAACAAGACCGAAAGCGTAGCAGGTGGTAAAGTAGTCGGTAACATTGAAGTAAACCAAGTTAAAAATGAAGATGAAGTATACGTTGATGCTTGGGCAAAACACTTAATGAACCAAGACATGACTCAAGATGAGCGCAATGTGTTCGCGAAAGTAAATAACCTTTCAAATGAATTCACTCACACAACTGTAAATACACCAACATTAATCCCAGAGACAGTAGTTGCAGGAATTGAAGCACTAATGGAGGAACAATATCCATTACTAGCTGATGTACGTAAATTCAACGTAAAAGGCAATTTAACAATGAACCGCCATGAAAGTATTGTTGCAGGAGATGCTGATTGGTATACAGAAGATGTAAAGGTAGCAGATGAAGAAAACAAGTTTAATCAATTTACTTTAACTGGTCACGAATTGGCGAAAGCTGTTACAGTTTCTTGGAAAATGAAATCAATGGCTGTTAAAGAGTTCATCCCATTCATTCAACGTGAAATTGCTTCACGCATGGGTATCGCTAAAGCTACAGCTGTCGCGCATGGAACAGGGACAAATCAACCTAAAGGGATTGTTACTGTACTTGCAGGAGAAGTAGGCACTCCACAAGTTATTGAATACACTGACTTAGCTTATGAAAATATTACAAATGCTATTTCTAAGATCCATTCTTCACTATTGAATGGTGTGGCTATTTACGCAAACAACGGTACAATTTGGAACACGTTAGCAAACCTTAAAGACGACATCGGACGTCCATTGTTTATTCCAGATGTAACGACTGGTGGGGTTGGTCGTATGTTCGGTTACACAGTTAAAGCTGACGGATCATTAAAAGAAGGAGAAATCCTATTCGGTAACGCTGATAGAGGTTATATCCTTAACACTAACGAGCCTATGAAACTGGTAACAGAGGACCATGCAAAACCACGTGAAACTGATTATGTTGCATATGAGATTGTTGACGGTGACGTTTACGAATCAAAAGCGTTTGCTTTATTAACAGTAGAAGAAGCTTAATAGGAGGGACATTAAATGGGTTACAAAGTAATCAGTACATTTCGAGATAAATTCACTAAGAAGTTATATGAAAAAGGCGGTTCTTACAATCATGAAGATGAGAAAAGAATCGCTTTTTTAATTGAAAAAGGTTTCTTGGAAGGACCAAAGAAAGAGGAGCCGAAGAAAAAGTCTGCTAAAAAGGCTGACAAAAAATGATTGAATCAGTAAAAGGGGCATTGAGAGTAACTTCCAATGACCCCTTAATTGTTGAAGAAATAGAAGACTTAATTGAAAGTGCGCGAATGGATTTGATTATATCAGGAGTTTCTGAAGAAAAAGCAAACAATGACCACGATCCATTAATCAAACGAGCAATAATCATTTATGCTAAAGCTAATTATGGTTTAGATAATCCAGATGCTGATAGATTTCGTGATTCCTATGTCATGCTTAAACAACATCTGTCGCTAGCAGGTGATTATCGTGGCTAATTGGAGTGATGTTCTTTATTTAATCGGTCTTGAAAAAAGCCTAGATGATGATGGATTCGAAACCATTGGTCCTGGAGAACCAAGAAAGATTTATGCTAATGAAAAATCTGTTCGCTCACAAGAATTTCATGCAGCAAAACAATCCGGTGTTACTCTTTCCCATATGTTTGAAGTAAGAACAGTTGAGTACAAAGGTGAAGAAACTCTTAAGTACAATGATGACGATTATAAAGTTTACCGAACATATGTAAAAGGTGAATTTACGGAATTAATTGTTCACAAGGAAAGTGATGACCATGGACATTAAATTAGAAGGATTAGATGAACTAATTTCTTACGTAGAGGATTTAGGGCGTAATATTGACGATTTAAAAGACCAAGCATTAATCGAAAGTGGAGACTATCTGAAAGAACAGTACGAGAGTGGAGTATATTCTCATTATCTAAGCAGACGTTCGGGTGAATCGGAAAAATCTATCACTAGAACAGAACCATCGAACGATGAATTATTTGTTGGAATTAAGGGTGGAGCGAGAAGACCAGGTTTCTATCTTTATATGCATGAATTTGGTTATTGGAATGTTCGTGCAAAAAGATTTATCGCACCAAAACCTACGTTTTCTATTATTTATGAAAATAACAAGAATAAAATATTAGACATTCAAGCAGAAGTGATAAGAAGGGGGTTAGGTATGTCGTGAATTTAAATAGACTTATTCGAGATACTTTAACTCCCTTAGGTGTTCCGGTCTCATTTGCAAACTATAATCTGACTGCGGACACCTATATTGTATTTATCGAATATAACCAAGCGTCGAGAATGAACGCAGATGATGAAGAATTACTTACAAAACACTTCTTTCAAGTAGATGTTTTTTCAAAAGGTAATTATCTGCAACTAGTAAAAGATGTAAAACAACGAATGAAAGAAGCGGGTTTTGGTCGTATGTTCGAATCTGAAACTTATGAAGAAGAAATGAAAATGTATCGCAAAATTTTAAGATTTAACTATGAACCTAAAATTGGAGAGACATATCCATAAGGAGGAATATTAATGGCTATTAAAGGTTTAAAAGATTTACATTATGCAATTATCACAAGCGAAAATGAGAACGAAACTGTTTATGGTGAAGTGAAGCGACTTGGTCCAGCAATTGCATTAAACTTAACTCCATCATTTAATCGTGGAAATTTAAGAGCAGATGACAAGGTGTTATTTTCAGATGCTGCAAAAGGTCCTATTGCTGTAACTTTAAATACGGCTTATTTAGAAAAAGAAGTTGAAGCGGACATATTAGGTAAAACAATCCACCCAAACGGATTAATTTCTGATAACGCAGATGACAATCCGCCTTATATCGCAATTGGTGGCATGGCTGAAAACGCACGTGGAGGATATGATTATTTTTGGATTTACCGAGTACAATTAACACCTGCGGAAGAAAACCGTGAAACAAAACAAGAAACACCAACATATCAGACACCTAACTTAAGCGGAGAAGCATTACCGAGATTACATGATGGTGAAGAAAAGGTGAAAGCTTGGAGTGAAGATGCTGATATTACTGATAAATCTATTTTCGACGAATGGTTTAACGAAGTAATCGACAAAGATTGGGTAGCGGAGGTTTAATCATGCAGATTGAACTGTATATTGACGGAGAGAAAAAAATATTTACGACACCGTTTGTCCCTCAGCTTGCCAAACGTAAATATCTAGAAATAATGGCTAAAGCAGAGGAAAAAGCTGAGGGAAATGAACATTATATTCCGAGTTTCAAAGAACAGCTAGAAGAAGAAAATGAATTGCTTGGAATATTATGTGACGTTGTTTTTAACGGTCAATTTACAATTGAACAACTAATAGCAGGTGCTAGTGATGATTATATATATTCAAAATTAAGTGAAGCGGTGTTTGGAAAACCGAAAGAGGAAAAGGTGTTAATGAGCGAGGGAAACGAAGTGGGGAAGTGACGTGGAAAGAAGCGTACACTTCCCTTAAAGCTTTATATAAGAAATTAATGATGGATTTCAAATGGACGTTGAGTGAGATAGATTCGCTTGATGTCCATTTTTTTAACGAATTGATGAATGAACTAGACGCATTGGATGAAGTTATTGAAGAGCAACCACAAGAACAAGAAGTCTATCTATCAGATATTTGGTAAAAGGCAGGTGAAACAATGGCTACTAGGGATATTGGAAATTTACGTACTCGATTGTCTTGGGAAGATGATGGAGCTAATAAGTCGCTAGAGTCTTTTAGACGTGATCTAAGAGGTTTACGTTCTGAAATGAACCTTGCACGATCTAAAGGACGCGAATATACGCAGAGTTTAAAAGGAATGCGTGAACAGTCTGATATTCTATCGAGACGATTAAGAACGCAACAAGAACGTGTACGTGAACTAAGAAGACGTTACGATGAATCGGTTAAAACAAAAGGTGAAGATGCTAACCAAACTAAAAACTTAGCAGCACAATACAATAATGCAACAGCTGAAATGAATCGGACTGAAGCACAATTAAAACGTCTGAATGAAGAAATACGTAGACAAGAATCCCCTTGGACTCAACTCGGTGAAAGAATGACAGCTACTGGGGGGAAGATGCAAGAATTCGGACGTGGTATGACTGATTTTGGTAGGGCATACTCAATGAGGGTAACTGCTCCAATCGTTGCCGGAGCTACAGCAGTATTTAAAGCAAGCATGGATTATGAAAGTGCCTTCGCAGGTGTTCGTAAAACAGTCGATGCAACTGAAGAAGAATTCGCTCGATTGTCCGATGGGATAAGAGAAATGACAAAAGTTCTTCCAGCTAGTGCTACTGAAATTGCTGCAGTTGCTGAAAATGCTGGACAGTTAGGTATAGCAAATGAACACATCTTGTCTTTTACCAGAACAATGATAGATTTAGGCGAAGCTACAAACATGACTTCAGAAACTGCTGCGACTGAATTCGCTAGATTTGCAAACATCGTAGGAATGTCTCAAGAAAACTTTGATAAATTGGGTTCTGTTGTTGTTGATCTAGGAAATAACTTAGCAACAACTGAAGCGGAGATTGTATCAATGGGAATGCGACTAGCCGGAGCCGGTGCTCAAATCGGACTTACTGAAGCAGAAATAATGGCGTTTGCAGGAAGTTTAAGTTCGGTCGGTATTGCTGCAGAAGCAGGAGGTTCAGCATTCTCTAAAGTAATGGTAGAAATGCAATTAGCGGCTGAATTAGGCGGTGAAAAATTAAAAAACTTTGCCGATGTTGCTGGTATGTCAGCTAGTGACTTTAAGAAAGCATTTGAAGAAGATGCAGCAGGAGCGATAATCGCATTTATCGAAGGACTGTCAACAGCTGAAGAACGTGGAGTATCAGCTATTAAAGTATTAGATGATATGGGTATTACAGAAGTACGAATGCGAGATGCTTTACTACGTGCTGCAGGAGCAAGTGACGTATTTACAGATTCGATTGAAATGGGTACTAAAGCTTGGAAAGAAAACACAGCACTTACAGAAGAAGCGGAGCAAAGGTATGGAACCACAGAATCGCAATTAAAAATCATGTGGAATCGAATCAAGGATGTCGCTATCACTTTGGGAGATGCACTTGTTCCAGCTGTTATGAGCACGCTAGATGCCATCGAACCGTGGATTGACAAAATAGAAAGCGGAGCAGAAGCATTTGCGAATTTAGACGAAGAACAGCAAAGAACAATATTAAAGCTTATAGCTTTTACCGCAGCGGTTGGTCCAGCAAGTGTTGGAATTGGTCAACTTTCATTGGGTATTGGTGGTTTGATGAAAGTTGGTGGTAACTTTGCAACAATGCTTGGAAAAGCAGGAGCAACAGGTGGTACAGGATTATTAGGAAGGATTGCCTTACTTGGTCCAGGAGCAGCAACACCTGTAGGATTAGCTATTGCTGGTGTAGGTTTTTTAGGATTGAGTATATATAAACAAATCGAAAGAAGTAGGGAAGCAAAAAAAGTAAATCTTGAAGTGGCAGAAAGTTTAACCGAACAAGCTAACGCATTAGAAGAAAACATTGATCGATTCGAAGAATTAGAAAGCAAAAGCAAATTATCGAACAATGAAATGGCTCGTCTTGTTGATATTTATAAAGAAATACAAGAAACCTCAGACGAAAAAGCATTAGAAACACTATCAAAAGAATACGAACAATTACTCGAAAAATCAGGTATGACAAACGAAGAATTAAGCGAGTTTGTCTCAATTAACGATGAATTAGCTAATAAATTAGATTCATCCAACAAGAAGATAACTGAACAAGGTAATGTACTTGTAGACAATATCGATGCATTAAAAGAGTTAAACGAAACTCAACGTGAAAGAATCAGACTTGAGCTAGAAGCACAAGCGGCAGCACTAGAAGCTAATCGTGGAGAACTATTAAGAGAGCAACGTGACTTACAACAAGAAATTAACGAACTTAATGAAAAGATTCCAGATACAAAAGAAAAAATCATTGAACAAGAAGAGTATGTTAACGAGTTGGTAGCTGACTACAGAAAAGCAATTGAGGATAACAATACTTTTGAAGTAATACGTCTATCGAATAAGATGGTGAAGGAAGCCGAAATAGCACAAGAATTAAGAAATCAATTAGAAACTCAAACAAACCAGTTATTAACTAATCACGATGATCTAGAAGTTACTAACCAAAAACTAGATAGTCTAGGCGAAACTTATCAAAGAATGATTGAACTTGAACTAGCTCAGGTTGGAATCAATGCTGAAAAAGGAAAAGAGCTACAGCAGATTGATGAAGAACTTAAGAAGTTAAGAGAACAAAAGACTGAACTTGATGAAAAACGTAAAAAACAACAAATAAG
>Ga0209487_1004586_pt1 | contig 10545 bp, 7 predicted proteins | sample Poulit2012_FD_187524 | JGI IMG/M metagenome (GOLD analysis project Ga0209487, IMG submission 187524) | Agricultural soil microbial communities from Georgia to study Nitrogen management - Poultry litter 2012 (SPAdes) (version 2) | ecosystem: Environmental > Terrestrial > Soil > Agricultural land... | reverse complement strand
ATGGCGACTGTTCCCTCGCAAGACCCGCAGTACCGCGGCTTCCCTGTCGTTGCGCGCCGCTGCCGTGGTATGGCCTCCCTCACCTGTCGCCACGGCCCAGCCACGCTTGTCGTGAGGTATCGCGGCTGCGGCTCCCAGCCCGGTGCCGGGGCCGATCACCAGTAACGGGCTGTCTGCCGCTTCTGGAGGCTCAGGCCCAAGCGGCCGGCGGTCCGCGGGACCGAGTAGCGGAAGGGCATGGGCGAGGGCGGCGAAGTCATTGATCACATCCAGCGCCGGAACGGGGAGTTCTCGACGTAGCTGCGCGATTGAAAAGCTCCAGTCGGCATTGGTCAGCGCCACCTCGTCACCGGTGATGGGGGCGGCAATGGCCAGAGCCGCCCGGGCGACGGGCTCGTTCCAGTGCTCCTTCAGGAAGGCCTGCGTACAGGCCGCCGGTCCCGGGTAGTCGGCCGTCTTCACGCGACCCTGGGCGAGGGGACGGGCTGCCGGATCTGTGGAGGCTTCATAGATGGCAAAGCGGGCGTTCGTGCCGCCGATGTCGGCCACCAGCCAGGGTGCGTCAGCACCTCGTGTCCTCGTAGCCATGGTGACTCAAGTCTCCTCACCAACCTCGCCGAGGATGCCGACAAAGTTCTGCCACCAGCGGGTCACGTCGTGGGTACGAATCACTTCGATCATCGCCCGCCAGCGCTCCTGGCGCTCTTCCAGGCTCATGGCGAGGGCCTGCTGCAGGGTCTCTCCGGTGGCCTCGTAATCCAGCGGATTGACGATGAGAGCCGCCTCCAGCTCCTGCGCTGCTCCGGCGAAGCGCGAGAGCAGCAGGACGCCCGGATCCTCCTCGTCCTGGGCGGCGATATACTCCTTCGCCACCAGGTTCATGCCATCGCGCAGCGGCGTCACCAGCGCCACGCTGGCGATACGAAGCACCCCGGCAAGCGCACTACGCGAAAGCCCTCGGTTCACGTAACGCAGCGGTACCCAGTCCAGCTCGGCGAAGCGGCCGTTTATATGTCCGGTCAGCTCCTCGAGCTGCCGCCGGATGGCGACATATTCCGTCACCTCAGAGCGAGAGTGGGGAGCGATCTGCAGCAGCGTGACGCGTCTCCTGTGCTCCGGATAGTGGTCGAGCAGATGCTCGTAAGCCTGGAAGCGCTGCGGCAAGCCTTTGCTGTAATCCAGCCGATCGACCCCCAGTAGAAGCCGGCGGCCGTTGAGGCTTGCCAGCAGCCGGCGGCGGGCTTCGTTGCGCACCTGCATGGCAGCCTGTCCAAAGCTGTCGGGATCGATCGAGATCGGGAAGCTGCCGGCGCGCAGGCGGCGCCCGAAGCCTTCGACGTAGGTGTTGTCGACTACACGGCCGCGTTCCTCAAAGGCGATATAGTCGAGGAAGGCGCGCAGATCGCGCGGCGTCTGAAAGCCCACCAGGTCGCAGTGGCAGAGCCCGGCCATCAGTTCGCGGTGATTGGGCAGCGTGGTGAAGACCTCGGGTGGCGGCAGCGGGGTATGCAGGAAGAAGCCGATCGGATTTTCCACGCCGCGCTTGCGCAGTTCCTGACCCACCAGCATCAGATGGTAATCGTGGATCCAGATCAGGTCGTCGGGCCGCACGTGGCGAGCCAGCCGTTCGGCGAAGAGTTCATTGACCTGCCGATAAGCCTGAAAGTCGCTGCTGTGGTAGTTCATCAGGTCGGAACGAAAGTGGAGGATCGGCCAGAGCACCTCGTTGGAGTAGCCGTTGTAGTAGCCGCTGTGCTCTTCCTCCGTCAGGTCGATCGTGCCGAGCTCGTAGTTTTCCTGCTGGACCTGTTGCGTGCCGCGTCGGCTCGCGTCTTCGCTCACCTTGCCGCTCCAGCCGAACCAGAGGCCTCGACTGGCCGTCAGGGCATCGTTGATGGCGACCGCAAGACCACCGGTTGCACCGCGGGTGGCACCGGTGGTCTGAATTGGCGTCACGCGATTGGAAAGGACCAGCAGGCGCCTCATCCCCAATCCTCCCAATGGCGGCTGAGGCGGGTTGCCGACTGTATGATGCCGACGAGGGAGTAGGTCTGGGGAAAATTGCCCCAGAGCTCACCGGTCGCCGGGTCAAGGTCTTCCGACAGCAATCCGACGTGATTGCGCCGCGCCAGCAGCTTCTCGAAAAGTTCCCGTGCCTCTTCGTGACGGCCGGTTGCCGTGAGGGCATCGACATACCAGAAGGAGCAGATGGTGAAGGCTACCTCCGGCACTCCAAAGTCGTCGGCAGCGTGGTAACGCAAAAGGTAGCCCTCCTTCAGCAGGAATCGTTCGACCGCGGCTACGGTTCCAAGATAGCGCGGATCCATGGGGTCGAGGAAGCCCAGCTCCTGCATCAGCAGCAGGCTGGCATCGAGGTGCTCGCCTTCGAAGGTGGCGACAAAACTGTTCAGGCGCTCGTTCCAGGCACGTTTCAGGATGACTTCGCGGATGTTGTCCGCTTTTTCACGCCAGCGGGTCGCCCGCTGGACTTTTCCCAGGTGACGGGCGATGCGCGACAGGCGATCGCAGGCTGCCCAGCACAGCAGGCTCGAGTAGGTGTGGATCATCTGTCGGCTTCGATACTCCCAGGGGCCGGCATCGGGCGTGTCGAAGCGCATGACTGCCTGCTCGCCGATTTCTTCCAGCAGTTCGAAGAGGCGCAACGAACCCGGCACCATCAAACGCTGGTCGAAGAAGACCTGGGTGGCCGCCAGCACCACGCTGCCATAGCCGTCGTTTTGAACCTGGGTATAGGCCTGATTGCCGATCCTCACCGGGCTCATGTTGCGATAGCCCGGCAGGCTGTCGATCTCGCGCTCCTCGATGCGCTGCTCCAGATCGAGGCCGAAGACCGGCTGCAAGTAGCCGTCCGGCGCGACCGAGACGATGTTCATGATATAGCGGAGATAGCCCTCCATCGTGCGGGTCGCACCCAGGCGATTGAGGGCATTGACGACGAAGAAGGAGTCCCTTAGCCAGCAGTAGCGATAGTCCCAGTTGCGCTCGGAGCCCGGGGCTTCGGGAATCGAGGTCGTGAGGGCGGCGACCAGCCCGCCCGTTTCCTCGTAGGTGCAGAGCTTCAGCGTGATGGCCGCCCGGATGACGGCTTCCTGCCACTCGAAGGGAATCGAGAGCGAGCGAACCCAGTCGCGCCAATAGGCGTCGGTTTCCGCAATCATGCGGCTGGTCGCCGTTTCCACGCTCTCGGTCAGGCTCTCGTCGGGCCCCAGAAGGAGATATTCATCCTTCTCGAGCAGGAACCAGCGCTCCGGCAGGACGTAGGCGAGCGGCGCGGTCGAATAGAGCCGCAGGGTCATGGCGGAGCCGACATAGCGGGCGTGATTGCTGCCGCGAATCACCTTCGGTCGCTCCCGGCCATAGTCGCAGGTCGGTCGCATCACCACTCGGATCTGGGGTGTGCCGCTGATCGGGCGGATGCGCCGGGCCAGGGTCGTCGGACGGAAGGTGCGCTCGAAAAGCTTGCTGCGGGGAATGCAGTCGGTGATCTCGATGGCGCTCCCATCTTCGGCATAGAGGCGCGTCACCAGCACCGCCGAGTTCCGCCGGTATTCCTGTTCGCTGCGCTGGCAGCCCTTCAGCTCGATGGCGAAGTGGCCCTCCTGGGGAGCATCGCCACCGAGCAGGGCGCTGAACCAGGGATCGCCATCGAAGGCCGGCAGGCAGGCCCAGACTACACGACCGAAGGTGTCGACAAGGGCGCCGATGGCGCAGTTTCCGATCACGGCAAGATCGAGACTGGGACGAAATTGATCGGGCAAGCGCTTCCTCCTGTAGCGGATCGCGTCGGATGGGGAATGCTCTAGGTTCCCCAACAGACGCGATCCGCTATGATCCGCTCCAGGGTCTGTCGAGATGCATCATGAACCGGCAGCTTTCGGCTGTGATCGCGAACCCCATGCTGCGCTTTGCGGCGGCTGATCGGGGGAGGAACTGCCGCCCTGCTTCCCAGGGTTCCCCTTCTAGCACACACCGCAAAGCGGGGTTCACGCCTTGCAATGAAGGGTCGGATATTCCGTCAGAATCTCGGTCCACCCGCACAGCTCCAACAGGATCCTCCCCTAGAAGTTCTCGACTGCGGCAGCCGAAAGCCAATGATGCACCGCTGCTACGTCAGTCAGTGCCCAACGGGCGCGGGTCGGGCGCCGGCCGACGAGGATGGAATGACCACCGAGATCGTTGACCACCGCGAAGCCGTCTTCATCGGTGACATCGTCGCCCAGAAATACGGGAAGTCGCCCGGCGAAGGGGGATTCCTTCATGAAGTCCGCGATTGCCTTTCCCTTGTCCGCGCCTGGAGTGCGTAACTCGATCACTGCCTTGCCGGGAACCGCGATCAGGGGCGGGACGCACTGCTCCGCCAGCGCGATCGCCAGTCGCTGTGCCTCTTCGCCGCAAGCCGGTGCGCCGCGAAAATGCAAGGCGAGGCCGCGGGATTTCTTTTCGAGCAGAGTGCCGGGGTGATGCTCGGTGAAGCGTTCCAGGCTGGCTTCGACCTCCGCAAAGCAGCGTGGAAGGGCAGGCAGTGGCAGCAGGCGTTTGACGGCATTGCGGCGCTCCAGGCCATGTTGTCCTGCTGCCGCCATCACCAGGGGGGCGAAGAGGCGATCGAGGGTGGCGAGAGAGCGGCCGCTGACGAGTGCCACTGCACCGCCAAGGCGCTCCTCTAGTCGCTCGAGCGCTGGAACCAGTCCGGGCGGGACCCTTACCTCATCAGGATGGGGGGCGATCTCCAGCAGGCAGCCGTCGACGTCCAGAAAAAGAGCCCAGTCGTCGGCAGGCGGGGGCGGTTCGGGCAGGGGCGTGGCAGCGGGGTCTGGTGACATCGTCCGTACGGGAAGAGATTCCTGCAACGGACACTATTCAAGGGGAAGACAAACGGCAACCGTGGCTCTGGGGGCGAGCGCGGATCGCGCTTGATCAGGAACCTTTTGGCTTCTGGTAGAACGGGTGAAGCTGCTCTGGATTAGAGAGTGACCACAGGTGTGATTCAGCCGTTGAACTCATCCAGCAGCCGCTTGATCTCTTCCGGGTTCGACTGGGCCAGAATCTTTTCCGTCAAGACGCGGCAGGCGGTGGCCTCGAGCCGCCGCAGGCGCTGCTTGACCCGGGGCAGCGCCGTCGGGCGCATCGAAAGCTCCCGGATGCCGAGCCCGAGGAAGAAGGGCAAGAAACGGGAATCGCCAGCCATTTCACCACAGACCGAGATCGGCTTGTCCTTGCGAAGGGCAGAATCCACAGCAAAGTGGATGAGGCGCAAGACAGCCGGGTGCAGCGGATCATAAAGATAGGCGACCCGCTCGTCGCTGCGGTCGATTGCCAGCGTGTACATGATCAGATCATTGGTGCCGAGGGCGAAGAAATCCGCCTCTTCCGCAAGGGCGTCGGCAGCCAGCGCGGCGCCTGGCACCTCGATCATGATGCCGAGCGGTGGCAGCGGGTCAGGGACCCGGACACCTTGCGCCTGCAGCCGGCGGGCCACCTTCGCCATGGTTTCCCGCACCCGCCGGATTTCCTCGACGTTGACGATCATTGGCAGCAGGATCCGCAGGCGTCCTGCGGTATCGGCGCGCAAGGCGGCGGAAAGCTGGGCTTCCAGAAGTTCCGGCACGCGCAGGGAGAGGCGGACCGCCCGCAGACCAAGAGCCGGATTGGCCGCCTCGGTGATATGGTGGCCTAGCGCCGAAGCGATTTTCTCCCCTCCCACATCGAGAGTGCGAACGGTTACCTGGCCCTCGGGCAGGCCGGAGAGGACCTGTCGGATAGAAGCGACCTGCTCCTCTTCGCCGGGCAGGTCTTCACGATTCATGAAGAGGTACTCGGTGCGCAGCAGGCCGACCCCTTCTGCGCCGGCGGCGACGCACTGCTCGATGTCGGTCGGCAGTTCGATGTTGGCCTGCAGACTGACCCGCACGCCATCCCGGGTGACGGCGGGCAGGTCTCGCAGGCGCTGCAGGGAACGGTGCGAGCGCAGCTGCGAGGCGCGGCGGCGGCGATAGTGTGCGAGGGTGTCCGCCACCGGGTCGATGATCACGAGCCCCTCGTTGCCGTCGATGATGACCGTGGCGCCGCTGCGGCCATGGCGCAGCAGCTCTGCAACGCCAAGAACCGCCGGTAATCCCAGGGAGCGCGCCATCACAGCCGTGTGGCCCTCGGCGCCGCCGAGCACCGTGGCAAAGCCGACGATCCGCTTGGGGTTCATCAGGGCCGCATCGGCCGGTGTCACCTCTTCGGCAATCACCACGGAGTTGCGCGACAGGCGGCTGAAACCCTGATAGGCGTGGTCCGTCAGGTGGCGCAGGATCCGCTGTCCGACCTGGCGCACCTCATCGCCGCGGGAACGCAGATAAGGGTCGTCTATGCCCTCGAAGACGCTCAGGATCTGATCGATTTCGGCGGCCAGGGCGGCCTCGGCATTGCTGCGCTCTTCCCGCACGCGCCGCTCGACGCCTTCGCGCAGCTGGCTGGAGCGCAGCATCTGGGAATGAGCCTCCAGCAGAAAAAAGAGCTCCTCTGCCGAGGCACCATGAACGCTGGCCGCCTTGTCCCGAAGCTTTGCCAACTGCTTCTCGGCGGCGTTCACGGCAGAGATGAAGCGGTTGATCTCCCGCGGGACCTGCGAGGCAGAGATCAGATATTCGGGAACAGGGACGCTGCCGCCATCGCGCAGATGGAGGGTGCCTATCCCGACGCCTGGCGATACAGCAAGCCCCTTCAGCCGAACTTCCGGGGAAGTTTCCGCCGTTTCCTGCTTGGTCGAGGGCCCCTCAGTCTTCATCGAACCTGCGCTGTACGAGAGCGGCAAGTGCATCCAGTGCCGCTTCGGCCTGCGGCCCCTCGGCACGCAGTTCGATTTCGCATCCTGGTCCGGCCGCGAGCATCATCAAGCCCATGATCGAGCCTCCGGGTACCTGCTGATCACGCCTTACGACCGTCACTGCGGCCGTGAACTCCCCGGCGAGCTTCACGAACTTTGCGGCAGCCCGGGCGTGCAGACCGCGTCGGTTGCATACGAGGACGCGGCGCACCGCGCAAGGTTGTTCTGCCTCCTCACTCGGCGGCAAATGTGTAGTCATCAGCGGCTCGCTTCATCTCTCAAGAGCTGGGAGGCGACGCTGATGTATTTGCGACCGGCCTCCTGCGCTTGCAACACCGCGTTTGACAGCCGTTCACGTTCGCGCAGCTGGGCGAGCTTGATCAGCATCGGCAGGTTGATCCCGGCGATGACCTCGACGCGGCCCTGATCGAGTACGGAAATGGCGAGGTTGGAGGGGGTGCCGCCGAACATGTCGGTGAGGATGACGACGCCGGATCCCTTGTCGACCTCTTCGACTCCATCGATGATTTCCTGACGGCGCTGTTCCATGTCGTCATCGGGACCGATGCAGACCGCGACGCTGTTCGGCTGGGGGCCAACCACATGCTCCATGGCCGCGATGAACTCGGTTGCAAGCTTGCCGTGGGTGACCAGAACGAGACCGATCATTTACCTATCCTTTTGCGCCTGAGCCGTCACTACTAGCGGAAGGGAGCCTGGGCCGCACTTCCCCGCCGTCGGATCGCTTCTAGTCGCCGGGGCGGGCGCGGAGGTCGGCGCGATGTGCCGAGGAGTTGACGGCAGTTCGCTCCAGCTCCCGGTGTGTCAGACCCAGCGGCCAGCCCTTTCCGCGGAGCCAGGCCGCCAGGCGCTCAGCTACAGCGACCGAGCGATGCTGTCCGCCGGTGCAGCCGAGCGCGATGGTAAGATAGCTTTTGCCGGCTGCCTGGTAGCGCTCCAGCAGGGGCTCCAGCAAGCCGAAGAGCCCCTTCAGAAAAGGCTCGTAGGAAGCATCGGCGGCCAGATATTCCGTGACCGGCGCATCGCGCCCGGTCAGGCCGCGCAGCTCCTGCTCCCAGTGGGGATTGTCGAGGAAGCGCATGTCGAAGACCAGATCCGCCTCCCGCGGCAAGCCGAAGCGATAGGAGAAGGAAGTGATGAAGATCTGCATGCCGCTGCTCTGATCGAGCCGCAGCTCGGCCGCCAGCAAGCGTTGCAACTCCACCGGCGGAAGATCCGTCGTGTCGAGGACCCGGTCGGCGATGAGGCGCAAGGGCTCCAGCAGGCTGCGTTCGGCCGCGATCCCTTCGGCGAGGGGCCGGTTCAGCGCCAGGGGGTGCCGCCTGCGGGTGGCCGTGTAGCGCTGCTGCAACACCCGGTCGTCGCAGTCGAGGAACAGCAGGCTGAAATGGACTCGCGGGTCGGCCCGGAGCCGCTCCGCCTGACGCTTGAAGAGCTGGACCGAAAAGTCGAGGGTTCGCGTGTCGATTCCCACGGCCAGGGGCTGACGCTGCGGATTGGCGCCAAGGACGCCGTCGAGCAGCGTCAGGGGCAGGTTGTCGATCGATTCCCACCCCAGATCCTCCAGACTCTTCAGGGCCGTCGAGCGGCCGGCGCCCGAAAGGCCGGTGACGAGCAGCAAGGGGGGCGCCGGTTCCTGCGTGTCATGGCGATCCGGCGGCTCCGGAAGCAGCGGCCGCAGTGCGGCAGCCCGAGAGCGGGCAGCCAGCCGCAGCGTTGCTGGAGTGGTGGCCGCTTCCGGGTCGAGGGCCAGTAACGGCAGCTCCAACTCGAGCAGCGTCAGCTTCCGGGCTTCGGGCAGTCGTTCCATCGCCGCCGCGGATGTGAGGTCTACGGCAAAGCCGAGCGGGGCTTCGGGCAGGTTGGCGACCTCCACGAGACCGAAGCCGCGTACTTCCATCATGCCCTCGAGCACGGCGGGCGGTCGTGCTGTAAGGCGGTCACCGGCCCGGACGATCTCGACCTGGTCGTCTGCCACCAGCCATCCGCCCTCATCGATCAGGCGCAGCGCAAGGCCGGATTTCCCGGCACCCGGATCGCCGCGCAACAGCAGACCCAGAGGGCCCCAGGGTGTGGGCAGGGCGACACAGGTCCCATGCAGACGTTCCATTGTCAGCTCCGTCATCAGGCTGCTGCCGGCAGTATCACGGTGAAGCAGGCGCCGCCTTCCGCTCGATTCTCGGCTCTGATGCTACCATGGTGAGCCTCGACGATCTGGCGGGAGATCGAAAGCCCGAGGCCGGAGTGGGTGCCAAACTTTTCGCCGGCCGGGCGTTCGCTGTAGAAGCGGTCGAAGATCGCGTCCTCCTTTCCTGCCGGAATGCCCGGCCCCTCGTCCTCTACGGTCACGGTGATCCAGCCGCTGTCGCGCCGAGCCGTGAGCCGGATCTGCCCCTCTGGCGGACTGAAGGAGATGGCGTTGGCGATCAGGTTGCGGAAGACCTGACCCAGCCGGCCCTCCTTGCCAAGCACCAGGAGCCGCCCGCGCGGTGGCACCGTCAGGCTAAGATGTGGCACCAGGGAATCGGCGCGGTCACGATAAGCCTCGACCAGAGTTTCCAGCAGCATCGCAAGATCGACTATCTCGCTTGAGGCACGTGCCAACTCCGCATCCAGGCGCGAGGCATCGGAAATGTCACTGATCAGGCGGTCGAGCCGGGCAACGTCGTCGACGATTATGCTCATCAGGCGCTGGCGCTGCTCGGGATTGTCGATCCGGTTGACGGTCTCCACGGCACTGCGCAGGGACGTCAAGGGGTTCTTGATCTCATGGGCGACATCGGCAGCGAAGTTCTCGATGGCCTCCAGGCGTTTGTGAAGCGCCTGGGTCATCTCGATCAGGGCGGCGGAAAGGTCGCCGATCTCGTCGCGCCGCCCGGTCAGATCGGGAATGGCATCCACCCGGCCCGAGGTCCCACGCACCAGGTCCGCGGCTTCCGCCAGCCGACGGATCGGCTGTGCGATGGTCCGGGCCAGATAGAAGGAAAGCATGACCGTCACCGCCAGCGCGACGGCGAAGATGACGAGGATGTCGCTGCGGCGATCGCGGACCGCCTGGTCGATGGCGCCCCCATCCTTGCTGACCATCAAGGCGCCCACGACCTGCCGATAGCGCTGGACCGGCACCGTCACCGAGAGCACCATCCTTCGGCCGGCGTCCTGGCGGACCGCCGCGCCCGGCTCCCCGCCCAGAGCGCTCTCTACCTCCGGATAGTCGGCGGCCGAGGGAGAAGGGGCTTCCTGGTAGAGAGGCAGGGCGTCGGGACTGAGCAGCCGTCGCATGGTCAGATCGTAGAAATCCTCAAGATCCCGGAAGAGATCCAGACCGTCCTGCGGCGGTGGCAGTTCTTCTACCCGGACCGTTGCTTCCGGCCCCCCGAGAACGGAGGAATCGGCCACCATTTCGCCGCTGCGGCTGAAGAGCCTGGCGCGAAGCGCGCCGGTGGAAGACACGTCGCCGAGCAGCACGCGGATCAATTGCCGTGCCGTCTCGTGCATGAGCTGCTGATCCCCGGCGGTGCCGTCTTGAATTGCCGCCGAGCCCAGAGCCAGCGCGACGGTGGTCGCCTGGGTGCGCATTGCCTCGATCTCGGAATCGACCAGGCTTTGCCGATACTGCTCCAGATGCAGCGTCCCGAGTACCGGAATCAGCAGGACCAGCATGTTGACCAGAAGGATCCTGCGCGTCA
>Ga0209487_1004585_pt1 | contig 10548 bp, 14 predicted proteins | sample Poulit2012_FD_187524 | JGI IMG/M metagenome (GOLD analysis project Ga0209487, IMG submission 187524) | Agricultural soil microbial communities from Georgia to study Nitrogen management - Poultry litter 2012 (SPAdes) (version 2) | ecosystem: Environmental > Terrestrial > Soil > Agricultural land... | reverse complement strand
AACTTTATGGGTTAGTGAAAAAGCTGGTGGTCCTTATGAATATGTAAGCACGATTCCTAATGAGGGAAGTCTTGATTTAGAACCGACTCATTACCATATGAAGCTAACTGCAGAAGAGTTCGATGCTGCTGGTAAAATGTTAGCTGACACACTCGATTATTTTGATGTACCGGAAAAAGAAAAGAATGGGGTACTAGATGCTTTCATCGCACACAAAAACGAGGTCATCAGCGGCACAATAAAGTATAATAAATAATAGCATATTACGTTTAGTAATTTGAAAAATAGGTGCAATTCGCACCTATTTTGTATTATGTTTTTTCAATAATTAATACTAATTATGCGAATAAAACACCTGATATCCTAAAATAACTTAGCAAAGAAATGTAACTGATGGAACTGTGCTTCGCAACTACTTCGACATTTATATGGTGAACCTTCTTTGGTTGAGAAACAGTATACCTTATCATAGAACAGATTTAACTAAAATAACTTTCTACACATATTTAATACATTTTCAAGATCATGGTTATGTAATTTTCCCAAATGACGTTTTAATTATGTACCATGAATGGAAATAATTTTGGAAGTACGTACAACCGATGGTTTTAATAATCCGGCTTCTCTCCAATAGTCTAAGACAATATCAAATTGATTTCTTGGTTTTTGACTAGTAACTGGTGCAATAATAACATCTATATCCAAAGCTAGTTCATTTCCGACAATAACAACAGGAAGTTGTTTGGTTTGACGTGTACCTTTAAATAGAACATCTGCCAACCAAACTTCACCCTGCTTCTTTTTATTGCTCATTGTACATATCATCCTCTTCGTTATCCCACCAAGAGTAGTTTTCCCCCAATAAAATAACATCGTTAATCATATATTTTTCTTTAATTTTATCAAGTACCTTTTTACATTCTTGTTCACTTAACATATCAATTTCTTTAATGATTTTATCTGGAACAGACATATGAGCCACCTCTGTTAATCGATATAGTTATTATACATTATTTTTAGTAACATAAAAGTTCAATTTTATTTACTTTAGAAATTCGTTAAAAATATTTACTATGAAAGTTATGTCTTAATTGCCCACTAAGATAGGCGTACATCGTTATTGTTTAACCTTTTTCATCATCAAAATACTTCAAATTTCTTCAAGTGGAGCACCATTATCAGTCATATGTGCAGCATAGCAGTGACATAATTGGCAAGAATGAATCGATCTTTTTCACAATTAACTAATGGTTCCGTCTCTCGTAGTGCAACATATAAATAAGTAAATTGATTGTAGGAGCAGTGACATTGCATAACCAAAACAAAAAATTGAAGTGGATTGTTTTTACCTCCGTACTATTAACTTATTTGTTAATGTCTAGTCAGCGAACTGCACCAGGTTTAATAACGGAACAAATGATGATTGATTTTAATATCACTGCTGTTACTGTTGGATTGTTAATAAGCATCCAGTTTTTTGTTTATACTGTTTTGCAAATACCAATGGGCATTTTAGTTGATCGTTACGGTCCGAACCTTATCTTGATTAGTGGGGCAATGCTTACAGGTATAGGGACAATCATTTATAGTGTTAGCAAACTCGAATTCTTCCTATTTTTTGCTCGTATTTTAACAGGTGTAGGAGATGCAACTGTTTGGGTAAGTGTTGTTCTAATCCTTGGACAGTGGTTTACTGGCAAGGAGTTTACCCGTTTAATCGGAATAGCATCCTTGATGGGAAATATGGGCTACTTGATGGCAACAGTTCCCTTCTCTTTATTAATTGACAGTATTGGCTGGCGTCTATCATTTCTTTCAGCAGGATTATTACTATGTTTATTTAGTATTTTTCTTTATATTATTCTTATCCAAAATACAAAACGAAAGCTATTCAGAATGGAAAACATAAAGCGTGAAAAAACTTGGAAGATCATGCGAAGGATTTTATCAAAACGACATGCATGGGCATTATTCTTTTGCCATTTTGGTGTTGTTGGTGCTTATGTTGGATTTATTAGTTCTTGGGGAGTCCCTTATGCGATGAATGTATATAACATGTCACGTTCAGATGCCAGCCAGTTAATGATGATTGGATTAGCCGGGGCATTAATCGGTTCTCCACTCGCAAGTTGGATAGCGAATAGCTTACAAACAATCAAAAAGCCATATATCATTTTCCATCTTCTACTACTAGCATCATGGTCTGTATTTTTATTTTTCCACGGTCGTCCACCATTTTATTTAACAATGATTCTCTTCTTTATCATTGGCCTAGCTTATGGTTCAAATACATTAACTTTTGCGATTGTGAGGCAATCATTCCCTATAAAGGAAGCCGGTATTGTTTCTGGATATGCAAATACCGGGGGATTTCTCGGTGCTATTTTACTTCCAAGTATTTTTGGAAAAGTGCTAGATCATTTTGCAATGATATCAAATAATGTCATTGAAGGGTACTTCTATGGGCTTATTACACCTGTTATTTTTTCTATTATTGGCTTGCTTGGTGTGGCTTTTTTAAGTGAGAAATAAGTTGTGAGGAGTCATCATTAGTAAATTTTAATTAAACGATTTCTTTAAATATTAACAACTTCGGCTAATTTTAGCCTTCATTTTTTATCAAATTCATTAAGGTGAATCATCGAAAGGAGGAAGAAATTATAAAGATCCGTAAATTTCTATCTCGTATTATACCTTTAATCAGTTAGTTTAATAGTAAAATTTGCAGCAATATTAGTCTATGAGGAAAAACAAGATAAAGAGAATTTTATTAGGATTTAGTTTTGTTTTAATAGTGTTTGTCATTGCAGGATGTAATTCAACTGAAAATAGAACTAATGAGAATACCGATGGGATAAACGATAATGTAGAAAACTCTAACGTAAATAATAACGAGGGTAATAACAATAATGAAAATTCAGATGGGTTAGATACTAGCTTATGGAAGATATCGACAACAACTGCGATAAACCAATAGATCATTCTTCTTTCATGGAACATGTAGATGGTGATTATTTTATTCCTGAATGTGCTGAATTAACTGATGTCAAAACGTCAGCAACCTATGTCTTTGGAACATTTATATTAGAGGGCACTGATTGAAATGAGTCAGCAGATTCTTATGAAGTGTTTTTGCATTGATAAAGGTATATCTAAAGACATCAAGAACATAGATATTAACTTTTATGAGCCAGGAACCAGTAACAAATGATATAAAACAACTGTTCCTTTGAAAAAGTAAAAGAAATGAGGTTTCAATAACTAACTAATAGTAAGAAAACTATATCATTAACGGGCACAGTGTGTAAATATTGGTAATGCCATGGAAAAACTATGTTATTAATGGTGTATAGATATTTTACCACTTTACTTCATATAAAAATCAAGATATAATTATAACAATAAATTGATATAAGGAGTGTGGAGTTATGATAATTAAACCATCAGCAGCATTAAGAAATGATTACTCTACAATATCAAATCTTGCAAAGGAAACCAATGAGCCTATATATATAACAAAAAATGGCGAGGGGGATATGGTTCTTATGAGTATTGATGCCTTTGAAAAAAGGGAACAAATTTTACAGCTCCGTTCAAAAGTTCTGCAGGCAGAGCAGGAAAGAATCAGTGGGTCAAAAACCTTCGGTATTTCCGAAACTAGAAGAAGATTAAGCGAACGAGCAGATGAAGTATAAGATCGAAATTCTACCTACTGCCTGGGAGGACTTAAAAAAGATTCAGGATTATTATTTGATACAGTTTGATTTGCAAACGGCAACGAAGGTCAGTAACTATATATTGAATACGATTGCAAGACTAGAGGACTTTCCAGATTCGGGTTCCATGACCCCAGATGCATGGTTGAATGAACAAGGTTACCGTATGGTAATTTCTAAAAAACATGCAGCAATTTACCGTAAGATTAAGGATGAAATTTATATTTATCATATCGCTGATACACGGACAGAGTATACAAAGCTGTTTTACTAATATTAGGTGAATTAAGTTTTTGTCGACGAACCCAACTAGTGAACCTCCCCCTTAAATCGAAGATTTGGAGGGGGCTGCATCTTCGCATTTTTTGTTCAACTAACAGGTGCTGTCTTTTCGTAAAGAAACCTATATAACCAACAGAAGCTGGGACAAAACTAAACTTTCTATGTATAAAAATAGGCGATTAAAAATATGCTTCGCTTTCGTAGGGCACGGCTTCAACTCCAGTAAACACAACTTTAAAAGCTGTATTTACTGTACTTTCAGACTCGTACTATTCCCTCAGGAGTCTTCGTATATTTTTCGCCTATTATATAATAACTCTTTTGTTTGCATTTTTATAACTAATAAAAGCTTTTTGTACCAACTTCTTAACTTTTCACAGAAACAACATTGAATCTTTAATAGAACATGAAATATGCAGTAAAGGGCATTCATAAGTCTTTACTGTATACTTTTATTAACTTTTATATTTAGTCGTATCTAGAAATTCAATATATATTCGCAAATCTATTAAAACTTCCCACCTCACACCGTAGCATTCATTTCACGTTTAATTAATAAACGGTCATTGAAGTAGAATATGATGGAGAATAATGCTCCCAACCATATGATTGGATTAGTCATCATTTCCGTTACCACCAACTGAAAAAGTGTCTGCGGATCAACAATAAAATAATAAGGGATAATAAAGCATAGACCAAATAAAAGATGGGCTCCAAAAGAAATCCATTCTCTTTCTAATTTATTCCCTAACTTTTCAGCAAACATTGAAGTTAATATGCCATATACATATACAATCGGAACAACGATGGAAGTATACACTAAAATTCCTGTAATAATTCCTCCGTCAATACTTGGTACCGGTTCTACTAAATACAATATAGCTACAGCTAAAATCGATGTGTAAAACGCAACATATAATTTACGATAAAACATACGATCACGCTCATTTCCTTTTCATGACCTACAAAATCAGCTGTTATTTTTACCTGCATTATTTTACAATATCGTACCCTAAATCTTCAATTTCTTCTTCAATTTTACCTAGATTTAGTGCTGTTTCATCGAAATCAACATCGACTAAGCCACTGTCTAAATAAACTTTCACATCGTTAACACCATTCAGATTACTTAAACCTTCTGTAACAGATGCTTTACAATGTTGACAGCTCATACCTTCTACTTTGATATTTACTTCCATTTATATCAGCTCCATATAGTGAATAATTCTAAATATGATACTTTAATATTATCACGATTCTATTATTTATTATAAACCACTTGCTCACTATTTAATATCCCACTGGTTTTAGATATTTTATCTAAATTAAAATAGTAATTAAGATCACCCATGACCACTAAATCCAAATTAAAGTAAAACTCCTGTCATGAGATGGCTACCTATGACCATACTAAAATACATTATACAGTAACCCGTTTCAGTCTTAGTGCATTTAGTACGACACTTACTGAAGATAGAGCCATCGCCGCTCCGGCGATCCACGGTGCAAGCAAACCGACTGCCGCAATGGGAATACCGACTGTATTATAACCAAATGCCCAAAACAAGTTTTGTTTCACATTCTTAATTGTCGCCTTACTCAATTCAATCGCACGTGGGACTAATGTTAAATCTTCTCCAAGTATCGTTACATCTGCCGCCTCAATCGCCACATCTGCACCTGAACCGATTGCAATCCCGATATTAGCCATTGCGAGTGCCGGTGCATCATTAATCCCGTCACCAACCATGGCTACTTTTCTTCCTTCATCTTGTAATCTTTTAATCGTGTTTGCTTTATCTTCAGGTAAAACCTCTGCGATGACACGATCGATTCCGACTTGTTTGGCAATGACATTTGCTGTTCGTTCATTATCACCAGTGAGCATCACTATTTCAATACCCTTATCATGCAACATTTCCATCGTTTTAACTGCATTGTCTTTTATCGTATCGGCAACAGCAACAATACCTTCTAGTGTCCCATCTATAGCAATCAGCATCGCTGTTTTTCCGTCATGTTCAAAGTTTTCCAATTTTTGCTCCATATCAGCGGTTACTTGAATATCATTGTCGCGCATTAATTTTCTCGTTCCGACAAAAATTTCCTTACCACTAATTGTCGCTTGTAATCCATGACCAGCTATCGCTGAGAAATGTTCTGTCGGCAACAATTCAATCTCTTTTTCTTTTGCGTATTTGACAATCGCTGTTGCTAATGGATGTTCTGAATCGTTTTCTGAACTTGCTAACAATTGTAATGTCTCATCATTACCAATAAAATTTGTCACTTCTGGTTCACCTTTTGTAATCGTTCCTGTTTTATCAAAGACAATCGTATTAATTTCGTGGGTACGTTCTAAATGTTCACCACCTTTAAATAAAATTCCATTTTCAGCACCTTTACCAGTTCCAACCATAATCGATGTAGGTGTCGCTAAACCTAGAGCACACGGGCAGGCAATGACAAGTACAGCGATTGAGGCAGTTAAAGCATACTCCAATTCACCTGGTTGAACGAATGTTATCCAAATAATAAACGTCACCATTGCAACACCAATCACAATCGGCACAAAGTAACTTGAGATAATATCAGCCATACGCTGAATTGGTGCTTTTTGTCCTTGTGCATCTTCTACAGCTCGAACAATCGATGCAAAGGTTGTGTCTTTCCCAATTCGTGTTGCTTCCATTTCAATCGTTCCATTCACGTTTATTGTCGCTCCAATCACTTCTGCATCGAGCTGTTTTTCCACAGGAATGGCTTCACCCGTTAACATTGATTCATCGACAGAAGTCGTTCCTTTTACTACGATACCATCAACCGGTATTTTTTCACCTGGCTTAACAATTATACGATCAGCTAAAACAACATCATCAATCGGGATAAGCTGTTCCTTTCCATTGCGAATGACCCGTGCCTCTTTTGCTTGTAATTCCATTAATTTTGTAATCGCCTCGGTCGTTTTTCCTTTTGCATTGGATTCTAAATATTTACCGAATAAAATTAATGTGATTAAAATCGCACTCGTTTCAAAATAGAGATGTGGCTCATAAGATGGATTTCCAATCGTTCGAAACCCTTCAAATAAACTATAAAAGTAAGCGGCACTCGTCCCTAAAACGACGAGTACATCCATATTCGCACTTTTTGATTTTAATACGTGATAGGCTCCTTTATAAAATTGCCATCCAATAACGAACTGAACTGGTGTAGCTAGAACAAACTGAAACCATGGATTCATCAATATACTAGGCAATGTTATTCCTAGTAAATGGTCTAACATCGTCATTAATAATGGTATCGATAAAATTGCAGCGATAATTAATTTAATTCTCATTTTCCGCAGTTCATCTAGTTTTGCATCATTCCTTCCTTGTCCCTCACGAACTGATGCATCATAACCAATTTTTTGAATCGATTCGATCATATCTTTTTCTGATATTAAATCTGGATAATATGTCAAAGAAGCTGTCTCTGCCGCTAAATTTACACTAGCTTTTGTCACACCGGACTTCTTTTGTAACACTTTTTCAATTCTTGAAGCACAGGCAGCACATGTCATTCCCATTAATTGAAGTTCCAATTTTTCTTCCTTAACATCATAACCAATATTTTGTATTTTTTGAATAATATCATCAGCTTGAATTTTTTCTTCATCATATTCGACGGATGCTACTTCTGTTGCTAAATTTACTTTAGCTTCGACGTGATCCATTTTATTTAAAACCTTTTCAACACGGGATGAGCAAGACGCACATGTCATTCCCTGTACATGAAAGGATTGATTTATCATTGAAAACACCTCCGTTATTTCGCATATTGTTTAATAACTTGTATTAATTCCTTTAAAGACTCTTCACCTTCACCAGATTCAATTGCATTTTTCATGCAATGATTCGCATGTTGTTCTAATAACGAAAAACCTACTTGTTTCAATGCTGCATTGATCGCACTTATTTGGATAATAATATCAGTACAATAACGATCATTTTCAACCATGTTTTGAATACCACGAACTTGACCTTCTATTCGTTTTAACCTACTAGTAAGTGCCCGTTTTTCATCAGGCTTTCTTTTTGTCGTTTTATGTGAGGTTGTCAACGTTAATCCCTCCTCAAAAAGGTTTTATTATTGTCGTTTGCATTTATTATATCATACCCCCCTACCGTATAAAAATAAATTGCTCAATTAAAAAAGAATGATTTAAAGAACAACTTGTAAATCGTAATCATTCCTATTTACAAATCGTAATGATTCCGATATAATTATTTCATACTTAAAAAAGTTGGAGGAATTATTTTGCGCTATCGGTATTTTGTAGCCGGGCTACTAGCTATAATTAGCATGTTCATTATATCTAGTTGTTCAAATGAATCGAATAATAATCATCAAGATTTAATCATATATACTTCCATTTATCCCGTTCAATTTTTGGTAGAACAAATTGCGGGTGATGTAGCTGAAGTAAAATCAATTTACCCACCTGGGGTTGATGCTCATACATATGAACCTAAAACGAAGGAAATAACAGCAATTGCCAATGCGAGTTTATTCTTTTATATTGGTGGGGGTATGGAAAGTTTTTCAGAAACTGTCGCAAAAGCTTTACAACAGCAACCGGTAAAATTAGTTGAAATAAGTAATCAAGAAAATTTATTTTTAAGTGCAAATAGTAATGAACAACACCAACACGATTTAGACCCACATATTTGGTTAGATCCATCACGTATGATTTTAATTGGAGAAATGATAAAGAATGAGCTCATTAACGTTAGTTCCGAGAATGAGGCAATTTTTACCCAACAATTTTCCGAATTGAAAAAGTCATTACAAAAATTAGATGAGGACTTTCAAAACACTTTAAGTAAAAAGAGCAATAAAAAAATCTTGGTTACCCATGCTGCTTATCGTTATTGGGAAGAACGATATGATTTAGAACAAATTGCTATTAGTGGGCTATCTTCAAGTGATGAACCATCTCAAAAAGAACTAGCTAACATTACAAAATTAGCAATTGAAAATAATATTCAGTTTGTACTTTTTGAGCAAACGAGTTCAAATCGTATTGCCACCATTGTGCAAGAACATATTGGAGCTAAAAAATTAACGATACATCCATTGGAAATCTTAACAGAAAAAGATATTGAAGAAAAACATACTTATATCACATTAATGTATGAAAACTTAAATACTTTAGATAAATCAATGAACTAGGGAGGTAAGTAATAGTGAGTCATTCAGTCGTTCGGCTAGAAAACATTAATTTTTCATATGAAAATAAACAGATACTTGAAAATGTCAATTTAAACATTGAACGTGGTATGTTCATGGGACTTGTCGGGCCAAATGGTGGTGGAAAAACAACATTAATTAAAATCATTTTGGGTTTATTGCAGCCTGACAGTGGTACTATTCACTTGTTAAACGAACCATTGGCTAAATTTAATGATTGGAGCAAAGTTGGATTCGTTTCCCAAAAAGCAAATACTTTTAATAAAAGTTTTCCAGCTACTGTTTTTGAAGTCGTTTCAATGGGACTTACATCTAAAATAGGATATTTTAAATTTTTATCCCGTAAACACCGTGAAAAAGTGATAGATGCAGTAGAAAAAGTTCATATGCTAGATTACTTGTATGAAAATATTGGTAATCTATCCGGTGGTCAACAACAACGTGTATTTATTGCTCGGGCTCTAGTAAGTGAGCCAGCATTACTTATTTTAGATGAACCTACTGTTGGGGTCGATTATCAAAATGTGGCTCATTTTTACGATATTTTACATGAACTAAATGAAAAACAGGATATGACTTTACTACTCGTCACACATGACACAGGAGCGATGACAGAGCATGCAACAGACATTGTTTGTCTCAACAAAACACTACATTTTCATGGCAATTCAAAACAATATACAGAACTATCAGCTGAATCATTATCAGAAATTTATGGCCATCCTGTTCAAGTAATTGTGCATAATCATGACTAAATAATAGTTTCAATTTTATACCCAAATCTTCTATTTAATGGAGGGCATTATGTTTGCAGACTTTTTACAATTTGATTTTTTACGATATACACTTTATACAGGAATTTTAATCGGTATTATTGCACCATTATTAGGCACCTTTCTCGTTGTCCGGCGATTATCATTATTAGCGGATGCACTCTCTCATGTGACATTAGCTGGAATTGCCTTTGGCTTACTGTTAGAAAAACAATTTCTCTCATTAACATTAAGCCCATTATATAGTGGAATGGGATTTTCAGTCATTGGTGCTATGTTAATTGAAAAATTAAGAAGTGTGTATAAATCTTATGAGGAAATTGGTATTCCGATTATTTTAAGTGGAGGTGTTGGCCTTAGTGTCATATTTATCTCTTTAGCGAACGGTTTTAATACTGATTTATTTAATTATTTATTTGGTTCCGTTTCGGCTGTAAGTAAGATGGATCTAATCACAATTGCTATCATTTTTGTTATAGTTATCGTCACGATTTTTATTTTTTACAAAGAGTTACTAACATTATCTTTTGATGAGGAACATG
>Ga0209487_1004584_pt1 | contig 10549 bp, 7 predicted proteins | sample Poulit2012_FD_187524 | JGI IMG/M metagenome (GOLD analysis project Ga0209487, IMG submission 187524) | Agricultural soil microbial communities from Georgia to study Nitrogen management - Poultry litter 2012 (SPAdes) (version 2) | ecosystem: Environmental > Terrestrial > Soil > Agricultural land... | reverse complement strand
GGGATGGTGGAGGTGACGCCGTCCTGGGCGAGGATCCAGCGCAGGCTCGCCTCGGGCAGGGGCATCGCCCCGTCCAGCGCCTGCTCGAGGCGGGCCACGGCCGTCAGGCCGGTGTCGTAGTCGACGCCGGAGAAGGTCTCGCCCTGGTCGAAGGCCTCGCCGTGGCGGTTGAAGCTGCGGTGGTCGTTCGCGGCGAAGGTGGTCTGCGGGGAGAACTTGCCGGTCAGCAGCCCGGAGGCCAGTGGCACACGGGCGATGATCGCCACGCCCTTCTCGCGCGCCAGGGGGATGACCTGCTCGAGGGGCTTGAGGCGGAAGGGGTTGAGGATGATCTGGATGGAGGCCAAGTGCTCGCGCTCGAGGCTGATCAGGGCCTCCTCGCAGGTTTCCACGCTGACGCCCCAGGCGGCGATCTTCCTCTCGGCGGCGAGGGCGTCGAGCACGTCGAAGACCCGGTCATCGCGGTAGATGGCGGGCGGCGGGCAGTGCAGCTGCACCAGGTCCAGGGTGCCCATCGCCAGGTTCCGGCGGGAGCGCTCGACCCAGCCGCGCAGGTTCTCCTCGGTGAAGGATTCCGGGGCGAAGGGGTCGGCCCGGCGGGAGACCTTGGTGGCGATGAACGGCAGGGAGGGCGTGGCCTCTCCCCCGGCGGCGTCGGAGTCCAGGCGGGAGCGCATCGCCCCCAGCAGCTGTTCGCTGCGGCCGTCGCCGTACCCGTCGGCGGTGTCGAAGAAGGTGACGCCGGCGGCCAGCGCCGCGTCGAGCACGGCGTGCGCGGAGTCGTCGGTCACCTCTCCCCAGTCGGCGCCGATCTGCCAGCAGCCCTGGCCGATCGCGGACAGGGGGCGGCCCAGACGGGCAGGGGTGCGGTACTGCATGGACATCATCGACCTCGCGTTCGTGGAGCTGCGGAAGGAGTGCAGTGCTCTGCCCAGTCTTCCAGATCGCGATCGAAACGCTGCGAGACGAACGCGCCGGTCAGCCCGCGCCTCGGGCTCGGTCCCGGGCTCCGGGCCCTGGGTCCCGGGCAGCAGCATCCGGTCCAGCCCGGCCCGGACACACCCGGCCCTCCCCTGCCGGAGGAGCCCGGACCAGTCCGGTCCGGAGGTCCCCGCTGCGGCGCGCTCCCAGTCTGATCCGGCATGATGAATGTGCGCGGCAGGCAGGCCCATGATCGAGACGGAGGCGCAGTGAGCACACGATCCGCCCCCGAACGGCCCAATATCCGCCAGGTCGCAATGACGGCCGGGGTCTCCCACATGACGGTCTCCCGGGTGCTCAACGGGCATGCGAACATCAAGGCGAGCACCCGCGACAAGGTGCTGGCGGCTGTCGATGAGCTGGGCTACCGGCCTAATATCGCCGCGCGGGCGCTCGCGACCCAGAAGACGCTGCGCATCGGGGCGATCGTCGAGACCGAGACGGAGTTCGGTCCGGCCAGCTCGCTGCGGGCGATCCATCGGGCCGCACGGCAGCGCGGATATTCGGTCAGCTCGATCGCGCTTGACGAGGACGATTCGATCGATGCCGGCCAGGCCTTCGAACAGCTGGTCTCGCTGGGGATCGACGCCCTGTGCCTGGTGACCCCTCGGTCCGCCTCCGTGGCCGCGGTGCGGTCGATCTCGCCGGAGATGCCGGTGCTGGTGACCAAGCCCGATCGGGAGGACGAGCTGCTGCGGGTCTGCGTGGACCAGCAGCTGGGGGTGACGATGGCGGTGGATCATCTCGCGGCCCTGGGCCATCGGGACGCGCTGCACGTCTCCGGTCCGATGGACTGGCTGGATGCGCGCGCTCGGGAGCGGGCCTTCCGTGCTCGGACCCGGTCATGGGGGATGCGGGAGCGGCCCATCGTGGCCGGCGACTGGTCAGCTGATTTCGGCTATGACTTCGCGGTCGGTCTGCAGCGCCGGCCCGACTACACCGCGATCGTCGCCGCCAACGACCAGGTGGCGCTGGGGATCGTGCACGGCCTGCACGACCGCGGGATCAGCGTCCCCGATGAGCTGAGCATCATCGGCTTCGACGACGCCCCTTTCTCCCGGCACTCCATCCCTCCCCTGACGACCGTCCGCCAGCCCTTCGAGACGCTGGGCAGGGCAGTGGTCGACGTGCTCCTGGCGGCGGTCGAGAGGCGCCCGATCCCCCAGCGCACCAAGATCCCGCCGGAGCTGATCGTGAGGTTGTCGACCGCGAAGGCGAGGGAGACGCCATGACCCCCGATGATGCTGGGGCCGCTTCGCCCAGGGTGCGGATGAGGGGCATCAGCGTGGAGTTCGGGCCCGTGCAGGCATTGCACGACGTCGATCTGACTCTGCGGCCGGGGGAGATCCACGCGCTCATGGGCGAGAACGGTGCAGGCAAGTCGACGCTGATCAACGTGCTGGCCGGCGTGGTCTCGCCGACCTCGGGACGCATCGAACTGGACGGCCGGGAACTGCGCTTCCTGTCGGCGGCCGACGCCCAGTCCGCAGGCATCGCAGCGGTGATGCAGGATGTCCCCCTGGCTCGGCATCTGAGCATCGGCGAGAACGTGATGCTCGGCCACGAACCGCACGGCCGGTGGGGCATCCGATGGAACCAGCTGCACGACCAGGCGCGGCAGATGCTCACTGAGCTCGGCCTGGGCGATCTGAACACCCGCCTGCCGCTGCGTACCCTGTCCCCGGCCCTGCGTCAGCTGGTGGCCATCGCCCGGGCCATGGCCACCGGCCCGCGCGTGCTGCTGCTGGACGAGCCGACCTCGAGCCTGGACGAGGCGGAGGTGGACCGGCTGTTCCTCGTGCTGCGTCGCCTGCGCGACCAGGGGGTGGCGATGGTCTTCGCCTCCCATTTCCTCGAGCAGGTATTCGCCCTCAGCGACCGGCTGACGGTGCTGCGGGCAGGCACGAAGATCGCCGAGCTCCCCGCCCACCAGGTGGAGCGCTCGCAGCTCATCGCGATGATGATCGGTCGCGATCTCCAGGATCTGCGGCGGATCGGCTCGCTGCGCCGGGAGCATCGCAGCGACCCGGCGGGCCCGCCGTACTACAGCGTGCGGGGGCTGGGCCAGGACGGCGTCCTGGCACCGACGGACCTCGATCTGCACCGGGGAGAGGTGGTGGGCATCGCCGGCCTGCGCGGCTCCGGACGCACGGAGCTGGCGCGGCTGCTCGCTGGGGGCGAGCGAGCGGACACAGGGCAGGCCGAGGTGGCCGGCGACGCGGTCTCCCTGCGCTCCCCCACCGCGGCGATGCGCCAGCGCATCGCCATGGCCAGCGAGGATCGGCTCCGTGAAGGCGTGATCGCGGGCTTGAGCATGCGCGACAACATTGCTCTGGCCCTGCAGTCGCTGCGGGGATGGGCCCGGCCCCTCTCCCGCGCTGAGCGCGAGGAGCTGGTGGAGGCCTACATCGATCAGCTGGGCATCGCCCCCTCGGACCCCGACATCCTGGTCGAGCAGCTCTCCGGCGGCAATCAGCAGAAGGTCCTGCTGGCCCGCTGGCTGGCCACGCGGCCGCATCTGGTCATACTGGACGAGCCGACCAAGGGGATCGACATGCGCTCCCGCGTGGAGATCCAGGCACTGATCGCGCGCCTGGCCGCAAGCCATGTGGGCGTGGTCATCATCTCCTCGGACCTCGATGAGCTGGTACGGCTCAGCGACCGCATCGTGGTGATGAAGGACCGCGTGAAGATCGGGGAGGTCAGCAACGGCCCCGGTCTGACCGTGGAGACCATCGTCGAGATGATCGCGGCCCCGGATGAGGACGACGATGTGCCGCCCCCGGACGGGACCACCCCCTGCTGACAGCCAGGACCCCGGGCCGTCACGAGTCGTCATGAGGGCCCGCCAGGGCATTCCTCGCCACGCCTTCCGCCGTGTCCGTTTCGTGATGGTCGGGGACTTGCGGAACACCATGTTCCCGGTAACATCCTTGGAACATCGGGCGGGTTCCCACCGCCATCAGTTCTCGGATCCAGGGGCCCTCGAACCGGGCAGGTGCCGGCAGGCGCCCCATCTCTCAAGGAGGAGACCCATGAGACCCAACCGTCGTACCGTCCTCGGCCTCAGCGCAGCCGGACTCGTCGCCACCGCCCTGGCCGCCTGCTCGTCCGGCAGCGCCAGCGGAGGCGCCGACGATCCCGTGACCATCGGTTTCGTCGCCGTCGGCCCCGAGGGCGCCTGGCGCCAGGCCAACGAGCAGAACATCCAGGACACCTTCACCGAGGACGCGGGCTTCTCGCTGAAGTTCGCGCCCGCGACGAACCTCGACCAGAAGTCCCAGATCGATGCGTTCGCCTCGTTCGTCGATGAAGGCGTGGACCTGATCCTGCTGTCCGCCACGGAGGGCTCCGGCTGGGAGGAGTCCCTCAACCGGGCGCAGGAGGCGGAGATCCCCGTCCTGCTCATCGACCGCGGCATCGAGCCGGACGACCAGGATCTGTACGTCACCCGTCTCGCACCGAACAACGTCGCCGTGTCCAGCTCGGTCGCCGAGTGGGCCATCTCCACGTTCCCCGACGGCGCCAACTACTTCGTGCTCGAGGGCCCGGCCGGGGTCTCGGTCGTCAACGAGCGCAATGAGGGCTGGAACGAGCTCATGGCGGACCAGTCCGACTTCACCGATCTGGGCTCGCAGTCGGCGAACTGGTCCACGGAGGAGGCCAAGAGCGTCTTCGAGACCGTGCTGAAGTCCAACAACAACGACGTCCAGCTCGTCTTCGCGCAGAACGACGAGATGGGCCTGGGGGCTGCGCAGGCCGTCGAGGAAGCCGGCCTCACGCCGGGCGAGGACGTCAAGATCGCCACCATCGACGGCACCGAGGCGGCCCTGAACGCCCTGGTCGACGGCACCCTGTCCTTCGTCGCGGAGTACAACCCGCTGTTCGGCGAGCAGGCCCTGGAAGCAGTCAATGCCGCGCTGGAGGGCGAGACGCTCGATCCGTACATCGAGATCGAGAGCACGACGTTCGACTCCCCGGAGTCGGCCGAGGAAGCCCTGCCCGACCGCAAGTACTGACCCCGTCAGGGCCGCTGCCGGCCCGGGCTCGAGGGACGGACCCGTCTGTCGAGCCCGGGACCGCCCCGGTACCGGCCCTGACGCCACCCGCGCCGCACGGCGCACGCTGGAGAACGAACGGAGGGGCACCCGATGCCCGCATCACCGATTGTCGAGATGAAGGACATCTCGATCTCCTTCCCGGGGGTCAAGGCCCTCGACCGCGTGAACTTCCGGCTCTTCCCCGGAGAGGTCCACGCCCTGATGGGGGAGAACGGCGCCGGCAAGTCGACGCTGATCAAAGCGCTGACCGGCGTGTACACCATCGACGAGGGGACGGTCATCGTCTCCGGCCGCTCACGCCGGCTCGGCGGGACGGCCGACGCCCAGGCCGCCGGGATCTCGACCGTGTACCAGGAGGTGAACCTGTGCACGAACCTGTCGATCGGTGAGAACGTGATGCTCGGGTACGAGGTCCGGGGGCCGTTCGGCATCAACTGGGCGGCCACGCACCGACGCGCCTCCCAGATGCTTCAGAAGGTGGGCCTGGGGGCGCTGAACCCCCGGTTGCCGCTGTCGTCGCTGTCGATCGCCCTCCAGCAGCTGGTGGCGATCAGCCGGGCCACGGTCACCGACTCGAAGGTCCTCATCCTCGATGAGCCGACCTCCAGCCTCGATGCCAACGAGGTCGAGGATCTCTTCCGGGTGATCCGGGCGCTGCGCGACGAGGGCGTGGCGATCCTGTTCGTCTCCCACTTCCTCGACCAGATCTACGAGATCAGCGACCGCCTGACCGTGCTGCGCAACGGCGTGTTCCAGGGCGAGTTCATGACCACCGAGATCGAGCAGTCCGAGCTCATCTCCACGATGGTCGGCAAAGAGGTCGGGGCACTGGACTCCCTGGAGCGGGCCAGCGCCCGCCGCGACGTGGACCGCGGGACCCCCGTGTACGAGGCGCGGGGCATCAGCCGCAAAGGCAGCCTGGAGCCCACGGATGCGACCTTCCACGCCGGCGAGGTGCTGGGGATCGCCGGTCTGCTGGGCAGCGGCCGCACCGAGCTGGCACGGCTGGTGTACGGGGCCGACAAGCTCGAGAGCGGGACGGTGCGGCTGCGCGGTGCGGAGGCGAACATCTCCTCCCCCTCCCAGGCGCTGGAGGCGCGCATCGCCTACGCCAGCGAGAACCGGCGCGACGAGGGCATCATCCGCGACCTCAGCGTGCGCGAGAACCTCATCCTCGCCGTCCAGGCCGAACGCGGCTGGGCCCGCCCCCTGCCGGCCCAGGAGAAGACGGCCCTGGTCGAGAAGTACATGACCGCGCTGAACGTGCGACCCGCCGACCCGGACCGGCCGATCCGCAACCTCTCCGGCGGCAACCAGCAGAAGGTGCTGCTGGGCCGTTGGCTGGCGACCCAGCCCGAGGTGCTGATCCTCGACGAGCCCACCCGTGGCATCGATGTCGGCGCCAAGACCGAGATCATGGAGCAGGTGATCGCCCTGGCCGAGGACGGCGTGGCGATCGTGTTCATCTCCTCGGAGCTCGACGAGGTGGTGCGCCTCAGCGACCGCATCATGGTGATGAAGGATCGCCGCAAGCTGGCTGAGCTGGTCGTCGACGAGACCGTCACCAGCGATTCGATCATCACCACCATCGCGGATGAATCCGCTCCGGAGCAGCCCGGCAGCACCCAGACCGCAGGAACAGGAGCCGGCTCATGAGCACTCACAGCACCCATCGACCCTCGGCGCTGCGGGAGCTGATCCGCCGCCCCTACTTCTGGGGCGTCATCGCGATCGCTCTGCTGCTGCTGATCAACAGCATCAAGGACCCCGGTTACCTGGCGGTCAGCTACAACTCGGCCAGCGGCAACCTGGTCGGCAACCTCATCGACATCCTGCGCGCCGCCGCCCCCATCGCCATGATCTCGGTGGGCATGTGCCTGGTGATCGCCACCGCCGGCATCGACCTGTCGGTGGGCTCGGTGATGGCGGTCGCAGGCGCGGTCGCGATGGAGTTCCTCGCCTCGGCCGGCGGCTCCCCCACCGCCGCGCTCGGCGCGCTGGGCCTGGCCCTGCTGCTGGGCGCGGCCCTGGGCGCCGTCAACGCGGTGCTGGTCTCCGTGGTCGGGCTGCAGCCGTTCATCTCCACCCTCGTGCTGATGCTCGCCGGGCGGGGCCTGGCCAAGGTCATCACCGGGGGCCAGAACACCGCCGCCAGCAACGACACCTTCCGCTGGCTGGCCAACGGGTACGTCTTCGGCATCCCCGTGGTCTTCCTCCTGGCCGTGGCGATCGTGATCCTGGTCGGGCTGCTGGTGCGCCGCAGCGCCCTGGGCCTGATGATCGAGGCGATCGGCATGGATCCCCGGGCCGCCCGCCTGGCCGGCGTCAACCGTCGCGGACTGCTGTTCGCCGTGTACATCGCCTCCGGCACGCTCGCGGCGGTCGCCGGCGTGTTCGCCTCGGCCAGCGTGATGACGGTGGACGTGTCCAACACCGGCTACCAGCTGGAGATGGACGCGATCCTGGCCGTGGTCATCGGTGGCACCTCCCTGGCCGGCGGGAAGTTCAACATCACCGGCGCGGCGATCGGGGCCCTGCTCATCGCCACCCTCGACAAGACCGTCGTGTTCCTGGGGATCTCCTCGTCCGCCACCCCCGCCTTCAAGGCGATCGTCATCATCGCGCTGTGCCTGCTGCAGTCCGAGCGCATCCGGGCCATGTTCCGTGCCCGCCGCTCCCGGCCATCAGACATCAGCAGCGATACCCCGAAGGAGGCCGTCGCAGCATGAACACCGCGATCACCACCCCACCCGCCGCCCCCACGGCGTCACGGGTCACTCGGCTGCGCGAGCAGCTGGCGCTGCGGGCCGACTCCCTGCCGACCCTGGCCGCGCTGCTGATCTTCGCTCTGATGCTGCTCTACGGCGAGTTCTCCTACGGCCGGATCTTCCAGCTCAGCACCCTGTCGAACCTGCTGATCAACAATGCGCACCTGGTGATCATCGCGGTCGGTCTGACCTTCGTGATCATCTCCGGCGGCATCGACCTCTCCGTGGGGGCGATCATCGCACTGTCCTCCGTCAGCGGCGTGATGCTGGCCAACGCCGGCTGGAACGCGGGGCTGGTGATGCTGGTGATGGTCCTGATCGGATCGGGGATCGGGCTCGCCTCGGGGATCTTGGTCCAGTACTTCGATGTGCAGCCGTTCATCGCCACCCTCGCGATGATGTTCCTGGGGCGGGGGCTGGCCTCGATGCTCTCGACGGTCCCGGTGCGGCTGGACGAGAGCTCCGGGATCCTGGCGCTGGGCACCAAGATCAAGATCATCGACGGACCCAAGGTCAACGACCTGGTGATCACTCCGGGAGTGCTGATCGCGGTGGCGGTGGTCATCATCGCCTTCGTGATCCTGCATCGCACCCGCACCGGGCGCACCGTCTACGCGATCGGCGGCTCCGAGCAGTCCGCGGCCCTGATGGGGCTGTCGGTGGCGCGCACCAAGCTGTTCATCTACCTGGCCAGCGGCACCCTCGCCGGGATCGCGGCGGTGGTGTACACCGCACGGCTGGGCTCCGCCCAGAACATCACCGGCATCGGCTGGGAACTGGATGCGATCGCCGCCGCCGTGATCGGCGGAACCCTGCTGACCGGTGGGTTCGGGTACGTGCTCGGCTCCGTGGTGGGTGCGCTGGTGCTGGGGCTGATGAACGTGCTGATCACCCGTGACGGCGGCATCCCGCCGGAGGCCACCACCATCATCACCGGCGCGATCCTGCTGGTCTTCGTCCTCCTGCAGCGGGCCGTGATCTCCCGGCAGCGCGAGTAGCGGAGCCCGGGCCAGGCTGGGCGCTGGGTTCCGCGTCCGGCCCGCCGTTCGCTCCGCCCTGTGGTCCGCCCCGCGTCGCCGCGACGCGGGGCGGACCAGTCGTCTCTCGAGCAACCGGCGCGGCGACCAGGTCAGTCGATCCGGCAACGCGTGGGGTCGACATTCCTCGAGCCCCCGCAGCCCTCACCGAGCCGGCTGGTCGCCCTCGTCCTCTGCTGGCGGCTCACCCGCAGGCCGGTCCCCCTCACCGTCCTCGGGCGGCGGGTCATCGCCAGCGGGCGGGCCGCCGGCCGGAGCGTGCCCGGACTCTCCCGGGCCGCCCTGGTCCGGTGCCCCGCCGCCTTCGGGCTCGGTGCTGGTGTCGATCGGCACGTCGATGCTGAAGGCGTAGCCGCCCTCGAGAGCACCGGTGAGGCTCGCGAGCTGCTGGTCCCAGCCGTCGGAGAAGACGTTGTCGCTCTCGAGGGTCAACCGGCCGAGGTTCTCGGCCGAACCGGCATACTCCTCGAGCTCGTAGACCCCGGCCGACTCCTCCTGCGGCAGAGCGATCTGCGAGGTGAGGATCGCATTGTCCGCATCGACGATGGCCTCGGCGTCCGGGAACACCTCGAAGTGCAGGTGAGGCCAGCGGCCCGCATAGCAGCCCGGGAAGATGCTGGAAAAGGTGACGGCACCGGCGTCGTCGGTGATCTGCACGCCACGCAGGTAGGTCTCGTTCTCCAGCCCCTCGGAGTACAGGGAGTATCGTCCCGCGGCGTCGCACTGCCACAGGTACACGGCGGCTCCCACCATGGGGGCATCACCGTCGGCCATGTCGATGATGTTCATGGTGATCTCCAGCGGGACACCGTCGGCGGTGGTGTCGGAATCGATGCTGGAGCGGAGGTCAGCGCGTTCGACGCCACTGGTCTCGAGCACATTGGCCCCGTTGGAGCCGTCACCCGGGTAGGGACCGGCGGTCTCTCCGGGCATCTCGGTGAGGTCGGAGTCGGCCGACGAGCCGGCGTCGCTCGCTCGGCCGGTGGTGGCACTGTCGCTTGCATTGCCGCTGCTGCAGGCGGCCAGGACCGCGGTGACGGAACCTGCACCGAGGGCACCGAGAGCACCGCGGCGCGAGACCACGGTGGCGATGTCGAAGGACAGGCCCTGATCCTCGATGTCCTCGCCCGGCCGGACGAGCCGTCGGCCCTCCCAGGACGGCAGATGTGAGGTCGGGCCCGCCGGGGTGCCTGCCTGTGGACCCGCGGCGCCGTGCTCGGGCGCAGAGGGGTAGATGCGAGGGCGGGAAGTGGAGCTGCGGTCCATGGCTGTCCTTCCAGTGATTGTCAGTGCCGGGAAGAACGTAGAGCCGCAGCCTGAGGGCCAGCTGTTACCTTTCCGTTACTTTCCGGGGAGGGGGCCCGTGCCGCCTTCCGGGGAGGGTGCCCGTGCCGCGCTGCCCGGCGCACCGCCCTGGTGCCCGGCGCCGGCATCCAGGACTTCACCGCGTAGTGATAGCGAATGCACCCGCGGGAACACTCCGACGCCCCCGGTTGATCGGCCCCAGCCGCTCGCCGTCAGCGGTGAAGGCGCTGCCGGTCTCGCCGGGGACTGTCGCGGCGTCTTCCTCCACAGATGCAGCCCGCAGGATGATCTCGCCGCCCCCTCGGCATGGATGGGCGGCCGACGTGATCCCCGGGAGGATCATCAGCTCATCGAGCTCAAGGTGGCCGTCCACGACCGCCTCGATCGCGACGGTCCC
>Ga0209487_1004583_pt1 | contig 10550 bp, 14 predicted proteins | sample Poulit2012_FD_187524 | JGI IMG/M metagenome (GOLD analysis project Ga0209487, IMG submission 187524) | Agricultural soil microbial communities from Georgia to study Nitrogen management - Poultry litter 2012 (SPAdes) (version 2) | ecosystem: Environmental > Terrestrial > Soil > Agricultural land... | reverse complement strand
GTGGCGAACAGAAATCTAGCATTGACTATGTTGGCATCTTACTTTCTGCTGTCGGATTATTTTGTATATCATATGGTACAATCGAAGCAGGTGTACGGGGATGGAGCAATCATTTAACATTATTCACTTTAATAATTGGCTTTCTTTGCATAGGTTATTTTATCTTATGGCAATATAAAGCGCGAAATCCGCTGATTGACATGACAATTTTCCGGATACGAGTATTTCGTTCTTCTCTAGCATTGTCCATACTCGTTAATATTTTGTTATTTGGCATGCTTTTCATCATTCCACTATATTTTCAAATCGTTGTACAGACAGACGCTTTGGGAAGTGGATTACGGTTGTTATCACTCGTTGCAGGGTTAGTAGTAGGAGGTATCGTGACAGAATTAGTTATTGCTAAGTTAGGAGAAAAGGTCATCATAGTTTTTGGATTTTTCCTCATCTCTTTAGCAACCATATTAGGAGCGATGACAACGTTAGAAAGTACACAATGGTTTGTAGGAACATGGTTAGCTATTTTTGGCCTTGGTATGGGTTTCGCAATGCCGACTTTAATGAACTTAGCTTTAGGAGCTTTATTGAGTAAAGAAAGCGGTGTTGGTTCATCGGTTATTCAAACGGGCAGGCAAGTTGGTGGCGCTCTAGGCGTCGCTATCTTTGGGTCAATTTTAAATGGTGGATATCGCCATCACTTACAATTAGAACAATTTCCCCCTGAAGTAAGAACTATCGTTCATGATAGTGTAGCCGCAGGAGCTGCTGTAGCAGATAAATTACCGTTTCCTAAACTTTTAAATAATCTTTTTGAATCGTTTATTGTAGGAATGAGTAATCTCCTATGGATTTGTTTTGCTATGGCAATCGTCGGTATCATTATTTCACTTATATTTATACCAAATACAGAAAAAAATCAACTAGACATTAAAGGAGAGAAAGAGATTGGCAAGTAAATTTAACGAACAAGAAAAAGCATATATTCGCAGTCAACTAATACAACATGGGACAAAACTTTTTGGAGAACTTGGTCTTAAGAAAACTACGATAAGTGATTTAACAAAAGAAGTTAATATTGCCCAAGGAAGCTTTTATCTTTTTTTCGATTCAAAAGAAGCATTATATTTTGAAATTCTTGAAGAGGAAGAGCAGTATATTCGAGAAGAGTTACTCCATAAGTTATTGTTAAAGGAAAAATTAACGAAAGCAACCTTCTCTGAATTTTTACAACAAGCTTTGCAATATTTAGATGAAAGTCCAATTTTGAGGCAATTATTTGATAAATCAACGATGAATCAATTGTTACGCAAAGTCCCTCAAGAGAAATTAGCAAATAATAATCAAGGAGATATCAAATTTTTAGTGCCATATATTGAAAATTGGCAAGCAGATGGCGTGATGAAACCAGTGCCACCTGAAATAGTAGTTAGTATGATTCGTTCCTTAATTATTTTATCTTTACAAAAAGAATTAATCGGTGAAACAAACTACCAACCCACAATGGATCAACTTATCCAATTTATTTCTGATGGATTAATTAATAATTAATGTTGTTCTGTCCAATTATTTAGGCTCATGAAATCTTTAGGATATTCGTGAAATAAGGAGGAGTATAAATGGATCCCATCATCCAAACGAACAATATATCCAAGACATATAAAGATATTCAAGCTGTTAAAGATGTATCCATTACGATTCACCAGGGAGAAATTTATGGATTTATCGGTTTAAATGGGGCTGGTAAAACGACGACCATTCGAATGTTACTTGGCATGATTCGCCCAACAAATGGAGCTTGTTATATAAAAGGGAAAAAAGTAAGCCAGAAAAATTACGATATTTGGAAAGATGTTGGGCATATCGTGGAAACACCTCATTCTTATCCTGAATTGACTGTCGAAGAAAACCTTCATATATACCGGCGACTTCGATTGATTCAAGATAAAAAAGTTGTCACAAACGTAATGGAAAAACTACATTTAACTCGCTATGCTCACATAAAAGCTAGCAATCTTTCATTAGGTAATATTCAACGTTTAGGCATTGCAAAAGCACTTATTCATTCTCCTGAAATTTTAATATTAGATGAGCCAGTGAACGGTTTAGATCCAGCAGGCATTGTCGAAATTAGAGAGCTACTTCAAGATTTAGCCACGCAACAAGACGTTACCATTTTAATCTCTAGTCATCTCCTTAGTGAAATAGCCATTATTGCAAATAAAATCGGGATTATTCATGAAGGTCAGTTAATTCAAGAAATATCAACGACTAAATTAAATGAACTCCTCAAGCAACGACTTATTATTAACACACATCATAATAAGGTTGCCATTTCTAAACTTTCAGAAGATGGATATTCTCCAATTATCAATAAAGAGAAATGCATCGAAATATATGATAAAAAAGCAGTACAATCTCCTGATAAAATAGCCCGTTTGCTCGTTTATGAAGGATGTCCTCCTACAAGATTAACCGTTGAAGAGGAGAATTTAGAAGCATATTTTCTAAAAATAATTGAAGAGAAAGGAGATCCTATATCATGAACTATTTTCTTGCCGCACTTCAAGTGGAAGGACTTAAAGTTTACAAATCGAAAGTGATTTGGGTCACTGCCGCAGCTTTTACGATTGCACCTTTAATGGCTGGATTTTTTATGTTTGTCTTAAAAGACCCCGAACTTGCCAAAAGCTCTGGACTAGTTGGAGCTAAAGCACAAATTGCCGGGGAAGCAACTTGGTCGTCTTATTTAGGTTTACATGCGCAAATGATTGCTGTAGGAGGCATCATGGTTTTTGGGTTTGTCATGAGTTGGATTTTTGGAAGAGAATATGCAGACAAGACACTAAAAGACCTCATCGCACTACCATATTCAAGAGGAATCATAGTTATAGCTAAATTTATCGCTGCTTTTATAACTAGTTTTATTTTAAGTGTTTACATTACAATTCTCGGGTTTTTAATCGGCTGGATGGTTGGACTGCCTGGATGGTCCATCGATGTAATTGCAGATGTACTGTTTGTACTGTTTATTGTTACAATACTGACCATCATTTTAAGTACACCTATCGCCTTTTTAGCTAGTTTTAGTCGTGGTTATTTAGCTCCGTTAGGGTTAGTTGTAATGACACTTGTCCTTTCTCAAATTGTGGCTACAGCAGGATTTGGCGAGTACTTTCCTTGGGCTATTCCTGCACTTTATAGCGGATTAATTGACGGCGAAAACATCATTCATTTTAGTGGTATAGTTATTATTCTCCTTACAAGTCTAATCGGAGTGATAAGCACTCACTTTTGGTGGCATGCTACTGATCAATACTAGAATCTGCTAAATGGTATCTTATCGAGTAGTAGACAATTGATACTACTACTCGACGATATTAATTCCTCACTTTTTGATTCAATTTTTTTAAAAAATTAACCCTTTTTAACTACAGCTTCAAACGTTATCATGTCACTTGTTGTCGTTGCTCCTTGCCATATGTATAATCTGCTGATATTACGATATCAGTAAAGCCTATTTTCTCTAATATCATTTTAAATTCTTCGATACCATACCAACGAAGTGGAAATCGCTCTAATTCTGTTTGAATCAATTCGCCATTTCTCCATTTTTCATAACGATGATGTGATGTCGTATATTGATGAACATAATCAACATCGATCACTTTACTTTCTAGCGTAATCATATCCCCATTCTTACATTCCCAAGTCCTTGTTGACACTTGATTTAGCAATACCTCTGTTTGTAGAAAAATATCGATGATCAGTCTTCCCCCATTTGAAAGCAGTTGATAGAAGTTTTTTAATGCTTTTATTGCATCCTCTCTTTTATATAGCAACAAAAATGTTCCTGTCGGTATGATAATTGCTTCATATGTTGTATCTAATGCGATGGACTCCATTTCCCCTTGCCATAAATTTGGATTTAAGCCTCTATCTTCACAGTTACGACGACATAGGTTTAACATATCATCAGAGACATCGATACCATCAATAGCTAATCCTTTTTCTAAAAGTGGAATCAGAATACGACCATTGCCAACGCCTGGTTCTAAAATGTTGCCTATACATGACGCTAATCGGTCATAATAATATTCGACATCTCCAAAGGACCGTCCAACATTTTTATCTAAATCATATACTTCTGAAGAAAGTTTACTATAATACCCTAACATCAATCTATCTCCCTATTTTATTTCATTCATTGTAACATGAAAATACCAGCCATTACGTATAATAATACGCTGATATCACACAATAAATATTGCAACATAAATTGGGGGGGGTTATTAATGGATTATACAGATTATTGGAAGCAAATATATAATAAAAATAATGAGTTAAACTCCTTACTACATGCTTACTGGAATGATTATTCCCATCTTGGAACTTGGCAATTTTGGATTGTTTTTGCCTTTTTAGTTATCCCACTTATCATTCTTTATTTTACCGTTGATAGGAAAAGAATATTTGAGTTATTTTTCTTTGGATATACTATACATATTCTTTGGACATATATAGGGATTGCACTTGAAAATTATGGTTATTTTGTACATACTTACTTTTTGTCCCCAATGTTTCCCTTTGGACTATCGATGAATTCTTCGGCTCTTCCAGTCGGCTTTTTATTGATATATCAATATTGTACAAATGCTAATAAAAATTTTTATCTATACACATTAATAGCTGCTGCATTATTTGCATTCGGGATAGCATCCATCGAATCTAGTCTAGGTTTAGTTGATTTTAGAAAAGGGATGAATCAACTTTATATTTTTCTCATTGATGTCGTTATTGTCTATAGTACGTACTGGTTTACAAAGCTGATTTTTAAAATGAAGGAACAGTGATAAAGCGGTTATTGCGAATTACAAACGCAATAACCGTTTTTATATCTTACTTCTTGCTTAAGGCATTGAAAATGTGTAAAGATGGAATAATGATGCACATTTAATGAATGAGATAAGGAGTTTTTTAGTGAAGAAGCAAGAACATGGTTCATTTAATAATAGAAATGGAAAAGAAAAAGCAATAGCTATTATCAGTATAATAATCCTAATCGTTTTCGTTATCGGATTTGTTTTCGGGATTTTTTTCTTTGGATTTGTAGGGTTATTCGAAATATTAGGGGTAGAATATCACTCTATTTGGTCACTCGTTCTCTTCGTTGGTAGTTTCTTTGTATTAGGATTTTTTATCGATTTATTTGCCGATGCCATCGCTACAGTATCTGTTACATATATTACAGATAATAAAACCGCTTTTATCGTCCAACTGTTCATTGGCTTTCTATCAAATTGGCTCGGACTTTCGATAGTAGATGGATTTATGACAAGTATTACACTTTCATTCAAAACAAAGTTGATTGTCGCATTATTATTAGGTATATTGGAACCTATATTTGATAATAAAAACCGATAAAAAATGAGAGGAAATGTTTATCGATGTTATGGATTATTACACAAGATGGTAAAAGTATTATGAATGTACAAGAAGTTACCGTAGACGGAAAAAAATTAATTGGTATTATTAGTAGTTCCGCTATGGATCAATGGAGTAATGTGTTGGGGAAATACAATTCAAAAGAAAGAGCACTAGAAATCCTTCAAGCAATTTTTACTAGTATCGAAGAAAATAATAGGATGTATACGACATTCACGATGCCACAAGAATAAGAGCATCTGTTTAACAGATGGTTAGCAATAGGCAGCGAGGTCATTATGTTAGAAAAATGAATAAGCATTTTAAGAAAGAGGTGTCTCTCGTGTTGTTTGTATCCAAGAAAGACCCTTTATACTTTTTAGTTGTCTGGGGAACCATTACCTTTGTATTTTTAAGTGTTGTTTTGGACTTTAGCTTTACTATATTTAATTTTGTTTGGGCATTCATTACTCTATTAATAATCGGTTTTCTTATTTGGTTATGGTTTGGTACTATGTACAAAGTTGAAAAAGAAACGGTTCACGTTCAAAATGGGCCATTTACATCGGAAGTTAATATACACGATATCAAGCGGATTAGTAAGCGAAAAAGTTTACTCGCGACACCTGCTTTAGCCGTGGACAGGTTAGTACTACACTATGGTACATATAATGAAATACAAATATCACCTAAGGATGAGAGTAAATTTATTAATCTATTGTTAACGAAGAACCCACAAATAAAAATAGATGAAAAGTAGTCATATACAGACAACTAGTGTAATTATTAATGAAACCTGAGTTTTGAATGTTCCTAGAAAAGAATGTATGTTCGCGCAAAAAATTAACCGATAAACAAGATGCAATCCATAGGCTAATACCGTTTGGAATGACTGTGGGTTGCGCTATTGTGCAGTTTGTAGCATATTATTTCCACCAAGCACATAATTATCGAGAAGTAATGTTTTATCGTAAAAGTGTCTTAATCTTTTGATTATGATAAGCTATTGTTAATTATAAGATGGAAGGTATGATGTAATGGCTATTCCGAATAAAAAGGAAAAGTATTCGTATGCTGTTATCTAACATGGGATGAAGGTGAAAGGATTGAGTTAATTGATGGAGAAGTTTTTTATATGTCTCCCGCTCCTTCACGTAAGCATCAACAAGTTCTAAGAGAGCTATCTACTGTCTTTTCCGTTTTTCTGCAAGATAAAGACTGTGAGGTTTATTTTACACCTTTTGATGTACGACTATTAGTGGATAATAAACAAGACAATGATATAAATAATGTTGTTCAACCCGACTTATCAATTGTATGTGATCAAGAAATGCTTGATGACAAAGGTTGCAATGGAACACCTGATATGATCATCGAAATTCTTTCACCTTCTTCCGTAAAATTAGACCGGTGGAAGAAATATCATCTTTATGAAAAAGCAGGAGTAAAAGAATATTGGCTTGTTGATCCAGTAAACGAATCTGTAGAAGTACATCTTTTACTTAATGATCAGTTTAAATTACAAGGCGTATTTACAAAAGACGATGGCCTTTACGTTCATACTTTAACTGATTTGAAAATAGACCTTAAGCAAATATTTATATAGAAATCAAACAAGCGCTATTCTCCTCATAAAGAGTAGCGTTCATATTGCGTAAAAAATCACATTGTAGTAATTAACAGGGGGAGTATCATGCATTATTTTTTAAGTTTTGCATTATCGATTGTTCTTACTTCTTTATCTTACTTTTTGGGTAGTCTGTTCGTTAGTAATCAAATAGCTATATGGCAAGCCCTCGTTATTGGAAGTCTAGTTGTTTCATTAGGTGCTCTTACTGAAGCATTTCATGCACCTATATGGTTAATTGTGTTAACACCATTTCCAGTCGGGATGCTGTTACTTTATTTATTCTTGAACAAACCGCTTCACACCTGGTTTATTACGTACATAACCATATTAGCGATTTATACAATTATTCATGTGATAATGAGTTACTTTTTTGAATTCCATTCCTTAATACCTGCTTGGAAATTATCATGAAGTCCGTGATAGTCATGTTAAGCAAGCAGAATGTTTTATTCTACTAATTGAAACTATTTAAATATATTTTTAGCATGACTCAGCATGTGAAGAAACACTTATTTTTTCCATATTAACAAATGCCTCATGATAATCAAGTTGTCCTTTCATGCGCTTAATACGAGTGCCTTCCCCTTGTATATAACGATTAAAATCAAAAACGACGGGCATACGATTACCACCGATTGCAAATAATGCTTTCCTTTCTTTAGGAAGATAAGCGGAGGTGTGTATCGTTCCGGCTGAAGCATCATATTTCTCTGCAAAAATATCATTCTCTTTATCATTCAACAATTGGTAGGCAGTAAGAAAATCTAACGCTTCTTTTTGATTAGCCTTTATAATTTGCTCTCTTCTTAACGAGTCATCTAAACGATAACGATTTTCTTCCGTAATGATTTCAAAATGATTCGTACTCCTATATGCTTTTCGTACTTCTACCCTTCTCGGCGTTGCTTCAACGACGACCATTTCTCCACTTGGATCTGTTAGGACATAGTTAAATGCAGATCGATGAGGAATTTTCCTTAGGAGCGAAATTGCTTCTTCGATATTCGCACAATTTTCTAAAATCATGCGACCAATCATATTACATACAAACCCATCCCCAGAACCAACCCGATTAACAAAGTTATATCCCATCGCAAGGCCTTGCTCATTCATGCCATCTGTCCGTCCTGTAATTTGCATCGATGGTCCGATCGTTGCATACCCATTATCTGTAGGTTGGTAAATAACATATCGACCTTCATAATAAGCCGGATGACTGTCATAATTTCGAATCATATAATCCCGGCCACCTAAAATCGTACAGCCACTTCGCTCGTATTCTACATAATACCCACCAAATTCAATTAACGCCTCTTCCATCGTCCAATCTAATGCATCTGCTAAACCATGTAGTTCATCTACCATACTTGGCATATAGGTAAGAAAAAGTTGTAATGCTTCTTGTATATTTATATTAAAATGTCGTCTTCTTGACGTTGCCCATTGCTTTTTTCGGTTCTCAAGAATGGGAGATTGTTGTAACAATTGTCCTTGCCTAAAACCGAAATCATAATGACTACCTGTAAATGACACAACATCACTATAAAAATGCTTCATCTTGTATTTCTCTCCCATCTTAATAATCACCATATGTTTGATGGTGATGTTTACCAATAAATTTTATATCTTTATATACTAATTAATTGTACACAATTGAATGTCACTTAAACCTTGATTCTTACATGATTTTACAAGACAGATGATATCCTCTCAACGTAAATGCTCACTGAGTAGAATACATATACATTGTTAAAACGAGTCCTAACGCTTAATAATAAGTGCTAAGCCAAGGCTTCTATCGCTTCCATTGTATAAGGGTGTTCCTTTTTAAAATGTTCTGCGCAATTTCATTGGTTAAAGTTCAACTAAAATGGTTGAACTATTAAAATTCCTATGTTATCTTGTCGATATCGTTTTACAATATCGATATACGATATAAAATAGGAGTGATATATTTTGGAAGACAAAATTTTAAGAAAGCTGTTTTTAGGTTTTATCCAAATACATATTTTGCATCATGCAAAAGAACATCCTATTTTCGGATTATGGATGTTGGAAGAGCTAAAAGAACATGGATACGACATTAGTGCAGGAACTTTATATCCTATATTGCACAGCATGGAATCAGACGGTCTTTTGGTTAAAGAGGAAAGAAAAGTACAAGGAAAAATAAGAAAATATTACACAACAACCAATAAAGGCGAGATAATCCTTGATCATGCTCGTAGTAAGGCCTATGAATTGTTTAAAGAAATTCAAGAATAGGAAGGGTTAGAAGTGAGAATATGGATAATATGAAAGAAAATAGAATTACATCATTACTGGAAATATTAATTGTTTCAACTAGACTTGGGCTAACTTCATTTGGTGGGCCCGTCGCACACTTGGGTTACTTCCACGAAGAATATATTCGCAGAAGAAAATGGATGGATGAAAAAAGTTACGCGGACTTAGTTGCCTTATGTCAATTTTTACCTGGCCCTGCGAGTAGCCAAGTAGGAATCGGTATAGGAGTGATGCGTGCTGGAGTTTTAGGGGGAATTTTTGCTTTTATTGGCTTTACTCTCCCATCAGTAATTGCTCTTATCATTTTTGCTTCCGTGCTTCACACTTTTGATGTTGGAAGTGCTGGTTGGATTCATGGATTAAAGATAGTCGCTGTTGTCGTTGTTGCACATGCTATTTTAGGAATGGCTAAAAATTTAACACCCGACATAAAGAGAAAAACAATCGCTTTATTTGCATTGGTTGCTACATTGTTATGGCAAACCGCTTTGACACAAGTGGTTGTCATCTTATTAGCAGGATTTGTAGGTTTTTGGATATATAGGCAACAAACGATGAAAGACGAAATGACATCCCCAACACATTTTCCTATTTCACGTCAAGTTGGATATATATGTTTATCTTTGTTCTTTGGATTACTTATACTTCTTCCTATTCTAAGGGAAATTACAACATCAGATTGGATCGCCTTTTTTGATAGTTTTTACCGTTCAGGTTCTCTTGTCTTTGGTGGAGGACATGTTGTCTTACCTTTACTTGAACAGGAATTTGTTCCAACAGGAGCCTTAAGTGAACAAGAATTTCTTGCAGGTTATGGTGCGGCCCAAGCAGTTCCAGGTCCTTTATTTACTTTTGCGGCCTATCTTGGTGCTGTTATTAATGGATGGCAAGGTGGTTTATTAGCAACTTTTGCAATCTTTTTACCTGCTTTTCTTCTTATCTTAGGTACATTACCTTTTTGGGACTCTTTACGTAGCAACCCCAAAATAAAAGGAGCTTTAATGGGCGTAAATGCTTCAGTAGTTGGTATCCTGATTTCTGCACTTTATCAACCAATCTGGACAAGTTCCATCTTAGCTCCAATTGATTTTGCATTAGCATCCATTTTGTTTAGTATGTTAGTTTTTTGGAAATTACCGCCCTGGATGATCGTGGTAACAGGGGCTTTAGGTGGGCTACTAATATCATTTCTATAAACATGGATTTTAAGAGA
>Ga0209487_1004581_pt1 | contig 10551 bp, 8 predicted proteins | sample Poulit2012_FD_187524 | JGI IMG/M metagenome (GOLD analysis project Ga0209487, IMG submission 187524) | Agricultural soil microbial communities from Georgia to study Nitrogen management - Poultry litter 2012 (SPAdes) (version 2) | ecosystem: Environmental > Terrestrial > Soil > Agricultural land... | reverse complement strand
GAACTGGTGCGCTCTTACCGCACCCTTTCACCCTTACCTTCGCCAAGCGAAGGCGGTTTGCTTTCTGTTGCACTTGCCGTCGCCTTACGCGCCCAGCCGTTAGCTGGCACCCTGCCCTGCGGTGCCCGGACTTTCCTCAGCGCCTCGCGGCGCCGCGATCAGACAGCCCACACTGCGACGGGCATTCTAGCAAAACCGGTGGGCATTGCGGCTCCCCGGAATGACGAAAATGGCCGGCCCCGGAGCAGCCGCCGAGTCGCGACTGCAGGCAGAACGTTGCGACTGCGGGCAGCAAAAGGGAAGGGCGCAAGAACCTTGCACCCTTCCCTCCAATCGGACATGCAGTACCGCCATGTGCGGTCGCGGCTTAAAGCTCGCGGTAGTCGGTAACCTCGATCTCGCCGTCGATGATCTGCTGCTGCACATCCTCGAGCTCCTGGAGCAGGGACTCGGGGAGGAGCGCCTCGTTGTACTCGTCGAGGGCGAAGGAGACGCCGCCTTCGGCCACGCCGAGGTTGAAGACGCCGGCCTCGAACTCGTCATTGACGACGTCCATCACGGCTTCGTAAGCGGCAACGTCAACACGCTTCATCATGCTGGTCAGGCCGTGGTTGAGGGTCTCGGGGTTGTTGTCGGTGTTACCCTCGAAGTTCTGGTTGGAGTCGACACCGATGAAGAAGAGCGGCTGGCTCTCCGGGCCGCAGCGGTTCTCGTACTCGGGGCTGCGGGGGATTTCCGTCAGGACATCGGCCAGCGGCGTGGTACGCAGCTCGCCGCGCGGCTGGTAGCACATCGTCTCGTTAACGAAGTCGATGACGCCGCGGCCGGACCCACCGGCAGCGTGGTAGATGATGTCGGCGCCCTGGGCGTGCTGGTTGGTGGCAAGCTCCTTGGCGCGGGTGGGGTCGTTCCAGGCGGTATCGGTCGTGCCGACGTAGTTGCTGATCACCTGGCAATCCTCGCAGGCAGCGAGGACGCCCTCTTCATAGCCGGTGTTGAAGTTGCGGATGAGCGGGATGTCCATGCCGCCAACGAAACCGACGACGCCCGTCTGGCTCATCTTGCCGGCGATGTAACCGACGAGGAAGGAGCCCTCGTGGTCCTTGAAGGTGTAGCTGCGGATGTTGTCGCCCTCGACGATCTCGTCGATCATCACGAAGTTCGTGTCAGGGAATTCGCGGGAGGTATTGGCAAGAGCGCCTGCCTGGGCGAAGCCGGGAGCCACGATGAGCTCGGCACCCTGGCTGGCGATCCGGCGCTGGCCCTCACCGGCCGTGTCGGGGGTACCCTCGAACTCGAGAACCTCGATCTCGTACTCGCCCTCGAGCTCCTGCAGCGCCCGCTCCATGCCGCGCCAGGTGCCCTCGTTGAACGAGCCGTCGAACTTGCCGCCGGCGTCAAAAACGATGCCCATCACGAAGTCCTGTGCAAACGCTGCTACGCCCAACGTGAGCACCAGGGTTGCTGCTAAGACCTTCTTCATCAAGTCCTCCAATGTAGCTTGAGTTGCCTTCGCCCAACTATAGCCCAACGGGAAGCTCCAGCCTGGCAGTGTATGCGGGTGCAGATATACTCCAGGACATGGGTCAGGAAGAACGGGCGCAGGAACTTCGAACCCGCCTGCGCGACGCCAGCTACCACTACTACGTCCGGCAAAGGCCGGTCATGAGCGACGCCGAGTGGGACTCTCTCTTCGCAGAGCTGCTCGAGATCGAGGAGCAGAACCCGGAGCTGCGCACGGAGGACTCGCCCACGGTTACCGTCGGCAGTCCCTTGCAGGCCAGTTTCAGGTCGACCGCACACCCCACCCGGATGTACTCGCTCGACAACGCCTTCAACGAGGAGGACGTACGCGCCTTCCTGAACCGCGTGTCGCGCACCCTCTCCTCGGATGAGGAGGTGGAACTGCTGGCCGAGCCGAAGGTGGACGGCCTCTCCATCAACCTCTACTACAGGCATGGCCGGCTGCAGTGGGCCGCCACCCGCGGTAACGGCACCGAGGGCGAGGATGTGACAGTTAATGTCCTCGGCATCGAGGGACTCCCCCGCGAACTCCGTGACGCTCCGCCCGAGCTCGAGGTCAGGGGAGAGGTGTTCCTCTCCAAGGAGGAGTTCGCGAGGATCAACGAGGAGCGGGATGAGCGGGGCGAACAGCTATTCATGAACCCGCGGAATGCCGCGTCGGGCACGCTCCGGAACATCGATCCGGCGGTCCCGGCCGGCCGTAAGCTGGAGGCTTTCTTCTACGGGGTAGGCAGCGCCGCCCAGTTGCCGGTCAGGCGGCAGTCGGAGCTGCTCGACTGGCTGGACGGTGCCGGCTTCAGCGTCAACCCTGAGCGCACGCTGGTGACCGGGGTGGAAGCCGTAGAGGAGCTCATGGAGAGGTGGCGGGAGAAGCGCGTCGACCTGAGGTATGAGGTTGATGGCGTCGTCTTCAAGGTTGACAGCTTCGCCCTGCAGGAGGAGTTGGGAACTACCAGCCGCGCGCCCCGCTGGGCACTTGCCTACAAGCTGCCGGCGCAGGAGGTCGCGACTACCCTGCAGGCGATCACCATCCAGGTCGGGCGCACCGGAAAGATAACGCCGGTCGCCGAACTCGAACCGCGCCTCATCGAAGGCACCGTCGTCGCCCGGGCCAGCCTCCACAATCCCGGGTTCATCGCCGAGAAAGACCTGCGCGTGGGCGACCGGGTAGTAGTCCACAAATCGGGCGGAATCATTCCGGAGATAAAGGAGGTCCTGCACGCCGAGCGGCCCGAGGGCACCGTGCCGTACGAGTTTCCCGGGAACTGCCCGGAGTGCGGGAGCGAGCTCGTCGAGGACGGCGCCAACCTGCGCTGCGTCAACCCTGATTGCCCGGTACAGGTGGTGCAGCGAATAACTCACTTCGCCTCCCGGGCGGCGATGGACATCGAGGGTCTGGCGCAGAAGACCGTTATTGCGCTCCTCAGCGCAGGTCTGATCAGGACGCTTCCGGACCTGTTCGACCTCACCGTGGGGCAGGTCGAGGAACTCGAGGGGTTCGGGAAGGTCTCGGCCACCAAGCTGGTAAATCAGATCCAGGCGGTGAAAGACAGGCCGCTCGACCGCTTCCTCACCGCACTGGGCCTGCCGCACGTGGGCCCCAGGACGGCCGAGATCCTGGCGATGCACTTCGGATCGCTGGAGCGCATCCGGAATGCCACCGTAGAGGAGCTCGCCAGCGTGCGTGACATCGGGGAGCTGACCGCGCAGCAGATACATGCCGCGCTGAACGAGCCCCACCTCGAGCAAACCATCGACGAGCTCCTGGAGCGGGGCGTGTCCCCGGCCCCGCTTGCCGGCCGCGACGAGTCGCAGCAGACGCTGGCCGGCCTCACCTTTGTCCTCACCGGTTCGCTTACGCGGCCGCGCAAGGAGTGGCAGGGCGAGCTGGAGGGCAGGGGCGCACGCATAACCTCGAGCGTGAGCAAGAAGACAGATTATGTGGTGGCCGGCGAGGACCCCGGTTCGAAGCTGCAGCGCGCCCGGGAGCTGGGGGTTACGGTTCTCGACGAGGAGGGGCTGCGTAGCCTGCTCGACGGATCCCGCGAAGAGCAGGTCTAGCCAGATTTCGAGTCCAGGGGGCGTCCGGGCGTGTCCGTTCCGGACGCCCCTTACATCGAGGTCATCGGGAGCTACTCAGAATCAGAAGAGTATTTTCGACCAGTCAAGTTCGTCGAGCGGCGTGAACACGTCGACGTGCTCCATGAGGATGCCGGCCGACTGGTTCTTGAACATCGCGCACTCCACATGCTTGCCGGTCCGCTTTATTGCCTCGACCAGCTCCACGTAGTCACCGTCGCCGGAGATGATCAGGGCGCAGTCGTAGGCGTCCTGGTAGGCGAGCGCCAGGCTCTCCACGGCGATGGCCACGTCGATGCCCTTTTCGACCAGCGAGCCGTCGGCGCGCCGGAAGAGCCGGCCCAGGCGCACCGTGACGTAGGGGATGCGGCGAAGTGACTCGAAGAACCGCTGCTGGCCGTCGCGCAGGTCCTCGTCGTAATCATCGGTGAGGGTCGCGTTGTAGTAGTAGGTGCGCATCAGGGGCCGGTCGCGCTTGAGTTGCTTGATCAGCTCGGCAAGATTTACCCGCGTGTTGGATAAGTTTTCACGCATGCCGTTATAGAGGTTACTGCCGTCGATGAAAATAGCCAGGCGTTCGTGCAAGTTGCATACTCCAAGAAGAAATATTGTGAGATCTGGCTCATTCTATAATGCTGAGCCGCCGTCAATAAGTGTGCGACTGACCACCGTGGTCAGACAGCCGGAGAATAACAGATTGCAACTCCCGGGACACACGGCCCGTACGCCGCCCCTCCGTATACTCACGCCATGAGCGAAGTAATCAGGGCCGAGTCGTTCGATCTGGATCACACGAAAGTACGCGCGCCGTACGTGCGCCTGGCGGGTTCACAGGCCGGACCTGCCGGTGACGAGGTGCGCAAGTTCGACCTGAGGCTCGTGCAGCCGAACGAGCAGGAGATACCGACCGCCGCGCTCCACACCATCGAGCACCTCTTCGCCGGCCTCCTGCGTGAGGCTCTGGGCGACCGGGTGATCGACGCTTCACCCATGGGCTGCCGTACCGGCTTCTACCTGACCGCCTTCGCCCCGGTTACGGAGCAGGAGGTCCTGGACGGCTTCGAGCAGGCCCTGCGCGGCGTTGTACGGTTCGACGGCGAGATCCCCGGCTGCAGCGAGCTGGAGTGTGGGAACTTCAGGGACCACTCGTTGCCGGGTGCCCGCGAGTGGGCCCGGCGGGTGCTGGAGCAGGAGATCGTGATTCAGCCGACGATCACCATCGAGAGGTAAGCACCCGGGGAAAATGAGACAGATGAGTGTATCCGGCGTTGTTCACGTGATCTCTCATCAATTCTCTCATCTGAGTTTGCCTGATAATCATGCCCATGGAGCGTAAGCCGCTGATTCTCATCGTCGAGGACGAAAAAGAGATTGCCAAGTTCATAGACCTGGAGCTTCAGGCCGAGAGTTATGAGACCGTCGTGACCTACGACGGGGTGACCGGCCTTTCAAAGTTCCGTGAACTGAACCCCGACCTGGTTGTCCTCGACCTCATGCTGCCCGTGCTTGACGGCCTGGAGGTCGCCAGGCGCATCCGCAAGACGTCGAACACGCCAATCATCATCCTGACAGCCAAGGACAGCGTGGATGACAAGGTGACCGGCCTCGACTCCGGGGCCGACGACTACCTTGTCAAACCGTTCTCCATCGAGGAGCTGCTTGCGAGGGTACGGGCACACCTGCGGCGCGTCAATCCGGCCGTCACCGGCGAGGTACGGGTCGCCGACCTGGTCATGAACCTCGATGGGCGGGAGGTCTTCCGGGACGGCCGGCGCATAGAACTTTCCGCCAAGGAGTTCGAACTGCTCGAACTGTTCGCACGGAATCCCGGCAAGGTCTTCAACCGCTTCGAGATCGAGGAGAAGGTATGGCCCGAGTACACCGGCGGGTCAAACGTCGTCGACGTCTACGTCGGCTACCTGCGCCGCAAGCTTGAAGGCGAAGGGGAGAGGCGCCTGATTCACACCGTGCGAGGGGTCGGGTACGTATTGAGGGAAGAGTAACCCCACGTGTCCCTGCGCCTTCGACTCACCCTGTTCTTCAGTGCGTTCATCGCAGTGATCCTCTCGGCCGTGGCTCTGTCCGTCTACGCCCTGACCGAGCGTTCGCTGAACGAGGGGATCCAGGAACGTGCTGTCCAGGCACTGGTCGACGTGCAGCGCGAACCCTACGTCAACACCGGGCTGGAGAAGCTGCCCGGCGACCTGTACTCCCACGTGCTGCTGCTGGGCAGCCCCGAGCTGTCACAGTTCGACGATATCGACGACCTGCGGATCGGGGTGACGCTCACCCCGACGCGGACGCGGCTGTTCCAGACGCTCGGTGACTCCGAGCTCACGCAGCTCCTGGAGACCGGGCGCGTGACCACACAAGCCCGGCTGGGCACGGGGGAGCCGGTGTTCGTTGCCGGCAGGATCAGCACCATCACCGAAGAGGTGAGCCAGCGACGTTATCAGGCCCTGATCCTAGTAGGCGTGCCGGCCAGCGAGGTGAGCATCACCCTCAACAAGCTGCGCTCGGACCTGGGCGTGACCGTAGTGCTCGCGTTCATCGCTTTTGCCCTGGGCGTCTGGCTCCTCTCCCGGCAGGTTCTGGCCCCGCTGCAGCGCGTGACCCAGGCGGCGGCGCGGGTCACCAGCCGGGACCTGTCGCAACGTGTTCCGGTTCCGCGCAGCAAGGACGAGATTCACGAGCTTGCGCTGACGCTCAACCGGATGCTCGACCGGCTCGAGGAGTCCTTCGACACCCAGCGCCGCTTCACGGCCGACGCCTCCCATGAGCTGCGCACGCCCGTTACCGCCATCGTGGGCCACGCCAACTACCTGCTGCGGCGCACCAAGCCGAGCCCGGATCAGATCGACTCCCTCACGGTGATACGCCGCGAGGCCGACAGGATGGCCAAGCTCGTCAACGACCTGCTGGAGCTGGCCCGTGCCGACGCGGGCTTCTCCATCGATCGCGTGCGCACGAACCTGCTGGACATCGCCGAGGCCGTGCACATGGAGGTCGCGCCCGTCGCCGGCAACACCGAGATCATCATCACCAGCCCAGCGCCCGTGCAGGAGGTCATCGGCGACCCGGCCCGCCTCAAGCAGGTCGTCCTGAACCTCGTCCAGAACGCGATCAACGCCGGAGCCCAGCACATCTCCGTGTCCGTGTCGAAGGAGAAGGAGATGGTGCGGCTGGAGGTGCTGGACGACGGGCCCGGCATACCCAGGGAGTCGCTGCCGCACCTGTTCGACCGCTTCTACCGCGTCGATGGCGCCCGTTCCACCCGGGGCAACGGCAGCGGCCTGGGACTCGCGATCGTTTCCTGGATCGTGCAGCAGCACGGCGGCACGGTCGAGGTCCAGTCGAGCCTGGGTGAGGGTTCCGTATTCAGCATCCTGCTGCCTGCCTCTGACGGGGAACGGGCCGAGGAGAAGGTGGGCAGGGTAGCCCAGCAGGGGTAGGATCGGTCCGTGCCTCTCGCGCTGGACGTACTGATTCCCCTGCCACTGGGCAGCTTCCGCTACCTGATCCCGCCGCACCTCCAGGCGACACCCCTGGTCGGCAGCCGGGTTGCGGTGCCGTGGCAGGGCGGGCTGCGCATAGGCGTTGCGGCGGCCGTTGTCGATTTGCCCACGGCCAAGGCCGGGGAGTACCGCGAGGTGACCGGCCTCCTGGACGAGAAGCCGTTCCTGGCGCAGGAAACCGTCGGGCTGCTCCTCGAACTCTCCCAGGCGACTGCGACCCCACCGGGGAGCGTGCTGGCCACCTTCGTCCCGCGGGGACTGCGTGAGGAGCTGCACCATGAGGTGCGACTGAGCACGGCAGTGGAACCCGGCGGCGAACTCCAGACAGCCCTGCAGAGGCTGTCGGCCGAGGAGTGGCGTGCCGTCACCGTACTCTCTGACGAGGAGCTGGAGCGGTTGCGCGAACAGGGCCTGCTGATCGAGCGGGCACGGCTGGCGCAGAAGACCGTTACGGTGCTCGCTCCAGGCGAGCCGGCCGGCGACGCGCTGGCGGGCGCACAGCAGGAGAACCAACGCAAGGCGCTCGAGGTGCTGGAGGAGCTGGGGCACGCCGAGAGCGGCGCGGCGCTCGCCGCCCGGGCCGGCGTCCCGGTCAGCGCGGTGCGTGCGCTGGTCCGCAAGGGGTTCGCGCACTACACGGAGCGGCCGCTGCCCCCGCCGCAGGCCGTCTTCGTGCACTCCGACGCGACGCCCGCCCCTGACGGGGCGGCGGGCCTGGACGCCGGACAGCGATCCCAGCCCATAACACTGGTGGGCGGTGCGACGAGGAGCGAGCGCCTGGCGGCGATCGCTCCTGTGCTGATGCAGGATGTCTGGGCCGGAAACAGCGTCCTGGTGCTGGTCCCCGAAGGGGCGTACCTGAACGAAACGACACAGGAACTCGCGGGCGCCCTTCCCGTCCTGAGCCTCTCCGGCCAGTCGACCGACAGCGAATGGGAGGCGGTCTGGCGGGAGGCCGCGGCCGGGACGCCGCTGGTGCTGGTGGCGACGTACGGGGCGCTGTTCGCCCCCTTGCCGCGCCTGGCGCACGTCGTCGTGCTGGAGGCGGCGAGCGGCAGCTACAAGCTGCAATCCGGCCCGCGCAGCTTCGTGCCCTCGGTCGCCAGACTCTACGCGCAGGCCCGGGGCGTCCCGCTCGTGCTCGCCGATGTCTTGCCGAGTCCCGAGATGGAAGCCTGGGGCGCCGGCGGGCGGCACCTGCGCCTGCCCTTGCCCGGGGCGCGCTACCACGTGAGCGATCTGGAGGGCGGCAGCGGCTGGCCGCTGGGAACCGAACTGGTAACTGTCCTCAAGCAGGTGGCCCAGCGCGAGCGGCAGGGTGTGCTGCTGGCGCCCAGGCGGGGATTCTCGGCCGCATTCGGCTGCGAGTCGTGCGGGAGCTCGGTCATGTGCCCCAACTGCGATCTGGCGCTGCGTTATCACCAGTCGCGGGACAGGCTGCGCTGCCACCAGTGCGGCTATGAGGCGCTCCCGCCCGATGACTGCCCCAGCTGCGGCGAGGGTCCAATGAGGCCCGAGCGCGCGGCGGGGACGGAGTGGGTGGCAACCGCGCTGAAGCGGCTGTTGCCCGACTTCCCCGTCTACCGCCTCGACGCCGACCGCTCCGACGACCTCACCCCCCTCTACGAGGGGGAACCGGGCATCGTGGTGGCGACGACGGCGCTCTTCAGGCGCCGGCCTTTGCCGAACGTCTCGCTCCTCGCGGTCACGCTCCTCGACACGCACCTGAATGTCAGCGACTTCAGGGCGGCAGAGGAAAGCCTGCGCCTCCTCCTCCAGCTTCCCGAGCTCGCGCCCGGCAGGAGGCCGCTCACGGTCATACAGACCTTCCAGGCGCAGCACGAGGTGCTCCAGGCGATAACGGGCGAGCAGCCCGACGCGATCGACGGCTACCTGGAGCGCGTGCGCGAGCGGCGGCAGGCCTTCGGCTACCCGCCCTTCGGCGAACTCGCCAAGGTTCAGGTGAGCGCGCGCGACCGGGAGACGGCGCTGTACGCTGCCAATCGCGTCGCCGGCATCCTGGAGACGGCCGGCGGCCGCGATGAGGTGCTGGGGCCGGCGGCGGCCCCGGTTGCGCGCGTAAGGGGACGCTACTCGTTCCTGCTCTACATCAGGACGCAGGGCGAGGAGCGCCTGCGCGAGCTCCTGCAGACCCTCTCGTCCCGGGAGTCGGGCGCCAGCGTGCGCGTTGACGTCGACCCGCGGGACGTTGCCGAATTCATCGAGTAGACTTGGGGACGATAGATCATGGCGACACTTCAGAACAGGCGGGCCGGTTTCGATTACGAGTTCCTGGAGACCTTCGAGGCGGGGATCGCCCTGACGGGCTCCGAGGTCAAGTCGTTGCGGGCCGGCGGCGGCTCGATTGCCGAGGCGTACGCGCGGCTGCGCGGCGACGAGGTCTATCTGGAGGGGATGAACATCCCGCCCTACAAGGACGCCTCCTACAACAACCACGAGCCGGTGCGCAGCCGCAAGCTGCTCCTCAACCGCCACGAGATTGAGGAGATCCGCAAGGGGCTGGACCGCAAGGGGTTGACCCTGGTTCCCCGCCGGCTCTACTTCAAGGACGGCTGGGCGAAGGTCGACATCGCGCTGGCGCGCGGGCGCAAGGTCCACGACAAGCGTCGTCAACAGGCAGAGAAAGACGCGAAGCGCCAGATAGAACGTGAGCTTGGCCGCAAGTAGTGCTAGGCCAGCTTCCCCGCCCCCTGCTGCTGCTCCTCCTGCTCCTCGCCCTGCCGGGCGTGGCGCAGGCCCAGCCTCAGCTATCGGTCAACGGCAGCCACGTGCCGGGACTCACCCTGAACCTCGTTCCCGGCATTTCCTACGCGCCCGCCCAGGAGTTCGCCCAGACGCTGGGCGCCACGATGATGGTCGACTACGGGAGCGGCCGGCTCACCCTCGAGCTGGGCGGTCGCCTGGTCGGCATGCCCGTCAGTGAAGACCCGGATGCGGCGCGGGGCACGATCACCGTCAACGGGAGCAGCAGCGAAGCGGCCACCCCGCTGCTGACGCAGGGCCAGCTTTACCTGCCGGTCTCGGCCGTAGCCCAGGCGGTTGGCGGCCACACGAGCTTCGTCTCCGAACAGGACCGCGTGATGGTGGTGACGCCCAGGGGGCGCCTCACGGACGTGAGCCTCCTCGAGGCCGGCGGGGCGCAGCGGCTGGTCTTCGAGCTCAGCAGCAACGTGCCGTTTGCTGTCCAGCGGACCGGCGAGGAGCAGGTCGCGATCAGCTTCGAGAGGACTTCGGCCAGCAGGCTGCCGGCGCTGCCGCAGGGCGGGCGGGTGCGCTCCGTACGCACTCAGGAGGGAGCCGCCCGGACCACGGTGCTGGTCACGACAGCGAGCGACACCGCCTACAGCAGCTACACGATTCCCGATGGGCGCGGCTACCAGCTGGTCGTCGACTTCTTCGAGTCTGGCGAGCG
>Ga0209487_1004580_pt1 | contig 10552 bp, 10 predicted proteins | sample Poulit2012_FD_187524 | JGI IMG/M metagenome (GOLD analysis project Ga0209487, IMG submission 187524) | Agricultural soil microbial communities from Georgia to study Nitrogen management - Poultry litter 2012 (SPAdes) (version 2) | ecosystem: Environmental > Terrestrial > Soil > Agricultural land... | reverse complement strand
CACATTAAAATCTTTTTTATATTTAGCCCCTGCATTAATTTTCATAGGGATTTTTAATATTTATCCTATTTTTAAATCATTAGCGATGAGTTTTTATGAAAACTATAATATTTTTACTGGAGAAGTAGGAAGTTATGGTCTTTCGAATTTTAAAGAAATCTTTTCAGATCCAAGCTTCTATACAGCCATACGAAATACTTTCATATTTGTTTTAGGAGTTGTACCAGCTTCTATTATTATTTCTTTGTTTGTCGCCATGATGTTAAATCGAATAAACATATTATCTAGCTTTTTTCGATCCATTTACTTTTTGCCTTTTGTGACAAGTACAGTCGCTGTTTCTATCGTTTGGAATTGGCTTTATCACACAAGATATGGTTTAATCAATTATTTTCTTAGTTTTGTTGGAGTGGAACCAATGGCTTGGCTAACAAATCCTAAATTTGCTTTGCCTGCATTAATTATTATGAGTATTTGGAAAGGTTTGGGGTACAATATTATTCTTTTTCTAGTCGGACTTAATAATATTGATAAAAATTATTATCGAGCAGCTCGTGTAGATGGTGCGAGTAATTGGCAACAATTTGTGAATATAACGATGCCTCTATTAAATCCTTATATTCTTTTAGTCAGTATTATTGGGGTAATTAACAGTTTTAAAGTTTTTACGGAAGTTTATTCATTATTTTCAGGAAGACCAGGACCTGCTGGCTCTGCATTAACAATGGTTTTTTATATCTATGAAAAATTCTACACAGAGTACCAATATGGAGTAGCTACTGCAGCAGGAATTGTTTTATTTTTAATCATACTCGTTTTTACTTTACTTCAACGTTTGGTTAGTAAAAGATTTATTTATAACTAGGAGGGAGAAACATAATGAATCAAAAACAAAAGAATAAATTATTAGATGTTTTTGTTTATATTGTATTGGCTCTTGGGGCTTTAACGATGTTGCTTCCATTCTTTTGGATGATTTCGACTTCATTAAAAACACCAGGTGAGGCCGTTGCCATGCCGCCCGTTTGGATTCCTAAATTTTTCCAAATAGATAATTATAAACAGGCTTTAGCCGCGGCGCCTTTCGGTCAGTATTTTTTGAATAGTGTTATTGTAACGACTGCGTCAACATTAGGAGAACTTTTTACCACCATTTTAGCTGCATATGCTTTTGCTCGGCTAGAATTTTATGGAAAAAATTTTTTATTTGTTCTGTTAATTTCAACGATGATGGTCCCTGGAGAGTTGCTCATTATTCCAAATTTTGTAACTTTATCAAATTGGAATTTAATTAATACATATGCTTCTTTATTTCTACCTTATTTAGCAAGCATTTTCTCAATCTATATATTAAAAGAAGCCTTTGAATCTGTCCCTGATGAAGTTTATTACGCTGCAAAAGTTGATGGCTGTAGTGATTGGCGTTATTTATGGACAGTGATGGTTCCTCTAGCAAAATCGTCTATCGTATCTATCGCTATTCTTGCAATTATTGGTAGTTGGAATTCTTTTATTTGGCCACTCATTGTTACTACAGAGCAAAGTATGCGTGTTTTACCAGTGGGCTTACAGGCTTTTACTACTGAAGCGGGGACACAATACGAATTATTAATGGCCGCTTCAACTATTGTGGTTGTTCCAATGATTATTATTTATATTTTCCTTCAAAAATATATTATTGAAGGCCTTGCTACAGGTGGTAGTAAAGGATAATTATAGGTTTAAATATATTAAAAATAAAGGAGAGAACAAAAGATGGATAGAACTAAAAAAATGTTTGGTGGGGTATTATTGTCAGCCTCGCTATTATTAGCAGCATGTGGAAACGAAGGAGCGACAAATGAAGAGATAAACGAGGGCGCTGATGGAGTAAATGGTGAAACCGTAGAAATTACTTTTTGGCATGCAATGAATGGTCCTCACCAAGAAGCTATAACGAATTTAACTGATGAATTTAATGACTCACAAGATACTTATTATGTAAAAGAACAAAATCAAGGGGATTATGATACGTTAAATCAGTCCATTATTGCTGGTGGTGCTTCGCAAACCTTACCGACAATGTCACAGCTTACTCCTGGAGATGTTCCAAACTTAGCAAATGATGGGTTATTGTTATCTTTAGATGATTTGTTAATTTCTGAAGATGGTTTTACCCAAGAACAATTGGATGATATTTATGATGGATTTTTATCAAGTTCCGTTTATAATGACGAAATGTATGCTATCCCTTTTTCAAAATCTACTCGTGTTATGTATTATAACCAAGATTTACTAGATGAATATGGAGTGGATGTTCCAAAAACATGGGATGAAGTCATTACACTAGGAGAAATGATGGTAGACGCTGGAGATGATGCCGTAGCTATGGGTCTAGAAAATGCTTATGAAATGGAATTTGAAACAATGGCTCGTCAGAATGGCTCGTCTTTCATAAGTGAAGATTTAGAAGTGGCTATTGATAGTCCAGAGAGTGTTGAAGCATTAAAATTTATTACAGATATGATTGATAAAGGTTATGCAAGAACAGCTGGAGAAGATGGCTTCTTTTCTGGTCCGTTTGGTAGAGGAGAAAGTGCACTTTATATTGGTTCATCCGCTGGAACACCTCACGTAGCACCAGTAGCAGAGGAAAATAATGTAAATTGGTCTACGGCTGAATTACCAACATACAATAATGAACAATTAACATTATTTGCAGGAAATGATTTAGGAATTTTTGCATCGGCAAGTGAAGAAGAAGCGCAAGGGGCAATTGCTTTCATGGCATTTTTATTACAACCAGAAAATACCGCACAATGGGCAATTGATACGGGGTATGTTCCAGTGACTGAATCCGGAGTTAATACAGAAGAATATCAAACTTATTTAGAAGAAAATCCAGTTTCTAAAGCTGCAACCTTAGAACTTGATTACGGAATATCTTCGCCCATTTTTATTGGTCACTCAGAGTACCGAAATTATTTAATTGATACTTTAGAAGAAGTATTAATTAATGACTTAGATGAAGAAGAAGCATTAATGAATATCAATACAACAACCGAAGAAATTATTTCGTCAAATAATTAATGAATTAAAGGAGTAGTAAAATGGTGAATTTTCAATTTTTGAGTGGCTTAAATACAATTGGGGCAAATATAATTGATATCCAGTCAAATTCTGGGCGAATTATTTTTGATTATGGTGAAATTTTTGATTCGAACTTAGGAAGACTTCCAGAATGGGAGGATTCCATTGAAAATACAGCCATTTTTATTTCACATTTGCATATTGATCACATAGGCAGTTTGGATCAGGTGCCCGCGGAAGTTCCTATTTATATGTCAGTAGATTCTTATCGACTATATCAATGGTTAATTGAAATAGAAGAAGAACAAGCGATACAGGCAACGGTTTATCCATTAAATTATAATGAAATAAAAACTGTCGGAGATATCCAAGTGTTTTTTAAAAAAAGTGATCATGATATTGAAGGGGCTTGTGCAATTTTTGTACAAACCCCGGATGTGAAATTAATAAATTCTGGTGATGTTCGTTTGAGTGGTAATTTCCCAGAAAATGTTAATAAATGGATGGAAGAAGGGAATAAATTTAAGCCTGATATTTTCTTGCTCGAAGGTACATCATTTAGTTTTGAAGAAGAAAGCGAAATAGAAAATGAAGTTACAGAAAAAGAAATGTATGATAAATGGCAGAATCTTTTAAAAGAGAATCAACAGGAAATTATTTTTATAAATCCATACATAAGAGATATTACAAGATTGTATAACCTTTCGACGATTACACAAATAAATGGTCGAAAAATCGTCTTAGAACCAAAATATGCCTATTTATTAGAAAAATATCATAAATCTCTCGATTTCTTCGTATTAAAAGAATTAGATCGCAAACAATATTTTAAAAAGAACTGGATTTCTTTAGAAGAAATTCAAAAGGATCCAAAAAAATATGTTCTACAAAATACCTTTGAAAATCGGATGTTTATGAAAATGTTTGAAAAAGGAGTCTATTGTCATAGTAATGGTGAGCCTTTAGGAGATTATGATGTTCGATACCAAAACTTAGTTTCTACTATTGAAGATCACAATTTTACGTTTAAAGACTTTAATGTTAGTGGTCATGCAACACAAGAGGATATAGTTGCGATTGCTAAAGAAGTTGATGCGAAAATAACTATTCCATGGCACAGCTTTAAACCGGAAAAATTAATGGAGAGTTTAATGGCTGCCGGTTTGAGTACCTTTTTACCTGAAAAAGATACAATTTACTCATTGAATCGTTTAAATAAAAATATAGTTGGGTGATGAATAAATGAAGTTAACAATATTAGCAACAAGTGATATCCATAGTTACCTGTTTCCAACGGACTATACAAATCGATCTGTAGAATCTCCGTTAGGTTTATTTAAAGTAGCCTCAGTTCTCCAAAAAGAAAAAATGGAGAATGAAAATTCAATACTAACGATTGAAAATGGAGATTTTATTCAAGGTTCTCCTTTAAGTCAATATGTAAAGAATCATTACCAAACGCCAAAAATTCTTGGGTCTGCTTTAAATGAGCTAGACTTTGATGTTAGTATTATTGGAAATCATGAATTTAATTATGGTTTAGATTACTTGAATGAATATATCGCTCAAATAAACCATCCCGTTCTTTCGGCAAATATTTTAACGAAGGAAGGAAATTATTTTGCAGATTGTCCAGCTAAAATTATTGAAAAAAATGGCTTGAAAATAGGTATACTAGGACTAACTACTCAATATATCCCGCATTGGGAACATCCAAAGAATATAAAAGATCTTCAGTTTTTCTCTGCGGTCGATACAGCCAAAGAATGGGTGCCTAAATTAAGAAAAAAAGCCGATATTGTTATTGTTTGTTACCATGGTGGATTCGAATCTGATCTGTTCACAGGAGAACCAACGGAAGAACATACCGGTGAAAATGAAGGGTACCAGCTTATAAATGAGGTGCCAGGAATTGACGTATTCATTACGGGACATCAACACCGAGAAATCGCTGAAGTGATTAACGGTGTTCCGATTATTCAACCTGGACATCGTGGAGAAAAAGTAGGAAAAATTGAGCTGGAAATTGAAAAACATTCAGAAAACATAAAAATTATTGAGAAAAAAGTAGAACTGATCTCAACAAAAAATATTCCTACAGACAAAAAATTAATGGAAAAGTATCAATTCTTAGGGACTGAAGTAGAAGACTGGTTGGATGAAATCATAGGGAAAACAGTTGGAGATATGAAAATAAAAGATCCAAATCAAGCACGAATAAAAGAACACCCTTATGTTGAGTTTATAAATCGTGTTCAAAAATATTATGGAAAAGCGGACATTTCTTGTACCGCACTATTTTCAAATAATGTGCCTGGCTATGGTGAAAATATTACAAGTCGTGATGTTATTTTGAATTATCCATTTCCAAACACTCTGGCAGTAATAAAAATTAATGGTGCGGAGTTAAAAGCCGCTTTAGAAAAAACGGCTGATTATTTTACACTCAATGAGGATAACGAAATAATGATTCATCCAAAATATTGTATTCCGAAACCACAACCATATAATTATGATATGTATGAAGGCATTGATTATATTTTAGATATCTCTAAACCAGTTGGTGAACGCGTTGTTCAGCTAGAATTTAAAGGAAAACCTGTAGAAGAAAAAGATGAATTTGAATTAGTGACGAATCAATATCGTGCAGTAGGTGGTGGAAATTATTCAATGTTTGAAGGAAAGAAATTTATCCGAGAAATCAATCAGCCAATGAGTGAACTCTTGAAAGAATATATTCGATTAAAAAAAGTGATTTCTGCAGAGGTAAATAATAATTTTCAAGTGATGAATAAAGAAGAAATTTCATAAATTAGACATTTACAATGCTTCTCAATAACATTCTCCAAAAAGAAAGGGTATAATAAACACAGTTAAAAATCTGTTTATTAATTTATGGGAGGTGGCTAATCATTGAGAACGATATTTGATGAGAAATTAGCTGAAATACATCGAGATTTACTAGAATTAGGAATCATGGTAAATAAAGCCATCAGTAAATCAGTTCAAGCGTTTATAACAAAGGATGTCAAATTAGCCAAAGAAATTATCGAAAACGATTTGGTAATTAATGATAAAGAGAATGAAATTGATAAAAAATGTACAGAAATGATTGCTCTTCAACAACCTCTTGCCTCTGATTTGAGACGTATTATTGCTGTGATACGCGCCGCTTCAAATCTTGAACGAATGGGTGATCATGCTCAAAATGTTGCAGAAGCAACGATTAATTTAAAAAATGAAAAACATATTGTAGAGTTAGATCCTATTATTCAGACCATGGGAGATAAGATTATTAAAATGTCTACAGATATAATCGATGTTTTTGTTGACTTTAATGTTCAAGCAGCTAGAGAAATTGCCTTACGTGATGAAGAAGTCGATAAGCATTACAATTTGCTTCGTTTAACGGCGATTAAAATCATGGAAGAAAATCCAAAGACCGCTTTTTCTGTCTCTGATTACTCTTTTATAGGAAGAGATTTAGAGCGCATTGGTGATTATGTGACGAATATTGGTGAAGGGATTATTTACTTAGCCAGCGGAGAAGTTGTGGATTTGGGAAGACTTGATTAAAAAATAAGTTTTGAAATGCCCAATAAGTTTAGAGCTTTTCTTTTTCAAAAGGTATTACTTGAGTTAGAATACGCATGAGTTATGATGTTATAGAGGAACAAAAAAACTATAAGGAGGTATTGTTAATGGTTCATTATGAGAAACAGTACGAAACAACGTCTATAAATACAGGTGGCCGAAATGGTAAAAGTTATTTAGAAGATGGAACGTACAGCGTAAATATTACTCCGCCAGGAAGCAAACGAGATGGCGCAAATCCTGAAGAATTATTTGCATTAGGTTATAGTGCTTGCTTTCATGCGGCTTTGCAGGCAGTAAAAGATGAAGAAAAAGTAAAGAACCCATCGATTGTACGTCATACAGTTAGTTATTTGCATGATCCTGATAATAACCTCGATATTAAATTACAAGTCGAAATTAAAGTGGGGATTGAAGGACTCAATGATGAGGATGCGATGGATTTGGTCAAAAAAGCACACCAAATTTGTCCATATTCAAGAGCGATTCAAAATGGTCATATTGATGTCTCTTTAAAGATCGTTCCTTACGAAGAATAATAGATCATTTATAAGCCCTGTGGTTATTTGACTGCAGGGTTATTTTATCTTTAACTTTTATTTTTATTTCACAATTGTACATGATATTATGATAGCTATTAATATTTGTTTACAAATATTTCTATAATATAATTAATTTTACACAAAAAGGCTCCTTAAGTTAATCTAAGAGCCTTTTTACTATGATAAAATAATCGGGAGTGTTAGGATATTAATTGAATATCCTAAAAGCATAGATGACTTTACCAACAATCTCAAGATGTTCAAACTCTTTTTTAGAATATGTGAGGGTTTCAAAGCCATCGAGATATGAAAAAGGCTCTAGATGTACAGTTGAATCGGTTAATCTTAGATGCTCTAGCTTGTATTCATTATCAATTTTAACAATTATAATATCACCTGTATTATGTATAGGAGTTTCAATTTTATTATAATTTAATACAACGACATTATCTCCACTATTTATTATGCGATTCATCGAGTCAGTACGAACTTTTATGACGAAATATTTATCGGGATCTTCTGACAATATATGGTTGGGAATTTGAACTGTTGGAAATTCTGTAGTCTCTTCAACAGAACCATTGGTATAAAGATATCCTGAACTTATAGACTCAATAAAGTCAATTTCAACGGTGTTTTGCATGTCACTAAATATGTAGCTTGAAGGATAGTTATCTAGTCCCAAAAGAAAATCAGTAGATACCTGAAAATAGGTGGCTAATTTTTTTAGCTCTTTTCCTGGAGGTAAACTAGCATCTGATTCCCATTTAGAAACGGTTGTATATGTCTTATAACCTAAATCATGCGATAGTTCTTGTTGGCTTAAGTTCTTTAGTACTCGAAGTTGTCTAATACGCTCACCGGAAGTTGTCATTTACTGTATCCTTTCTAAATTATAATGTTCACATGTTTTCATTTTAATGTTTTTTATGATATTAAGCAACATTTTTTGTTAAAAAAGCAATTTTTAATGAAAAAAAATCATAAAAAAGTTGAATGTGAAAAAAAATCGTGTATAATATAAGTATACAAATACCCATTCGAGATAGAGAAGGTGGTTTTGATGAAAAAAATCTCAGAATTACGTACCCAGCATGGAAACTTAACACAAAGAGAATTAGCCGATAGTCTAAATGTTACTCAAGCATCAATCAGCAGATGGGAACAAAATCAATTATCTATTGGCGGAGAAAATCTGATTAAACTAGCCAAATTTTTTAAAGTGACTACAGATGAACTTTTAGGAATCGAAGATGAAAATTCATCTCATTAGTTTAATCTCAATAAAATGAAAAAAAGCCTATCGAATGTATTGAATTGTCGTCACATCAATACCTTGATAGGCTTAATTATTTTTAGGTAGGTTCCAAATATTTAACAATGATTAAAAAATAAATTAGACAAATAATACAGTAACATCCCTGGTTTTCCTTTCACTAATTTTGTAGAAAAGAGTATAATAGTAGCATCAGAAAAGGAAAACGGTGATATTTATGGAGAATATTACGTTCTTTCATATGAGTGAAAAGGATTTTTCAAATAAAATTTATAAAGATTTGTATTCAAAAAAAATTGATTTATGTGATTTGAAAGAAACTTATACGATGTGTCCTTTAGATGTATTAGAAGAGATTGAAAAACGTTTACCTACCCACCAAAGGGATTATCTGTACTATTTGGGGAATGGAAATTATCATTACTTAACCTTGGTTCTTCTCAACCGATTAAGTGAACCGTTCACTTTAATCACATTTGATCACCATAATGATGCAGGTGATTTCCCTTTTTTAGAAATGACCAGTTGTGGCTCTTGGATTCAGACAGCTGTTGACAGGGTTCCTTTAATGGAAAGAGTGATTATAATTGGAGCGGATAGTCAGAATGGGAAAAAGACGAAGGAAAATTATTCGAGTCAGTTATTTTTTGTAAGCGATACAAAGGTACCTGAAAATCTTCAAGAAATTTCTCTTTTAATTAAAACAAAGAATATTTATATGAGTATTGATCGAGATTATTTATCTAAAGAAGTTGTACAGACAAATTGGGACCAAGGAGATAACCAATTGTCTGATTTATTAAAAGCCATAAGGTTTCTAGCAAATCATCACACCTTAGTTGGAGCGGATGTATGTGGAGATATTGTTTGGGATTATCAAACGCTAAATCAACTTACTATGCAAGCCACCATGCAGCAATCCATACAAGTCAATAAAAAAATCTTTGAAACTTTAACTAACGTCCTATAAAATGATAAGGATGTAGAGATTATAATTATTCTTTTTGTGTTTTTTCCTGTAAAATGAAGAAAATATTTTGAAATAAACAAGAATACATAATCTAAGGAGGATGTTTAGTTTGTTCAAGCAGGGAAACCTTACAATCGTAGGAAGTAATATGATCGATTTAACGTCATTTTTAAATCGATTTCCTAAAAAAGGTGAAACCGTCTATGGAAGAGATTTTCAACAAGGATTTGGAGGAAAAGGCTCCAATCAAGGAGTCGTTGCTTCCTTATTAGGGGCCAATGTTTCGATGGTCACAGCAGTTGGAGATGATGCTTACGGTAGAGAGTGGTTAAGCCATTATCAAAATGAAAACATCAATACAGATTTTGTGAAAGTCATTGAGAATATGAACAGTGGCACCGCTGCTATTTGGGTAGAAGAAGACGGTGATAATCGCATTGTGATTACTCCCGGAGCAAATGAAGCATTGAGTGCAGAATTTGTAAAAGAAGCTTTTGTTAAACTGCCTCCAGCAAATGTCGTACTTTCTCAATTAGAGAATCCACAAAGTGCGATACTAGAAGGATTTAAGAGAGGGAAAGAAATGGGAGCAGTCACTTTGTTAAATCCAGCACCTGCCGATATTTTAAAAGAAGATATCCTAGAATATACGGACTGGCTACTCCCGAATGAAACAGAATTTGCCTTTTTAGCAGAAGAAGCCTATGATTTGCCGTTAGATCAATTCGTCTTGGCGATCGAAACCTTTGCGAATGAAACGAATACGAATTTAGTGGTGACAATAGGTAAAAAAGGTGCCTTACTTTACCGACCTCACATTGATCAAGAAGTTCAACATATAAAGACTACAAAAGTTACTGTTAAAGATTCAACGGGAGCTGGCGATGCTTTTTGTGGAACGTTTGCTTATGGGTTATCTGTTGGAATGGATCCGAAATCAGCGATCGAATTAGCCAATGCGATTGCAAGTGATAGTGTACAAAAACTTGGAACACAAACGTCTTATGCAAGAGGAAAAGAATTAGAAAGAATTGTGGCGGAAAATTTAAAATAAAAAATCTTGTGTATAAAAAAATCATCGTCTAAATAAAAGGGATGATA
>Ga0209487_1004579_pt1 | contig 10552 bp, 5 predicted proteins | sample Poulit2012_FD_187524 | JGI IMG/M metagenome (GOLD analysis project Ga0209487, IMG submission 187524) | Agricultural soil microbial communities from Georgia to study Nitrogen management - Poultry litter 2012 (SPAdes) (version 2) | ecosystem: Environmental > Terrestrial > Soil > Agricultural land... | reverse complement strand
CTGATAAGTGCTCTTCAGAGAGTTCCAGTTCTAATTGTTCTGATCCACCTTCATACGAATCTAATTCCTCGTCTGGTGGTCCGCCCACCCCAATAACTTGTATTTGACTAGGTTTCTTTTTATTTAACTCTAATTTATTAATAGTCGCATCGAATCGTTCATCTATTGAACGTAGTGCGTTTAAAATTTCCCAAACAACTTGGTATTTTTCATTGTTATCGAGTATTGAATGTGCTTCAGCCTCAGAAGGGATTCCTATCGGAAGAATGACATAACCATAATCTTTTCCTTCAGCTTTACGCATTACTCGTCCAACTGCTTGAGCTATATCAATTTTAGATCTTCTTGGATTTAAAAACATAATTGCGTCTAAATCAGGTATATCTACTCCTTCAGTTAAAAAGCGTGCATTGGACAGTACACGACATGTATTATCTGGGACTTCACTTTTAAGCCAATTTATTTTTTCATTTTTCTCAATCGCGTTCATAGAACCATCTGCATGCTCAATCTCTATAGAGAATGGATTGGTGTAGTCTCTACTGTTATATAGATATTCATCCACGACAGTTGAAAACATATCGGTTATCATCTTTGAATCTTTGATAGTGCCAGTAAATGCTATTGCTCTTTTCATTGGAGCACCTAAAGTTTTGTTCGAATTACCATCTCTTTTTACTAAACCATTCCAACATCCTATAATCTTAGTAATATCATCAAATGCTAAACCAGACTCTGTCGAAGCTAACATATTTTGAAACTGTCGTGCGATTGCATCTTCTTCAACGCCTAAAACCATAACTTTATAATCAGTTAAGATACCTTGATGAACAGCGTCACCAAACCCTATTCGATAGAACTCAGGACCATATGTATCTTCGTCATTCATGTCAGCTATAATTACAGATTTCTCTTCTGCTTTTTGTTTTGCATCCTCACCATATACACGTGGTGTAGCTGTCTGATAAAGACGTTTGTCTGCCTTGATATTGTCATTGCTATGTACTTTTGTAAAAGCTGAGGCTTCTTGATTTAATTCTGTAGAACCGGTTGTACGATGTGCTTCATCACAAACTATTAAATCAAATTCGTAAAAACCTTCTTTTTGGGCTTCGCTTATAACATCAATAGATTGATACGTTGAAAATACAGTTAAAAACTCAGGTTCTTCTTTTTTTAATGTAATAGCATTCTGATAGTCTAATAATCTTTCCGTATTAGTAGTTGCAGGGTATCCAATATCCGTAGTAGCAATATCTTCAATATCAGTTCCAATTCTTTCTTTAGTAACCTTCCTATCAGAACAGACGGCAATGGAATCCATCTTGTAATTAATATCTGCATTCCAAGCCCTCAAAGTTTGCGAGAGTAACTGTATGCTTGGAACCAAATAAAGCACTTTAAACATACCATCTTTTTTCTTTGCCATATCTTCAGCAATAGCCATTGATGTGAAGGTTTTACCTGTTCCAGGAGCCATTATAAGCTTTCCACGATCGTTTTGTTCAAACCCTTTTCTAACAGCTTCTATAGCTGGAATTTGATGAGTACGTGGAGTTTTTTTATCAGTTAAAACCACTTGATGTGGCTTATTAAAGCTATAATCCGACCAATCTACTTGACTATCCTGTAAATCTGTTAACGATATACGCATTATGCTTTTGTCTCTATTTGTTAATGCTTGATCTGCATTTTCGGTCCATTTGTCAGTAGTTGTAACTACCAAACCTTCAGAATAATAGCTTTTACCGACTTCATTAAGAAATGAATCTATGTGTGTTTTTCTAATAGTTGTATCTTTTGAATAATACTTACATTGAATAGCTACAAGTTCTTCCGCATCTCTTTTTCTTGCGACCAAATCGACACCTGTATCTACTCTAGGTATATTGTATTTTTCAGGAACCTCAGATAATGTCCACACTGCGTCAAATAGTCGTTTATACATTGGTTCATTCTGTAAGTATGTAACAACTAATAACTCAAACAAAGTTCCTCTATCTCTTTGTGTTCTATATTCTGCGTCAATCTCCTGAACCAGAGAAACAAAACTTTTTTTATAATAGTTCATTTTTTCACCTTTCCCTCTTAGTTTATTTCAAAAAATATTCAAAGTGATTTTTCAACTTCTTTTTTTATAGTATATATTGTACTTCTTGCTACACTTGTTTTTCTATGTATATCCATAACACTTGTATCTGCATTTAACTCATTAACAATAGTTGTATATATAGCTTTATCTTTACCAGTTGCTCCAGCATGATATTTTCGTTTTCTACCTTTAAACTTCCCTTGCCTTTTAGCTATTTCAATACCTTCTCTTTGTGCAGAACGAATTCGACTCTGTTCTTCATCAACCATCCAAGACAATAACGATAATATAGCTTTAGATACATGTTGATTATTATCTAATCCATTACTCTTCCGAGTATCAAGAACAGGATTTTTTAAAATGACAATATCTATTTGTTCTTTGATAAATGATTCCCACTCATTCCTAATTTCTTGTTTATTTCTTCCCAAATACATTAAGTCATGTAAGACTAATACATCTCCAGGGCTCAATTCATTCTTCATTTTTTGGTAAACAGATTGTTTATTAAGGATATTGTCAGATTGCTTTTGTTCAAATATTTTGTCACAATCAAAGTCCATCAATTCTTTAATTTCTTTATTCACATCATCGCTTTTTGGACATTCTCTTGTAAAACCGATAATCATTATGTTCACCTCGAACTCCATTTAATTATCGTACAACTCTAATGATACACTTATAATACTATTATCACAATAACTAACTTATAATTGAGTTGGATGGTTAAGTCTACTACTATGTAAGATTTTGTGCGCATATCTATGCTATACTTGTATTGATATTTACTGAGAGGATGTTTAAAAGCAATGAAAAAAAGTGTGGTCTTAGCAGAAAAGCCATCAGTGGCTCGAGATATAGCAAGAGTTCTTAACTGTCACAAAAAAGGTGATGGTTATTTGGAAAATGATAAATACATAGTAACTTGGGCGCTTGGTCACCTAGTCACCTTAGCTGACCCCGATTCTTATGATAGTAAATATAAAACATGGAAACTTGAAGATCTTCCAATGATTCCACCCAAATTAAAACTAATGACAATAAAGAAAACTAGTAAACAATTCTACTCTATTAAAAAGCAGTTAAATCGTTCTGATGTCGGCAATATAATCGTGGCTACGGATAGTGCACGTGAAGGAGAATTAGTAGCACGTTGGATTATTGAAAAAGTTAGAGTGAATAAACCCATTAAACGTCTTTGGATTTCTTCAGTGACGGACAAGGCGATTGGTGAAGGGTTTAAAAACCTGAAGCCAGGCAAACAATATGAAACATTATATGATGCAGCTGTTGCTCGTAGTGAGGCTGATTGGTATGTTGGACTAAACGCTACAAGGGCATTAACGACTAAATTCAATGCTCAACTATCAGCAGGCCGTGTACAAACACCAACGCTTGGAATCATTGCTAGGCGTGAAAGAGAGATTCAAAATTTCCGACCAAAGAAATATTATGGCATCAAGTTAAAAACAAATAGTGGCATAGCCTTTGGATGGCATGACGAGAAAAACAACACACGTATTTTTGATAAAGAGAAGGCAAACCTACTCCTTCAAAAATTAAATGGTAAAGCTATAATTGTTCGTACTGTAGAGAAAAAACAAAAGAAACAATTCGCTCCACAATTATATGACCTAACAGAATTACAGCGTGATGCAAACCGCATTTTTGGTTTTTCAGGGAAACAAACTTTACGTGCGATGCAACAATTATATGAGCGACATAAAGTACTAACATACCCACGTACAGACTCACGCGTAATTACCACAGACATTATTCCAACATTAAAAGATCGTATTGATGCATGTGGCGTGGATGAGTATGCAACTTTTGCAAAAAAACTTATTGACAAAAAACTCCAACTACCTAAGTCAGTAGTGAATGACAAAGAAGTTAGCGATCACCATGCGATAATTCCTACAGAAGAGCCAGTGAACTTGCATGATTTTGGAAGCAATGAACGCAAAATTTATGACTTAGTAATTAAACGTTTTTTAGCAGTTCTATCGGACCCGTTTGAATATGAAGAAACACACGTGACTGTAGAAGTTGAGGGGGAATTATTTTCTGCAAAAGAAAATACAACCATTCAGCTTGGTTGGAAAAAGATTTACGGAGAAAAACAAACAAAAGATGCAAATGAACTACAAGAAGGACAAAAGTTAAATGGCACTTTTCTAATAACTGAAGGAGAAACAACTCCACCAGAACGATTAACAGAGGGTTCTTTACTAAAAGCAATGGAAAATCCAACAAGATATATGGAAAATGCAGAAAAACAAGTAACAAAAACTCTTCGAGATGCTGGTGGAATTGGTACTGTAGCTACTCGTGCAGATGTTATTGAAAAACTTATTAATGGACAATATATGGAATTACGAGGGAAGTACCTTTACCTAACAAAAACAGGAAAACAGTTACTAGAGCTTGCTCCTAAAGATTTACGTTCTCCCGCATTAACTGCTGAATGGGAAAAGAAACTTCTTCAAATTGAAAATGGACAATTAAAAAAGGAACAATTCATCCAAGAGGTTAAAGCGTACACAAAGGAAATCATACAACAAATCAAAAGCATGGAAGCGACATTTAAACATGATAATGTAACTGGAACAAAATGTCCGCACTGTGATGAGTTAATGTTAGAAATAGAAAATCGAAATGGTAAAATGTTGCGCTGTAAAAATCAGTCCTGTAATTATAAGAAAAACATTTACAAAAATACAAACGCACGTTGCCCGAATTATAAAAAGAAGCTGAAACTATTCGGTGAAGGCGAAGGACAAACATTCAGATGCGTTTGTGGCCACAGTGAAAAACTTGACGCATTCCAAAAACGTAGAAAGAAAACACAAAATACTCGTGTATCGAAAAAAGAAGTAAATAAATATGTAAAAAAACAAGATGATGAATTTACTCATAATCCATTTGCAGAAGCATTGGCAAAATGGAAGAATTAAAAGGGGCTAAAATTACACTTTATACTCTTCAACATTTGTTTTAAGTTCTTTTAGATGAATATGCATTTCATTTATTTTAGTTATGTCTGTTCAGTGTTGTTACTAAAAAAATAAAATATGCATATTTCTATAACACTTTTATATTCAAAGAGGGTTAAATGAAAAGGGTTCCTTCTTATACTAGAATCCTAAGCTTATGTAAAAATAATTTTGCTAAGAGCTTAAATACGTAAGAATTAGTGAAAAATTATGTGGAGTAATCCTTAACAATATTAAATACACATATGTAGAGGAGAGAGTAATTGAATGAATCAATCTACTATAAATAAAAAGACACTTGAATTTGACGCAACTCATAGCTGGAATGGGTACAGTTATCAAGGAAAAGTTGCCTTAGTTGTAGTTTTAGATTTAATTATAAATAAAACAAAGCAAAAAGAATCACTTGATCCTTATAAACTTGAATTTGAAATGCTTGAGGACTTCTCTATTTTAAAAAATGATAAACATATACAAATTCACCAAGTTAAATCTTATGGTACTGAATCCTTAAGTGAGTATAAAGACGCTGTGTGGCTTTTATTGGGTAAGTCCGTTTATAAAAAATTTCCGAGTATTAATTCCTCATATTTACATGCAGCTAGTGTAATCACTTCCAAAAAGGGAGATATAGATTCGTCTAAAAAGCTACTTGAAGTTATAGAAACTTACACTAATCCATCTGATTCAAAGTCCAATCATATTGCTAGTCCACTTGAACTATTTGATTATATCAAAGATAATGGACTACAAAAAGAAGCTAATAATAAATTTGAACTCTATACTTACTCGGATGGCAGGAAATACTGTAGTTTGCATGATATTAATGAAAAAGTTAAAGAAAAGATCAAAGATTATTATGTTTGTACTAATAAAAGTACAGATTTAGAAAACAAAGGGATAATGGAACAACAAATTAATTATTGCTACAATTTCCTTCTTGGTCTTATTGATAACCATGTAAATGATAGACATATAAACAGACAGTCTAAAGTAGATACTTATTATAAAGAAATATTGTTTGTTGAATTTGTTGAAATATTGGAGATGGAATATGATAAATTGCCAACTTCTTATTATGTATACCATTTAAAGAACAAGCTGATTCATATATTCAACAATTATTATTCCTCTCAAAAGGATTGGATTTATAGTCAACTAGAGAGTTCGGAGATAGATTGGGAGCTTATGAAGTCCTTTCAAGATCATGATGAAGGATTAGATAAAATAATGAATATCTTAAAACGTATTTATTCCAATTATAATGATGATGAATTTTTATCATTCTGCAATAGAATAAGCCCTCACGTACAAGTAAAAGAAGATAGTATGCTATTTGTTGATGAGCTAATTGTAACTGAATTCATTAAATCACCTTGGATATCAACCTTGTTGGCTTTCCGAAAAGAGATTCAGGACGAAAAGTTATTAATTAAGATGGATAAACAAGATTATCTTGCGTCTACAATTAGCCATACTTTCACTGAACCTAGTAATTTAAATACTTTTGAAAAAAGACAAGCAGAGGCAATGATTGAAGCTACAATTAGTGATATGGCCGTAAATATTCTAGAAAATCAAAGTATTCACGATGAATTATATGATATTGACAACATTATAACTGGGAATATTAATGCATCATTAAAGGAGTATGAACATAAAGTTACAAGTTACCAGAACAACAATAACGATAAAGAAAATCATCATATTATGCGTATAAAAAACGTGCAATTAGTTGATCTTGAAAAAACCATTAACAGGAGAGATAAAAATGAGTGAATCTGTTAGTTTAGAGTCATTTTTAAAAACATTATTGGGTGAGTTAAATTATGAAAATGATTCATTTTCGGTTGTAGATAAAGAAGATAAACTTATTGACCAGAGTATCTTATTTAAGAATACAGTAAAGAGCAATTATTATCTTTTTTTATTTATAAATAGTATATCAGAATTAAATCTAGTATTAGATAATCAAGCAAAATATTTTTATCTTTTGAAAGAATTCTTTAACGAATTGCAACAAGTAGATAAAAACACCTCGATGATTATATTTCTCCCTACAACAGAAGTAAATTATGAAAGTATGTTATTAGAGGAAGACCCTTATTATTTTAAAAAATATATTCTTCCTTACACTCCCGAACAATTCAATAGGTTTTCTAAGGAGTATTCTAATCAACTTGAAGATAGTAGAGTAAAGAATATTCTTGATCAAATTATATCTGATGTCGATTTATTTGATGAGTTCAAATCTAATCCTGCAGATGAAAGTGTTTTTAATTTCGTCTCAAAATTATTTGTAAAAATACCTGTTCTCAAGTTTCCTATAAATATGGATAAAGATGTTTATAACTTAGATGAGACTATTATAAATTCATTAAACAAAGATGATAAACTACTTTCCGTTAAACATAAAGTTGATTATCAAATTTATAATGAACAAGAAATGATAGATGATGATGGGAATAACACCAAAATTATTGAAGCATTATTTGACTTTTATAATGATAAGGAGGAATAGAATATGGACTATCGAATTAATAAGATTCATGTGAAAAACTTTAAACTTTTTCAAGATATACCACAACCAATTTTTTTAGGAGATAATTCACTAACCGTTTTGGATGGTCCTAATGGGTTTGGAAAAACTTCCATATTTGATGTAATCGAGCTAATACTAACTGGTAAGCTAAAACGCATTAAAAAATCGGATGCACGAATAAGGTATAGTGATCTTCTGTTCCAAAATAACTCTTCAGAAGAAAGTGTATTAAAAATTGAATTTAAAAACAACAAAAATAACAGTTCTTTCACATTGGCTAAAGTTATACCAGCTAATTTCCTGACTGATAAAAACTCTCCTGATGACTTTAGAATTTTTGATACTCATCTTTTAGACGATTTTTGGGATAATCCTTCTACTGGAACTTTAATCAAAGATTCACCAGATAGTTTACTAATAGAAAAGTTTGGAGTGGATATTAGTAATATATTTAACTTAGTTTATTATATTGAGCAAGAAGATAGTAAGTTTTTTTTAAGGATGGATGAAAATGAACGTCTTACCCAAATATCAATGTTATTTAATACAGAAAAACAAGAAAATGAAGTTAAAAAATACCGTCAGATACGTAGATTAGTTAATGAAAAAAAACGTTCACTTAATACAAAAATAAAAGAACTTGATAATTCCATTAAAAAAATAGAAACTAACTTAGGTGAAACTCAAAAAGAAGTAAGCTATTTTAGTCTTTTGCCTCATTTATCTTCCATTGTAGAATGGGATAGAAAAGAATTGAAGTCAATTACGCACGAGGTTAAAGAAAAATACATATTAGAAATATCTAAAATAGAGAAGTTTATTAAAAGCCATAAGACCTTCATAGCACAAAGATATAATGAGAAATTAAATAGCTACTTAAATAAAGAGAATTTATTGGAAGATTTTATAATCATTAAATCAAAAACTGAAAGTACAGAAGATATAATTAAACAGTATAAAGAGCAAACTAAAGTATTCCGTCAGGTTCAGAGTTTAGCAAAAGATAATTTTATATCGAAATGGAAAAGCATAGACTTTAATGATATTTATGAATATTTCAAATCACAAAAAAACAGTTTTATTTCACAAGAAACAAAGTTAAAAATAGAGGATAAAATTAGTGAACTTAAAGAAGTTGAAAAAAAAGCATCTAATCTGTCTGAAGAAGTAAGAGAATTAATCAATAGCAGGGAAACTTTGGTCACGAAATTCCGTAACGTTCAAGAACACAACAATCATGAACACGAATCTGTTGAATGTCCTTTATGTGGTGAGGTTTGGAAATCCTACAAAGAGCTATTAGATAATATAGGAAAAAAGAAGAGTTTATTTGAGGAAATGTTAGATAATACATCTAAATTGATAGTAGACAGCTTGGAAAATTTATATCAAACAACAGTGAAACAAGTATATTTAGATTGTCTTGAATACTTTGATTCAAAGAATAAAAATATAATTAGAACTAACACATACAATCAACTGAATCACAGTAATAAAAAAAATAATATTATAGAAGACTTTCATGAATGGCTTAATTCAAATAATATAAGCTATGAAAACTTTTTAGTTAATAATAATGATTATATTGATGAACGGACATTAAAAGAGAATTCAAATAGCATGAGAAAGCTTTTAGTATCGAAATTAAAACATATTGAAAAAAAACTATCAATCAATGAATTAAAATCATTTTCTTCTTTATACTCCCAATATTTCAATGAAGACTCAAATTTAGTTAAAACATGCAACGAAAATTTAATCCAAAAGAAAAAAGAATATATAAATTTTTGTTATTATAATAATACATTTGCGGAGAGAGAGAAGTTAACTAAAAAACTCGATAAAATCCAATATACATATGCTGTCTATGACACAATGTACGATGATTTAAGTAGAATAATCACTGAATATGATAGTATAATCAAGAGTTATTGGAAGCAAATTATGAAAGATATAGAAATTATTTTTTATATTTATTCAGCAAAAATATTACAAGCCCATCAAAGAGGTACTGGGATTTTTATAAAGGAAAGTGACTCTAAAATTATAAGATTTATCACAGAGCCGGAAAAAGATCATGATGTTTCAAATTTTATGAGCTCTGGACAATTATCAGCAATTATCTTAGCATTAACTTTATCCTTGAATAAAGTATATGGAAATAAAGGATTGACTACATTGTTAATTGATGATCCTCTTCAAACAATGGATGACATTAACATATCTTCATTCATTGAACTACTTAGAAATGACTTTTCAGATAAACAAATTGTCTTATCTACACATGAAGAGGATGTTAGTTCTTTTATAAAATACAAATTTAATACGTACAATCTAAGGTCTCAATCTATCAATTTAAAAGATGAATTTCATAGTTAATAAAAGTAATGGGGGTAATTATTAAATATAATTGCCTCTTTTTTTCTATAAGCTGCACATAAACTAATTATTTTCCGTATAATTGTGCAATTTAAATATTATGTGCAATATAAAATATATTTGGATATGCGCATAGTACATGTAGGAGGATATTTATTAATACTATGTACATCTAAACTTATAGAGATATTGGTATGTCAACACTAAACTGAACAGATTTTTAAAGGTGTATTAACTTGTATTCAGTTGGTGTTTGGTAATTTAATGATCCATGAATTCTAATATTATTAAACCAATTCACGTAATCAAATAACTCAAGATCTAGTTCTTCCTGGCTGATAAAAATTCTACCTTGAACGAATTCCGTTTTAATCGTTTTGAACGTTGCTTCCGCAACCGCATTGTCGTATGGTGATCCTTTTTCACTCAATGACCTCTCAATACCGAAGGTGTCTAACGTTTCATCAATAAATTGATTTTTAAACTCATTTCCACGATCAGTATGGAATAATTTAAGACGGTTAAGATTATACTTTACAGTTG
>Ga0209487_1004578_pt1 | contig 10553 bp, 8 predicted proteins | sample Poulit2012_FD_187524 | JGI IMG/M metagenome (GOLD analysis project Ga0209487, IMG submission 187524) | Agricultural soil microbial communities from Georgia to study Nitrogen management - Poultry litter 2012 (SPAdes) (version 2) | ecosystem: Environmental > Terrestrial > Soil > Agricultural land... | reverse complement strand
CTGGGGATCGCCAAGATCTACAGCCGGGCCGGGGACCTCGTGGCCACGGTCGCCCAGGAGGGCATGATCCGACTGCCGCGGTGACCGTCCCGGGGCTGCCGGTGGCCGTCGCCGCGCTGCCGGTGAGCGTCGCCGCGCGCGGCTGCGGCGGTGCGGTGACACTGTCCCCATGCGACTGCGCAAGGTACGGGTGGACGGCCCCGGTCTGGGGCGACGCCGGGTCGGTCGCGGCTTCACCTACCTGGACCCCGACGGGGAGCGCATCACCGACCCCGAGGTCATCGCGCGCTGCAAGGCGCTGGTGATCCCGCCGGCCTGGCGCGAGGTGTGGATCTGCCCCGACCCGGCCGGACACATCCAGGCGGTGGGCATCGACGACGCCGGCCGCCGTCAGTACCTCTACCACGAGCTGTGGCGTGCGCGCCGGGACCGGGCCAAGCACCGGCACGTCCTCGAGGTGGCCCACCGGCTGCCCGAGGCCCGCCGCCAGGTGGCCGAGCACCTGGCCATGCCCTGGCTCACCCGCGAGAAGGCCCTCGCCGTGGCGTTCCGCCTGCTCGACCGAGGTGCCTTCCGGGTGGGCGGGGAGGCCTACGCCGCGCGACACCAGACCTACGGCCTGGCCACCCTGCGCAAGGACCACCTGCGGATCACGCGGGAGGGTCAGCTGGAGTTCCGGTTCGTCGCCAAGTCCGGCCAGCAGCACTACCTGCTCCTGTCGGACGACGACGTGCTGAGCCCGCTGGGCACGCTGCGGCGGCGCCGCGGCGGCGGGCCGGACCTGCTGGCCTACCGCAACGGCCAGGGCTGGGCGGACATCACCAGCGCGCACATCAACGAGTACCTCAAGGAGCTGCTCGGTCCCGACGCCTCCGCCAAGGACTTCCGCACGTGGCGTGGCACCGTGCTGGCCGCGGTGACCCTGGCGCGCAGCGAGGAGACGACCACGAAGCGCCAGGCCGCCGTACGGGCCGCGGTGACCCGGGTGAGCGAGGAGCTGGGCAACACCCCGACCGTGGCCCGGTCCTCCTACATCGACCCGAACGTCATCGACGCCTTCGAGCACGGTCGGACCATCCCGGCCGACGCCGGTACGCCCGAGGAGACCGGCAACTTCCGCTCCCTCTCCCCCGCCGAACGAGCCGTCCTGGACCTGCTCGGCTGACCTGCAAGCTGGCGCTCCAGCGGATGACCGCGCGGTGCCCTGACACTTGTTGAGCGACACGCGGCCGACCCGCCGGCGGGCAAGCGCTTACCAGCACCGGTGGGCGCGCCTTGTGTCAGGCGGGAACACCCGCCTGCCCGCCGAGGGCCTGCGGGACAGCGCAGACGGCGTTGGTCGCGGTTCGTGGCCACGTACAGTGGACGGGCTGTGGTCGAAGGAGTGCACGGGATGAGACGGTGGCGCCTGCTGGGTGCGGGGCTCGTCGCTGCCGCGGTGGTCGTGGTCGTCGCCACCTGGGCGCTGCCCAGCGAGCCCGAGCCACGGCCACCTACCCGGGTGCACCCCGCCGGGCTGGTCGGTGCCCCCGGGCACGTCCACGCCCTCACCGAGGAGGAGGCGGTCGGTGCGCAGTTCGTGCCCGGCTCGAGCGTCCTGGAGCTGGCCGACGGTAACTGGCTGCACGTGCCCGACGGCTCGCCGGAGATCGTGGCACCGGAGGACCCCGGGGCCGCTGAGCAGGTGGCCGAGAGCCGCGCCTGGCTGGCCTCCGGGGACCTGCCCGGGCGCACGCAGACCGAGCGGGAGCTCGCCGAACGAGCGCTGCTCGACCTGCGCCTGCTGCTCCAGGACAACGGCGCGGTCGCGGCCGCCTGGCACGGCATCTGGCGCTACTCCTGGCCCCGTGACTCGGCCTTCGCCGCCGCCGCTTTCGCCCACACCGGCCACCTGGAGGAGTCGCTGCGGATCCTGCGCTTCACCGCTGGGACCCAGCTCCCGAACGGGACCTGGGACGCCCGCACCCACCTGGACGGCTCCGGCCCGCCCGACGCGCGGCCGTGGCAGCTGGACGCCAACGGCTGGGTTCCGTGGGCGGTGTGGCAGTACCTCCAGGCGGCGCCCCGCGCGGAACGCGAGGCGGTGCGCACCGAGCTGTACCCCACGGTGCGGGCGGCGGCCGACTACGCCGCCGCGAGCCTGGGCCCGCGCGGACTGCCGCCGGCGCGGCCGGACTACTGGGAGAGCAGCTACCCGGCGCCCAACCTCGGCACCGCGGCCCCGCTGCTCGCGGGACTGCGCGCGGCCGGCGCGATCGCCGAGGCCGCCGGTGAGGATGAGGACGCCGACCGCTGGTTCACTGCGGCGCAGCGGCTGGCCCGGGCGGTGGAGATCTCCTTCGGGACCTTCGGATACCAGCGCACCGTGGTCGACGGGAGTGGCCGTGACTCGGCCATCACCTGGCTGGCGCCGCCGTTCAACCCCGCCGCCCCGGAGCTGGCCGGCGAGCTGGAGGCCACCTGGACGGCGCTCCTGCAGCCCACCGGCGGGGTCCAGCCCGGCGAGGCGTGGCGCGACGACATGACGTGGACCCCTGAGACCATGTTCTTCGCCCTCGCCTGGGCCAACGACGGGCAGCGAGAGCGCGCGGCCGGAGTGCTCGGCTGGCTCGATGCGCACCGCACCGAGGTAGGCGCCTTCCCGGAGAAGGTCGACCCGGACGGCAACCCTGCTTCGGTCGCCACGCTGGGCTGGACCGCGGCGTTGACGCTCCTGACGATCAGCGCGCTGGAGGAGCCGCTGCCGACCCCGCCCGCCGGCCCCGGGGCGCCCGAGCTGTACTGACGACGGTCAGGAGGAGCGGCGCCGGAAGGTCACCGGGTCCTCGAGCAGTTCGCTCCAGGCGGCGCGCTCCTCGTCGGTGATCCGCCGCGGGCGCCCGGTGGTGGCGTCCACCAGCACGAGGGTGGTCATCGCCCGAGCGGCCACACCGTCCGGGCCCGGGACCTCGTAACAGACGTCGAGGCTGGCCCCGCCCATCGCGCTGAGCCACATCTGCACCTGGACCGGCGCAGTCGTGTACTTCAGCGGCGCCAGGTACTCGATCTCCTGGTGGGCGATGAGCGTGGCGGTGTCCGACCCCTCCCCCGTGGCCAACACGGTGCCGGGACCCGGCGCTTCGCCGTCGTCGGGGGCCGCCCAGAACGCGGCGATGCGTGCCTCCTCCAGGAGGGTGAGCATCGCCGCGTTGTTGACGTGCCCGTAGCCGTCGATGTCCGACCAGCGGATCTTGATCGGGACGGTCAGGCGGGCCATCAGTCGCGGGTGAGCTTGCGGTAGGTCATCCGGTGCGGACGGGCCGCCTCGGGACCCAGGCGCTCCACCTTGTTCTCCTCGTAGGCCGCGAAGTTGCCCTCGAACCAGTACCACTGGGCGGGGTTCTCCTCGGTGCCCTCCCAGGCGAGCATGTGGGTGGCGACGCGGTCGAGGAACCACCGGTCGTGGGAGACGACGACGGCGCAGCCCGGGAAGTTGAGCAGCGCGTTCTCCAGGGAGCCGAGGGTTTCGACATCTAGGTCGTTGGTGGGCTCGTCCAGGAGCAGCAGGTTGCCGCCCTGCTTGAGGGTGAGCGCGAGGTTGAGGCGGTTGCGCTCACCACCGGACAGCACACCGGCCGGCTTCTGCTGGTCCGGGCCCTTGAAGCCGAACTGGGAGACGTAGGCCCGCGAGGGGATCTCGACCTTGCCGACCTGGATGAAGTCGTGCCCGTCGGAAACGACCTCCCACAGCGTCTTGTTCGGGTCGATGCCGCCGCGGGACTGGTCGACGTAGGAGATCTGGACCGTCTCACCGATCTTCAGCTCGCCGTCGTCGAGCGGCTCGAGGCCCACGATCGTCTTGAACAGCGTGGTCTTACCGACGCCGTTGGGGCCGATGACGCCGACGATGCCGTTGGGCGGCAGGGAGAAGGACAGGCCGTCGATGAGCTTGCGGTCCCCGAAGCCCTTCTCCAAGTCCCGGGCCTCGATGACCACCGAGCCCAGGCGCGGGCCGGGCGGGATCTGGATCTCCTCGAAGTCCAGCTTGCGGGTGCGCTCGGCCTCCGCGGCCATCTCCTCGTAGCGGGCCAGCCGGGCCTTGGACTTGGCCTGCCGGCCGCGAGCGCTGGAGCGCACCCACTCCAGCTCGTCCTTGAGGCGCTTCTGCAGCTTGGCGTCCTTCTTGCCCTGCACCTCCAGCCGGGCCGCCTTCTTCTCCAGGTAGGTGGAGTAGTTGCCCTCGTAGGGGTAGAGGCGGCCGCGGTCGACCTCGGCGATCCACTCGGCGACGTGGTCGAGGAAGTACCGGTCGTGGGTGATGGCGATGACGGCACCGGGGTACTTGGCCAGGTGCTGCTCCAGCCACAGGACCGACTCGGCGTCGAGGTGGTTGGTGGGCTCGTCGAGCAGGAGCAGGTCGGGCTGCTCGAGGAGCAGCTTGCACAGCGCCACGCGGCGGCGCTCACCGCCGGACAGGACCGAGACGTCCGCGTCGCCCGGGGGCAGGCGCAGAGCGTCCATCGCCTGCTCGAGCTGGGAGTCCAGGTCCCAGGCGCCGGCGGCGTCGATCTCGGCCTGGAGCTTGCCCATCTCCTCCATGAGCGCGTCGAAGTCGGCGTCCGGGTCGGCCATCTGCTCGCCGATCTGGTTGAACCGGTCGACCTTGGCCTTGATGTCGGCCACGCCCTCCTGGACGTTCTCCAGGACGTTCTTCTCCTCGTTCAGCTCCGGCTCCTGCATGAGGATGCCCACCGAGTAGCCCGGGCTCAGCCGTGCCTCGCCGTTCGAGGGCTGCTCGAGCCCGGCCATGATCTTGAGGATGGTCGACTTACCGGCGCCGTTGGGTCCGACCATGCCGATCTTGGCACCGGGCAGGAACGCCATCGTGACGTCGTCGAGGATGACCTTCTCGCCGTGTGCCTTGCGTGCCTTGACCATCGAGTAGATGTACTCGGCCACATCTCTCCCAGTGTGCTTGAGGGGTGGCGGCCGGGAACCCCCGGCCACTGCGCCCTCCAGGGTAGGCCACGGGGCCCCCGGCGTGCACACGTCGAGCCCGCCTCCCCATCGCCGGCTCCCAGCACCGGCGAGACGGTGGGCCCGGGGGCTGTCGACCCGCGGCGGAGCTGGGGGCGGGGGGTGCGGCTCAGCTCACGGCGGGAGTGGTCCAGGCGTCCGCGTCGACCGGGTCGTGGGTCACGGCCTGGTCGCCGGTGTCAGCATTGTCGGCCCCCTCCCGCTCGTCGGTGGGCACGATCGGGCCGTCAGGGGCAGCCGGCCCCGACCGGGCGGGAGCGTCGGTGTCGGTGCCAGTGCTCTCCTGGTTCTCCGCCGCCAGCCGGGTGACCTTGAAGTGCTTGACCAGGCCGTGCCGGACATCCACCCCGACCGCCGTGGCGGTGATGACGTTGGCGGAACGCTGCTGCTCGCCCGAAGTCCACTCCTCACAGCTGAAGATCCCTTGGACGATCACCGGCATGCCGCGCCGGATCGAGTCCTGCACCGCCTTGGCGAACCCGCCCCAGGCCTTGACGGTGAACCACTCGGTATCGGCATCTCGCCACTCCCCGTTGGCGTCGCGGTAGCTGCGGGTGGATGCCAGGCGGAACCGGGTGATCTCCCGGCCGCCGGGAGTGACCTGGATGTCCGGGTCGGTCCCAACACGGCCACGGACGGTGATCTGGTTGTTGTCGCTCATCGGGCTGCTCCTGTCTCGGTGCCGGCCGCTGCCGGCGCTCGAGCACGACGATGCCCGCGACAACCCGCGCCTCAACAGGGCGCTCGCCTCGGCTGTGGATGAGGCGGTGGTTCAGCGGTGCTCTGGAGCAGCGAGCAAGGCCTCGCGCACGGCGCGGTGTCGCTCCAGGACCTCACCGACCGGGACCACGAGGCAGCGGCGCACCACGTCCTCGACCCGGGCGCGCACGGCCTCGCGATAGGCCGCGGCGATCCGCTCGGCGCGGGAGCCGCGCCACACGCGCGCCACCAGCACCGCGCCACCTCCGACCAGGACGAGACCGGCGCCCACGACGAGCAACACGGCGTCCGGCAGCTCGAACAGGCCGGTGACTCCAGCGATCCCGAGCAGCAGCGCGAGGCTCCCGAGGACCGCGAGCGCGACCCCGACCCAGTGGGCGACGATCGCCGGCCGGTGGCGGACTTCCGGCAGGGGGACGCCGGCGACAGCCTCGGCGAGCGTGTCCCGCAGCTGGGTGGCGGGCGGGAGTGCGCGGTCCACGGCGCGCTGCCAGCGGTCGGGGAGGCCGGCGGCTGCGGCGTCGCGATGGCGGCCCCGCAGCGCCTCGACGGCCGCGAGCGCGGGAGGTTCCGGTCGTGCGGGGGCACCGGGCCGGACCCGCACCGCTGCCGCGCGCAGCGAGTCGGCGACGGCCGACAGTCCGCTGGCTCGGGTGAGCTCCTCGGTCGCGCCGGTCAGCTGCTCCTGCCCGATCACCGGCTCCCGCTCACCGACCACACCGGAGAGGCGGTCCACGATCGCGTCGATCTCTGCCTGGGCGGTGCGCGCTGCGGTGGAGCTGTGGGCCACCGCGGTGGCGAGCAGCTCGCGCACCTGGCTCACGCCCTGGCCGGTGCGGGCGGAGGTGGCCACCACCGGCACCTCCTCGAGCCCGTCTCGACGCAACAGATCGCGCACCGAGTCGACCACCTCGTCCACGGACGACTCGGGGACGGTGTCGATCTGGTTGACGAGGACGAGCATCGCCTCCTGGCGCCCGGTCAGGCCGCGCAGGTAGCGCTCGTGCAGTGCGTGGTCGGCGTACTTTTGGGGGTCGACCACCCAGATCAGCATGTCGATGAGCGGCAGCAACCGGTCGACCTGCCGGGCATGTGCCTCGGCGATGGAGTCGTGGTCGGGCATGTCCAGCAGGACCAGGCCGTGCAGGTCGCGTTCGTCGTCGGCGTCCAGGACGCTCTCGCGCTCGATGCGGCGGTGCTCTGCCACCACGAGGAAGTCGAGCAGCTCGGTGGCCTGCCCGCCCCACACGCAGGCCGCAGCGCGTTCGGTGGTCGGCCGGATGGCGCCGACATCGGCGAACTTGAGCCCGGAGATGGCGTTGAACAGGGAGGACTTGCCCGACCCGGTGCCGCCCACCAGCGCCACCACGGTCCAGTCCACGCCCAGCGTGAGCCGTTCGCCCACCGAGGTGAGGTCGGTCAGGGCACGTTGGGCCAGGGCGGGGTCGACCTCCTGGCCGGCGGCGGCGAGGGCTTCGGCGATCTGCGCGACGCGTCGGCGCAGCCGTTCGGCGTCTCCGCCCGGTGTGGTCTCGTTCATCGGTGGTCCTTCAGCTCGCTGGCCCGCAGTCGCAGGCCCGCGCCCTGGTCGCTGCGCAGGCCCAGGGCGTCGAGTCGTTCGAGGTAGGGGGCGGCCTCGGCGCCGACTGTGGCGGTGGCCGTCTCGTGCAGATCGGTGCGCACGGAGTCGATCGTTGCGTTGTCGATGCCCAGCGCGCGCAGTGCGCGGGCAGCACCGTCGAGGCCGGCGGCAGCGGCCTGGAGCAGTCCGCTCACCCCGGCGGGGGCAAGGACCTGGCGGTGCTCTGCGGCCACCCGATCGGCGGTGGCGTCGGTCCGCTGCGCCCACTGCGCCAGGGCCGCTGTCGCCCGCTCCCGGCGGGTGGCGGGATCCGTCGCCCGCTCGAGGATCGATTCGGCACCGCGGCCGGTCTCCGACCAGGCGTGCCGCAGTGCAGCTTCGGCACCGGTGGCGGCGTCGGCGATGAGGGAGGCCAGCGCCGCGCGCGTCTCCTCGCCCAGGGCGATCGCCGCGTGGTCCCGTTCGGCGCGGCGGGCACCGCGCCAGCCGGCACGCAGCCGCGCTGGGGCGCTCAGCAGGCCGGCCAACGGACCTCCGGTACTGGCCGCGGACAGCCAGCGGGTGGTGGGTGCGCCCTGGCTGGCGACACCGGTGCCCAGGGCGGTGACCAGCTCCCCGGCAGCGGCGGAGACGGCCTGCTCCGCGCGGCTCCGCAACGTGCCGGCGGCCATCGCCTGGGCGGTGATGCCGTCGGCGAGGTCGAGCAGCTCGTCGCGCAGGGTGCCCCACACGCCCTGGGTGGTGCGCCGGACCACCCCGCGGGAGGTGGCGCGCCCGCCGAGGAGGCTCAGCCAGGTGCGCACCGGCTCGATGACGTGCTCCGGCAACAGGCCCTCGTGCGGGCCGACATCCTCGACGACGAACAGCGGCGCCTCGCCCATGTCCAGCTCGACCAACCGGTCCAGCAGGTCGGCCCGGACCTCGCCGAGCACCGCGCGCGGCACTCGGTTGAGCACCACCGCCACGGTGATCCCGCGCTCGTGCGCCTCCTGGAGCACCCGCCACGGCACCGCGTCGCCGTAGCGGGCTGCGGTGGTGACGAACAGCCACAGGTCGGCGGTCTCCAGCAGGAGGTTGGCCAGGTCCCGGTTGCCGTCGCGTACCGAGTCGAGATCCGGTGCATCCAGCAGAGCCAGGCCGGCCGGCACGTCGTCATGGGTGACCAGCGCGGCCAGCTCGGTGACGGGATGGTCACTGACCAGCCAGGCGTCCTCGCCGCGCACGGCCAACACCGGTGTGGTCGTGGTGGGTCGCACGACACCGGCAGGCGACACCTCGGCCCCGACGACGGAGTTGACGAGCGTGGACTTGCCGACCCCGGTGGCACCGCCAAGGACGACGACGGCGGGCCCCTCCTCCCGTTTGAGCCGCGGCAGGAGGTGGGCACCGATCCGGACCTCGACGCGTTCGCGCAGGGCGCGCAGCTCAGCGGCACCGGGTAGGTCCAACGGGAAGCGCGCCGCGGCGACGTCGTCGTGCAGGTCGCTGACGACGTCGAGGATCGGCGACCGGCCCGGCACACGGCGCGCGGCCGCAGCACGCGCGGAGGAGTCGGCAGTCACATCGCCATCTTTCCCGGTTCGCCCGCCCGAACAAAGCACCCGCGCCGCCCCAGGCCCGATCCGAGCCCTTCCACACCTGCCCACCAGCGCCCCAGTCCCCAGCCGCTGCCCGGCCGCCGCTACTCCCCGCACGCCCGGGCACACCGGTGAGTCTTGGGTTCCGATCATCAGTCGCTTGCGACTTCAGCGGGTTGATGATCGGAACGTACGACTCTTCGGGGCCGGGGCAGGGCGCCCGGCAGGAATTGAGCTGTCGACGGCGAGGGGGGAGGCGGTCCCTGCGCTCTCCCGAGTGCCGACAGCTCAATTCCTGCCGTCGGAGCGGTGGGCTGCGCAGGAACTGAGCCGTCGACGGCGATGCGCCGGCAGGGTCCGGCGCGTTCGGTCGCCCGTCAGCGCGTCGACTCACCTCCTGCTCGGTCAATGCCCTACGCATCCGTGCTCTCGGCACGCCCGGCAGGGATTACCCTGGTTCCCGCCGGTTGCCACCGTGGTAGCGGGCTGAGCCCCCGTAGCTCAATGGATAGAGCAACGGCCTTCTAATCCGTAGGTTGCAGGTTCGAGTCCTGCCGGGGGCGCCTCTCATCTACTAAAGGAATTCCGAGCGCTGCTCCGGAGGGTTGTCGACAACCATGGCCTGATAGCCGATGAGGTCAACCAAGTCGGGATGTGCAGCGCCGAGCGCACGGTCGAATGTCGCCAGTGAGCCTCCGTGATGGCGGGCCAGGGCAACGAGGTAAGTGTCCGTCACCTGTCGATGGCCCGATATGCCCCCTAGGTCGGCGTCGACATAGGAAAGCGCGTCTGGCCACAACTCGCACCGCGGATGCGCGCGCGCACCTGCAAGGAGAGCATGTGCTGTCGCCACCGACTCCCCATGCGGATGAGGAAGCGGATCAGCGCCCCCTCAACGACCGGCAGACAGCGCCCCCTCAGTGGCGCTGAACCATGCCCGCGCCCGCTGGTGATGCTCGTGCTCGGCAACGGTCAGGGCGATGAGGACGTTGGCGTCGAGCAGTGCTCGAGTCACTCGTCCAGGGCCGCAGCGACGTCCGTCGAGGTCACCTCCCTGCCCAGGGACAGCACCGGAAGTCCAGTCTGCTCATCACGGGCAAGCTCCACCGGAGCATCCACCTGGGCCAGCCCGCGCATCGTGAGGTCGGCGATGACGGCGGACAAGGACCTACCTTGCTGCCGAGCCAGCCCCTGGACGCGGCGGTACACCGCCGGCGGCGCGCTGGCGATGGTACGCATGCCAGCACGGTATCGGCGTCACACCTGATGCAACCTGCTGCTAGCACCGCGACGCGGTGACGAATGCAGGCGTCGATCCCCCATCCGCGGACGCGTCATGAACGCGAACCCGGCCGCGGCCAGCACCGCGGGCGCTACCGCCAGCAGCGGTAGTGCCCCGACCGACCAGCGGTCGACCACGCCGCTTCCGGCCGCGGCGCCGACGGCGATCCCCAGGTTCATCGCCACCGGCATCAGGGTTCCTGCCGTACGCCGATGCGCCGCGCCGGCCCGGCGCATGAGGGACGCCTGGATCGCCGGGCCGACCGCGCCAGCGACCATCCCCCACACGACGATGAGCCCGATGTCGAAGCCGGCTGACCGACCGATCAAGGTCACTGCCGCCAGGCTCGCGGCCATCACCAGCGCCACCACCACCG